>Ga0208080_1000165_pt1 | contig 32710 bp, 39 predicted proteins | sample NGESurdeep092012_3_FD_184476 | JGI IMG/M metagenome (GOLD analysis project Ga0208080, IMG submission 184476) | Arctic peat soil microbial communities from Barrow, Alaska - NGEE Surface sample 210-3 deep-092012 (SPAdes) | ecosystem: Environmental > Terrestrial > Soil > Wetlands > Peat ...
ATGCGTTGACAGATTCAAAGGCTTTCCAGCCTTGTGGCGTCGTAAATCTCGATCGTCGTAGCTGCCGCGGCGAGCGGCTGCAGCGCACGGACGAAATCGTGCGAGGCCGGCAGCGCGAAATGTGCCGATAGCGCGGCGCGATCCGCCCACTGCTCGATGAACACAAGCCGCAGCGGATTCTCGCAATCGACATGCACGGCGTGAGAGACGCATCCAGGCTCTTTGCACGAACGACGGACATGTTCGAGACTCAATTTGCGGACCTCTTCGAGGGAATCCTCCCGGGCCGTCACGCTGCCGGTCACCACGATCATCTCGTTCCCCAGCCGTTGTCGTTTCCTGCCATCGTCATGGAATTGAATCGCCGGCGCCTGCAAAGTCTATCGCCTGCTGCGGCCAGCGCTTCAGCGCGGCGTGCCCGGCATCGGTCAGGACATAAATGCCGCGCTCGGCGCGATCGAACCAGCCATAAACATTGTGCAGCAGAATCTTCGGCGCGTCGGGAATCTCGGGCCGCAGATCCCGAACGCGCTGCGGCCCTTGCGACAGGGCGGATGCGCAGGCCAGCGCCTGCTGGCGGTATGCCGTCATGATCGGTGAGCGTGTGCTGCCGCCCAGCGCCGGGTCGCCCTTGCGGCGCCGATGCTCGGCGACCAGCCGCGAACGCTTCTTGGGATTGCGGCGCGGGTTCGTCGTTGGCGGCTTGACGATCACCTCCACATCGCCGGTGTTGGTGACCGCGAGCATGCCAAAGCCGAGCCGGCGGCAGAGATTGCGATAGCGCGCGTCGCTCTCGCGTCCCTTGCCGCGGGCGGACATTTTGGCGGCAAGCCAGACCTCGTCACAGGCGCCGGCGCGATCGACCGCCTGCAGAACCAGCTCAAGATTGAAGGAAAGCTTCAATTCGCCAATTACGACGATTGGGGGATCGTCGCCGCTAAGCGCAACAAGGTCGCAGCCGCCGACTTCGCCCTTCACCGTAAAGCCGAGCTTTTCGAGGAAGCGTTTGACGGGCAGATAAAGTGCGGTTTCCAAGGAAGCTCCACTGTCGTGCTTGCGACTCAGTGTCCAAGTTTAGCCCGGATCGCCGTTGGCGCATGCAGCGGGATTTGATCAAACGGCACCGGAACGGCTATCGTGCGTTCGGGACCGGACGGGCGCGACGCGTGTGATGATCAGGAATGGGCTCTACCATATCACCGTCGAGATGCTGGATGGCGTCGAGGGCGGTAACCGGGGCGTCATGGTACTGCGCGATGGTACAATGCGCGGGGGGCGACTCGTTCTTTTATGCTTTTGGGACCTACATTTCGGCGAACGGCAGATGGAAGGGCGAAGTGACCAACCAGGAACATTCGCCGACATTTGGCGAGCGGCCGGTATGGGAGCGCAAAGTGGTGACCATCGGATTTACCGGAACCTATACCGATGAATCAGCCGAAGGCGATGGCGTGGCGCTTGCCGGCAAACAGAGCATTCGATTCAAATCGAAGCTGCGCTTGCCGATTCCGGATTAAGCGAAGCCATTTGCGCCCGAACTGATGTTGTGGCGTAGCGGCGGAGAGAACATATTGCAGGCCGCGATTGCGAGCCGGAGCTGCGTCAGATGCTGCAGGGGCTGTATAAGGTCGAGATGCATACGGTGCACGGTTCGCGCCGCGGCGTTCTCTATGTATATGACGGCAAGATGATGGGCGGCAATTCGGCTTTCGCGTTCATCGGCACTTACCAGGATTCCGCCAGTGGCGAGGTATTGGTCGATATATCGACGGTGCGCCACAACGACGATCCGAATTTCCAGCCCCTGTTCAAGACCGACAAGATCACGCTCTCGCTGAAAGGCAGGCAGCAGGGCGAGCAATATTTCTTCGAAGGCGGCACGACGCTGCCTGGCATTGCGTTCAACTCAGTGATGACCCCCATTAGCGAAGAGGCCGCGCCGCCGGTACCTTCGTCCGGAAAGGGCGGCATCGGGAACGGACTTTATTCCATTCATATCCGGATGCTTGACGGCATCGACGGCGGCAACACCGGCGTCATGGTGCTGCACGATGGCCGGATCCGCGGCGGCGATGCGTTTTTCGATTATATCGGCTCCTACACCAGCGCGAACGGCAGGTGGAAGGGCGAACTCGTCAATCACGAGCACACGCCGAGCCAGGGCGAGCGTCCGGTGTTCGGCGGCTACGAGGTCGGCATCGGTTTTTCCGGTACCTACACCGATGAGGGAGCGGTCGCGGAAGCGACTGCTCTGGCCGGCAAGCGCAGCATTCGCTTCAGCGCGGTGCTGAAGAAGCTGGCGGAGGCGTGAGACCTGATCGCTCAGCTTCTTCTTGACCTGTACCTATTATATAGGTAGTAATATAGTTACTATACATATTCTGATGACTGGAGTGTTCCATGTCGAAGTATGATGCTCTCGGTGCATTTCTGAAAAACCAGCGCCATGACCGTGTGCCGATGTCGTTTGCGGACGTCGAGCGCGTCACCGGCGGAAAGCTTCCGCCATCGGCGGCGAAGCATCGGCCGTGGTGGAGTAATAATCCCGACAACAGCGTCATGACCCGTGTGTGGCTCGACGCCGGTTTCGAAAGCGAACAGGTCGATATGGCCGGCCGCAAGCTGGTATTCCGGCGCGTGCGCAAACCTGTTGATTCATCGGGCGAAGAAAATAGCGGCGGACGGGAAGGGAAGTATCACCCGCTGTTGGGTGCACTGAAGGGATTGATGCGGATTGCGCCCGGCACGGATTTGACAAAGCCGGCTGACCCCGATTGGGGCAAGGAATAGAGTGCGGCCGCTTTTACTCGATACTTGCGCCGTAATCTGGCTGTCCGAAGGCGAAAAGCTCGCAGGCTCAGCAATCGAACTGCTGAAGGCCGCCGATGACGCCGGGCAATTTACCTACATCTCATCGATAAGCGCATGGGAGATTGGCCAGCTCGCGTCGCGCGGGCGAGTACAGCTTTTGATTACGCCGCAGCGCTGGTTCGCGCGGCTGTTCGAATCGCGAGGCGTACAGCTTGCAGAAATGTCGCCGGATGTCTTGATCGCTTCGTCGTTTTTGCCGGGCAAACCGCCGCGCGATCCGGCCGACCGTATCATCGCGGCGACCGCGCGTGACCTCGGCGCAACGCTGATCACCCGCGACCGAGCGTTGCTGGGCTACGGCAACCAAGGACACCTGAGCGTAACGGGATGTTGAGCAAGGGCGGCCGCCTATACCCGTCCGCTCACCGGGAGCAAAGCGCCGGTGACGGCGCTGGCGGCATTGCTGGTGAGAAACAGGATCACATCAGCCAGTTCTTGCGGCGTCACCCATTTTCCGAAATCCGCCTTCGGCATGCTGGCGCGATTAGCCGGCGTGTCGATGGTCGACGGCAGCACGGCGTTGACGGTGATCCTGCCTTTCCATTCGGCGGCGAGCGCCTCGGTGAGGCGATGCACGCCGGCCTTGGACGCGGCGTAGGCGCCCATGCCGGCGCCCGCCTGCAGCGCGCCCATCGCGCCGACATTGACGATTCGTCCGGCGGGGGAAGCGGCCAGATGCGGGATCGCCGATCGCGACGCATTCAGTACGGTGAGTACGTTGAGCGCATACATGCGCTGCCAGGTTTTCGGATCGCCCTCGGCGACCGCCTCGAACGCAAAGCCGCCGGCGATATTGATCAGTGCATCGAGCCTGCCAAAATGTGCCACAACGGCGTCGATGGCGTTTTTGGCCTGCACCGCATCCGAAAGGTCGACGCCGCCAAGCTCGACCCGGTTCCCCGTCACCGGGATCTGCGATGTCGCGTGATCCACGCCAGCCACCCGTGCACCCCGCGCAAGCGCAGCCTCCGCGACCACCTTGCCGAGCGCGCCCGAGGCGCCGGTCACGACAACGACTTTTCCGTCCATGATGGGTCTCCGGCGTGAGGGGGGAGGGGGCCCACACTACCGCCAGGCGAAATTCATTTGCAATGCTCTGCGCCCAAATGCAGGTTCACGAAGGATCGCCCCGCAAACGGAGGTTCACATGTCTGACGCGCCACGGCCTTGCGCCTCGACGGCGCGATGGCAGGCGCACCCCCGGCGACCGCGTAGGGCCCGCGTTCGCGGCCCCGCTTTATTAGCTAAAATTTGTCGGAGTTTTGTAAGCGGACAGCAGAACCGTCCAGCTATACGTCGATGTCGTTCAATCCAAGTGCTGGGGACACCATCATGAGACATCTACCCGATCACGGTTTACCACTTGTTCAGCTTAAGGAGCAGCGGCGGGACTTGATTGTCGCGCTGCAAAACCGCAACGGCCCGGTCAGCGGCTGGGAGTTGATGCAGATCGCAGCGGTCCAGCAGGCGATCTCGGCATTCGAGGACGTCATCGCCGACCTCGATGCTGAGATGGAAGCGGCGGCGTAAGGCAGTTCTTCCTGTCCCTGGCCTTGAGCGAGCGGGAGAGGAGATTCAGGACTCCAGATAGCGCGCTTCGAGCCTTGCGCGCTCCTGCGCGCCGAGGCCCAATCCGTCGCTGAGATAGCTTTCGAGATCGCCATAATCGGCGCTGATGGCATCGAACGCTGCGGCGAGGAACGATGCTTCCACCGACGCCAGCACCTGCCGGACCTCCTCGGGAAGATCGCTGCTGGCGGAGGGGTCGCGTCGGTAGAAGCGGTTGGTGAGCAGATAATCCTCGGCGATCAGGTCGTCCGGCACGCCGAGCGCATGCAGGATCAGCGCGCAGGCAAAACCGGTGCGATCCTTGCCGGCGGTGCAATGAATTACCAGCGGCGCGCGGTCCTCAAGCAGGTGGGCGAACAGCGCGCGGAAGCTTGGCGTGCTGTAACGTACGTAGTTGCGGTAGGAATCGCGCATGACATCCAGGGCATCGGCCGACGCCAGCGGCGCACCGCCGGCCAGCCGCGCACGCAGCGCCGCAACCACGCTTGGCTCGATCGGCAGCGAATGAACCGCGATCTCCGTTAACCCGCACATTGCGGCAGCGCGCTCCTCCGTGCCGCGAAAATCGAACGCGCTCTTCAGACCGAGGCCGCGCAGGAGCTCGATATCGGCCTCGGTAAGGTGGCCGAGATGGTTGGAGCGGAAGATCTGCCGCCAGCGGACCGTGCGGCCATCCTTTGCGGGATAGCCGCCGAGGTCGCGGAAATTGCTGGCGCCGGCGAGATTGAGGTGGCGGGCAGGAAAATCTGACATGGGGTCAGCTTAATCGATCCTCTGCGGCGGAGAAATGACTGACAGGGCGTGTCGCTCGCTTTGGTCTGGTCTATACTTACCCTTCCGGGGGGCAAACATGAATCGGCACAAGGCGATCATTATATTCGGCACGGCATTATCCGTTGCGGGAATTGCAGCCGGCTCATCGCCCGCGTTCGCGCAGACCTTCCAGAGCTATCGCTGCGCCGACGGCTCCCAGTTCATCGTCGGATTTTTCGAATACGACAGGCGTGCCCATCTGCAGATCGATGGCAAAGCGGTGACGCTTGCCAGGCGCTTTGGCCTGTCCGGCGCGCATTATTCGGGCGGCGGCGTCACGTTGAAAATCACCAAGGCAGGCACCACAGTCAAGCACGCCAGGCGGCCGGTGACGGCGTGCGAACTGACCTGAAGAAAAAGGGCCGGAACGTTTTCGTCCCAACCCTTTTATCCCATTCGATATCCCAGCAAAGACTGGCAACGCATCGGCATCGGGCTTGCGGCTGGCATCAACGATCCCATGCTGGCTTGGACTCCTGGATTGCCGCTTCGTGATACCAGCTACCACTGCAGACAGTTTCGTTCACGCGCGACGAGCCCTGGTCGGCTGCGGGTTTGGTGTCCTGATGGCGACGTGCGCCGAGAGCCGCGCGGCCCCCGGCAGGGAATTGGTAGATCTTGGCGGACCCGTGATTCAGACTCGTATTCATTTTATCGTCTCTCCTTATGTCGATGCACATCATGCTGCTTATGTCGATGCACATCATGCTGCGCCCGGTTCGTTCTCGACTGGTTGACGCACATCAACCATGCTGCGCCCGACTCGTTCTCGACTGGTTACTGAAACCCATATCGTTGGTGCACTCCGCTCGTGCAACATGATCAAAACAAAATCATTCAGTGTCCAAATTGTAGGCATTTCTGGTTTTGCTTCCTGGGAAGCAACCGCTGAGTGGCTAACGCTTGAGCCATCGCCAAGGTTGCGAGGCCGTCTCGCTTTCTTGCTGAATCTTGCCGACGGATGGCGCGGCTTTAATCGGAACGATAAAAACGGCCGCGGACTGCTGCGGAATCAGGCGTAGTCCAGGCTTGAGCGAGGCCGTCGGGTGCCCCGCCGACAACCGGCCCCGCGCGGCTTTGCCGCACCTCAAATGCGATCCGAAGACGGCAAGCCGGAGGTGATTTCCCCCTCGTGGCCGGCATCCCGAAGCGCACCGTTTGGCACTTTAATTGCTTGGTAAGGATTGGCCGATGGTGGCCGGGTACGCGTGTGGTGACCAATAGGCTTCGGTTTCCCACCTTTCGCATCATCAACTCATGAGAGGCTCAATGACCAAGTATAAGCTCGAGTATATCTGGCTCGACGGATACACGCCGACACCGAGTTTGCGCGGGAAGACGCAGATCAAGGAATTCGATTCATTTCCGACACTGGAACAGCTTCCGCTGTGGGGCTTCGATGGAAGCTCGACCTTGCAGGCCGAGGGCCACAATTCCGATTGCGTGCTGAAGCCGGTTGCCCTTTATCCCGACGGCGCACGCACCAATGGCGCGCTGGTGATGTGCGAAGTCATGATGCCCGACGGCAAGACTCCGCACCCCTCGAACAAGCGCGCCACCATTCTCGACGACGAAGGCGCATGGTTCGGCTTTGAGCAGGAATACTTCTTCTACAAGAACGGCCGTCCGCTCGGCTTTCCCGCCGCGGGCTATCCCGCGCCGCAGGGGCCGTATTACACCGGCGTCGGCTACAAGCATGTCGGCGACATCGCCCGCAAGATGGTGGAAGAGCATCTCGACCTCTGCCTCGCGGCCGGCATCAACCACGAAGGCATCAACGCCGAAGTCGCGAAGGGCCAGTGGGAATTCCAGATCTTCGGCAAGGGCTCCAGGCGTGCTGCCGACGAAATGTGGATGGCCCGCTATCTGATGCTGCGTCTGACCGAGAAGTACGGCGTCGATATCGAATTCCATTGCAAACCGCTCGGCGACACCGACTGGAACGGCTCCGGCATGCACGCCAACTTCTCGACCAAATATATGCGCGAAGTGGGCGGCAAGGAATACTTCGAGAAGCTGATGGAGGCGTTCAAGGCGAACCGCGCCGATCACATCGCGGTCTACGGCCCGGACAACCACATGCGTTTGACCGGCAAGCACGAGACGGCGTCGATCGATACCTTCAGCTATGGTATCGCGGACCGCGGCGCCTCGATCCGCGTGCCGCACAGCTTCGCCAATAACGGGTACAAGGGCTATCTGGAAGATCGCCGCCCGAATTCGCAAGGCGACCCCTACCAGATCGCTTCCCAGATCCTGAAGACGATCGCTTCCGTTCCGACCGCCGCGAAAGCGGCTGCGGCCTGATCTGTTCAACACACGGCCTGGACCGGGGGCGTCCAGACCGCAACCTGATCCGCCAAAGCGCCTGAGCGTTTTGGCGGATCATTGCGTTTAAGGGGGCATAACTCCCTTCGCACAACGCCGGTTTCGGGCTTCACCTCAGACGCGGCGGGCTGCTAGAAGCGACCGCATTAGCCGGCGTAGCTGGCAAAGCCGCGACGAGGGGCCTCGGATGGAGAATGTCGTTCGCGTACTCTCGACGCTCGCCCTGATGGGGCGGTTCGCAGCCTTGCTGGGCGATATCAAGCGGAAACGGGAGTGCGCATCGACGCCGATTACGCGCCGACGCTGGGGCTGCTGGATCGCCTGCGCGGCGGCGAGGCCGCCGACGTCGTCATTCTTACCCGCGAGGGGCTCGACGGGCTCGCAGGCTTGGGAACAGTGGTTGCGGACAGCCGCATCGATCTGGCGCGTTCCTTCGTCGGCATCGCGGTGAAGGCCGGCGATGTCCATCCTGACATCTCAACGGAATCCACTCTGCGCACGGCGCTGCACGGCGCGCGAGTGGCCTATTCACGCATCGGAGCCAGCGGCATTTTCTTCGCGCAACTGATCGAACGGATGGGGATCGCATCCGAGGTCAACGCTCGCGCCCGGATCATTCCATCAGGCTTTACCGCCGAACTGCTGGTGTCAGGAGAGGCCGACCTGGCGGTGCAGCAGATCAGCGAGCTAAAGCAGGTATCGGGCGTCGAAATCGTCGGGCCGATCCCGCGCGAGCTGCAAAGTCCGGCCGTGTTTTCGGCCGGGCGTCTGGCGGCGTCGAAAAGAGTGGCTCAATCCGACGCACTCTTGAAGTATCTCGCCTCGTCAGAGGTGGCTCCGGTGCTGCGCGAGTCCGGGCTGGAGCCTTGAATCCGCCGGTGCTTCGAAGCTAACCTGCCTCCGTCAAGATGTGCGTCATGATGAAACTATCCCACGGGCTTTGGTCAGCCGCGAGATGCCGCATCGCCTTCTCGGCGATCGCGATCGCGGCGGCTGCGTGTTTGGCCAATCCATGTCAGCTAAAGGCGCAATCCGCCGATCTCGTGCTGTGCGACCGGCTCGCCGCCGATCCGGTCGATCCGGACAAGCCGGCCGACATCAAGGGCACGCCCGATGTCGCTCCGTCGGATGTCGCGACCGCGATCAAATTTTGCAAGGTCGCCTCCAGCTCGTCGCGCCGCGCGCTTTACCAGCTTGGCCGCGCCTACGCCGCCAACCGGCAATTGCCGGAAGCCATCGGCGCCTGGCGCAAGGCGGCCGACAGGGGCTCCACCTCGGCGATGGTCGAACTCGGCGTGCTCTATGGAACAGGTGCAGGCGTAGCCCGCGACGAAGCCCAGGCGCGCAAGCTGTTCGAGCGCGCCGCCGAAGCCGGCAATCCGCGCGGCGTCACCAATCTCGCGGCGCTCTCCGGCGGCGGCGCGCCGTCGGATCCGGTGCGCGCGCGAGCGCTGCTGGCGAAAGCCGCCGAGACCAATGCCGAAGCGCAGTATCAGCTCGGGCTGATGATGGCGGACGGCACCGGCGGGGCGAAGGACGACGTCGGCGCGCGCAGCCTGTTCGAGAAGGCGGCGGCACAAAATCACGCCGGTGCGCTGGAGCGGATGGGCGCGTTTACGCAGGAGGGACGCGGCGGGCCGAAGGATTCGGACGCCGCCAAGGCCTATTACCAACGGGCCGCCGCGCTCGGCGACGAAGACGCCAAGAAGGCGCTGAAGCGCATGGAATGCCCTTACGCGATCAAGGACAAGCGCGGAAATCTTGTCACCAACCTTTGCTTTTAGGAGGCGGGTGAATCTGCCGCCATGATAAAACCGCGGCCTTGATCGAACGCAATACCCACGGATAGGGGAGGTGTTAGGAACTCATCGGCATGAAACGGCAGCCGGCCTGGAGCATCGAATGAAATTGCGCGGATGGATTGTGGCCCTGCTGATGGTTTGCGCATCGGCGCCGCTCGCCGTGGCCCAGTCCAATTTGGACGCCGCAACGACCAACGAGCAGTACGTCCCCCGGCTCGGCGATATCATGGACGCGGTCCAGATACGGCATATGAAGCTGTGGTTCGCCGGCAAGGCCCTCAATTGGGAACTCGCGGCCTACGAACTTCGCCAGCTCAAGGCCGGTCTGCTGGAAGCAGCGGTGCTGTATGAGGGCATTCCGGTGACCAACGTCACCACGATGACAGCGCCTGTTCAGTCGATTGCCGACGCGATCGAGGCAAAGGATATCAGACGGTTTGCCAAGGCAACCGGCGAGCTGACGGCCGGATGCAACGCCTGCCATCAGTCGATCGGACGCGGCTTCATTGTCATTCAGACGCCGACGGTGTCGCCCTTCAGTAACCAGCTGTTTGCGCCGCAGAGAAAGCAATAAAGCAATAGAGACAAGCCATAGGCAAATGCGGGGCGCCACAATCCGCCATGACGGGGAGCAGGGAAGGCATTCATCGTGACAATTCTCAAGCCCGCGCTCGTGACGCTGATGCTATTGGCCGGTCTCGCCTCAAGCGCCCAGGCTGAGACGCCCGCGGGCGACCAGATTGCGGCGGGACGCAAATTCGCCCACCGCGTCTGCGGCGCATGTCATGTGGTGGCGCAGCAGCGCGACGAGCTTCCGGTTCTGGCGCCACCCGGACCCAGTTTCGCCGTGTTGGCGCAGCGGCCGCTACTGACGGAACCGGCGCTGCGGGAATTTCTTGGCTCGAACCATCGCAACCTGGGTCCCGCCGAGGCGATGCCAAATCCCCGGCTCGCGGACTATCAGATCGATGAGATCGTCGCGTTTTTCATGACGCTGAAGGCCGCGAAATAGGGGTGGTTCGCTTCTAGTCCGCAACCGCGATTAACACTAGCGAGTGTCGCTTAACGAGGCCCTTGTCCCATGATCCGCAAATTGCCGTCGGGCCAATACCGGCTCTATTCCCGCAAGCTCAATCCGAAAACCGGCAAGCGCCGCAATCTCGGCACCTTCAAATCGCGCGCGGCGGCGGAAAAGCACGAGCGCGCCGTGCAGTATTTCAAAAGGCATTAGTCGATGGTGGCCCGGAGGAAGCCAACGGGTCGCACGAATGCGTGCCCCGTTGGCTAATCCACCTAGGGAATGCTCCCGTGGAGCCGTCATGCCCCGCGCATGCGGGGTATCCAGTACGCCGCGGCCTCTCGGTTCCATCACTGCTGTCTCGGGATACTGGATCGCCCGCTTTCTTTCGCGGGCGATGATGGCCGGAATGACGAAAGATGGATTGCTACGTCGCTTCCGCCATCGCTCGTTGAGCTACGGCGGACAGGTCGCGCCTCGCAATTTCAAACAGCCAAGACAATTTCAGTTGCGCCAACTTCAGACGCAAATCCGCGGTCCCGCCGCGCGATGCACCCGAGTCGTGCGTAAATCTTTCGCCCAAGTGAGGGCGTGGGGAATGCCGGGTGCCCGCTGCACCCGCAGCCTCGCGTGCGAAATGTAAAAAGCACACGAGCGTCGTCACCACAGGTCCACCGGATTCACCCGGCATTCCCGCACGCAATGGTTTTAACGGCTTATTTCGTGCTCTCCCCGGTGATCGGGCTTTCTTGTCACCGTCGCCAGCGGATATGGTTTTGTCAGTACCCGGTCGGGCCGACTTAACCTCCGCTGACTTGACGCCGGCGTCGAGGCGTCAGGACCACACGACTTCACCGTCCGCAGCTAGCATCTGTCGTCAGCTCGCCCAGTGATCGCTCACGGGAAAACCCGCCCTGCGATCCCGTCGCGCGCCCGACGCTGCCGCGTCCACCGCATCCCGCGCCCTACGTCCGTGACGATCGCGAAACGCCCCTCTGTGGGACGGGACGGCGAGGGATATAGATTTGATTTGGGTTGCACGAAAACAAGAATATTTTTGCAAATGGGGCTGGACAGGCAAGTCACTGATTTGCCCGTCGGGCATATCAGGACCGCGGCGCCAGACTTGAACGCAGCACGTCCCGAACCATGAAGCCATGGCATGCGGGACCATGATTCATCTCGCAGGCGCCCCTAAACCTCCGTGGAGCGAAAATGCCTCACAACTCGCGCGGGCGTCCGGCGCGGTGCAGGCCACCGGTTCTCAGCGCGTTTGTCGGTCCGAACTTCGCGTCGCGGATTGGCGCGGTGTTTGTTCTTGGGAACCCAGTTCCCGACACGGAAGCTGCGTCCATGTTCCATGTTCCATCGGCCATCCGCTGTCGGGCGCTGCAGGGCGATGAAGTCGCTTGTTCGCTGGTCTTCTGGGCATCGGAATGTTTGGCCAGCGCCGGCGCCGTCAGCGAAGCCAGGGCGGCCATCGAACCAACGAAGATCGCGTGCTTGATCAGCATGGGGCTCTCCTTTCTCGAAACGGGATGATTTCGTAAAAAAGATTGCGACAAATTTTTGCCGCGATGATCTGCGGAGAGAAATTTGCTTAATGTTTTGGAAACGCACCCGGGCCGGGCTGGAGGTGGAACCGGAGGCGGCAGCGCCTCGTAGGCGGTCCGTAATTTCGGTGAAGCGAAATGCCTCACAACTCGCGCGGGCGCCCGGCGCGGTGCGCGGCAAGAGCTTCATCGGCATGGGCATCAAGCTTGCCGGCGAGCGCGTCCCGCTCAATGGCGGTGTCGAATTGCGCCGCATCGAAGGCCTCGAACCACGCGCGAAAGCGCGCCAGTTCGCGCGGGGCAAGTTGCTCGACGGCTTTTTCGATGTCTTCGGCGGTGGTCATGTCGCTAATATAGCATTTGCGCTCAGTGCGGAAAAGAGCAGTCCGTGGCCCGGATGGCGCGCGGCGAAGATGCAGAATGAGAGGAGTCGCCGCCGCATTGAGGATGAGACAGCGAATAGAGGAGGCGAGGCCGGAATGTCTCGCAAGCCAACGGCGCCGAGCCGAAGCTAGTTCTTGGTGCGAATAAACCCGGCAAGCCTCGTTTTCTGAGTCTCGCACCAGGTTGTCATGCCGAGGCGTTGCTGGTCCAGGTCCGTTGACCTTGTCGCCAGGGCGACTTCCGACATCAACTCGTCATCCTGGCGCTCGCCCATTTTTCCACCCGTGTGCATGTAAGCGATGGCCTTTCGAACCTTCTCGGTGGTTTCGTCCGGCAGCTGCATCTCCTGGGCCTTCTGCACCAGATCCTGATAGAGCACGTCCGTGCCGGGGCATTGCACCTTGGCGGCGAAAGCCTGCAAGACCATGGTCACATACGCCGAGCGGGACTCGGCATGCGCCGGTGCCGCAAGGGCAATCAATCCTACGATGAAAAGACCATAGCGCATCGCCGGCTCCTTGAGTTCGGGGGGGAAACTAGCTCTGACAGTATCACTGCGCAAGCTCTGGAAGCGAAGAACCGCACCGATGGCGCCGGCGGTGCTGTCGAACGGGTGTCGGCCTGCGTAACGGCGCCGCGATGTGGTCGACGGTGTTGAAGCTGAAGGGCAATCGTGTCTTATGTTGGCAGTCTTTGTGAGCTGTCTCGCGCGAACGAACGTGCAGATTTTCACTGCAATGCTTTGGGAGCTCCGATCAACATGAGCCTGCTGGACAGTCCCTTCGACCCCGCGCGCGAGGCCGCTCTGGTGACCGGCGCGGGAAACGGCATCGGCCGTGCCATCGCCCAAGCCCTGGTCGGCGAAGGCGTGCGCACGGTGTTCGCCGACGTGAACCGGGATACGGTCATGGCTGCGGCCAAAACCTCGCCGCGGCCGGAACTGGCTGTGCCCTGGGTCGGCGATCTCTCAAGCCGCGCCGGATGCGACGCGCTGCTGGCCGATGCACAGTCTGCCGTCGGGCAGGTGACACACTTCGTTCACAGCGCGTCACCTCCGCGGCGCGAGGCCGATCACGCTTTCGCGGTCAGCCAGGAGACCTGGGAGCAGATGCATGCGGTCAACGTCGACGCCGGCTTTCACCTCGCACGCGAACTCGCGCGAAAACTCATCGCGGCCCATGAGCCCGGTTCGTTCCTGTTTCTCACTTCGCTTCATGCCGGCACGCCGCGCAACCTGCCGCATTACAGCACTGCCAAGGCGGCGCTGGCGATGCTGGTCAAGGAACTTGCAAAAACCTTCGGCCGCTTTGGAATCCGGGTCAACGCTTTGGTGCCCGGCGCCATCGCGGCGGGCGGTTTCGTCGCCGACCCGGCGCTGGCGCGACACATCCCGCTCGGCCGCCTCGGCCGCAGCGAGGATCTCGCACCCATGGCGCTGGCGGTGCTGTCGAACCGGGTGTCGGCCTACGTCACCGGATCGGCGATTGTGGTCGACGGCGGTCTGTCGCTGACGAACTGGTTCGATCCTCCTGATCTTGATGATCTCTGAGAGGGAACGGCCCCAAGGCTGGCCGCAATAGCCAACGGTCCGTGCGGATGCGTGCCCCGTTGGACAATCGACCCTAGGGAATGCTCCTATGGAGCCGTCATACCCCGCGCATGCGCAATCCCCGGGGCAAACCGTTTGCAGAGCCAATCTGCAAACGGTTTGCAGAGCCAATCAATCTGTCTTTGCGGCAGCGCGCACGAAGGCGGCCAGTTCGGTGTTAAAGCGTGGGGCGTCCTCGTAGAACGGGGAATGACCGACCCCCTCATAGATCGAGAGCCTGGCCCCCGGGATGACCGAGGCGGTATACTGGCCGGCGCCGACCTTGGCGTTGCGGTCCTCCGCGCCATGGGTCACCAGCACGGGCAGCTTCAGTTTGGACATCATGTCGCTGGCGTCGAGCGGACGGCCGCCGAGACCGGCCCGCACCTTCGGCGGCACCATCATATTGAACGCGAGCATGGTCTCATAGTCATCGGCGCCTGGTTGCCTGGAGAAGCAGCCGTGCAGGAAGGTTCGCGTCGCCGTGATGTTGGTGGCGAGATCCTCCGATGTCATCAGCGGCAGGTTCTTGAGATTTTCGCCAATGAGGCCGGGATCGACCTTGATCGGAGCATCGACGAAGTTGATGCCGGCGAGTTGGCCTGCACCATGTGTCGCGAGATAATCCGAGATCACCCGGCCGGCATAGGACCAGCCGACCAGCACCGGGCGCTTGAGCCCGGCGGCGTCGATCACGGCCTGCACCTCGTCGCCCCAGGCCTTGGAATCCCGGTAGCGCGCGGGATCCAGCGGCTTGTCGGAATTGCCGTGCCCGCGCAAATCGTAGGTTACGATGCGAAACTCCCTGGCAAGGTCGCTGTCGACCTGGCGCATCCACGACAGATAGCTCTGTGAGAAACCGTGGATGAACAGGATTTCCGGACCGACCGGGTTGCCCCACTCCTGCGCGGATATGGTCAGACCGTCGGGCGTCTTCACTGTGATCGGCTTGTACTTCAGGCCCTCTGCAAAGCCCGGCTGCGCCATTGCAACGAGCAAAGCGGCCGCGATCGTCGTCTTGATGAGGCGGCTATCGCGCACGGTCATCTTCATCGAAATCCTCCCTTTGCTTTTTTTGTGGCAGGGCATTGAGTCTATCACGTGCATCAAGGGGGTGAAAGTTCGGTTCAGGCTACGCGTGCTACCCGCGCGTCAGTGGGCAGGCGGCCCAGTGGGCAGGCTGATCGGCGAACCCGGGACGCTCGCGCGGGGACGATCGCAGGTTCAGCGTTGTTGAATGAAATGGAGAGCACGACATGACACGGATTTTGTTCGTAGGCCAGCAACCGGAAACGGTCGATTTCGCAGATCCGCCACTGCCGCCCGGCTTTAACGCGGAAAAGATTCATGCCGGCATCGCGGTGGCCATGCGGCAAATGACCGAACGCGGCTGGTAAAGCCCACAACTCAGCCCTCATCGCCTGCGCAAGAAAGCTCCTCATCTACGCCAACACCGTCGTCCAGCGCGGAACGCCATGGACGGAAAAACCCGCCGTACTTTAATGGTTGCTACGGGTTAACGGCCCGCTTGCTTTGCGGCTTTATCAATCCAGCTTCCGATATTGCGATGGCCGTGGTCTGCCTCATAGTCGTATTCGGCGGCGTCAGCCGACAAAGGCATCACGTGGTCCACGCTGGTATCGGTCAGCCAAGCTGGCTTCTTCACCGGCGCGGTGTAGTCGCTGTAGCGGCTCCACTGCTCGATCACGCCACCATAGCCATCCGGCACCAGCTCCATCTCGTAGAGATAATACTGAGGTGGCACACGTTTGTTCGGTTGCAGCTTTGCAACGCCCATATGGGCGAGGGGGTTGAGACCGAGCGGATGGGGACCTTTTGTCTGGTGATGATTGATGCTGTTGAGGTGGACTGTCAGGAGGCCGCCGCCGTCGATAATGGCCCTCGCAATCTCGTATTTCACCCAGCGCCGGTCCCAGGTCATTGAACCGGCCAAGACGCAGACAGCAGATGTGCGGAGCACCCCCGAGCGGATGAGCTGCTTGATGCCCTCGGGGCCTACGAGCTTTCGGGCTTCCCAAAGGCTGCTGTCATAGAAGCTGCGGTTCAATGAGCTATCGGGATGGGTGATCTTCCACGCATTTCGCACGTTGTTCACGCGCATGATGTCGTCAAAGTGAAAGCTGAAAAACGCCTTGCGCTTGGTTTGGGGCGCGACCGGCTTAGGCTTTGGCGGCGGGGTATACAGCGCGTGGAAGGGCGAGGGCACCGGAGGGGCCACAAGATCGGCGAGCGAACCGAAAGGCCGTGTCCGCGGTGACGGGGGTGGGAATGATGGTGGCGGCGACGCCATGAGACCGGCGAGGGAGCCGAACGGGCTTGACGACGGCGTAGTCGGAAACAGATCGGCGACAGCACCGCTCTGCGCATTCGTAGGGGCGGCCTTAGGCGGCCCAAAAAGATCGGCAATCGCACCCGAATAGGGATAGGGATTTACCGGCAACGCCGGCTTCGCTGGCGGAAATAGGTCCGCAACCGCGCCGAGATTGCCGAAGGAATATGGAGGCGGTGCAGGCGTTGGCTGTGCGAAAAGGTCATTTGCCGCTCCGCTGAATGGGCTGACGGGCAGCGCCGGTTTCGGTCTGTCCATCAACAGATCGGCAATGGCGCGGGCCATGGGGCTGACCTCGGGCTTCGGCGTCGGAGGTGTAACGTAATCGAGGAGTGAGTTACGACGCGGTTCAGCACCGAGCGCTGCCAAGAGGCCGAGGTTTTTTAGGTCGAACGGATTATCAGCCACTGGACCATGCTCCGAACAGCACCGAGATGAGAAGCGCGACGATCGCCAGCGGTGCGTAAAAGCCGAGAATCGACCAGCTCGTGGCGGCATTCCAATAAGGCTCCGCCGGGGCATGCTCTAAGTTGATTTCAAAGCTCGGCATCTGCTCCCAGCTTTCTGCGCGGACAAGATTGAAAACCCCACGAAAGCGGCGTTCGACGCGAAGATACTGTGCGTCGGCGAAAGCAAAGGCGAGGATCGGAAGAATGGCGAGCGCCGAGACGAGGGGCCGGTGCAGCGTGAAGCCGAAGCCGATGACAGTGGTCGCCACCGTGATGCAGTAGAACTTGAAGGACGCGCCATAGCTCGCCATCCTCGTTATGAGGCTCTGCAACATTTCGAGATGCTTGACCCGCAGTTCCGAGATCTTCTCGGCTGAGATCGTCATACTGGGGTCCCGCTCCATGCGATTTAGTTGCACAAACAGTTCTTCATTTGTTCGATGATTGATTGTCCTGTTGCCTGGGGAAATCGCTAGTCTCGTATCCGCATGTGTCGCACTTAGTCCAGTTTCCGCTTCTCACTCGCGTAAAGTTACTGCATTGCCCGCACATCTCGCCGTCATAGTTGCGGCTCAGCACCTTCTTTATGCTCCGCACCGCGGCCAATCGCTCCTTAACCAATCGATCTGGAGCGTTACAGGCAGCTGCCAAGACAGTTGCGTCATTGAATTTCTGAACTACGTGCGTTGGAAGCAACAGGTGTCCTGCGAAGACAATGGCTTGCCACTCGGCAAAATCTTCATTTGTACTGCCGGCAAATACGACTTGGGCTTCTTTATCGCTGGAAAAAGCATTCGCGTAGTGATCGTGTAAAAGTATGTGCCCAATTTCATGTGCTAACACCCAGCAGGCATAGCTGTCGCCCGTCTCAGCCAATTCCCAAATTTTTCGATCGACGTGAAGCGTGACGTAGTTGCCTCGTTGGGATGGGTCGAATTCGACGTAAGCTGGATCTTCTTGAACAAACTCTCGGTCGAAAAATTCAACCGAGAGCTTGCCCTTTTTCCGTCCACGCGTAGTCACGACGGTGTCTATGCCTTGACCGACTAACACGTTCTTCAGAAGGCCCATAATGTCAAAAGTAAATGGTCGCGTCTGTTGTGAGACCGTCCAGCATCGGGCCGCGATGGCAGCAATTGTCTCCTCGCTCTTGAATGCAACTTTATGGTTGTTCATGCCGTCCATATTTGCTTCCTACGAGCACCCCGTCGTAGCGCCGCAGGTATCGCATTTCATGCAGGTGCCGTTTCTCAAAAGAGAAAAATGCCCACACTCTCCGCACATTTCGCCTTCATAGCCTTTAGCCTTCGCTTCCAGGCGGCGTTCGGCCTTAGAAGGAGTAAGCTGTGCTGTACCTGCCTTGCTCCAGTTGAGCGCTTCTAATTTTTCAGTTGGCGAAAGCTTGTGTTCTGGCTCAGCTTTAAATGCTGTTACGCTTCCAACAGATGTTTCACTTCGGCCCTCTGAGAAACTCATCTTGATCGGGTTGTCCGACTTCAAAGGGGGTTCTACAGCCGCCGTCGAACTGCTGCGCATCACCACGAGATTGTCGGTGCGCGAGCGGGTCAGGCCCTTCGACAGGTACTTGTTGTTGGGCTGCTCCGGCGGGCGGCCTTCCGCGACGCCCTTGCCCATCGCATCGAAGTTGGACTCCGAGGGATCGACATGGGCGAGATCGAAGCGGCCCATGTAGCTGACCGCGAGTTCGCGGAATACATAGTCGAGGATCGAGGTCGCGTATTTGATGCTGTCGTTGCCCTGCACCGGGCCTGCGGGCTCGAAGCGGGTGAAGGTGAAGGCGTCGACATATTCCTCCAGCGGCACGCCGTATTGAAGACCGAGCGAGACCGCAATGGCAAAATTGTTGATGAAGGAGCGCAGTGCCGCGCCTTCCTTGTGCATGTCGATGAAGATCTCGCCGATCCGGCCGTCGTCATATTCGCCGGTGCGCACGTACACCTTGTGGCCGCCGACCACGGCCTTTTGCGTGTAGCCCTTGCGGCGATCCGGCAACTTCTCGCGCTCGCGCATCACCACGATGCGCTCGACCAGCCGCTCCACCACCTTTTCCGAAAGCTGCGCGGTGCGCGCCGCCATCGGCTTGTCGTAGAACGCCTCGATCGCGTCCTCTTCCTCGTCGTCGTCGCTGATCAGTTGCGAGTTCAGCGGCTGCGACAGTTTCGAGCCGTCGCGGTAGAGCGCGTTGGCCTTCAGCGCCAGCTTCCAGGACAGCAGATAGGCGGCCTTGCAATCCTCCACCGTGGCGTCGTTGGGCATGTTGATGGTTTTTGAGATCGCGCCCGAGATGAACGGCTGCGACGCCGCCATCATGCGGATATGGCTCTCCACCGAGAGGTAGCGCTTGCCGACCTTGCCGCAGGGGTTGGCGCAGTCGAACACGCTGTAGTGCTCGGCCTTCAGATGCGGTGCGCCTTCCACCGTCATCGCGCCGCAGATGTGGACATTGGCGGCCTCGATCTCGCGCTTGCTGAATCCGACCGCCGCGAGCAGGTCGAAATTCGGCGCCGCGATCGCTTCCGGCTCGATCTTCAGGGTGTCGCGCAGAAAATCCTCGCCAAAAGTCCATTTGTTGAAGGCGAATTTGATGTCGAACGCGGTCGGCAGTGCCGCTTCCACCTTTGCCAGAGCTTCGTCGGTGAAGCCCTTGGCTTTCAAGGTGGAAACGTTGATCGCGGGCGCATTGGAAAGCGAGCCGTGGCCGACGGCATAGGCCTCGATCTCCGCGATGTCAGATTCGCGGTAGCCGAGCGCGCGCAGCGCTTCGGGCACGGCGCGGTTGATGATCTTCCAGTAGCCGCCGCCGGCGAGCTTCTTGAACTTCACCAGCGCGAAATCGGGCTCGATGCCGGTGGTGTCGCAATCCATCACCAGGCCAATGGTGCCGGTCGGCGCCACCACGGTGGTCTGCGCGTTGCGGTAGCCGTGGAGTTCGCCCAGTTCGAGCGCATTGTCCCAGGCGGCCTTGGCGTGCTCGATGATATTGGTCTGCGGCACGCTGGCGTAATCCAGCGGCACCGGCGAGACGGCCAGCGCTTCATAGCCCCTGCTTTCACCATGCGCGGCGCGGCGGTGGTTGCGGATCACCCGCAGCATGTGCGCGGCGTTCTTCTTGTAGCCGGGGAAGGGGCCAAGCTCCTTCGCCATTTCGGCCGAGGTGGCGTAGCTGGTGCCGGTCATGATCGCGGCCAGGGCGCCGCAAAGCGCGCGGCCTTCATTTGAGTCGTAGGAAAGACCCATGGTCATCAGGAGACCGCCGATATTGGCGAAGCCGAGGCCCAGGGTGCGGAATTCGTAGGACAGTTCCGCGATCGCCTTGGAGGGGAACTGCGCCATCATCACCGAGATTTCGAGCACGATCGTCCACAAGCGACAGAGATGCTCGTAGGCATCGACGTCGAACAGTTTTGTTGACGTGTTGTAGAACGTGATCAGATTGGCCGAGGCCAGATTGCAGGCGGTATCGTCCAGGAACATGTATTCCGAGCACGGATTGGAGGCGCGGATCTCGCCGGATGCCTTGCAGGTGTGCCAGTCGTTCATGGTGGTGTTGAAGTGCAGGCCGGGATCGGCGGAGGCCCAGGCGGCGTGGCCGATCTTTTCCCAGAGGTCGCGCGCCTTCAGGGTTTTTGTCACCTTCTTGCTGGTGCGGCCGATCAGATCCCACGTCCCGTCCGTCTCTACCGCGCGCAGAAAATCGTCCTTCAGCGACACGGAATTGTTGGAGTTCTGGCCGGAGACGGTGAGATAGGCCTCCGAATCCCAGTCGGTATCGTAGACCGGGAAATCGATCTCCTTGTAGCCCTGTCTGGCGAACTGGATGACGCGCTTGATCATGCCGTCGGCGACCATCGAACGGCGCGCCAGCTTGATCTCGCGGCGCAGCGCCGGGTTCTTCTCGGGGTCGAAGCAGTCGTCGCCGGAGCCTTCGCAGTTGACGCAGGCCTTCAGCACCGCCTTGAGGTGCCTCTGGTTGAGCCTGGAGCCCGTCACCAACGCGGCGACCTTCTGCTCTTCCTTCACCTTCCAGTCGATATAGGTTTCGATATCGGGATGGTCGGCGTCGACCACCACCATCTTGGCGGCGCGGCGGGTGGTGCCGCCGGACTTGATCGCGCCGGCGGCGCGGTCGCCGATCTTGAGAAAGCTCATCAGGCCCGATGAGCGGCCGCCGCCGGAGAGGCGTTCGCCTTCGCCGCGCAGCCGCGAGAAGTTCGAGCCGGTGCCGGAGCCGTATTTGAACAGGCGCGCTTCACGCACCCACAGGTCCATGATGCCGCCCTCGTTGACGAGGTCGTCGTTGACGCCCTGAATGAAGCAGGCGTGCGGCTGCGGATGCTCGTAGGAGGATTTCGACTTGGTCAGCTTGCCGGTCTTCCAGTCCACATAATAGTGGCCCTGGCCGGGTCCATCGATGCCGTAAGCCCAGTGCAGGCCGGTGTTGAACCACTGCGGCGAATTCGGCGCCACCATCTGCTTGGCCAGCATGTAGCGCAGCTCGTCGCTGAACGCGCGCGCGTCCTCTTCCGACGAGAAGTAGCCGCCCTTCCAGCCCCAGTAGGTCCAGCAGCCGGCGAGGCGGTCGAACACCTGCTTGGCCGAGAGTTCGCTGACATAGCGCTCGGCCTCGGGCAGGGCGGCCAGCGCCTCGGTGTCCGGCACCGAGCGCCACAGCCATGACGGCACGGTCTCTTCCTCGACCTTCTTCAGGCGGGCGGCGACGCCGGCTTTGCGGAAATACTTTTGCGCCAGCACGTCGGAGGCGACCTGCGACCAGAATTCCGGCACCTCGACGTTTTCGAGGCGAAACACCACCGAGCCATCGGGGTTGCGGATCTCAGATGTCGTCAATCTGAAATCAATTCCTGCGTAGGGTGACTGGCCGTCAGTGGTGTTGCGCCGTTCGATTCGCATGGTCGTGCCCCGTTTTTTGTACCCGGACCGTTTGCACACGGCGCCGGGTGTATTTTCCTTGAGCGAACCCCTGGGCCACAGTCGCCTTCGACTGTGGTCCGACCGTTCGCAGCTCAGCCGGTGGACCCGGCCCTGTTTCTCTCTGACGCGCGCCCTGGCGGAACGCCGGTTCCGATTTCCAGGTCGCACTTCATGCAGGTGCCGTTCCGCACCAGCGTGAAGTTACCGCCTTCAACGCCCCAACTCGCAACCTAAGCCATTTTTGGCCCGTTTTTAGCGCTCCGAAACCTTCCGAATTCAGGGCAGACAAACCCGTCACCCGTTGCCTCAACCGGCTGACGGAGTGGTCATTCTGGAACCCTTCTGGGAGCGACCGGCGGGACCCAAACACACTCGCGCCGAACAGGAGGAAAGCTAGGACAACTCCATCGCGCCCGTCAAGGATTAGTACGAGTTCCTGAATCAAATACTAAATATGGTGGAAACGGGGGATAAACAGGGAGTCGGTCTGCGCCCCCAGTGGTGCCAAGTATCAGTGAGTCCTCAGGGATTCCCAAACAGAAAAATTCTCTTCAGGCGGGCAAAATTGATTTTCGCCCCCACTGTTCACAGGCAATTTTTTATTGTCCTCGAGGGGTTGCGCGGGGGAGACTCACGTGAAGCTACGGGGATCCGGGCTGGCATGCCCGCCGGTCGATAGCTTCCGGCCCCGATAAGCGGCAAGGTGCCGCCGATTCCCACCGGTTATTGGCCCCCATGACAGACTCAAAGCCGACGGGCGCGCGTGCTCACATCACGCCCGCGGGCCTCATGTTCCTCGCCATCACCTCGGTCGGCTGGGGCTTCAACTGGCCCGTCACCAAATATCTGTTGAGCGAACTGCCGCCGCTCACCATGCGCGGCACCACCGGCATGATCGGCGCGAGCCTGCTGGCGCTGCTGGCGATACTTCGCGGCCAGAGCCTGCGCGTGCCCCGTGAAATGTGGCCGCGGCTGGTGCTGGCGGCGTTCCTCAACGTGGCCTGCTGGATGGCGCTGATGGGATTGGCGTTGCTGTGGCTTCCGGCCAGCGAGGCCGCGCTGATCGCCTACACCATGCCGGTATGGGCATCGATCCTGGCATGGCCCATTCTCGGCGAGCGGCCCAACCTGCTGCGCGTCATTTCGCTGGTGATGGCGTTCGCGGGGCTGGCGGCCATCATGGGCGGCAACGGATTTGCCGCCAGTGAGGCCAAGCTGCCGGGAATCATTATGGCGCTCGGCGGCGCCTTCGGTTTTGCGGTCGGCACCGTTATGGCCAAGAAGCTGCCGCTTAATTTGCCGCCGCTGTCGGCCGCCGCCTGGCAAATCGGGATCGGCTGCCTGCCGGTGGCCATCGTCGGTTTCTGCGTTGAAAAGGCTGACGTCACGGCCTTGTCCGATCTCGGCTGGGTCCTGATCGTCTACTCGACGGTGATCCAGTTCTGCGTCGCCTATGTGAGCTGGTTCGCGGCCCTTGCGCGGCTGCCGGCGTCGGTCGCGGCGATCGGCACCATGGCGGTGCCGGTGATCGGCGTGGTTACCTCCGCAATCGCGCTGCACGAGCCGCTCGGCATCGGCCAGATCGCGGCGCTGATCTTTACGCTGGCCGGCGTGGTGCTGGCGACGCGATCATGAAACCCCCGGACCGCGCGCGGGCGGCCATAACGACAAAGGACGGCGCACCGGAATGCGCCGTCCTCGAATCCAAAGATCGCAAATGCGATTACGGGCAGGGGTGCCGGTAGCCATCATTGCCCAGATACGTGCCCGACTGCGGATCGTAGGAACGGTAGGTCTGCATGCAATAAGCGACGGCATCGTCGCCCTGAGGCGCGACGACCACGACAGCGCCGTCGTCGTAATATTGGTCGTCGTAGTAGCCCGGCGCATAATAGCCCGGCCCGCCATAGTAGCCCTGCGACGCGATCGCGCCGCCGATCACAGCACCGGCGACCGCGCCGGGAATGAAGCCGCCACCACCACCGCGACGGCGATGCTGGCCGCCATATCCGCCTTGATAACCGCTACCGCCACTGAACTGCGCGGCCGGAACGCCGCCGCCACTACCAAATTTCGCGGCTGGCGCGCCGCCGCTAAATTTCGCGGCTGGCCCGACGCCGCCACCCTTCACAGCGAAGTTTGCCTTACCGCCAAAGGGCTTCTGGGCGAAGCTCGCGGTCGGCGCCGCCATCGGCAAAACCAGGGCCATTGCGGCAGCGGTACTCAAAACCTACTGACCGGCATTGCAGAGCCCCTCACAGCCTAACAATTTCTCCTCCGAAAATCCGACAAAGCACTGGTTTTACGGCATTTGTGCACCTACGTTAGCTACACAGGCTAACGAGGCCTAACACCCAGCTGCCATTACCCGGCTGTTACCCGGAGCGGCTGGGCAGGCACCCGTTGGCAGCCGGGAACCCATGCCATGCCGCTTCTGACCGCCGTTACGCTGCTGCAGTACAAGCCGCACGCCACCCAGCGCCGCGAGATCCCCGACGCCGGAGCGCCGGGCCTCTACTTGGTAATCCAGCCAAAACCGAGGGGCAGCCGCAGCTGGGTGCTGCGCTACCGGGACAGCCGGGGCAAACCGGCGAAGCTGCGGGTGGGTGACGTCGACCTGACCAAGGATGCCGACCTTGCGGATGACTCCGACACAGCAAAGGGAAATGGCGAACCGGAAGTCGGCGATCCACTGACGCTGTCCGATGCAAGAATGTTGGCTGCCAAGCTGCAGCGTGAGCGGGCACGCGGTGTCGATCTGGTCGCGCGCTATGCCAAGAGCCGACAACGTGTCGCCGCCGACAAGGCGGAAGCTCACACCTTCACCGCCCGCGCCATCGAATTCTTCCGCGACCATAAGTCCAAGCGCAGTCAGGAGCGCCCGCGCCGCTGGCGTGACGACGCAAGATTGTTGGGATTGTCGTGGCCAGCCAACTGCGATCCGGTCAAGATCGAACCGAAGGTGATATCCGGCAGCTTGGCCGAGCTGTGGGCGAAGAAGCCGGTCAAGGAGATCACCCGGCGTGAGATCGAGGACATCGTCGCGGATGCCAAGGCCAAGGGCGTTCCCGGCCTTCGCGTGCGCAACGCCGACGTCAGCGAGAACCGTGGCCGCAAGGTGTTTGCCTGCCTATCGGTCCTCTTCTCGTGGCTGGCCCGCAAGCGCCACATCGAGACTGATCCGACCGTCAGCATCGAAGCACCGATGGCACCGAAGGCGCGCACCCGCGTGCTGTCCGGTGCCGAGCTTCGCTGGTTCTGGCTGGCCGCAGGGCAACTGCCATTCCCTTATGGCCCAGCGGCAAGGCTGCTGCTGGCCACCGGACAGCGTCTGGTCGAGGTCTCCGGCATGCGCTGGAGCGAACTCAGCGACGACGCGTCGCTGTGGCGCATTCCCTCAAGCCGAACCAAGAACCACCGCGAGCATTTGGTGCCATTGCCGATGGCGGCACGCGACATCATCGCCAGCGTGCCCAAGGTCGAGGGCGACTGGGTGTTCAGCGTCGAGGGCGCACCGACCGGCTGGAACCGCGCCAAGGTGGCGCTCGATTCGGGCATGGCGGAGATCGCACGCCGTGAGCGCGGCACCGAAGTGGCGATTGATCACTTTGTGTTGCACGACTTGCGGCGTTCTTTTGCGACCGGGTTGCAGGGTCTCGGCGTTCGTACCGAAGTCATCGAGCGTGCGCTAAATCACGTCTCCGGAAGTTTCGGCGGCATCGTTTCCACCTACCAGCACGACCCGCTCACCGACGACGTCCGCGACGCATTGAACCGCTGGGCGCGCTTCATCGCGCTGGTGGTCGATGCAGAGTTGTTCGCCGCCCATGAAAAATTCCTGTTGAGCGGAGACGACGACGAGCGCAGGCGCAGCCGTCAGCACTTCCTCGATGCCATCACCGAAGGTGGCGCGGCATGGCAGGGCTACCTCGACCTGCTGGCTGGCAAGGCACCGCCGAAGGTCGCGAACATCGCCACCGCCCGGAAGCGACGGCAATGACGACGACGAAGTCAGCAACGCGGGAGCGGCACAGACCCAACAGGGTGATGACGGCAGAACAGCGCGTTGACGCTGTGGTGAAGATTGTCGGACCGCAGCACCGCGCCCCCATCGCGCGTATGGTTGAACTGCTGATGAAGACCGCAGTCCGTGAGCACAGCGCGCGTGATCGCCAGAAAAGATCGCAAGACAAGCGACTGGCGGGCGAGGTCGAGACTGCAGCACATCGCCTCTACAAACTTATCGAGAACAAGGTTCCGGTCGAGTGGTTCAGCTGGAGCACGACGGACCGCGAGCATGTTCTGGGTGAATTACGAAAGTTGCTTGCAGTCTGCGCGACGGTCCGTGTCGGGCTTAAATCCGAAAAGCCGAAACCGGATGCGCTGGAACAGCGCCTCAGCGCGATGACCGCGCTGACGATTTGTCGGGAGTGCGGGATCGAGCCGAGGCTCACCCGAGGCGGCAAGTATTTCAAGATCGCCGCTGCCCTGTACGGCGATCCGAAAGCGAATTTGGATCACCAGTGCCGCTGGGCGCGTGACCGGCACAAGCGCAAAACCGCACCCGAATAATCGCTGGATTAGCGCCAGAGATGCCCGTGATGTGTTGGTTCACCGACATGATCACGAGGCAACAGATGCGGAAGTCCCCACGTCCTCCTTCTATCCCCCCGGAAACCACGGGCGCGATATTGCAGCGTCATCGCGAAGCCGCGATGTCCAGCGGCGTCGGAGCGGTCGATCGCAATGATCGTCGGAATGGTGATCGCGGCTGCGGCGATGATGATGGTGATGTGCCAGACATTTTGGTGCCGGACCCGCTTGTGGTGCAGGAGTTCCACATCACGTTGATGACCCTGTCGCGCTGGACCAAAGACCCCCGGCTCGGATTTCCACCGCCGATGAAGATCAATCGCAGAAATTTCAGATCACGCCGTGCGCTGGAGGAATTCAAGGCCGGGCTGCTGAAGAAGGCACTCGCGGACCGCGCACCTCAACCGTGACGACGCGTTCGCGGTTCTGCGGGTTGCCAAGAATATCGCCGGCGCGAATTCGAAGCCTGTGACGGCCATATGGTCGAGATCGTCGGAAGGTTCGATGCGCTGCCGGAGCCGGTGACATCGTGGCTCGATCGCAATGGGTTCGACAGCCGACAGTCGCTTCATGCGCCCACCAAACCCTTAACCGGCAACGGGCGCGCCGGATCAAAGTCGTCCAGCAAGGAGTACCACCCATGACTAAGCCAAAACCGCACGTCGTGACGGAATCTGAGACGCCGCCAGATCCCGCCGCAGCCCCGGCATCCCACAATGAACAGCTCGATGCAGAAGAGGAAGAGTTCCGCAAACTGCGGCGTGACCTTCCTGGCGTGAAGGGCGTGGCGGCGGCCGGCACCGTGGCCATTTCGGTGGGCAAGGCGCCGATGAAGAACGAGTTCTTCAGGACACACAGCAGCCCCGATTTCCGGCCGATTATGCCGATTGTCGACATCGAGGTCGGGATGGAGAAGCAGTTTTTCGCGGTAACCCCCGACATGGTCGAGCCGCTCAGCGCGATCGGCATCAGCGTGACCGATGCCGTTCTGTATCTGACGGTGACCAGCCGCGGATCGGTTCGCATTGTGCCCGTGCGGACTGCTAACGCCGACGGCGACCAGAACGAATACAACCGCACCAAGGAAATCGGCTTGCTTCAGGCGATGGACGAATGGGTCCGGCTGTTCACCGACACGGAGAACCATTGCTACAAGGTTTTTCCGGCGCCTGCCGGACGCTTCGGCACCCCGCAATTTCCTGATCTCAAGCCCGCAAAAGTCTTTCGGCTCGCCTTCCGCGACAAGGGCCGCTTGATCGATTCCACAGAGCATCCGCTGTTCAGGAAGTGGGCGGCCCGTGACGCCGATTGATCTGTCACAATACGAGCAAATCTGGTGCCACGATTTCGAATTTATATCGCGGCCCGGAGAGCGCTTAGACGTCGTCTGCTTGGCTGCGCATGAACTGCACTCCGGGCAGACGATCGCCCTGTGGCGCGACGAGTTGGGCGAACAGCCGCCATATCGCACCGACGATAAGGTGCTGTTCGTCAGCTTCGTCGCCAATGCCGAAGTGACCTGCCATCTCTCGCTGGGGTGGCAGGCGCCAGAGAACGTCTTGGACTTGAGTCCCGTGTTTCGCAACCTGGTCAACGGCAGATCGACCCCCGAGGGCAAGGGATTGATCGGCATGATGCGCTATTTCGGGCTCGATGCCATCGATGCCAAGCGCAAGGACGCGATGCAGAAACGCGTTATGCAGGGCTGGCCGTTCACACCAGCGGAGCGCGAGCAGATTCTACGGTACTGCGCCAGTGACGCGGAAGCGTTGATCCGGCTATTACCGCGGGTCCTGCCGGAGATTGAGCTCGGCGTCGCGCTTTACTGGGGGGAATTTGCTGCCGTGTCGGCGTTGATGCAGCACCGTGGCGTCCCGATTGACATGGAGAATTTTCCGCAACTCGCCGACAAGAAAATCTGGAGAGATATACGTGACGACATGGTTCCGGCGGTCGATGCGCAATACGGGGTGTTTGCGCGCAACGCGGCCGGCGATTGGACCTTCTCGGCGGAGAAGTGGGTGACCTATCTGAAGCGGGAGGGCCTGTACGATCTCTGGCCGCGGTTGGAATCCGGCGCACTCAACATGCGGCGCAAGACCTTCGAGAACATGAGCAAGGGTTTTTCGCAGCTTGAGGAGCTGCGACAGCTCAGGCACACCCGCGACAAAATGCGCAAGGTCAAACTGGCGGTCGGCGCCGACGGTCGCAACAGGACCATGCTGTGGCCGTTCAAATCCAAGACTGGGCGCACACAGCCGAAAGCGTCCGAATGGATCTTCTCACCGGCGGTGTGGTTGCGCTCGCTGATCAAGCCTGAGCCGGGCATGGCGGTTGCTTACGTCGATTATTCCAGCATGGAGTTTCTACTTGCTGCATCGCTGTCGGACGGACACACCGGGCCGGTCAACAACATGCTCGATATGTACCGGAGCGGCGATCCATATCTAGCCTTCGCTAAGTCCGTCGGTGCCGTGCCGAAATCAGCCACCAAAAAATCACACGAACCCGTCCGCGACAATTACAAGGTGATGCTGCTGTCCACCCAATACGGCCTGTCGGTGGCGACGCTGGCGGCGCGGCTCAAGATCTCGACGTTCGAAGCCTACGAGATGCTCAGTCAGCACCACCAACAGTTCTCGCAATACTGGGCGTGGTCCGACGACTATATTCAGCACTCAATGCAGACCGGTGTTGTGCAAACCGCATTCGGCTGGACATACCACATCGGAATCGTCGGACAGATCAATGAACGTTCACTGAGGAATTGGCCGATTCAATCGGCTGGTGCTGATATTCTACGGATCGCCTGCATTCTCGCGGCACGACATGGCATCAGACTTTTAGCGCCAGTACACGACGCAGTTCTGATCGAGGCGCCGATAGATCGGATTGAAGCCGACGTTACGCTGATGCAAGAGGTTATGCGGCGCGCGTCGTGCATCGTGCTCAACAAGGATGCTAATGGGGCGCATGAGCTGCGCACCGATTTCAAGATCTTCAAGCACCCGGGCCACTATACCGACCCGCGCGGCGACGCGATCTGGGAGCATGTGCTTGAGCTGCTGGCTGTGCGGCCCCGAACAACGGAGCGGAGAGCCTAATGCACGATCGAGAGGAGGAGGAGGACGACGAGGACGAGAAGCGGTTTGTCGAGATGCAACGTGCAGCAGCCAATCTACCGCCGCGCAGCCGCGGTAAGGCGCGCAAGGAGGTGTTTGTGAAGGTGCCGCTTTGGTGGATGGAGCAGGTTGCGCATGTAACGCGGTCGCCGCAGACTTTTGTCTGCGTCTGGCTACTGCACCTATCCTGGGAGGCGAAGAGCCTGACCTTTCCCGTGCCCAACGGCCGGTTGGGGAAACGCGGTGCTGATCGCCGCATGAAGCGCCGCGCGCTGGCGAGTCTAGAGGCGGCCGGTCTGATCACCGTCGACCGCCAACACGGTAAGACCCCGATTGTGACCTTGGCGCTGCTGTAACAGGTGCACATTGTGCCCATGTAACAGGTACACATTGTGCCCATGAACAGGTACACATTGTGCCCATACGGTCCCCTTCTTCTCTTGTCTTACTTACTTGTCTTAGAATCAGTAGGTGGATGAAGAGAGAAGAATCTGGAGGGTGTAATGATATCCAAACAGATCGAAGAAGAGGATGACGAAGCCTTCATGCGCTCGCTCACGCGATGCGAAGAAGATCGTCGTCATTTACATCCTGGTACTGCTTGGAATGGCGGATTCCGTTGGTTCAGATCAGCCAATGTCATCCCGCTTGAAAAGTTCAGGCCTTTTAATTGGAGGCGGAATAGTGGGCGCTGAACGCCGCAGGACCGAGAGCCGGCAGCCTGTATCAAGCCAGCTCTCGCTGGCGTTCTGATCAATCAATCCAAAGAGCCGGATGCGGGCCCGCAACTCGGCGTTCGTAGAAGCGACCATCGCCAGCGCTGTTGCCTGGGCGTTCGTCGCCCACATCCGAACCCTCACGCGGCGACTCGCAAGAGCTTGAAACCAAATGAAATCATTATGAGTCGGACACTTAGCGAAATCGGGCGTCCACGATTTGGAACATCGAGCAGCAGCGCTCCATTACCTCGCAATGCTTCAACGGGCATGATCAGTGTGGTTCGTGTTGCATATTCGACCATGCCTCTGGAGTTGCGCGCGGCCTTGTCCAGGTCAGGGATCGGTTCTGAGGTTGGAGAGAGTTCTCCAAAAAAGCGAACGTCCCATCGCACGAATTCACCGGATTTGAAGTTGCCATAAGGAGCCGTGGAGATCCTCTCCATACGCACGACCTTTGCGCTGGCGTCGAATGAAACTTGCGTCAGTGCGCAAGCAATCGTGACTATCATCACCGACAGATGCCTGAGATGCATTTGCTTAACCCCCTCTACGACTCTCTATGTTTCCTCAATCAAATCATAAATCGAAGCGCATCTGTGCATACTCATTTGCGCGGCCGTGAAATAGCGGACATTCGAGGGTGCGGTTAGAACGTCCGCTTTGTGCCATGAAGAGACTCATGCACCGCAGCAAATGACATCTCTATTCGATCACCTCGTCGGCGCGGGCTAGCAGCGTCGGCGGCATGGTGAGACCAAGCGTCTTGGCGGTCTTGAGGTTGATAAGAAGCTCAAATTTTGTCGGCTGCTCAACCGGGAGATCGCCGGGCCTTGCCCCCTTGAGGATCTTATCGACGAAATAGGCTGCGCGGCGATACAGAAGGGGTGCGCTCGGCCCATAGGATATCAGTCCGCCCGCTTCCAGCGGTTCCTTCGAATACACGATTGTCGGCAACCGCCGCGCCAAAGCCAAATCGGCGATCCGTTTTCGTTCGGTGAAGAATAGGCCGTCAACGGTCACGACCATGGCCTGAAACTGTTCCTCGCTGATCTTTGAAATCGCAGCTTCCAGTTCATTCGCCCCTCGTACTCCCACCGGCACAACAGTAAGGCTAAGCTCACGCGCCGCAGCCTCGCCATCGGCGATAAACGCCCGTGATCCGACCTCATCGCTCGCGTTCACAAGCATTGCCACGCGCGACAAACCGGCAATCATTTCTTTGGCGAGCTCGATACGCTTTTTGGTCAAGTCCACAGCCATGTTAGACAAGCCGGTCGCGTGCCCGCCTGGCCGACTGAGACTGGCCACAAGCCTTCTTCCTACTGGATCGGGGACATTGACGAAGACGAGCGGTATTGTCGTTGTCGCCCGATGGCAGGCGATAGCGGCAGTTCCTGCAGCCGAAACCAATACGTCAGGTTTGAGTTGGACGAGTTCGGCCGCCAGCGTGAAGAACCGCTCGTACTGCTCCGCGGGAAAGCGCATTTCTAGGGAGATATTTGTGCCTTCCACGTAGCCAAAATCACGCAGTCCTTCTCGTAGCGCGCCGAGGTAGATAACCTCCAACAGGCGGTAGAACTTGCCACGCCGGTTCGTCGGCTCGCCTTCGTCCGACTCTGACCCTGACCCTGACACGCTTGCAGGCTGACCGAAGGCGTTTTCATAAATGTCGGCGAGTTCAAAGATCCATCGCTCTTCCGGTAGCTCGCGAGGTTTACCTTTGTCTTGCACCTGTGTGGCCAAATCGCGCGATTCCTTACTGAGAAAAAGCAATGACCCGACCAGGGTTTCAATCTTCTTTGGGTGGATCCGAACTGAAAGATCATCGAAGCTCAGAATGTCGAGTTGGTATTCCTCGAGCTGTCGCAGGACACGGGTCCACTCATAGACCGTCTTTGCGACCGGTCGGCGCTCAAATGCCCAGCCTTTGACGAGATCGTCGAATGGCACGGGGGTCTGAGATGCCGAATTGCTGCTCGCTGTTACTCCCCCTGACGAAAAGAATGTAGACTCGGGCACCTCGCCCTTAGCCAGCCGTGCCAGCGTTAGACTGGCCCGCTGGATGGCGGCTGCAATAGCCCTAGCAAGCATCCGGCGGCTATCGTCGCCCACCCGCAGGCCCTGAGCCGCTCTGACACTCGTCCGCTCCGCCCAGGCACCACGCCTCCAATTCGTGCACCCGAACGAAGTCTTTATCGACCTCGCCAAGGAAGCTGGCGTTATAAGCCTCGCCAGAAGGCGACGGCGTCAGGGGCTGGAACAACCGGACAGCAAGGTCGATGTCCCAGACCGTTTGGCTACTCGGATTATCCCGATGCTGTGCCAACCACCGGTCATGCATCGGCGCTGCGATCTGATGCGCCTCACGCTCAGTCAAGGTTTTGGGACCGGACCGTAGATTCGCCCAACGAGTTTCCAGCTCGGCCAGAGCTTCAGCATGCCGACGCTTGGCTTCAGATGCGTCACGAGTCAGCAGACTTCGCTTCTCTTCACGTTTGCCGACGAGCTTCAACAGATCATCTGGAACGCGCTTGCGAAGCCAGTAGACGCCGCTCTTCGGATGCTTCCAGGGACGACTCATTGCAAGGATCATGTGTA
>Ga0208080_1000166_pt1 | contig 32707 bp, 34 predicted proteins | sample NGESurdeep092012_3_FD_184476 | JGI IMG/M metagenome (GOLD analysis project Ga0208080, IMG submission 184476) | Arctic peat soil microbial communities from Barrow, Alaska - NGEE Surface sample 210-3 deep-092012 (SPAdes) | ecosystem: Environmental > Terrestrial > Soil > Wetlands > Peat ...
CTGCGAGAGATACCCGATGCGCGTCCCCTCGGCCGGGAACGCCTCGCCGGTGAACTCCTTGTCGAGCCCCGCCATGATGCGGAGCACGGTCGACTTTCCCGCGCCGTTGAGCCCGAGGATGCCGATCTTGGCGCCCGGGAAGAAGGAAAGATAAATGCCCCGGAGGATCTCCCGCTGCGGCGGGACGACCTTCCTGAGGTTCTGCATCGTGAAGATGTACTGCTCGGCCATGGGGGCGGGAATGTAACAGGAACCCAGGATAGGATTCCGCGCACGGGAGGACGACACCATGTGGCTGATCGTGGAACTCGCGCTTTGCGCGCTCGCGGGCTGGGCGACCGGACAGATCATGAAGGGCGGAGGCTATGGCCTTCTCGTAGACATCCTGCTGGGAATCGCAGGAGGCTGGCTCGGAGGTCTTCTCATCGGCCGCTTCGCCATGGGAGGCGGCCTCTTCGGCGAATTTCTCATCCGCCTCATTGGAGCCGTCATCCTCGTCGCGCTCGTGAGGCTCATCAAGCGGAGGTGACCGCGAAGGGCAGCCTCGCTACCTCGCATGCCGTTCGGAAACCCTGACCCTTTTCGAGCGAGGTAAAATCATCTTGCGCTTAATTTAGACTTAGTCTAAACTATAGATCAGGGAGGTTCCTATGGCTAAAAAGGGCAAGCTCTCGCTCGATCAGATGATCGCCGAGGCCCGCGCCTCGCTCGACCTCGTGATCGCCGAGATGCATGACGACTGCGAGGTCGCGACGGAAGCGGGCGACATCGGAACGGCCGACCTCTACACGCGCCTCGTCCAGGTGCACCAGAAGAGCCGCTGGTTCCTGAACGAGATCCTGCAGAAAAGGGACGGCCTCACGAGCTGAGGTGACGTGGGAGTCCGGGGGGACGGCGGGGCCTCCCCGATAGACTCGGCGCATAGGAGGCGCCCTGCCCGTGTTCTCGCGCCGGACGCCCGCGCCACGCGACGTGAACCGCCTGACGCGGGCGCTCGCGGCGCGCACGCGCCCGTTCCTCGACCTGACGGCGACGAATCCCACCTCCGTCGCGCTCCGCTCGGGCGAGGCCGACCTCTTCGACGGCGCCACGTCCGGCCGGGATGCGCGCGTGCTCGCGGCCCTCGCCGACGCACGGGGCCTCGTCTACACGCCCGATCCGAAAGGGATTCTCTCGGCGCGCACGGCGGTGAGCAACTATTACGCGGCGGTACACGGCGTGCTCGTGCCCCCCGGCCAGATCGTGCTTTCGGCCTCCTCGAGCGAGGCCTACAGCTGGCTCTTCAAGCTCGCCGGGGATCCGGGCGACGTCGTGCTCGTGCCGGCGCCGTCCTATCCGCTTCTCGACGCCCTCGCGGAGCTGGAGTGCCTCACGCTGCACCGCTACGCGCTCGCGAGCGAGGACGGCTTCGCGTTTCACGCGGCGGCCGTCGAGGCGGAGGTGCAGCGCGTCGAAGCCGCCGGCCACCGGGTCGCGGCCGTGGTCCTCGTGAATCCGAACAACCCCACGGGGACGTCGCTCGCGGGCGCGGAGCTCTCGGCGCTCTTCGCGCTCGCGAAAGAGCGCGGGTTTGCCGTGATCTCCGACGAGGTATTCGTCGATTTCCGCTACTCGGACCGATCTGAAGACGTGCGCATTGCCGCCTCGGCCCCGGGCGCGGAGAGAGCCCTCGTCTTCTCGCTCGGCGGGCTTTCCAAATCGGCGGCCCTTCCGCAGCTCAAGCTCGGCTGGATCTTCGCGAACGGCCCCACCGCGCTCCTCGACGACGCGCTCGGGCGCCTCGAGTGGATCGCGGATTCGTATCTTTCCGTCTCGACGCCCGTGCAGCTCGCGCTCCCGAAGCTCCTCGAGCACGGGCGCGGGACGGCCGACGCGATCCGCGCGCGTGTGCTCCACAACGAGCGCGCGCTTCGCGCGGCGTTTCCCGCGGACGGCCCCGTCACTATTCTCCCCGTCCCGGCGGGCTGGTCCGCGTGCGTGCGCGTGCCCGCGGTCCGGCCCGAGGAGGTCCTCGTCCTCGACCTCCTCGGGTCGTACGACGTCCTCGTGCAGCCCGGCTACTTCTTCGACTTCCCCTTCGAGGCCTTCCTCGTTCTCAGTCTCCTGCCGCCGCCGGATGTGTTCCGCGAGGGGATCGCGCGTCTCGCGCAAGCCCTGACGATTCGCGCCTGAGCCTTGGCCCGTCCCTTGCGTAGTTCTCGGCATGCGAAACACCAAAGTTTTCCTTCTTTCGACCGCCATCGCCGTACTCGCGGCGGGAGTTCCCCTTGCGGGCCCCGCTACCGCCCAGCCTATGCCTCCGCCTCCGCCGGGGCTGCCGGCGCCTTTCATGCCGGGCGACCTGCACGTCCGCATCGTGGGCAATGCGCCGCCGGCGCGCCGGCACGAGGTCCGCACCGCGCGGCCGGACCGGAATTCCGTGTGGCAGGGCGGGTATTGGCATCACACGGGTACGGACTGGAGCTGGAACAACGGCCGCTGGTCCGACCGTCCGCAGGGGCAGCCCCGCGCCAGCTGGGTTGCGCCCCGCTACAAGAAAGCGAAGGGTGGCACGCGCTACATGCCTGGACACTGGTCCCACGAACGCCTGATCAACGACTGATCTGCACTTCCTGACCGGCCGAGTGGCCTACCTCTTCGAGCAAACTAGGAGCTCGGAGAGGTAAGTTTTTCAAGCGTCCGGCCCGGCGTTCTCCTCAGGTACGGGAAGTCGTCTTCGTCGCCAAACGTCTCTTCGGCACGACTGCCCCGCAGGCGGGCGCAAGCGTTTTCATGGGCCGATTAGACCGCGACTCGGGCCCTCTGACACAATCGCCGAGTCCCCCGAAGCATGCACGCCACGGTCTCCCTCCCGGCCTGGGCATTCGTCCTGCTCGCCGCCCTCGCGGGATGGGCGGTTCTCGATCGGCTTCTGAAGCCGGCGTTGCGCGTCGTGCTGCGCCGCCGGGCGAACCGCGTCATCGACGAGCTGAACACGCGCCTGCCGCTGCGCATCCCCTCCTTCAAGCTCACGAAGCGCGAGGTCCTCGTGGACCAGCTTCGCTTCGACCCGAAAGTCCTCGAGGCTGCCGAGGCCTTCGCCCGCGAGACGGGCGCGCCGCGCGAGGACGTGCAGAAACGCGTCGCGCGTTACGCGGCGGAGATCGTCCCCGCCTTCAACGCGTGGATCTATTTCCGCGCGGGTTATGCGGCGGCGCGCGCCCTCGCGCGAACGTTGTATCGCGTGCGCATCGGCTCGGCGGACGACGCGGGCCTCGCGGCGATTCCCGACGGATCGGCGGTGGTCTTCGTGATGAACCACCGCAGCAACATGGACTACATCCTCCTGTCGTACCTCGCGGCCGAGCGTACGGCCCTGAGCTATGCGGTCGGTGAGTGGGCGCGCATCTGGCCGGTGCAGAGCCTCGTGCGCGCCACCGGCGCCTATTTCGTGCGCCGCGACGCGAGCGACCCCCTCTACCGGCGCGTTCTCGAACGCTACGTCGCGATGGCGACCGCGCATGGCGTTCCGCAAGCCGTGTATCCGGAAGGCGGACTCACGCGGGACGGCGCGCTCCGGCCGCCGAAGCTCGGGCTCCTCGACTACATGATCCGAGGCTTCGATCCGAACGGGACCCGGGACCTCGTCTTCGTCCCGGTTGGCGTGAATTACGACCGCGTCCTCGAGGACCGCACGCTTCTGCTCGACCGCTCTCCCGCGCAGGGCCGGGCGTCGTCGCTCGAGACGATCGGCGGAACGTTGCGCTTTCTGGGGCAGAATCTTCGCCTTCTCGTGACGAACGACTGGCACCGCTTCGGCTACGCCTGCCTCAGCTTCGGAACGCCCGTCTCGACGAAAGCCTGGCTGCGGTCCCGTCCTTTCGATCTTTCGGCTGCCTCCCGCGAGGAACGGTTCGCCGCCGTGCAGGCGCTCGCGGAGGAATTGATGGCGCGAATCGCGCGGATCATTCCGGTGCTGCCCGTCTCCCTCGTCTCCGCGGTCTTCACGGCGGAGCCCGGCCGCGCCCAGAGCGAGATCGAGCTCAAGGCCGAGGTCCTCGCCCGCTGGCGGGAGCTCGAGGAGGCGGGTGCGCAGGTCTACGTGCCCCGCGGCGACCAGGACTATGCCGTCACGTTCGGGCTCAGGACACTCCTGCAACGGCACCTCGTGACCGAAGAGAACGGGCTCTTCCGGGCGGTTCCCGGCGAGCTGCCGCTGCTGCGCTACTACGCGAACGCCATCGCGCGCGCTCAGGACACTCTCCCGACGAGACCGGCGTCGTAAAGGCGCCGGTCCATCGGGCAGAGCGCCCGTACCTGGGCGCGCGAGAGAAGCGGCGTGAAGCTCCGCGTCGCCAGGTACGTGCTCACGTCCCAGAGGCTCTCTTCGGCCGCCTCCCAGCCGCGTGCGTCGAAGCGCGCGAGGTCGACGGGCTGCTCGAAGGCCCGCAGGCTCTTCTCGCCGTCGAGGTTGTAGTAGACATCGAAGTAGCTCATGACGAGCTCGCGGAGCGAACGGTAGACGGGCGAACGGAAGCGCAGCCCCGAGTAGTTCGACTTCGCGACGGCGCCCCAGCAGCCGGCTCCGGGCCGCTCGCGGAAGACGGCGAGCACATGGTCGTCGTCCCGCATGGCCCGCAGCTGGACGACGAGGGGCGGGTGCCCGAGGCGCCGCAGGGCCGCGGCCGCGAGGAGAGCGCCCTCGAAGCAGTGCGCCTCGCGTGTCTCGAGGACGCGGCGCGGCGAGCGCGCCGTCTCGCCGTCCTTTTCCTTGTTGTAGAGAAGATCGTCCAGAAAGCGCTGGATCGCGTCGGGTGCGCGCAGTCCGCGCGGGAGGCGCAACGGGGTCGTGGTCGTCTTATTCAAGCCGCGAGGATTCTAGAGGGAGAAGAGAAGAGAGATTTCTTAGAATGAGCGTGTGGATGGGCACCCAGCGACGCTCGCGACTTCGGCGAGCGCTTTTCAACCGCTTTCGCTGGAAGGCGCCCCCGGGTTCGCAGCCGGGTTCACCCGAGGCCCGCTGACGGCGCGTTCACTCGATCCCGACGCCGCCGGCCGGGCCCTCGCCGAGGCGCTCGGCGCGCCGGAGGCCGAGGTCGTCCGCCTCACGCAGGTCCACGGCCGCAGCATTCTTTCCTTCGAAGCACCCGCGCGAAAGCGCGGGCACACCCTCCTCGGAGAAGGCGACGGCCTCCTGACCTGCCAGCCGAACGTCCTCCTCGCGGTGGCCTCGGCCGACTGCGTTCCGGTCGTTCTCGCCGACTGGGAGACGGGCTGGATCGCCGCCGTCCACGCCGGCTGGCGGGGCACCGCCGCGCGCGTCCTCGACGCCGCGCTCGACGCTCTCGCCGCCCGTGGCGTCAGGCCGGAGAACCTCCATGCCGCGTTCGGCCCGTCGATCTCGCACGACCGGTACGAAGTCGGGCCCGAGGTCGTGGCGGCGCTTCGCAACGCGTACCGCGGCATCGACGTTCCGACGGAGGCGGTGCGCGGAGGACGCGAGGACCGGGCCACCGTCGACGTCGCCGCCTTCAACGCCGCGACCCTCCGCGCGCGCGGTGTCCGCGAGGAACGGACCCCCGCGTCGGGCCTCTGCACGGCGTCGACGCCCGACCTTCCGTCCTGGCGGCGCGACGGCCCACGGACGGGACGCATCCTCACCGGGATCGTGGGCGCCGGGGCTCTTCACGCCCCTTGAGCTGCCCGCAGGCCGCGTCGGCCTGCAGGCCCTTCGACCAGCGGACCGTCACCGGGACTCCGCCGCCGGCGACCGCCTTCGCGAACGCGTTCACGGCGGCGTCCGAGGGCCGCTTCAGGCCGGGCAGCCACTCCTTCGATTCGTTGAGCGGGATGAGGTTGACCTTGGCCGGCAGCTCTCGCACGAGCGCCGCGAGCTTCACCGCATCCGCCAACGTGTCGTTGACTCCCTCGATGAGGACGTACTCGAACGTGATCTTTCGCCCCCGTTCGAGCGGCCACCGCTTGAGCGCCGCGAAGAGCTCGGCGAGGGGATACGCGCGGTTGATCGGCATGAGCCTCGTGCGCGTCGCGTCGTCCGCCCCCGAGAGCGACACCGCGAGGTTCGGGCGGTGCGGCCGGCCCGCGAGGCTCTCGATCCCGGGCACGACGCCCGCCGTCGAAACGGTCGTACGCTTCGGCGAGACTTCCTCTTCGAGGAGGTCGAGGGCGCGCGTCACCTGGGAGACGTTCAGAAGCGGCTCCCCCATCCCCATGAAGACGACGTTCGCCGCGTGCGGGCCGAAGCCCTTCGCGCGCGCGATCGCGAGGTACTGCCCGACGATCTCGCCAGCCGTGAGATTGCGCCCGGCACCCATCCGTCCCGTCACGCAGAACGCGCAGTCGACCGCACAGCCCGCCTGTGAGGACAGGCAGATCGTGATCCGGGAAGCGCCGGGCGTTTCGGGGTCTGTCCACGAAGGCGTCTTCTTCGACTCCACGATGTAAACGGCTTCGATGCACGCGCCGTCCGCGAGCTCGAAGAGGAATTTCTCCGTCCCATCGGGAGCGGGCGTTCGCGCGACGAGCTTCGGGACGCCGATGACGAAACCCTTCGCGAGCGCCTCGCGCATCGCCTTCGGCAGGTTCGTCATCTCCGCAAAGTCCGCGGCGCGGCGCGCGTAGATCCACTGAAAGATCTGTGCGGCGCGAAACGGCTCCGGCGCCACGTCGCGTACCGCGCGCGCGACGTCGAGAGGGGGAAGACCGAGAAGATCCTGCATCGGATCGAGGGATCTTCGATCCCTCTCAATCCTCTAGCTTGTCTTTTAGCTTCTCTTTGCGACCGTGGAGCGGAGGGTGACGGTCGCCGCCGGGCGGCGGCGCGCGCGGATCGGCCGCGTGGGGTCGATGCCGACCGAGCGCAGAAAGCTCAGGTCTTTGACGTTGATCTGGAAGACGGCCGTTTCTACGGTGCCGCCTTCGCCGTCCCCGCCGGCACGCGCCGTCTGGAGCGCGCCGCGTCGAATGGACGGGAGGGCCGCCGACGAGCGCCGCCCGCTCTTCTCGAGCGCGACGGTGGCGTCGAGGACGAGATACACGCCATAGCCCTCGGCCTTCACCTTCGCGAGGATCTCGTGCACCTTCTCCGACGACGACACCGCCTCGTTGAGCGCGGCGCCGAGCTCGCGAAGGTACGCGCGAACCTTGTCGTCCAAAGCCATCCTGGCGGCAATCTAGGCCGCTGCTCGCGGGGAGTCAATCGCGCAGGATGACCGTTCAATTTCGTTTGACGAACCGCTTCTCTTCTTTGCGAACGAGGAGCAGAATCCGCAGCCCGTGCCCAGGACGCATTTCGTCAACGGCCATCCGCTCGAGCCTCCCTTTCCCGAAGGGATGCAGCGCGCGCTCTTCGGGATGGGCTGCTTCTGGGGAGCCGAGAAGAAGTTCTGGCAGAAGAGTGGCGTCTTCACGACGGCCGTGGGCTACGCCGCGGGCGTCACGCCGAACCCCACGTATCGCGAGGTCTGCACGGGCCGCACGGGGCACAGCGAGGTCGTCCTCGTCGTCTTCGATCTCGCGGAGGTCTCGTACGACGAGCTGCTGAAACTGTTCTGGGAAAACCACGATCCGACGCAGGGCATGCGGCAGGGGAACGACACCGGCACGCAGTACCGCTCCGGCATCTACACCTTCGACGACGCGCAGCGCGTGGCGGCCGAGGCCTCGAAGAGCGCGTTCCAGAGGGAGCTCGCCGACGCGGGCTACGGCGCGATCACGACCGAGATCCTGCCCGCGCCCGAGTTCTACTATGCCGAGGACACCCACCAGCAGTACCTCGCGAAGAATCCCGATGGCTACTGCGGCCTGGGGGGAACGGGTGTCTCCTGCCCCGTGAGCGTCACCCGGACGGCCTGAACCGGCCCTGCGCCAAATCTGAGACGGCGTCTCACCGAAACGTTAGACTCCACCGTTCGGGAGATCCGCCGTGCGCTATGCCTCCGTCCGCCTCCGCTTCGAGCCCTTCCTCCTCGCCGTGGAGCGCCCCGGGCGCTACCTCGGCCTGGAGCGCAACGTCACGCGCAAGGACCTCGACGAGATGTCGGTGACGGTCTGTCTCGCGTTTCCGGATGCGTACGAAATCGGGATGAGCCATACGGGCACGAAGATCCTGTACGAGATCGTGAACCGGCGGCCCGGCTGGGCCTGCGAAAGAACGTATGCGCCTTGGGTGGACTTCGAGGCGATCCTCAGGCGCGAAAAGGTCCCGCTTTTTTCCGTCGAGTCGTTCGCCCCCGTCTCGGACTTCGACGTCGTCGGTTTCTCCCTCCAGAGCGAGCTCAACTACACGAACATCCCGAACATGCTCGAGCTCTCGGGCATTCCGGTGCTCGCCGCGGACCGCGCCGGGGCCGACCCCATCGTCATCGGCGGCGGGCCCTGCGTCGCGAACCCCGAGCCGCTCGCGGATTTCTTCGACGTCTTCCTCCTCGGCGACGCGGAGGAGGCCCTTCCCGTCTTTCTCGAGAAGGTCGCGGCCACGAAGCTGCTTCCCCGCCGTGAGCGCCTCCTCGCCTTCGCCGCCTGCCCGGGGATCTACGTCCCGTCGCTTTACGAAGTCCTCTACGACGGCGACCGCGTCGTATCGACGACCCCGAACGTGCCCGGTGTGCCCGAGAGGGCGCAGCGCGTCTGGGTGGAGAAGCTCACGGCCGACGTCTATCCCGACAAGCCAATGGTGCCATCGGTCGACATCGTCCAGGACCGGCTCGGCCTCGAGATCATGCGCGGCTGCACCCAGGGCTGCCGATTCTGCCAGGCGGGCTACTGGTACCGGCCCGTGCGCGAGCTGGACCCCGCCGACGTCGCGAAAGCCACGAAGGCGTTCATCGACGAGGCGGGCTGGAGCGAGGTCGGGCTGCTTTCCCTGTCGTCGGCCGACTACTCGCAGATCGAGCCCCTCGTCGCGTGCCTCGCTCCCGAGCTCGCGAAGACGAAGGTCTCGATCTCGCTGCCGTCGCTTCGGGCCGAGGCGTTCTCGATCGGCCTCGCGGACGCCGTCTCCGAAGTGAGAAAGTCGGGCTTCACGTTCGCGCCCGAGACCGGCTCGGATCGCCTGCGCCGCGTCATCAACAAGACGTTCACGAACGCCGACATGGTGAAGGCGGCCGACGTCGCCTTTTCGCGCGGCTGGGACATGATCAAGGTCTACACGATGATCGGCCTCCCGACGGAGACCGAGCCGGACCTCGACGAGCTCGTCACGCTCGTGAAGGACATCCTCGCCCAGGGCGCAAAGCACGGCATCCGTCCGACCGTGAACGTATCTGTCGGGTCTTTCGTGCCGAAGAGCTTCACGCCGTTCCAGTGGTTCGCCTTCGACGGCGTCGAGAGCCTCAACCGCAAGCTCGCCCACCTGAAGGAGAAGTTCCGCCCGATCAGGGGCGCGAAGATGACGTGGCACGAGCCGAAGGAGGCCGAGATCGAGGCGATGCTCTCGCTCGGCGATCGGCGTATGGGCCGCGCGATTCTCGAGGTCTGGAGGCGCGGCGGCCGCTTCGACGCGTGGCGCGAGCACTTTTCGTGGGAACGCTGGAACGAGGCGCTCGAGGCCGCGGGCGTGCCGAAGAGCCGCCACCTGCGGGAGAAGGACCTCAAGGAAACGCTCCCCTGGGACGTCGTCGACGCCTTCATCCGCAAGCCCTTCCTCGTCGTGGAGTGGAAAAAAGCAATCAAGGAGATGCACACCGACGACTGCAAGTGGGGGCACTGCTACGCGTGCGGGGTGCCGGGCGACGGTGAGGACACCGTCCTCGCGAACCCCTTGCCGAAGGAATTCTCTTTTGCTTCCCTCCCCACCGTGCCGTCCGCACGACACGACTCGGCAGCGGCTGCATCAGCAGCCGCCGCATATGAGAAACAAGAACCGTCTTTGCCCGCTGCCCCGGCGCAGCACGACGCACGAGACGCAGGCCGAGGGTCCGCCTACACCGAAAAAGCCAAGGGCGCGGCGTACCGGATGAAGGCGGCGCCGGACCTCATCCCGCTCCGCGACCGGCGGCGTGTCGGCGACGGGACCGCGGCGCCGGTGGCTGCGACCGCGCGCACGTACCGCTTCACGTTCGAGAAGCTGGGCGACGCGCGGTACCTCTCGCACCGCAATACGATGGACCTCTTCAAACGCGCGCTCCGCGCCTCCGGCGCGCCCGTGCGCTACACGGAGGGCTACAACCCCCACCTCAGGATGTCGATGGGCCCCGCGCTGCCGCTCGGCCACGAGTCGAAGCACGAGCTTTTCGACGTGGACGTCCTCGACGCGCTGACGGACGCCCACGTCGCGGCGGTGAACGCGCGACTTCCCGACGGCCTGACGATCACGGCGTGCGCCGAGCTGCCAAAGGGCGCGAAGTCCCTCGGCCGCGCCGCGACGGAGGCGGTTTACTCGTTCACGCTGCCGAACGGCGAAACGCGCGAGGAGCGCCTCTCGCTCATGGGCGCGACGGCCACGACGCCGAAGAAGTTCCTCGAAAAGGAATACGGCGTCCCGCCCGAGGGCCAGCACGCCGTGCGCGTGACGCGCCTCGAGACCATCCTCGCGTCGTAGACTGCCGGCGATGCCCTTCACCGTTCGCTGCCGCGCGACCTTCGAGGCCGCGCACCATCTCGTGGACTATGTCGGCGGGCCCGAGCCCGTCCACGGGCACTCATGGAGGGTCGAGGTGGCGCTGGCGACGGAGAAGCTCGGGGCGTACGATCTTTCCGTGGATTTCGTCCCGACCGAGGCCCTCGTGAAGTCGCTCGCGGGACGCCTCCACAACCGCGACCTCAATACCGTGCCGCCGTTCGACCGAAAGAACCCGAGCGCCGAGAACGTCGCGCTCTGGATCGCGGACGAGATCCGCAAGGCCGGTATCCTGAACAACGGCGTGCGCCTCGAGGAAGTCACCGTCTGGGAAGGCACGCGAAACTCGGTCACGTTCCGGCCGGATTGAGGGAGCCATGCACCTCGTCGCGTTCCACGGCTATCCGCTGGACCACCGGATCTGGAGCCCTCTCGCCGCGCGCGCCGCGGCGGGCGCCCTCGGCCCGATCACGTCCGTCTTCGCTCCCGACTTCCGTGGGCGCGGGACCTCCCTCCGCCCCGCGGCGCCCATGCATACGATGTCGCTCCTCGCCGACGACATGGCCGAGGAGATCTCCCGCGCACTGCCTGAAGGCGAACCGTTCGTGCTCGCGGGCCTCTCGATGGGCGGCTACGTGGCGTTCGAGTTCCTGAAGCGGCACGGAGCGCGCGAACGCGACCGCCTGAAGGGCCTCGCTCTTTTCGATACGAAGGCCTCCGCGGACGACGACGCGGACCGCGCAAAGCGTAAGGAAGCCATCGAGGCCCTGCGCAAGGGCGGGATCGAAGCGGCACTCTCCGCGATGCTGCCGAAGCTGCTCGCCCAGAGCTCGAAAAACACACCCGTCGAGGAGACCGCGCGCGCGATGATCCTCGCGACGCCGCCCGGGACCGCGATGGCCGACCTCGCGGGCCTCGCCCTGCGCGACGAGGGTTTCGACGTGCTGTCCGGCTGGGAGAAGCCGCTCCTCGTCGTCGTGGGCGACGAGGACGCCATCGCGCCGGCGTCCGACGCCGAGGCGATGACGGCTGTCGCGGGCCGCGCGTCTTGGGTGAGCCTCGTGACGGTCCCGCGGGCCGGGCACCTCGTGCCGCTCGAGAACCCGGACGAGGCCGCGGTTGCCGTCGTGGCGTTCGCGGAACGCGCTATTTCCCCGACGCGGCGCTGAACGACGGCAGGACCGTGAGCGCCGGCGTCGCGGAGCGCGCGGCCGCCGGAAGCTTGACGGGCTGCGGAGAGGGCTCGAACACGGGCAGAGTGGACGGCCGCGGCGCGGGCGTAAATGCGGGAAGGGGAACCCGTTTTCCGTGGGCGTACACCGGGTGGCGACCCTTGTCCTTGTACCACTCGGCCAGCGTGGCGCTCTGGTACATCTCCTCGACGATCTTCCGCCAGCCGGCGCCCGTGTTGTAGGCGCAGAAGGAGATCTCGCCGAGCTGCGTGCCGTATGGAATGATGCACATCTCCGTACGCCGGAAATCGTAGTTGAAGAGGTCCTGGAACCACATGCCGGCCACGAGGAGGACGCGCCAGGGATAACGCCCCTGCTTCGCGATGCCCATGCCCTTGCCGGTGTGTCCGTCCATGACCTTGAGCGTCTCGAAGATACCGAGGTTCCTCGGCACGCCGCTCGGCCGAATGTTGCGCGCGAGCGCCATCGCGGTCTGGACGATCGTCAGAAAGCGGCCGCGCGCTGCATCGGTGACGACCGTGAGATCGCGCAGGAGGCGGTCGGCGTCGAGGATCTGCGTGAGGGGCACGGCCTGTCCGGTCTCGGGGCGCACGAGCAGCATCGTGCCGATGCCGCAGTTCGGGTGGCAGCCGCACTTCAGCGAGCCCCATTGCGCTTCGAGACCCCCGAGCAGGTCCTTGAGGTCCGAGAACGGTCCCGAGGCCGAAAGCGGGAACCAGTCGCGCATCGGCTCGCCGACGCCCGCCTGGTCTTTGACGTCGTGCGCGAGATGGGAGAGCGTGTAGCGCTGCTTTTTCCGCGTCTCGTCGTCGATTTCCTCGTCTCTCCCCGTGAAGGAGATGGGCTGAAACGAAACCGCGTTGATCTTCTCGACGTTCTTGATGGCGAAGCGCAGGATGGCGCCGACCTGGTCGCTGTTCACACCGTTCACGATCGTCGTCACGAGCGTGACGTCGATCCCCGCGGCGTGGAGGTTGTCGAGCGCGCGCAGCTTGACGTCGTACAGGTTGCCGACGCCCCGGTGCATGTTGTGCTCGTTGCCGACCCCGTCGAACTGAAGGTACGCCAGCCGGAGCCCCGCCTCGTACGCGGCTTTCGCGAACTCGGGCTCCTGCGCGAAACGGATTCCGTTCGTCGCGCACTGGACGGAGAAGTAGCCGATCTCCCTCGCGTAGCGCGTCGCCTCGAGGAAGAAGGGCGAGATCGTGGGCTCGCCACCCGAGAACTGCACGGAAAGCTGGCGCCGCGGCTTGATCGAGACCGCGTTGTCGAGGATCTCCTTGACGTCGTCCCACCCGAGCTCGTGGACGTATCCGACCTGGTTCGCGTCCATGAAGCACGGGTTGCACATCATGTTGCAGCGGTTCGTGAGGTCGACCGTGAGAACGGCGCCGCGGCCATAGCGCATCGAAGCCGAGCCGTGGTCGTGGAGCGCATCCTTGGCGATCTTCACGTCGCGCCCGAAGAAGTTCTGTTCAAGCCGGCCGAAGAACAGCGCGTCGTTCGACATCAGGTCCTCGAACGTGCCGTGTTTCGGGCAGGTCTTGATCATCCAGATCTCGTTGCCGCGCAGGACGATGTCGGCGGGGATCTCGCCCGGGCGCCCGTCCACGAGCTCGCGCAGCTCGCGCGTGCCGCCCACGATCGCGTCCCGGACCTCCCGCGTGCACGTCGGGCAGAGCGAGTCCGTGCGGCGCGGATAGCCGAGCGGAGGCTTCGTGCGCTCGTGGCTCTTCGGGAGCGGTTCCGGGGCCCATGCCGGATGAAACGCGCGCGCGGGAATGCGGCGGTTCACGGCCTGGAAAGCGTTCCAGGCGACGTTCGCCGTCGACCGGACCGCCTCGTAGAACAGCTCGCGCATCGATCTCCTCCCGGATTAGATCGTCGCGCCGCACCCTCGGGTATGGCTCTCGCCGCGACGGTTGTATGAAGTCGGAACTTTACCACGCGTCCTCACGACACCCGCCCCGCCGCGTCGAGAATGCGTCCCTTCCCGGGTAATTCGGGGGGTCCGTAAAGGCGCTCGACGCGCCTGAGCGCGGCCTTCCCGACCGCACGCACGGCCCCGTAATTCAGGGCAGCTCCAGCGGCCGCACCGAGCAGGGGTACGAGGTGCAAGGTTTCGCGCCCCACGAAGCGCGCCAGAAGGCGCGCCGCGATCTCCTCGGCGGCGCGGGTCGTGAGGCGACGCCCCACGTTGATGCCTGCGCCGGCGGCAAGGCCGGCGAGCACCTCGAGCGCGCGCTCCTTCGGCTCCATGGGAGCGCCGTAAAGGAGATGGAGGGAGACGATGAGCCGGCTCTGCAGGACGAGGAGCGCCGTCAGCTCAGGCACGGCCGTCGCGAGCACGGCCCACCCGGGCGGCAGCCCCGCCACGCCGCCGAGGACCGCGGCCCGGCGGGCCGCCCTCGTGACAAGGCGCTCGCCCTTCTCTCGCGTCGTCGCCTCCGGGTGCCTCGCGGCGAACTTCCGAACGTCGCTCCGGAGGCTGTCGACGTCGAGGTCGGTCGTGGCCTTCTCGACCAGCTTCAGGAAGGTCTCGGCCAGCATCCTGGGGTCTATCATCGGCGCGGCCGGTGCCCCTGACAAGGACCGTCCGGACGCTCCAAGGAGGACACACGGAATGTCGATCCGAACAGCTGCTTCCCGGGCGGTCCGCGCGGCCTTCGCGGCTCTTCTCGTCCTTGCCTCCGCGTCAAGCCTGGCCGCGGCCGCGAAACCGAAGCCGAAGAGGAAACCTCCGGTCCGGACGGCACCTTACGACTACGCCCATGCGGTGGCCATCCTCCGCACCGAGCGCGGCGACGTGACGATCCGCTTCTTCTTCGACCGCGCCCCGAATCACGTGAAGAATTTCATCGATCTCGCGGCTTCCGGTTTCTACGACGGCACGCTCTTCCACCGCGTCATCCCCGGCTTCGTCCTGCAGGGCGGCGATCCGCTGACGAAGGACCCGAAGAACGCGTTCGTCTGGGGAAATGCCGGCAAGCCCGACGCGAAGGGGCTTCCGGTCACGCTGAAGCCGGAGTTCAACGAGACGGCTCACAAACGTGGCATCGTCTCGATGGCCCGCTCCTCGGCGCCCGATTCGGCCTCTTCCCAGTTCTTCATCGTCCTCAAGGACTACCCCTCTCTCGACCACCAGTACACGGCGTTCGGCGAGGTCGTAAAAGGAATGGACGTCGTGGACCGCATCGTGGCCGAGTCGAATCCGGACCCCGCGAACGCCAATCTCGGCAGGCCCCGCGCATATCAAAAGCTGGTGAAAGTCGACATCGTCGAGGAGAGTGCGGCTCCGACCGCGACGCCGGCGCCGGCAAAAAAGGGGTGACGGGCCTCCCGGAGCTCGAGGCGGCCCGGCGTCTCGGATGCGCTCGTGAGCGTTTCGGCCTCGCCGGTGCTCCGGCGCCCGTGCCCCTCGCCGGAGACGTCGGCGCGCGGCGCTACTTCCGGCAAAAGGCCGCCGGCCGCTCTTCGACTCTTCTCGTTCTCTATCCGCAGCCGGCCTCGGCCGCGCAGGCGAACTGGGCCTCGGTCGGCGCGGCCCTCGCCGCCGCCGGCGTGCGCGTGCCCGCGCTTCACGCGGACGCCCCGGACCTCGGCGTGGCGCTCATCGAGGATCTCGGAGACCGCGATCTCGCGATCGACCTCGCCGAGGCGCCTGTCGAGGACCGTTCGCGCCTCCTCGACGAGGCCGAGGACCTGCTTGTCTCGATCCGCTCGATCTCGCGGGCGGCCGCCACGCGCAATTCCGCCTTCGATGCCGAGTTCTTCGCCGCCGAGCTCGACCACACCCGGCACTGGGCGCTCGAGAAGGGAGGCCGCGAGCCTCTCGGCGCGTCGCGTGCCGCCGACTGGCAGGAGCTCGCGCGGGCCCTCGCCTGCGCGGCGGCCGATCCCCGCGCCACCGGAGACCCCGTTCCGACGCATCGCGATTACCACGCGAACAACCTCATGCGCGCGCCCGATGGCCAGCTCGCGGCGATCGACTTTCAGGATCTGCGCTTCGGACCGCCGGACTACGACCCGGTCTCGCTGCGCTTCGAAAGGGCCGCCGAAGCCGTGGCGTGCGACGCCGCGACGTATTCGGAGCCGGTCCTCCTTCAGAGAGCCTGGAAAGTTCTCGGGACGTTCGAGAAGATGATGCTCCTGGGCAGGCCGTTCTATCGCCCGCACCGCGAGGCGGCGCGCCGCGTCATCCGCCGCCACACGGCGCCCGAGGGGCCCTTCGCTCCTCTTCTCGCCTTCCTCTGAGCGGAAGCGCGGGGAGTATGATCCCGCCGGCAGGAGGATCCCGTGCCGAATCTCGGACTTCCCGAACTTCTCGTCATCCTCGTGATCGTCGTCCTCATCTTCGGAGCCGGCAAGATCCCGCAGCTCGGCAAGGGCCTCGGCGAAGGCATCAAGAACTTCAAGAATTCGATGCGCGACGGCCAGTCCACCGATTCGAAGGACGCCTCGAAGAACGACGGAACCGATAAGCCCAAGTAGGTAGGCGCAGGCGGCGTAGCCGCCGAGCGGAAGGGTGAGGGAAACCCGCCTGACGGGTTTCCCGGTCAAATCAGCTGTTGTCCCGGCCTCTGATCGGCGGCTTCACCTTCAGGAGCGAGATCTTCGCCCGCAGCGTGTTGCGGTGGATGCCGAGGGACCTCGCCGCGCGGCCCATGTTGCCGGAGGCGCGTGTCACGGCCGCCGCCACGTATTTTTTCTCGAATTCCTTCTTCGCGGCTTCGAGCGGAATGCCCTTCGAAACCAGCTCGTCGATGATCCGTTGCAGCTGCCCGTCGATCGTCACAGACACGTCTCCTCCCGCACACCGCACGAACGTTCGCCGTTTGGGGGAGAGAAAGCTATCACGGGAATTTCATCCCGCAACAGTTTTTTGAGGCGCGTTTTTTTACTTGAGCTCGACGGCGTCGCCGACGCCCATCGTGTCTGACATGAGGGTGATGATGGCGACCGAGGTCCGGGCTCTCGTCGTCAGGATCGAGGCCTCGCCGAGGATCGTCCGCACTCCTTCCGCGCGGCCGGACGGCCGGTAAACGGTGAGGAAGTCGCCGGGATTCAGACCGTCGGCTTCTCCGAGGTCCAGGAAGACGACCGAGTGGGTCCCGACGGGAGTCACGGCGCCCCGGGTCTCCACGATGTGGCCGATCACCTTTTCGTTCGGCACGTCACACATCGTCGCCACCTGCGTCCGGCGCACGAGCGGCACCGGAACCGGCTCGAAGGGTATGACGAAATCGCCGATCTGCGTGTCGGCGCACCCGTAGGAGATCTCGGCGATCGCGGATCGCTCCTGCGCGCAGATCACGCGCAGGCGACCGGGCGTCAGGTAGATGCGGCCGACGACCTCGATCTCCGAGCTCCACTTGTTCACGGTGTGCTGGGGCCGCACGATCGAGAATTCCATTCCCGCCTGGACGCCGTCCCGCTCTCCGATGTCGAGATAGACGATGTCGCCCTGCATGAAGAACGTCTGGTTCTTCTCCTTCTCGGCGCTCACGATCGTTCCCGGAAAGACCTCGGCTGTCTCCCCGAGATAACCCGAGCAGTACACGTCCGCCTCGACGCCGATCGGAATCGGCCCCGTCACCGTTTGCGGCGCCCTGACGATCCTCTTGACCAGGGGTGCGCTGGCGGCAGCCGGCCCATGGCTCAGAGCGGCGCGCGGCTCGTCTGACGCCCGAAGGACGGGCATGGCGGCGAGGAGGATGCCCGCCGTGAGAGCAGCCAGAGGATGACGCATGACGACCTCCTGCTCGAAAACGGTGCCCAAAGGATGGCAGAGCCGAGCGAGAACGTGACGCAGAAGCACTCTAAGTTACCGCATCGAAAGCGGTTGCGTCAAATCCGGCCCTTTTCGGGAGGCGCGTCAGCCGCCTGCCGCCCGAACCGGTGCGGCCGCCCCGGCTGGCGGCGTGGGCAGCTTCCTGACGAGCGGGCTCGCGGGATAGTCGCGCGCGAGGCGCTCCCAGAGCGCCCGCGCCTCGTCCTTGTTCCCCATTTTCGTCTCGAGAAGGCCCGCCTCGTAGAGGACCTTGTCGAGGCCGGCGTACTCGGGATACGCGGTGAGGATCGTGTCCATCCGGCCCTTCGCCGCCCGCCACGCCTTGCGCCTCAGGTAGAAGTGACCCACGAGGTAGTCGTGCTCGGCGAGGAGGCCTCGCATGGCACCGAGGCGCGCGCGCGCCTCCGTGGCGTATGGGGAGTCGGGGAAATTGATGGCGAGCTCCCGGTAGGAGGTCGCCGCGAGGCGCGTATTCCCCTGCTCCCGGTCCGGGCGCTCCGCCTGCCGGTCCGAGCATTGCGCGAGGCGGAAGAGGGCGTAGTCGGACTTCGGGTGCGACGGGTAGCGATTCCGAAAATCCTTGTACCGCACGCCCGCCTCGAGGTAACCGAGCTGCGTCTTCGCGTCGAAGAACGAGTCGGCGAGACGGAGCGCGGCCTGCCGTCCGATCGGGTCGTTCGCGTAGTTCTCGGCCACGAAACGCAGGTACTGGCGACCCGTCTCGTACTTCTTTTTCTTCACGAGCGCTTCGCCCCGCGCGTACGCTTCTTCCTTCGGCATCGTCAGGAGCTCGCGTGTCAGCTTCGCGGCGTCGTTAGACGTGCTGCAGCCGGACAGAACCGCGAGAGCTGCGCCGAACACCGCGGTGGCAAGGAGGCGAGGAGGCGTTCGTCGCGACATGGACTTCGGAGAATGCACGGACTTCCGCGACCTTTCAAGCCCGCAGCGTGCCGGCCGATCCGGCGGCTTCCCGGAGACGTCTGATCGATCCCGGCACGTCCTCTGCCGAGAAAACGGACGCGCCCGCGACGAAATGGCGCGCTCCGGCGCGGACGAGGTCGCCGATGTTCCCCGGGCCCACGCCCCCGTCCACCGCGATGGTCGCCCGCGAACCTGACCTCCGGATCATCTCCGACAGCCGCGCCACGCGGTCGAGCGAACCCTCGATGAAGGCCTGCCCGCTCCATCCCGGGTTGACCGTCATCACGAGGACGAAGTCGACGAAGAGAAGCGCCTCATCGAGAGACGTGAGCGCGGTGCCCGGGTTGATCGCGACGCCCGGGCTCACGCCACGCCCGCGCACGTGCTGGGCGAACCGGTGGAGATGCGGCTCGGCCTCGACGTGCACGGCCACGCGCGACGCGCCCGCGTCGAGGTACTGGTCGAGCGTCGAGAGCGGCTCCTCGATCATGAGATGGACGTCGAAGGGCACGCGCGTCACCTTCCGGAGCGCATCCAGGACGATCGGCCCGACGGTCAGATTCGGGACGAAGCGCCCGTCCATGACGTCGAAGTGAATCCAGTCGGCGCCGCCGTCCTCGCACGCACGCGCGGCCTCGCCAAGCCGGGAAAAATCCGCCGAGAGGAGCGAGGGCGCGAGGGCGACGCTCATGCGCCTCCCTCGGGCGAGACGATCACGAAGGACAGGGCGTCGCGCCGCGTGACCGGCGAGCCCGCGAGCGGGAACTGCCTGAGGATCGTGCCGGTGAGGGCGCCCTCGTACGACTGGCTCTTGACGCCGCCAATGCGGAACCCCCGCTCCTCGAAGGCCGTCCGCACGCGCTCGAAGTCGCGGCCGATGAGGTCGGGCATCACCCAGGCGACGTCCGGCATGCCGCGATTCACGAGCAGGTCGACCGGCGAATCGGGCGGCGTGATCGATCCGGGCGCGATTCCCTGGGCGACGACTCCGGGCGGGCCCGGCAGCCGGATGGAGGCGACCGCGGCCTCCTTGAGTCCCGCCTTCGCGACGGTGAGCGCCGCGGCGCGCGCCGAGAGGCCCGTCAGATCGGGCATCCGGACGGCGCGGGGACCGAGCGAGAGGGCGATGCGAATCGTCTGGCCGCCCTTGACCGCGGTGTTCGCGGCCGGCATCTGGCTTCGCACGCGACGCGCGGCGACCGCGTCGTCGAAACCCTCCTGCGCGGGGTCCACCTTCACCTCGAGGCCGCGTTCGGCCGCCACGGTCGCCGCTTCCTCGGCGGTGAGGTTCGTGAAGTTCGGCACCTTGAGCGACTTTCCCGCCACGAATCGCGTGAAAGACACCCAGGTCGCCGTGGCGAGCACACCGGCCAGCAACATCGCGTAGATCACTCTTCCGAACACGCCTCCCATGGCAAATCGACTTTAGCAGGCTCGGGGCCGGCGTCCTTGACTCGCCCCGCGCGGACCGAGAGACTTCCCTCCCCATGGCAGACACCCGCTCTTCCGCCCCCGGCTCCGCCGAGGCCGAATCCTGGCCGACATTGCCCCTCGCGCGGGCGGACCTCCACCTGCACACGAACGCGTCCATGTTCAAGTACTTCCGGGCCGCAAACACGCGCGACTCGTACAACGACCCCGACGAAACCTACCGCCTCGCGAAAAGCCGCGGCATGGACTTCGTGACGTTCACGGACCACGACACCGTGGACGGCTGCCTGAAGTTCCAGGACCGCCATCCGGACTACGCGGATTTCTTTGTTTCGGCCGAGATCGAGACGTTTTTCCCCCGCACGGGCCACCGCATCCACGTGAACGTCTTCGACCTCTCGCTCGCTCAGTGGAAGGTCGTCGACCGGAGGCGGCGCAACATCTTCGACCTCGTCGAGTACCTGAGGAGCGAGGGATTGCTCTATTCCGCGAACCATCTCTTCCAGTCGTACCGCATGCGGCAGGCCCCGGAGGACTTCTTCACGACGATGCTCGAGCTTTTCGACGTCTTCGAGGTGAAAAACGGCTCGATGGCCTACCAGCACAACGCGCTCGTCGAGGACCTTCTCACCGCGGCCAAGGAGAAGCGCGGCTCGCTCGCGCTCGTCGGCGGATCGGACGCCCACACGTATCCGCCCGTCGCGTCCGTCTTTACGATGGCGCCGGGAGCGACGTGGCGGGAATTCCTCTCCTCGGTGCGCGCCGGCGAGTGTCTCTCGTGGGGCGTTGAGATGGGTTTCACGAAGGTCCTCGGCGACGTCTACGAGCTGCTCGGCAGGTACTATCGCACGGTCGTGGACTTCAGGAACCCCGCGTACACGCCGACCGAGAAGGCGCGCCATTTTCTCCTCGCGCTCGCCTCCGTGCCGTTCAACGTGGCGGGCGCCCCCATCGCCGTCTACTCCCTCAACTACGCCAAGCAGATCGCGCTCTCGAGAAGGCTCAAGGCGCGCTTCGAGAGGAAGGGACGGCCCGGAAGCTGAGCGCGGCGATTCAGATCGCCGCCGGCCCCGCCTGTTTCCTCGCGTACCTCGTCGCGACGTAGTCGTCGACGAGCCTCCGGAACGCTTCCGACAGCTCCTCGTGCGTGCCCTTAAGCGTCGTGAACTTCTGGCCGTCGATGTAGACGGGGCAGCTCGGCGCCTCGCCCGTGCCGGGCAGCGAAATGCCGATGTTCGCGGCCTTCGACTCGCCGGGGCCGTTCACGATGCAGCCCATGACCGCGAGCGTCATCGTCTCGACGCCCTCGTAGCGCGTCTTCCAGGCGGGCATCTGCTCGCGAACGTAACTCTGGATCCGCTCGGTAAGCTCCTGGAACCGCGTGGATGTCGTGCGGCCGCAGCCGGGGCAGGCCGTGATGGACGGCGCGAAGCTGCGGAGGCCGAGCGACTGCAGGAGCTCGCATGCGGCGTACACCTCCTCGCGGCGGTCGCCGCCCGGGCGGGGCGTGAGCGAGACGCGGATCGTGTCGCCGATTCCCTCGTGGAGCAGAACGCCCATCGCGGCCGACGACCACACAAGCCCCTTCGTCCCCATGCCGGCCTCGGTGAGGCCGAGGTGCAGCGGCTGGTCGGTCTTCGCCGCGAGGTCGCGGTACACGGCGATGAGGTCGTTCGGGCGCGAGACCTTGCACGAGATGATGATCTGGTCCTTCTTCATGCCCGTTTCGAGCGCGAGCTGGGTGGACTGCAGAGCCGAGAGAACCATGCACTCGTTGACGATCTCTTCCGACGAGCGGCCGAAATCGAGGTCCGTGTTCTCCTGCATCTTCTGCATGACGAGCTCCTGGTTCAGGGAGCCGCCGTTCACGCCGATGCGTACGGGCCGGCCGAGGTCGCGCGCGACGCCACAGATCGCCCCGAACTGCTCGTCGCGCCTCTTCCCCGTGCCCACGTTCCCGGGGTTGATCCGGTACTTGTCGAGGGCTTTCGCCATCTCCGGGTACTTCGTGAGGAGGATGTGCCCGTTGTAATGGAAGTCGCCGATGAGGGGCACGCCGCAGCCCGCATCGAGGAGGCGTTTCCTGATCTCGGGGATGGCCCGCGCGGCCTCGTCGACGTTCACCGTGACGCGGACGAGCTCGGAGCCCGCCTCCGCGAGCTCGAGCACCTGCTGGACCGTCGACGCGACGTCGGCCGTGTCCGTGTTCGACATGGACTGCACGACAACGGGCGCGCCGCCCCCGACCTGCACCTTTCCCACCCGCACGCCGACGGTCTCGTGGCGCGGGCGGATCGTCCCTTCCGCCATCAGAAGTTGACGTTCTTCAGGACGTCGAAGTAGAGGACGGTCACCATGACGAGGACCAGGAAGACGAACCCTGCCTGCAGGAGCCGCTCCTTCACCTTGAGCGAGAAATCACGCCGCGCAACGGCCTCGAGGAGCGTGACGAAGATCTGGCCGCCGTCGAGGAGCGGGATCGGCAGGAGATTCAGGATCCCGAGCTGGAGCGAGAGAATGCCCATGAGCAGGACGAGCGCCGACGGCCCCGAGCGCGCCGCCTCACCCGAAAATTTCGCGATGTCGATCGGGCCCGAGAACTGGCGCATGGAGCCCGTGCCGCGAAAGAGGCGGCCGACGACTTGACCCGTCACGTGCACCTGCCGGAGGTTCTCGCGCCAGGAGGCCGCGAACGCCTCGGCGAGCGAAAACCGGCGGAGGACCGTCTCCTCCTTCGGCGCGAAGCCGATGCGCCAGTTCTCGCCTTCCTTCACGGGCACGACGTTCAGCGTCTTCGTCTCGCCGTTCCGCGACACGACCATCTCGATGGGCCCGGGCCCGTCCTTGTCGAACGTGGACGCCGCCTCGCGAATGAAGCGCACGACCTCGAAATAGAGGATGACTCTCTTGCCGCCGACGGAGACGATGCGGTCGCCGACCTGAAGGCCGGCCTTCGCGCCGGGGTAGCCGAGGACGACCCGGGCGACGACGGCCGGGATGTAGGGATTCAGCCCCGTGTAGCCGATGTCGTATTTCGAGCGCGGCTCGGGGGTGAGCAGGAGCGTGAGCGGCTTTCCGTCGCGCTCGATGCCGACCGTGAGCTCCTCGCGCGGGGCGAGGCCGGTCTCGAGCTCGACCTCTTCCCACGTTCTCACGGGCTTGCCCGAGATCGTCGCGATGCGGTCGCCCTCGCGGATGCCCGCCTTCTCGGCCGGACTCCCGTGGTCGACGACCTTCACGACGGGGGCTTCGCCCTTGTATTTCGCGACCTCGACGCCAATGAGGAATGCGAGAGCGGTGAGGAGGAACGCGAGGACGAGGTTCACGCCCGGACCGGCGAAGAGGATGAGGAGGCGCTCGAGGCGCGTGCCGGGCTGCGTCACCGACGCTTCGGCCGTGCCGTGCACGACGTCGCTCTCGTCAGGGCCGAGGCCGACGACCTTCACATAGCCGCCGAGCGGGATAAGCGAGACCCGGTAGTCGGTCTCGTTCCTCTTCCAGCCGAAGAGCCGCTTGCCGAATCCGAGCGAGAAGATCTCGACCGGGAACTTGAAGAGCTTCGCGATGAGGAAATGTCCCCCCTCGTGAAACACGATGAGGAACGAGAGCACGAAGATCAGGGCGAGGATGTTGGTCGGAATGGTCATGAGGCCTCGGGGATTTTACGAGGGGTAGGCGCGGGCGGTTGCCGCCCGCGGGCTGGTTTCGAGCCGGGGTAAGAGCGCGGCGGCCTCGCGCCGCGCCCACGCATCGACCTCGAGCGCGTCCGCGACGGACGCCACGCGCACGACGCGATGTCTGCCGAGGATGCGAGCGACCATCTCGACGATCGCGGGATACGGAATGCGCCGGTCGAGAAACGCCTGGACCGCGATCTCGTTCGCGGCGTTCAGCACCGCCGGAGCCGAGCCCCCGGTCTCGAGCGCGGCGTATGCGAGCCCCACGGCCGGATAGCGCGTCTCATCGAGCGGGAAGAACTCGAGCTTTCCGAGCGCCAAAAGGTCGAGTCCCGCGAGCGGCGTCGGAACACGATCGGGATACGTGAGCGCATAGAGGATCGGGAAACGCATGTCGTTCGGCGACATCTGCGCGAGAACCGAACCATCCACGTACTCGACCATCGAGTGCACGATGGACTGCGGGTGGATGACGACCTCGATCTTCTTGCCCGGCACCCCGAAGAGCCAGCGGGCCTCGATGACCTCGAGACCCTTGTTCATCATCGTGGCCGAGTCGATCGTGATCTTCGGGCCCATCTTCCACGTCGGGTGCTGGAGCGCGTCGTCCACGGTGATCGCGCCGAACGTGGCGAAGTCACGGGCGCGGAACGGCCCGCCAGACGCCGTGAGGACGAGCCGCTTCACTTCCCCGGGGGTCCCCGCGCGGAGCGCCTGATGAAGCGCGCAGTGTTCGGAATCCACGGGGAGGACCATGGCGCCGGAGGCGCGCGCCGCCGCCATGAGCGGCTCGCCCGCCACGACGAGGGTCTCCTTGTTCGCGAGCGCGAGCGTCTTGCCGAGCCTCACGGCCTCGTATGCGGGCGCGAGGCCGATGGAGCCCACGATGCCGCCGAGAACGACGTCCACCTCCGGAATCGTCGCCACGTCCACGAGGCCCTGGGGCCCGAAGCCCACGGAAAGGCCGGGGAACTCCTGCCTCAGGCGCGCGGCGTCCTCGCGCGTCTTCACCGAGACGACCTTCGGGCGGTGCGCGGCGATCGCCGGCAGGAGCTTGTCCAGGTTCGAGCCGGCGGACATCGAGACGATCTCGAAGCGGTCCGGAAAATGCGCGACGACCGACAGAGCCGAGTCCCCGATGGAGCCTGTCGCGCCGAGGAGGGCGATGCGCTTTTTCATCGCGGCAGGGACTCCGGCAGGACCGTGAGAAGGAGAAGCATGGCCGGCGAGACGTAGAGAAGCGAATCGAGCCGGTCGAGGAGCCCTCCGTGGCCGGGCAGGATCCCGCCGGAGTCCTTCACAGCGCAGCTTCTCTTGAACGTGGATTCGAGGAGATCCCCGACGGCGGCGAGGCCCGCGATGAGAAGGCCCGCTGCCGCGCCAAAAACCGCGGAGCGACCGTCCCCGAGAAGGAGAGAGATTGCGAGACCAAAGACCGCACCCCCCGCGAGCTGCCCGAAGAGCCCCTCGACGGTCTTCTTGGGGCTCACGACGGGTGCGAGCTTTCTTCGGCCCCACTTTCGGCCCACATAGTACGCGGCCGAGTCACTCGCCCAGACGGTCGCGAGGACGAAAAGCACCGGTTTCCAGCCATGGGCCCTGAGACCCACCATCGCGCCCGCGCCGAGCGCGACGTAGAGCGTCGCGAAGACGGACGACGCGGACGACGCCAGGAGCACCGCCTCGCGCGGCGACGCGAACATGACGAGCGTCGGCAGCGCGAAAAGCGCGACGCCCGCGAGGACGACGAGCATGAGCACAGAGGCCAGATAGGCCGCCGCGACGAGCGCGAGAAAGAGGCCGACGCCCGCGGATTTCGGCACGATCCATCCCGCGGCCTCGATGAGCCGGTAGAACTCGAGGAGCGCCAGCGTCGTCGCCGCGGCCACGAGCAAAGCCCAGGCCCAGAGCGGAGCCGCCACGAGCACCGCGAGGACCGCGGGGATGAGGACCGCGGCCGTGATCTCCCTCTGGAATCTCATCGCGACGCGGCCGCCGGATGCGCCGCCGGCGCCGCGACCTCGTCCCGCCTTTCTTCCGCCTCCGAGACGCCGCCGTACCGGCGCTCGCGCTTCTGGAACTCGGCGAGCGCCTCGAGGAAGTGCCCGGCCCGGAAGTCGGGCCAAAGCACGGGCGTCACGTGGATCTCGGCGTACGCGATCTGCCAGAGCAGGTAGTTCGAGATGCGCATCTCGCCGCTCGTGCGGATGAGGAGATCCGGGTCGGGCAGCCCGGCCGTGTAGAGCTCCGATTCGATCGCGGCCTCGTCGATGTCCTCGGGACACAGCACGCCGGCCTTCACTTTTTTCGCGAGCGCCCGCATCGCGTCGGCGAGCTCGGCGCGGCCCGAGTAGTTGAGGGCGATGTTGAAGATCATGCCCTTTCCGTGCGCCGTCGCGGCGAGCGCGTGTTCAAGCTCGCGCTGGACGGAGGAATCGAGGCCGTCCATGCGTCCCACCACGCGGAAGACGATGTCGTTGTCGAGGAGCGTCTTCAGCTCTCGCCTCAGGTATTCCTTCAGGAGCGCCATGAGCGTTGCGACCTCGAGGTGCGGGCGCTTCCAGTTCTCCGTGGAGAACGCAAAGAGCGTCAGGGCCGTGAGCTCGAGGCGTGCGGCCGTCTCGACCGTCGCGCGCACGGAATCGATCCCAGCGCGATGGCCTTCGACGCGCGGCAGGCGGCGCTGCCGCGCCCAACGCCCGTTGCCGTCCATGATGACGGCCACGTGTCGCGGAAGGCGGCCGAGGTCGAGAGCGTCGAGAAGCGCCCGGTCGGGCGTGCCCGGCGCGGCAATGGAGTCCTTGTCGATCATTGGCATCGGGGGCGAAACATGCCCCCGCGCCTGGATTCTATCCCGACGAAACGGGCGCGACGGCGGTGGCCGGGAAGTTCCCGGGAAACGTCTCCGGGGGATACAGAACCCTCGCGAGCGTGAGGCCGCGCGCTTCCGCGGTTGGCCCGGGCTTCGCGAGGGCGTCCTCGGGACGAATGCGGCCCCGGCCCGCGTCCCGGAGCGTCCCCACGAGCCGGCGCACCATGCCGCGGAGGAAGCCGTCCCCGGCCGCCGTGATGAGAAGAAGAGAACCCTCCTCCGCAACGTCCAGCCGCGCGAGCGTGCGCACGGTCGTTCCCGGGTCGGAGCCCGTGAGAGAGAACGGAGCGAAGTTGCGCCGCCCGACGAGGGTCGCCGCGGAGGCGCGCATCGCCGCCACGTCGAGCGGCTCGGAGGCGAGGGCCTCTACGAGGCCACGATGGGGGTGGAGGAACTCGCCGCGCCTCAGGCGGTAGACGTAGACCTTGCCGATCGCCGAGTGGCGGGCGTGGAAGTCGGGGGCGGCTTCGGAGGCGCTCAGGACCCTCACGTCCTCCGATAACTTCGTGTTCAGGCCACGCCGTATTCCTTCGAATGGAATAGAGGGCGCGCCCGGGGGAAGGTCGACGTGTGCGACCTGGCCATCGGCATGGACGCCGGAATCCGTGCGCCCCGCGCCGTGGGCCCGGATCTCCGCCTGGTAGACCTCCTTCAAGGCAGATTCCAATTCGCCCTGGACCGTGCGAACCGGAGACCCGCCCGGGCGATCAGCCTGAAGCTGCCATCCTTCGAAGAATCTCCCCAGATACGCCAGCTCGAGCCGAAGCCTCACGAGGAGGAGATATCACGACCCGAGGCTGTTCGCGCCTTCCCCCCTTTGCCCTGCCCGGACTATCGTCGGCACGATGTCTGCTGGCCCCGCCGCCCCGGCGCTCGTCGTCACCGAGATCTTCCGCAGCCTTCAGGGCGAGTCCACGTTCGCGGGACTCCCCTGCTCGTTCGTGCGCCTGACGGGCTGCGGCCTGCGCTGCGTCTGGTGCGACAGCGCGTACGCGTTCCAGGGCGGGAAGACCATGCTGCTGGACGAGATCCTCGCGGAGGTCGAGCGCCTGGGCGCGCCTCTCGTCGAGCTCACGGGAGGAGAGCCGCTCGAGCAGGAGGGGTTCTATCCGCTCTCCGCTGCGCTCTGCGACCGGGGATACACCGTGCTCGTCGAAACGGGGGGGCACATCCCGCTCGACCGCGTCGACCCGCGCGTCCTCAAGATCGTCGGCGTCAAATGCCCGGGCTCCGGCATGCAGACCCGCAATGATCTCGGCAACCTGGAGCGTCTCGGCCCGCGCGACGAGATCAAGTTCGTCGTCAAAGACCGCCGCGACTTCGACTGGGCCGTCGCCCTCGTCGAGGCGCATGGCCTCGACGAGAAACACACGGTCCTGATTTCGCCGGTCTTCGAGGGGGGCTCGTCGCCGGTCGCCGCGGACGTCGCGGAGTGGGTGCGCGACTCGAAGAGAAAACTGCGCCTGAATCTCCAGGTGCACAAGCTGCTCTGGGGAGATGTGCCTGGGAGATGAGAAAATCTTCCTCTTCCGCGGCGATTCCCGAAGCGCCGGCGAAGGGCCGCCGTTCGTGCGTCGTCCTCCTCTCCGGCGGCCTCGACAGCGCGACGTGCCTCGCGCTCGTCTCCCGCTGGGGCTGGACGGTGCATGCGCTCTCCTTCGACTACGGGCAGCGGCACCGCGTGGAGCTTTCGGCGGCGCGCGCGCTCGCTCGGAAGTACCGCGTCGCCTCGCACCGCGTGATCGCGATCCCGGCCTTCGGCGCGCTCGGCGGATCTGCGCTCACGGACCGACGGATTCGCGTGCCGAAGTCCGCGCTCGGCATGGAGAAAATCCCTGTTACATACGTCCCCGCTCGCAACACGCTTTTTCTGGCGTTCGCGCTCGGCGTCGCCGAGTCGAGCGGCGCGACGGAGATCGTCATCGGCGCGAACGCTCTCGATTACTCCGGCTACCCCGACTGCCGCCCCGCATTCCTCAAAGCGTTCCAGCGCGTCGCGAAGCTCGGGACGAAGGCCGGCGCCGAGGGCGGGAGCTTTGCAGTCCGGGCGCCGCTTCTCGACATGTCGAAAGCGGACATCGTTCGCCTCGCGCTCGCCCTCGGGCTCGACACACGCCTTACGACATCCTGCTACGACCCCGGAAAGGGAGGCCGGCCATGCGGGAGCTGCGACTCCTGCCTGCTCCGGGCAAAGGGATTCGCGGAAGCCGGGGAAGTCGATAAATAGAAAAATCTATATATGTTACGTTAGGTATTCCTTGACAACATCATAGGCAGATTCTATATTTGCCATTGATGAATATCGAGCGGTTCACCCACAAAGCGCAGGAAGCCCTCCAGAGGACGGCTCAGGCCGCCCGCGCCGAGGGGCATCCCGAATCCACGCCCGAGCACCTCACCCAGGCGCTGCTCCTTCAGGACGAGGGCGTCGTGCCCGCGCTCCTCGAGCGGGTCGGCGTCGCTCCCGGGCTTGTGCTCCATGACGTCGAAAAGGAGCTCGCGAAGCTGCCGAAGGTGCAGGGCGAAGGGGTGGAGCCGCGCTTCTCTCCCACCCTCGTGAAGCTGATCGACCTCGCCGAGAAGATCGCGGGAGAGTTCAAGGACGACTACATCGCGAGCGAGCATCTCTTTCTCGCTCTCCTGCGCGACGGGAAGTCCAGGGCCGCGAAGGTCCTCCTCGCCCGGGGCCTCACGGAGGCCTCCCTTCTCGCCGCCCTCAAGGACGTGCGCGGCTCGAGCCGCGTGGCCGACCCCGACGCCGAGGACAAGTACCAGGCTCTGAAGCGCTACGCGAAGGACCTCACCGACCTCGCCCGGAAGGGCAAGCTCGATCCGGTCATCGGCCGCGACGAGGAGATCCGCCGCGTGATGCAGGTCCTGACGCGGCGCACGAAGAACAACCCGGTCCTCATCGGCGACCCCGGTGTCGGCAAGACCGCGATCGTCGAGGGGCTTGCCCGCCGCATCGTCGCGGGCGACATTCCCGAGACGCTCCGGAACAAGCGCGTCGTCTCGCTCGACCTCGGCGCGATGATCGCCGGTGCGAAATTCCGCGGCGAGTTCGAGGAGCGCCTCAAGGCGGTCCTCAAGGAAGTCGAGGAATCGGACGGGAAGGTCATCCTCTTCATCGACGAGCTGCACACGCTCGTCGGCGCGGGTGCCGCCGAGGGCGCGATGGACGCCGGCAACATGCTGAAGCCCGCGCTCGCCCGCGGTGACCTGCGCGCGATCGGCGCGACGACGATCGGCGAGTACCGCAAGCACATCGAGAAGGACCCCGCGCTCGAGCGGCGTTTCCAGCCCGTGCTCGTCGGGGAGCCGTCCGTCGAGGACACGATCGCGATCCTCCGCGGACTCGCGGAACGCTACGAGATCCACCACGGCGTGAAGATCACCGACGCGGCGCTCGTCGCGGCCGCGACGCTGTCCGACCGCTACATCGCAGATCGCTTCCTGCCCGACAAGGCCATCGACCTGATCGACGAGGCGGCCTCGAAGCTCAGGATGGAGATCGACTCCCTGCCGACGGAGATCGACGAGGTCGAGCGCCGCATCCTCCAGCTCGAGATCGAGAAGAAGGCCCTCCAGAAAGACGACGCGAAGGCCGCCCGGGAGCGGCTCCGCGCGCTCGAGCGCATGCTCGCGGAGCTGAAGGAGCGCTCGAACGGGATGAAGGCGCGCTGGAAGTCCGAGAAGGACGCCATCGCCGTCATCCGGGACCTGAAGAGGAAGCTCGACGAGACGAAAGTCGCGGCCGAGGCCGCGGAGCGGCAGGGCGATCTGAACAAGGCCGCCGAGCTGCGATACGGAACGCTCACGAAGCTCCAGAAGGATCTCGAGGGCGCATCCGCGCACCTCGCGGACCTGCAGAAGAGCGGAGCCTTCCTGCGCGAGAAGGTGGATGAGGACGACATCGCGGCCATCGTCTCGAAGTGGACCGGCGTGCCCGTCTCGAAGATGGTCGAGGGCGAGACGCAGAAGCTCCTGAAGATGGACGAGCGGCTGAAGCTGCGCGTGATCGGGCAGGAGGAGGCCGTGCAGGCCGTGTCCGCGGCCGTGCGCCGGGCTCGCGCCGGCATGAAGGATCCGAAGCGGCCCATCGGCTCGTTCCTCTTCCTCGGCCCCACGGGCGTCGGGAAGACCGAGCTCGCCCGCGCGCTCGCGGAATTCCTCTTCGACGACGAGCACGCGATGGTCCGCCTCGACATGTCCGAGTATCAGGAGAAGCACACGGTCTCCCGCATGATCGGGGCGCCTCCCGGGTACATCGGCCACGACGAGGGCGGCCAGCTCACGGAAGCCGTGCGTCGCCGGCCCTACTCCGTCGTCCTCTTCGACGAGATCGAGAAGGCCCATCCCGACGTGTGGTCCGTCCTTCTGCAGGTGCTCGACGACGGGCGCCTGACGGACGGCAAGGGCCGCGCCGTGGACTTCAAGAACGTCGTCATCATCATGACGTCGAACGTCGCGAGCCCGATCATCCAGGAGATGCAGGGTGTCGACGAGAAGGCGCTCAAGACGCGCGTCGAAGCCGAGCTGCGCAACCACTTCCGGCCCGAGTTCCTGAACCGGATCGACGACATCGTCGTCTTCCGGCGCCTCGAGCTCGCCGACATCGAGCAGATCGTCGGCCTGCAGCTCCGGAAGGTCGCCGAGCTCGTGGCCGCGCGCGGCGTGAAGCTCTCGTGGACGGACGCGGTGAGAACGTGGCTCGCGCGCGAGGCCTACGACCCCGTTTACGGCGCCCGCCCTCTCAAGCGAAACATCCAGAAGCTCGTCCAGGACCCGTTGGCGCTGAAGCTCCTCGCGGGCGACATCCACGAGGGTTCCGCGGTTAGCCTCGCGCTCGCTCCGGGGGGCTCGGCGCTGGAGTTCCGGACCGAGACGGCCGAACGGGCCGCCGCGAAGGGGGCAGGCTAGATGGCCATCGCCCCCGCCGGCACTTCGTCCTCCTTGAAGAGGTCCGTCGAGACGTAGCGCTCCGAGGTGTCGGGGATGACGAAGACGATGAGCTTTCCGGCGCTCTCGGGGCGCTTCGCGATCTCGATGGCCGCGTGCGCAGCGGCGCCGGAGGAGATGCCGCCGAGGATTCCCTCTTCCTTCGCGAGGCGCCGGGCCATCGCGAACGACTCCTCGTTCGAGACCTGGAAAGTGTCGTCGACGAACGCCGTGTCGAGGTTCTTCGGAATGAACCCGGCCCCGAGGCCCTGGATCTTGTGGGGGCCCGGCGCGCCGCCGGAGATCACGGCCGAGCTCGCCGGCTCGACGGCGATGATCTTCAGCGAGGGCTTCTTCGGCTTCCAGAATCGCCCCACGCCGGTGATCGTGCCGCCCGTGCCCACGCCGGCCACGAAGATGTCCATCTTGCCGTCCGTGTCGTTCCACAGCTCGGGACCCGTCGTGGCCTCGTGAATCGCCGGGTTCGCCGGATTCTCGAATTGCTGCGGCTGGACGCCGTTCGGCACGTACTCGGCGAGGAGCTCCTGCGCTTTCGCGATCGCGCCCTTCATTCCCATGGGCCCCGGCGTCAGCACGACTTCGGCGCCCAGGAGCTTGAGGACCTTGCGGCGCTCGACGGACATGGTCTCCGGCATCGTGAGGATGAGGCGGTAGCCGCGGGCGGCCGCGACGAACGCGAGGCCGATGCCGGTGTTCCCCGACGTCGGCTCGATGAGGACGCTCCTGCCCGGCGCGATCTTTCCCGCCTTCTCGAGCGCGTCGATCATCGAGACGCCGATGCGGTCCTTGACGGAATGCGCGGGGTTGAAGAACTCGAGCTTCGCCGCGACCGTCGTGCCCGCCGCGATCCCGGCCGTCAACCGGTTGAGCCTCACGAGCGGCGTGTTCCCGATCAGCTTCGTGATGTCCGCGGCGATTCTCATGATTTCCCCCCTCGGAGCGCGCCGGTTTGGCGGGCGCGCGGCTTGCTAGAAGTCATGCGGAGAAGGCATCCGGTGCGTCCCTCTTCAGATCGAGTACGTCAGCTCCTCGCGCTCCGCCTTCACTTCGGCGACGAGACTCGCGATCGTGACCCCCGAGAGATACCGCCGGTGCGTCTCCGAGAGCTCCCGGTCCAGCCTCTGGATGGCGCCGGGCATGGTGGACTGCTCGGGGCCCGGCTCGCGCCCCTCGCGCGAGTAGAGCGACACGACCGAAAGCGTCGTGGCGGTGGGCGCGAGCGGCGTCGGCCGGTAACCGCCGTTGCGGCCGCGGCCGGCCGCGACCCAGCCGCTCCTCACGAGCGGCAGAAGAGGCTGGTGCACG
>Ga0208080_1000168_pt1 | contig 32498 bp, 27 predicted proteins | sample NGESurdeep092012_3_FD_184476 | JGI IMG/M metagenome (GOLD analysis project Ga0208080, IMG submission 184476) | Arctic peat soil microbial communities from Barrow, Alaska - NGEE Surface sample 210-3 deep-092012 (SPAdes) | ecosystem: Environmental > Terrestrial > Soil > Wetlands > Peat ...
GGCGGCAGCATCAACGATGCTTATCGCCTAGAAGGAACAGACGGTTCACGCTATTTCCTCAAACTCAACGACGCACAGCATCTGCCGATCCCTTCGACTGGGCTCAGGACAGGGTTCGCTGCCGAAGCAGAAGGACTCAACGCAATCGCCGCAACGAACACGATCCGCGTGCCGCGCCCCATCGCGCACGGTAGCGCAGGAAGGCAAAGCTATCTGGTACTGGAATATCTGGAATTGAGTTCGCGCGGCGATGCAAAGCTGCTCGGCGAACAACTCTCTGCGTTGCATCGCTGTGAAGGAAAAAGCTTTGGTTTTTCGCAAGACAACTTCATCGGCACGACACCGCAACCGAATAAATGGACGAATGATTGGGTGACGTTCTGGCGCGAGCATCGCCTGGGCTTTCAATTGCAACTTGCGGAACATAACGGCTACGGCGGCCAGTTGCAGACCTTGGGAGAAAAGTTGCTGGACGCGTTGCCTGCCTTCTTCGTCGGCTATGCCCCGCAACCCTCGCTGCTGCATGGCGACCTGTGGAGCGGCAACCACGCTTTTCTTGCGGATGGAACGCCGACGATCTTCGATCCAGCGGCCTATTACGGCGACCGTGAAGCTGACCTCGCTATGACGGAACTATTCGGCGGGTACAGTGCGGATTTCTACGCCGCGTATCGCGCCGCGTACCCGCTGGATATGGGCTACGCCACGCGCCGCAACCTGTATAACCTGTACCATATCCTCAACCACGCCAACCTGTTCGGTGGCGGTTATGCAAGGCAGGCGGAGCAGATGATGCAGAGGTTATTGGTGGTAGCTGATAAGGGGTAACTAGCCGGACCTACAAGTGGCTTACCTGCGGTTCTCAGGATTACCAATGCTTCGCCACCGGGTTGTTGCAGCTCACCTGGAAGAGTTGCCGGTCTTCCAGCCGGATCGCACTCATCGGGCCGCCCCACAGGCAGCCGGTGTCGAGGGCGATGACATTTTTTTTGAGCAGCAGACCGAGCGCCGACCAGTGGCCGACGATGACGGTGGCATCGCGGCTGGCGCGCTTGGGGATGTCGAACCACGGCATGTACCCTGCGGGGATATTCTCCACTTCGCCTTTGAATCTGAATTCCATCTCGCCCTCTTGCGTGCAGATGCGCATCCGGGTGAAGGCGTTGACGATGACGCGCAGGCGTTTGTAGCCGGACAGGCTCTCGTCCCAGTTGTGCGGTGTGTTGCCGTACATGCGCGAGAGGAAGGTGGCGTAGTCGTCGCCGCGCAAGGCGGCTTCGACTTCGCGCGCCAGGCTCTGGGCCTGCGCCACGCTCCATTGCGGCAGCAGCCCGGCGTGGACGAGCACGAAGCCGCCTTGCGCATGCAGCAGGCGCTGGTTGCGCAGCCAGTGCAACAGTTCGTCGCGATCCGGCGCATCGAGTATCTCGTCCAGCGTGTCGTTGCGGTTCAGTTCCGCCACACCTTCCGCGACGGCGAGCAGGTGCAGATCGTGGTTGCCGAGCACAGTGATCGCGCTATCGCCCAGCGATTTGACCAGCCGCAACACTTCCAATGAACCAGGCCCGCGATTCACCAGGTCGCCGACCAGCCAGAGCTGGTCCGTCGCCTGATCGAATCCAATTCGATTGAGCAACTGCAATAGTTCGGCATGACAGCCCTGAACGTCGCCTACCGCGTAAATCGCCATTGCATTTCTCCGCCGTGTTTATCTGAAAAGCAGCGTATCAGATATTTTTGTACATTCGATGAAAATCGGCCGTCTTTTGCTTGTTGCTATTCCTGCGCCGTAATACTGTGCTGCATATGGCAAGAAGCTGGATAGAGTGTTTTCTGCTAAAGTGCGCGCCATGAATCTTACCAGCACTCAGCTCTATTTACGCCTTCTCGGCTACGTCAAACCTTATTGGCGCACCTTTGCGATATCCATTTTGGGTATGGCGATAACAGCGGCAACCGAACCGTTGCTGCCGGCTTTGCTGAAGCCCATGCTGGACGGCACTTTCGTTCACAAGGATGACACCGTCATCAAACTTGCACCGCTGATCATTTTGGTGATTTTTTTCGTTCGTGGTGTCGCTTCATTCATTGGAACTTATGCTATCGGTTGGGTCGGCAACAAGGTTGTGATGGATTTGCGCGAAGAGATGTTCCACAAACTGCTGACGCTTCCCACACGGTTTTATGATGATCACGCCACTGGAAATCTCATCTCCAAGTTGATTTTCGATGTTACACAGGTGACCGCAGCAGCCACCAGCATCGTGACAGTTTCGGTCCGCGATTCCATCATCATCGTCGGACTGCTCGGCTGGCTGTTCTATCTCAACTGGAAGCTCACACTACTCAGTTTGGTGATGCTACCGATCATTGCGTACATCCTGAAAATCATCAACGCTCGCCTGCGTGATGCCAGCCGCAGTTCGCAACGCGCGATGGGCGATATCACCCAAGTGATCGAGGAAAGCGTTGCCGCGCACAAAGTGGTCAAACTGTTTGGCGGGCAGCAATACGAGAATGAGCGTTTTAGCGATAAAACCAACTGGGTGCGCCGCTACATCATGAAACAAACGATGGCAGCCGCAGCCAATGTGCCCATCGTGCAGATGATCGCCGCTGTAGCATTGTCCGTCATCGTCTATCTTGCCACTGTGCAGTCACGCAACGATGAAACCACTGTCGGCGGATTCCTTTCTTTTATTGCAGCCATGCTGATGCTGACCGCTCCGATCAAGCGCCTGACAGGAGTGAGTGAATATTTGCAACGAGGGCTGGCAGCATCGGAAAGCATATTTGAATTGCTTGATACCCCCAGTGAAATTAATGTTGGCAATGTGGCTATAGGACGCGCCATTGGTCGGATCAATTTCGAACACGTGAGCCTGTCCTACCAGCAGGATGACCGGCTGGCATTGCGCGACATCTGCCTGGAAATTCCGGCGGGACAGGCGGTCGCGCTGGTTGGCGCATCCGGCAGCGGAAAGAGTACGCTGGCGAATCTGGTTCCGCGCTTTTACTTGCCCAGTAGCGGACGCATCACGCTGGATGGTCATGATCTCGCCGATCTCACCCTGACCAGCCTGCGTGCCAACATCGCGCTGGTAAGCCAGGAAGTGGTATTGTTTAACGACACGATTGCCGCCAATATCGCCTACGGCCAGATGCGCGAAGTGCCGGAGACGGAAATCATTGCCGCCGCACAAGCCGCCCATGCGATGGAATTTATACGCGACATGCCGGAGGGATTGAACACGCTGGTCGGGGAGCGCGGTGTAAAACTTTCCGGAGGCCAGCGTCAGCGCATCGCAATCGCACGCGCCATTCTCAAAAATGCCCCCATCCTGATTCTCGACGAAGCTACTTCCGCCCTGGACAGCGAATCAGAACGGCATGTCCAGGCCGCGCTTGAAACCTTGATGCAGGGACGCACTTCGCTGGTTATCGCGCACCGTTTATCCACAATCGAAAAAGCGGATCGCATCGTCGTGCTGCAAAAGGGCGAGATCGTCGAGACAGGCACGCACCGTGAATTGTTGGCAAAGAACGGTGTGTATGCGCAGTTGCACCGAATCCAATTTGCCAATGTCAACTAGAACAAACCCCGATGGTTATTGAAAATAAAAATTAGTATGAGCGACAACAATAGACAAGTTTGGCTGGTACTTTCACACGGCTTCAACATGGATGGGCGCGCGGCAAGCCAGACCATCACGGATAAAATCCCGCACCTGCTCAACCTTGGCGTAGAGCCGATTGTGGTAAGCGCAATTACAGGAAAAAAGGATAAAGTGGTCGAGCATCATCAAGTCCTGCCGGCAGGGCCGGTGGCTTTACGCTTTGATCTACGCCACTACCTGAAACAGAGAATCTTTTCTCGGGTCATTTACCGGATCGTAATGACTATAATTTCTCTGGTGCTATTGCCTTTCATCCTGATTGAAAAACTTTTCATACGTATTGAAACCCATTGGTCATGGGCAATTACGGCTTATATCACCGGCGCGCGCATTATCAAGGCGCGCAAGCCAGAACTTATCTACTCCACCGGCGGTGCTTATTCGGCTCACTTGGCGGGCTATTGGCTGTCACGCAGGTTCGGCCTGCCGTGGATAGCTGAAATCCATGACCCCATGATTCTCGATGTTCAACCGAAAAATACACGCGTGCGCTTCTCAGGCTGGCTGGAAGGCATAATTTGCAAATATGCCGATGTTGTTTGGTGGTTTACCGAAGAAGCCTTGGCGCGGGCACGAGCACGACATCCGGAACTTGGCGAACGCGGACATTGCCTTCTCCCCGGTTCGAATCCCCCGGAATTTGTTCGGCCGCCTTACCGGCGCAGCAAACATCTGGTAATCGGGCACTTCGGATCGTTGGCGGAAACGCGCAATCTGGAGTTTTTTTTGCTGGGTCTGCGCCGGGTTTTGGAAAGAAATCCGCTATGGGCAGAGCATATCCGCCTGCATCTATACGGCGGCGGCATCGATCCCGTTTCTGCACGTGCCTTGCGTGACTTTTCCCACCCTTCGATGGTTGAGCAGTTTGGCCGTCTTGAGACTGACCCGAAAACCGGAGAGAGCGGCAGGGAGCAAGTCATCAAGCGCATGAACGCTGTCGATTGCCTGTTGTTGTTGCACGGCACCATTCCTGTCTGTGAAGAATATATTCCCTCGAAAATGTACGAATATCTTTGGACGCAACGACCGATCCTGGCGCTGGTTTGGCATAACCCGCAAATGGAGCGCATGCTGCGCGAGCTGGGGCACTGGGCGGTAAAAGCAGACGACGGGGATTCGATAGCATCGGCCCTCGAAGAGTTGCACGCTCGCTGGATGCGCGACGACTTGGCCGACTCGGGAGTTCCTTCCCCTTATACTTCCGAAACCGCTACGCGCCAGATTATCGCTTTGGCTCGTGAAAGTTTAACGCGCAGACCATTGCGCACCTGACATTCACACTTCTCCATACATTAAATGAAAGACATCGTTCTTTACTGCAAGTCATATCATCGCGACGTACAGCGGGCCAAGCGCCTTGCAGAAAGTGTTCGCCACTTTAATCCCGGCAACTTGCCGTTTTATCTTTCTTGCCCGTCTGATGATTTGCCATTATTCAGGGACATCGTTGGCAACGAAGGGGTGACATTTTTGGCGGACGAGGAAATCGTTGCGGAAAATTCTTCCCTCAATCAAAGTGATTTATTCGCACTGCCCGGTGGCTTATCGCAACAGATCGTGAAGTCGGAATTCTGGCGGCTTGGAATTTGTGAAAATTATCTCTGCATCGATTCGGATGCCTATTTTATCCGTGACTTCAACAAGGAAGACTTTCTGGCACCCGGCGGGATTCCCTACACGGTGATGAATGAAAGCCTGGAGCTTCGTTTATTCGGGGCTTTGCATCAGCATTCCAGGATCGCGCGCAATAGAGATGCGGAATGCAAGGCGATCATGGAAATCTTCGGGCGCACCGGAAGACAATATGATTTCGGTCCCTTGCCAGTGGTGTGGAGTCGACGGGTTTGGGCTGACCTTGCAGAAATATTCCTTGAACCCCGCGGCATGAATTTCCTCGAGGCGATAAAACTTTTTCCATCAGAAATGCGTTGGTATGGTGAGGCCTTACTTAAATTTAAATCCATTGAACTGTGGCCTGTTGAAACGTTATTCCGTTGCTATCACTACGAGGAGCAGTTTCGTGACGCAAAAAAGTCTGGTGAAACCGACAAGGCATTAAGCCAAATCTATCTCGGCGTATGTGTTCAATCTAACTGGGATAGCGAGTTGGCGTATGGGGACAGCAAGAAGAGCTTTTTATCCCGATCTTTCCGTGCGATGAAACGCCGCATTCTGCGGCGGCTGGTTTAGCCTACATGTCATCGGCATTGCAAATGCAGATCGTAATTACGCGCCTAAATGGCGGGCTTGGTAATCAGTTATTCCAATATGCGGCTGGCCGCGCCCTTGCTCAGAGACTTGGCACCCCGCATAACGTGGATATATCTGAATTCGAAGCTTATCTATTGCGTCGTTTCGAATTTGATAAACTCACTATCAGTGATAATTTCGAGTCTTATACATGAGGACATCATGAAATCTAATTTGCCTCCCATTCTTTTAACTTCTTGCGTGATTGTTTCAGATCAGTCTGTTTCTCTAAAAAATGAAAATTCTCGTATTAGATTAACCATTGAATCAATAGAAAAATGGTTAGCTATTTCGCCGGATTTACATTTAGTTATATGCGATGGATCTAATTTTGATTTCTCTAAAATAATTTTTGAGCATTTCCCCAAAGCAAATATTGAATGTTTGTTTTTCGAAAATAATAAAAAATTGGTTGGTCTGTATGGGAAAGGATATGGTGAGGGTGAGATTGTAAATTATGCACTGCAGAACTCAGCTTATCTCAAGCAATCGGACTTTTTTGCCAAATGCACAGCCAAGTTATGGGTTGAGAATTTTTTTGAATGCCTTGACAATTGGAACGGAACATTTTTGTGTAAGGGTTATTTTTCTAATGTTTTTTCTTTTAAGAAAACCCAATTCTCTTACGTAGATACCCGATTCTATCTGGTCAGTAAATCGTTCTATTTGGAAAATTTAGCCTCCACATATTTAGATGTTGGGGGCGAGCAGGGGCTTAGTCTTGAACATTGCTTTCGCGACGTGATCTTGAAAGGTAAGTTTCAAAAAATAATGTTTAGTGTCCCTCCTGTAATTTGCGGGGTTGGGGGCGCGGCGGGCACTTATTACAAAAATAATCTCAAGCGCAGAATTAAAGAAATTATCAGGCTATGGTTGGTAAAAAGGAACAAGTGCTTCAATTTTTTGTTTACATAATTATTCACCCACCATTTCACTTTGTGAGGGCTTACGATGGATCTTTTCTGCTAAAGCGCCAGCCATGAATCACAGCCGAATAAACCCGCAGACATGGGCGTTACTTGCACTTAGCAGCATGCTGCTTTTCGTCTACACTCTCCCTCATGTCATGGCATTACGTCTTTTCTTGTTGGTCACAGCTTTCTTGATTTCTGCAAGCGCATTTTTAACTGCCTTGCGACAGCAGCAAAGCGAGCTTATTTCCGCGTTGACAATTTACTCGGTTTTGCAGGCATGGATGTTAGTCATTGCCCTATTTATTGCCGATCAATCCAGTCAATCGCTATTGGAGTGGAAAGGACAATGGCTCACTACAACGCTGTCCTTTGTCATTGGGATCGGGTTGGCTGCCATGCTTATGGGCGCGCAACTGCGCAAACCTTCATCTGTTATAGCGCTGGTCGTTGCCATCCCAATAACATTGCTCATAGCCGTAAATAGTTCGGCTGTGCTTTATGACATGTTGCTCCAGAGAACCTTCGTAACCCACGATCTCGGTATCACAGACCACACCGCCAACATTGGTTACGCGATTGCCTTGCTCGAACCACTATTGGTTGCTGATATGCTAAGCAGAGTAGGTAAGAGAACCCCGCTATTACCCGTTTCTATATGGGCAGCCAGTTTTGTGCTTGGAATGTCGGTTTTCGCCTTGGTTACAGCATCATCCAGGAATGGATTACTGACAATGCTATTGGCATTCATACTTGGTGGGGTAATGATGTTATCTGAACTACGCAATATTTATTCTCGAAAACGGCTAGCTGCAGTCTTCACAATCGGTACTGTACTTATTTCAGCATATGTCGGCATTGCATTAAAAAGTGACTCGCGCTGGAAAAATTTTGTTGAAACAATACCCATTGCTTGGGATATTGACCGCGACACACTCTGGTTGAATAGCACCGGAGATGACTTGCCATTAACACCTAGCGGGGAACCCGTCGACCTTTCCGCATATAACCGCATAGCCTGGGCACACGAAGCCTGGCGCATGCTACTGGTTCACCCTTGGGGTACTGAAATTTCGCGCGAAACTTTCCATCGCCTGGAGCTGGCCAAGTACGGTCATGCAGGCATGGCGCATAGCCACAATGGATGGCTTGATTTTGGCCTGAATTTTGGCTTTCCGGGTTTGATATTGTGGGCAACATTCCTTTTCCTGTTAGCGCACACTGGATGGCGGGCTTGGAAGGAATACAAGGAACCGCTCGGTTTTGCGCTTGTGTTGTTGGTTGTTATGTTTGCTTTCCGCGCACTTTTTGACTCAATTTTCCGGAATCACATGATTGAGCAATTCATGCTTGTTGCCGGTTTACTCATAGGCGCAATTACCTTGAAGAAGCGGGAAAGGTCACAATTAGCATCGCTATCAAACAGAGATTTCCACAAGTTCTCGCGCATCGATGGTTAAGACCAGCCAGATTTTAGCCAAATAGCACTTGGAAATGTTATTTACATTTCAGTAAATCATAAATTTACGCATTGAAATTACACATGTCCAATTGAATATGATTCCAATTATTTTGAGAACAAAGTATGCATTTCATACACTGCTTTGGCTGCTGAAACCAGATCTAATATTTGATGTAGGAAGCATGGATGGTTCAGACTCAAAGAAATTTACCAAACTTGTTCCAACGGCGGATGTTGTTGCATTTGAGGGAAATCCAAATAATTATTCGGATATGCTTAATGATGTTGAGCTGCAAAAGCTGGGGATTAGAGTCGAGCATCGATTAATTTCAAATCAGCCTGGCAATCGACCTTTCTTCCTACAACTACCAAAATGTGACAGCACAAAATTCAATAGGGGAACAAGTTCCGCATTAAGGCGTACTGAGCAGGGTATGGAAATTAAGGAAGTATCCATTGGTGCGGTACGAATAGATTCATATTTGACGCAAGAATATCCCAATAAAAAAACTGTTGCCGTTTGGGTGGATGTCGAGGGTTATTCTTATGAAGTACTTGAGGGAATACATGACATATTGGATCATGTTTATATAATACACATTGAAACGGAAACACAGGAAATTTGGCCGGGACAAAAGATCGAGGCAGACCTATTGGCATTAGCCAAAAGCATGGGGTTTATATTGCTCGCACGAGGAGCCCACAAAATTCAGCGAGACATAATCCTAATTAAGGAGAATTGGTATATCGCTAACCGTAGCAAAATTTTAGCACTACTTTACATCTCAAAATGTGCGGGTCCTTTGCTATCCAAAATGCTGCTTACAAATAGATAGGTTGGTTGAAATATAACCTACCCGACTGAAATCGTTAAATTGAATTCAGATAATGGTGTCATTGCTGCGTCACCTTTTTGGGTGAAGCCGTATTTGAAAGTGCAAGAAAGTCAGTGGGGTCATTTTCTGCTAAAGTGCGCGCCATGAATCTTACCAGCGCCCAGCTCTATATTCGTCTTCTCGGTTACGTCAAACCTTATTGGCGCACCTTTGCGATATCCATCCTTGGCATGGCGGTGACTGCCGCAACCGAGCCGTTGCTTCCTGCTTTGCTGAAACCTATGCTGGACGGCACTTTCATACACAAGGATGACACCGTCATCAAGCTTGCTCCGTTGATCATTTTGCTGATTTTCTTCGTGCGTGGAGTCGCCTCATTCGTTGGTACTTATGCAATCGGTTGGGTCGGCAACAAAGTTGTCATGGATTTGCGCGCCGAGATGTTTCACAAGCTGCTCACCTTGCCAACACGCTATTATGACGACCACGCAACAGGCAATCTTATTTCGAAGCTGACCTTTGATGTCACCCAAGTAGCCAGTGCGGCCACCAGCGTTGTTACCGTTTCTATTCGCGACTCCATCATCATCGTCGGGTTACTCGGCTGGCTTTTCTACCTCAACTGGAAGCTGACTTTGCTCAGTCTGGTGATGGTGCCCATCATTGCAATAATTCTAAGAATCATAAACGCTCGCTTGCGTAATTCCAGCCGTGATGCACAACTTGCGATGGGTGATATCACACAAGTGATCGAGGAAAGCGTTGCCGCGCACAAGGTGGTTAAACTGTTCGGCGGACAGCAGTATGAGAGCGATCGATTTAACGACCAAGCCAACTGGGTGCGCCGCCACACCATGAAGCTGGCGATGGCAGCAGCGGCCAATGTGCCCTTGGTACAAATGGTCGCCGCAGTGGCATTGTCCGTTATCGTATATCTCGCCACCATTCAGGCACGCAGCGATGAAACCACTGTTGGCGGTTTCCTTTCGTTTATCGCGGCCATGTTGATGTTGACCCGCTCCTATCAAGCGCATGACGGGGGTAAGTGAGTTTTTGCAACGCGGACTGGCAGCATCTGAAAGTGTATTTAAATTGCTTGATACCCCCGGGGAAATCAATACCGGGGAAGTGACTATCGGACGCGCCAGCGGGCGGATAGGGTTCGAGCACGTGAGCCTGTCTTACCAGCAGGATGATAGGCTGGCATTGAGCGACATTAGCCTGGAAATCCCGACGGGACAAGCCGTCGCTCTGGTGGGCGCATCCGGTAGTGGCAAGAGTACGTTGGCCAATCTGGTTCCGCGCTTCTATCTCCCAAGTAGCGGGCGCATCACACTGGATGGGCATAATCTAGCCGATCTTACGCTGGCCAGCTTACGCGCCAATATTGCGCTGGTGAGCCAGGAGGTCGAGTTGTTTAACGACACGATTGCCGCGAATATCGCCTACGGCCAGATGCGCGAAGTCCCGGAGACGGAAATCATCGCCGCCGCACAAGCCGCGCATGCCATGGAATTTATTCGCGACATGCCGCAGGGATTGAACACGTTGGTCGGTGAGCGAGGTGTAAAACTTTCCGGTGGCCAGCGCCAACGGATCGCTATAGCACGCGCCATTCTTAAAGACGCTCCCATCCTTATCCTCGACGAAGCCACTTCCGCACTGGACAGTGAGTCAGAACGCCATATGCAAGCTGCGCTGGAAACTTTGATGCTGGGTCGCACCACACTGGTCATCGCACATCGATTGTCCACCATAGAAAAAGCGGACCGGATAGTCGTGCTGCAAAAGGGCGAGATAGTCGAGATTGGCACGCACCAGGAACTACTGGCAAGGGACGGCGTTTATGCGCGCTTGTATCAGATTCAGTATGCCATGACAGGTGATATGCAAAGAGAATAGTGTGATGGCTTGTTTTCATGCACTACCGAAAGGTAGCGATTCACAGCCAGCTTTTCAGTACTATCCAGCACGCAATGCCCACATTAATACAAAAGCAACATTGCTAATGCTTTATATTCAATAATTTGCACAGTTCATTAATCGCACTTGAGGCCGGCAGATTCTGCAAGCAGTCGCTCAAACTGGCGATATGGCGCTCGCAACCTTCCTCCATGCACGGCACGCAATCGCCGCTGCCTTGCAGCAACACCACGTTGTTCACTTGCTGCGTGCCACGCATCTTGTAGGGGTTGCGGTCTTCGTCGTAACCCTTGGGCCACGGCCCCCATTTCACCGGGTTGGACGGCCCGAACAATGCGACAGTAGGGGTGCCCGACGCCGCAGCAAGGTGGGTGACCACGGTATCAGGGCCGACGTAGGCACGCGCTTTGCTCAGCAAATACGCCACTCCGGCAAGGTTCAACTTACCGGCAACATCAACCGTATTGCTCGGCAGCAGGCCCATCAAACGGCGCACATAGGCGACCTCGTCCGCGCTTTTGCCTCCGGTTAATACCACGCGCATGCCCTGACCATTTAGCCATTCGGCCAACTCCTCCCACGCTTCGCTTCGCCAAGCTTTGTAGGCGTACATCGGATAAACATGCAGTACCGCATAAGCTTGCGCCTCAGGATCGAAAGGCAGCACTTTGCGCACTGCCGCCTTGTCTTCCGCGTGCCATGCCGCCACTACTTCATGGCAGCGCCGCACGCCGAGCAAATCAGCGAGCTTGAGATTCATCAACACGGTATGTGTGTTGATGTTGTCAAACTGTGCTGACTGCGACAGCAGCCATTTTTTCCATAGGTGTTTGCCGCCTGCAAAGATAAATCCGACACGGTGTTTGCCGGCAATGATGGCATAAAAAGTTGGGCGGTCACTTGGCATCATCGACAGTGCCAGATCGTAGCTGCGCCACAAGCGCAGCAAAAGGCGCAGGTGCTGGCGCAGTGTCGGCCGCTCTGGGACAGTGATGACTTGGTTGAGATCGGGATTGGCGGCAAGCACGCCTTCAGTACCAGCGAATACCAGCGCATCTATCCTGGCTTTGGGCCATGCAAGGCGCAAGGAACGGATCATCGGCGTGGTCAGGAGCACGTCGCCGATCCGCCGAGTAATGACTACCAGGATGCTTGATGGGTTTTCAACCAGATTGGCGGTTTTCATTTCATATCCGCGAGCCGCATGAGTGAGGGGTTGAGCAGATCATACTGTTGTTAACCCGGCTGTTCTACCAAGGTGTTAAACAGAAATTTCGCGCTGTTTTCCTGCTGCAGGATCAGACCGGCCTTGTAGGCGTTTTTGTTGTATAGCGTATACTCGGCAATGATTTCTTGTATCGCGGACAGTGTTTTTTCGGGTTCGGGGCTATCGATTATTACGCCTGCATTAAATCGTTGCACCATCCGCGCAGTCCACGTTCCTGCTGTGGTTACAATTGGACTACCTGCAGAAAGGGCGTCCAATGTTACGCCGCTGATTCGGTCGGAAAATACAGACGCGTCGTATAACTGAATACAAATTGCGCCAACAAAAAGACTGGCGTATTCGTCTGGCATCAGCGTTTCGGGGAAGAGTTGAAGATACGGATATGGGATTTTTTCCAGGCGCTGAATCTCTGCTTTGGTGACCGCATCATACTTTCCACGATGATCTGGAGAATTTTGCAGCCTGAAGGAAATCTGCAGCCCCAGTTTGCACATATATTCAACCAAATCGACAACAGCTGAAATTCCCTTATCCTGCCGTGCCGCCCCTGCATATAATAGCCCGGTAAAGTCGTTATGTTCCACTTTGCTATGCTGGATTTGCTCGGAAATAGGGTAGGGCACCAAGCGGGCATTTTCAAAACCTGCTTCCTGAAAGGTATTTATAACCGTGGACGTCGGCGCAAGAATCATGAGGTTTGGCTGTTTTCGCGCTATTTTTCTTAGGTAGGCAAGTTTCTTGTCGCTGATGTTGAGCCAATGAAAATAGAGATATACCTTCCCTCGTGCTATCTTTCCTCTCGATGCCAAGTTCAGGAGAATCAGGTCGGTTATGCCCGCTGTTGAAATAAATAATTTCCCTGGGGCTTCCAGCAACTTTTTATACAATCCAAAGCATTGAAGCCTGCGAATTTTGCTGTGGAAGTGTCTTTTGACCTGTACGTTTTCCCCGGTAAATGCAACGTCGGCGTTGCGGTTGACCCACAAACACAATGGCAACTCCTTGCTGACTTTGCAGAGGCTGGTCAAGAAGCTGTAACAATGACCGGTTTCGCTCATCAATGTCGGCTCAATGATATGGATAGTTTCGGGCATGTGAATATCAACGCTTATTTAGCAACATTAGCTTCGCGTAGCGATAATATGTACTCTCGGCTGTCGAAACTGCCAACATGAACCCTTCCCTGCCATCAAGAAAACCCGCGCGTAATATGTAAGTGCGGAAAAAAGCCCAAATTGCATGACTGACAGCTTTTTTCAGTGTTGCTGTTTTACCTTTTTCGCTCAGCATTTGAGAGCCGGCCGTCGAATACTGGTTGATTTTCGTCAACAGTTCATCCAGATCCTGGAAAGTTTCATGCAACAAAGACTGGCTCAGTTTTCCAACCGGCCCGTCCACAATCAAGCGTTCGTGCACCAGATCATCGGAAAATCTTGCATCTCCGCGATGAAAAAGTCGCGTGACATAGTCCGGATGCCAGCCGGAATGACGCATATATCGGCCGCAGAAACTTGAAAGCCTGGGCAAACGAAAAGCAGTGTGGCCATGCGGATCCTTTATTGCGGCCTCTACTTCTATACGAAGCTCGGGTGTTACTCGCTCATCTGCATCCAGTGATAATACCCATTCACCCGTTGCATGCAATAAAGCGCGATTTTTTTGCAAGCCAAATCCAGGCCAATCCGTAGTCGTATGCACCTGAGCACCCAACACTTTGCAAATATTTACAGTGTCATCGCTACTGCCGGAATCTACCACGACGATTTCATCCGCCCACGCTACCGATTCCAGACAAGCGCGAATGTTATCCGCCTCGTTTTTGGTGATGACGACGACGGAGAGTTTAGCCATGATTCTGGTCCACCTTGATGCCCGCAAACAACATCGTATTCATGAAAGAAAAAAACCGCACAAGTTAACAGTCAACCCAAACAAAACATTGTATTGCAGCAAGACTGGAACAGCGATCAATTTCACGGTTGGCCACCCACCTTTGACAAGTTTGTCCTGAGCGAAGTCGAGGGACTCTGGACAGAAGAAACTTCGCGTATCGAAGCTTGAGAATTTGGCTGGTATTCCGGCAGCCACTGAGTGAGTGCCGCGCGCACTGCGTCATCTGCCATGACCGTTGCAGACACCCACTCCAGAATTTGCGTCAGCCACGCCGCATCGGCCTGCCGTGCCTGCGCGATGCGCAGCTTGGGATGAGGTGTGGGCAAAGTATGCTCGCTGTCCGCCAACAATTCTTCATAGAGTTTTTCACCCGGACGCAGGCCGGTGAATTCGATCTTGATTTCATCTTCGGTGAAACCGGACAAACGTATCAAGTCCTTCGCCAAATCGACGATCTTCACCGGTTCGCCCATTTCCAGAACGAATATCTCGCCGCCTTGCCCCATCAGTCCGGCCTGCAACACTAGTTGCGCTGCTTCCGGAATAGACATGAAGTAGCGCGTGATTTCAGGGTGTGTCACCGTGATCGGCCCGCCCCGTGCAATTTGCGCGCGGAAGGTGGGAATCACACTGCCGGTACTACCCAGCACATTGCCAAAACGCACCATCACGAAACGCATGGTGCCGGAAGGCTGCAACGCCTGACAAACCATTTCGGCCAGGCGTTTGCTCGCACCCATCACATTGGTAGGATTGATCGCTTTGTCGGTGGAAATCATCACGAACTTCTCGACACCATGTTGTTGTGAGGCGCGCGCCACTGTCCAGGTACCCAGCACGTTGTTGCGTATCGCCTGCCAGGCATTGTACTGCTCCATCAGCGGCACGTGCTTGTAAGCGGCCGCATGAAACATCACGCCGGGCCGGTGCTGTTGCATGACCTCATCTACCCGCGCCGCATCGCGCACATCTCCTATCAGGCAGAAGATATTCAGTGCCGGGAAAGCCTGCTTCAGTTCCTGTTCGATCGTAAACATCGCAAATTCGCCGGATTCAAACAGCAGCAGTTTTGCCGGTGAAAAGCGCGCTATCTGACGGCACATTTCCGAGCCTATCGAACCTCCGGCGCCGGTCACCATTACCGCCTTGCCTGCCAGCAAATGATGTAATCCTGCATCATCCAGCACCACCGGGTCGCGTCCCAACAGGTCATCCAATTCTATCGCTCGCAGTTGCGACACCGCCACTTTGCCGCTCATCAAGTCGTCGAACGAAGGGACGGTAAGTACTTTTACATGCGCTGCATTGCACAACTGTAGCGCACGCTTGCGCTGCTGATGCGAGCTGGATGGCATGGCAATGATCACTTGTGTTACGCCAAGTCGTTCGGCCCATTCCGACAGGCTATCCAGTTTGCCTAACACATGAGCATCGTTCAGCATGCGGCCATGTTTGCCGGTGTCGTCATCCAGAAATCCCACCAGTCGCCAATCGCTGCTCTTGATCAAATCCTTGGCCAGACTCGCAGCCGCATCACCTGCACCCAACACGAGCACGGGTTCGCCTTGCAGCTTGAAGCCACCATATAGCCCTTGCTCTTTCCACAGCCGGTAAACGAAACGGCTTCCGCCCATCATCAATATCAGCAACAGTGGATTGATGATCAGTACTGAACGCGGGATCACCAATTCCAGACGCAACATCAGGAACATCAGTGGAATGGCCGCCGCTGAAAGCGCAACGGCCAGAAATATGCGGCGTAAGTCAGCGGTGCTGGCATATCGCCAAATCCCGCGATACAAATTGAACCGCCAAAAAATGACCAACTCCAAAGGCACTACCCAATATAGGGTTTGCTGTAGCTCCGCAGCGAAGTTGGTTGGCAATTCAAAATTGAAACGCAACAGATAGGCTAAGTTCCACGCCAACACAGCGGCAACCGCATCATGCAGTACCGCCAAAGTGGTACGAATTTTGGGTTTAAGCATCGCCAACACTATGTTTCATCGCTTCATACTGCCGCCAGCGCCGATCTACCCACATCGCCAGCCCCAGATAAACTGCACCCCACCACGCCAGCAGATTGCCCTGTCCCTGTGCATCCAAACCGATACCCCACAATGCGGACGCTCCTGCCAGCAGCATCAGCGCATATTCGGCTACTGCGGTATTGCGATGCCCCCAACCCATTTGTACCAGACGCTGGTAATAATGATTGCGGTGCGCTTGCGCGAGATTTTCTTTGCGCCGCGCGCGTTTAATCAACGTCACGGTTGCGTCTATCACGAACGGTGAAAACACCAGAAATGGATACCAGAATGGCCAATAGCCCTGTTGCCAGCCCCACACCCCGAATGCTGCAGCGAGAAAGCCGAGCGGTACAGAACCCGCGTCGCCCATGAACACCTTTGCCGGATGAAAGTTATGGTAAAGAAAGCCCAATGCAGCAGCGCCAATGGAGAAATTCATCATCGCGAACGCTTCATTGCCATTGATCAAACCGGCAATTCCATAGAAACTGAAGCCGAACAGCGTCATACCGCCCGCGAGTCCGTCCGAGCCGTCCATGAAGTTATACAGGTTGGTCATCCACACGATGAACAGCAACACCGGCAGCAACCATAGCCATTCGACACCTGCACCCCACAATACAATCATTGCAGCGGCAAAGTGACCGATCAACCGCATTTTGGCTGGAAGGTTGCGCACATCATCTACCAATGAAAGCGCGAACAAACCCAACATTGGCAACACGATCCACCATGCCCAAAATTGAACTAGAAGTACCCATCCGGACAGTATTCCCGCCATGATGGCAACACCGCCAACCCGAGGTATCGGCTCGGTATGCAATGAACGCTCGTTGGGAATATCTTGTATCGTTCCGTTCTTATTCAGCGTAAGGATCAGGGTCAGCATCATCGTGACAAATGCGGAAATGACTGGCGGGTAATGAGTCATGCTTGTTACCAAAATTGTTGATTGCTCATTTTAACAGCTTATGCCGCAGTCTCTCGCGTGTTTGGAGCAATCAACGCCAGACACTGCCGATAAACTTGCAATGGTCTGATCTCTTGTTGGCAAGGCGGTATTTCCCGCGCTGTTTGTAACCTTGGACAATCTCGCTTGAAGCACGGTGAGCAGTATATGCCGCTGGTGATGTGCTGGCATGCTTTACCCTGGATACCGCTATATCCCGGATCGGTCGGTCCATGCAACATGACACCGGGAATATCAAGCGCTGCGGCCAAATGTCCGATCCCGGTTTCCACGCTGACGAATGCTTGAGCATGCAGCAACACACCCATCAATTCGGTCAGCGACAACTTCGGCAATACCTGCGCGTGTTCGCCTCCTGCAACCTGCAAACGATGGGCACGCTCGCGCTCAAGCTCGTTACCCCACGGCAGCAAGCAGCGCCAGCCCTGTTGTGCCAGCAAACGAATCAGTTCCACCCAGGAGGCTTCCGGCCAATATTTGCTATTCCAGGTAGTTCCGTGCAGCAGCACCACGTAAGGCTGATTGGAAATATTTTTAAGCGTGCCTGAAAGCTCGGCCTGCATCTGCTTCTGGCGAAATTCATCCAGGCCGTAGTCGGCTGCCTGGGTTATATCGGCAGTAAAAATTTTCGCCACCAACTGCCGGTTTTTTTCGATGACATGCAGACCGTCAGGGACTTTGGCAGTCTTTTGATAAAACCGCGCTGCCAGTGATTCCCTGGCACTGCCGGCAGCAAAACCAAAAACGGCAACCCCGGCAAGTCGCGCCAGTAATGCGCTTTTGAGCAGACCCTGTGCATCCAGCACGATGTCGTACTTCTCCGTTTGCAGTTGTCTCCGCAACTTGCTTAGCAGCGTTGGTATCTTCCACCAGATTTTTTTATGTGCACGCAGCGGCACCGTAATCACCTTGTCAACCGCCGAATGCCAACCTGCTACTTCTGCAAAGGCCGGTTCCACCAGCCAGTGTATCTCCGCATCCGGAAAATGGCGGCGCAAATCGCTGACGGCGGGAAACATGTGAAGAATGTCACCCAACGAGGACAACCTTACGACAAGAATTTTCATTATGGGAATTTATGCAATTACCTAACGCTTGTTGCCAAGTGACAGGAAAGGAAATGTGTTCATTCTAGTAGGCGCGAGAAATTACAACAAATGTTTTTCTTGAGTAGCGCTCGTAAGGCCACTACTATTCACAACATCGCTAAACTACGTGACTGTACCGGATGATATTTGTTTACACCCTCGCGCTGTGGCTGCTGTTGCCCTACATTTTTCTGCGTCTGCTTTTGCGAGCGCGCAAACAGCCGGAATATCTGCGGCACATCGCTGAGCGTTTCGGTTTTTTTTCCATCCGTAGCGATAAACCTGTCATCTGGTTACACGCCGTCTCGGTCGGCGAGACTCGCGCCACACATAGCCTCGTCACCCGGCTAAACGCAAGTTATCCTGATCATCAAATCCTGCTCACCCACACCACACCCACCGGTCGCTCCGCCAGCGAACAAATTTACGGCGACAGCGTGTTGCGTGTGTATCTGCCCTACGACTATCCGTTTGCGGTGAATAGATTCTTGCGCCGCTTCCGCCCGAAACTCGGCATCCTGATGGAAACCGAGATCTGGTTCAACTTGATACGCTCCTGTCATATGAACAGCACGCCACTGCTGCTACTGAATGCGCGCATGTCGAAAAAATCTGCGCTAGGTTATGCGCGTTTTTCGCGACTGACCCGCAACGCTTTGGGCAATCTCGCCGCTGTAGCAGCGCAAACCGCTGATGATGCCGCGCGCTTGACCAGCCTCGGTGCAAAACATGTTTCCGTGATGGGTAACCTCAAGTTCGACATCGAACCGCCGCCCGCCATGTTGGAACTGGGTAAGCAACTACGCGAACAGTTCGGCCCAACGCGCAAGATTTTTCTCGCTGCCAGCACCCGCGAGGGTGAAGAAGAATTGCTGCTCGATGAGCTGCAAAAAGTCCATAATCCCGACTTGCTGCTGGTGATCGTGCCGCGCCACCCGCAGCGTTTTGCAGCAGTTGCAAACTTGCTCGATCAACGCGGTATTACATTTCAACGCAGAAGTGAAGTGGGTAAAACAGGCCAGCCTCCACAAAATCGCGCTGTTCCATCAGATGTTCGGGTAGTACTTGGCGACAGCATGGGAGAGATGTTTGCCTACTACGCGGCTGCCGATCTTGCCTTCATTGGCGGTAGCCTGCTGCCTTATGGTGGACAAAATTTAATAGAAGCCTGCGCGGTAGGCACACCGGTTCTGGTCGGACCGCATATGTACAATTTCGCCGAAGCTACCCGGCTGGCCATTTCAGCCGGGGCCGCAATCCCGGTTCCAGATGCCGAAGGACTTGTTTCAGAGGCGCAACGCTTATTACAGGATGTCAGTAAGCTGCACGAAATGCGTCAACAATGTGCTGGTTTTGTGGGCGCCAACCGCGGCGCGACTCAAAAGTCACTACAACTTATTAAACGGCACCTGGTTAATTAAATCGCCTACTCATCTTCATTCTCATAAAAGCAAATCATCTTTGCCTGCTTCTTTTACACATCCAGATTCTTTACTCCCAATGCATTTTTCTCGATGAAGGCGCGGCGCGGTTCTACGACATCACCCATTAAAGTAGTAAAAATTTCATCGGCGGAAATTGCATCCTCAATGCGTACGCGGAGCAGGATACGATTCTTCACGTCCATCGTGGTTTCCCACAGTTGTGACGGATTCATTTCGCCCAAACCTTTGTAGCGCTGGATATTGACGCCGCGCTTGGCTTCTTCGAGCAGCCATTCGACAGCCTGTTTGAAGCTGGACACGGCGCGTTTCTGTTCGCCTCGGGCAATGTAGGCAGTTGGCTTGATAAGGCCGTTGAGGATTTCCGCCGCTTGGCGGATCTGCACGTAGTCGCTGCCTTGCAGGAAGTCTTTATCCATATAGCTGACGGAATAATTGCCGTGATACAGTTTTTCCAGACGCAGGCGTTGTTCACCGGCTTCATCGGTCTCCACTGTGACTTTGATGTTGCCCCCGCAGGCGGCTTCGAGCAGCTTGGCGCTTTTTTGCGCCTGCTTGTCATCATCCAGCGACAGTGTTGGCAGAATCAGCAGGGCGTGGCTGGCCTCTGGCGCGGTAAAGCGCGACAGGCGGTCGATCACCGCCTCGGCTAGGAAATATTGTTTGGCGATCTCTTCCAACGCCTGTGCCTGGATCGGACTGGCATCTGCTGCCGGATACAGCACGGCATTGTTCAGCGCGGCTTTTAGCATGTAAATCTTCATCTCCTGGTCGTCCTTGAGATAACGCTCGTCCTTGCCCTGTTTGATCTTGTATAACGGCGGTTGCGCGATGTAGATATGTCCGCGCTCGACCAACTCGGGCATCTGGCGGTAGAAAAAGGTAAGCAGCAGGGTGCGGATGTGTGAGCCGTCCACATCCGCGTCGGTCATGATGATGATGCGGTGATAGCGCAGCTTGTCGGCATTGTATTCATCCTTGCCGATGCCTGTGCCCAGCACGGTGATCAGCGTGGCAATCTCCTGCGAGGCGATCAGCTTCTCGAAGCGCGCTTTCTCCACGTTCAGTATCTTGCCCTTGAGCGGCAGGATCGCCTGAAACTTCCGGTCGCGGCCCTGTTTGGCTGAGCCACCCGCAGAATCGCCCTCGACAAGATACAGTTCGGACAGGGCAGGGTCCTTCTCCTGGCAATCTGCCAGCTTGCCGGGCAGGCCCATCCCGTCCAAGATACCCTTGCGGCGCGTCAGTTCCCGCGCCTTGCGCGCCGCCTCCCGGGCACGAGCGGCATCGATGATCTTGCTGACGATGATCTTGGCATCGGCCGGATTCTCTTGAAGGTACTCGCTCAACTTCTGCGACACCACCTCCTGCACGGCGGGCTGTACTTCGCTGGAAACAAGCTTATCCTTTGTTTGTGAAGAGAATTTCGGCTCCGGCACCTTCACCGACAGCACGCAGGTGAGACCCTCGCGCATGTCGTCGCCGGCGGTATCCACCTTGGCTTTTTTCGCCAGCTCGTGTTCTTCGATGTATTTGTTAATGACGCGGGTCATCGCCATGCGCATGCCGGTAAGGTGGGAGCCGCCGTCGCGTTGCGGGATGTTGTTGGTGAAGCATTGCACGACTTCGGAATAGCTGTCGTTCCATTGCATCGCGACTTCGACCACGACGTTATCCTTTTCGCCGGTGGCAAAAAAGGTCTTGGGGTGCAGCACAGTTTTGCTCTTGTTCATGTATTCGACGAAGCCGCGCACGCCGCCGGAATGGACGAAGTTCTCGCTCTTGCCGTTGCGCTGGTCGATTAGCTCGATTTTCACGCCGTTATTCAGGAATGACAGTTCGCGCAGACGCTTGGCCAAGATGTCGTAGTGGAACTCAACGAGGCCGAAAATTTCCTTGTCCGCCAGAAAATGCACCTCGGTGCCGCGCTTCTTGGTTTCGCCCAGATCACGCACCGGAGAGACTTCGATGCCTTTCTGCTTCTCGACCAAACGGTCTTTTACTGCACCGCGCCCAAACTCCAACGCGTATTTTCTCCCGTCACGGTAGGTGGTCAGCTTGAGCCACTCGGACAAGCCATTGACGCAACTCACACCAACACCGTGCAAGCCACCCGATACCTTATAGCTGTTCTGGTTGAACTTACCGCCCGCATGCAGCACCGTCATGACGATCTCGGCCGCAGAACGTTTCGGTTCAAACTTATCATCGAACTTGATGCCAACCGGGATACCGCGGCCATTATCTGCTACTGAAATGGAGTTATCGGCGTGGATGATGACTTTAATATCATCACAATACCCCCCCAATGCTTCATCGATAGCATTGTCGACCACCTCGAATACCATATGATGCAGACCAGTACCATCGGATGTGTCTCCTATATACATACCGGGACGCTTGCGCACAGCCTCCAATCCTTCAAGTTGCTGGATGCTTGATTCGTCGTAATTTTCACTCATTGGATTACTATGCTTTCTGTTTCACGTGAAACAATTAAATGCGCATCGGCATGACAACATAGCGGAATTCATCGTTGTCATGGGTGGTTATCAAAATACTGCTATTGGGATCGCCAAAAGAAAAGACCGCCATTTCGCTGCTAATATTATTCAGTCCATCCATCAAATAGTTAACATTGAAGCCAATATCTATCGCTTCTCCATGGTAATCAGTTTCTATCTCCTCCTGAGCTTCTTCCTGTTCACTGTTGCTGCTAATGATGCTGAGATTCTTCTCGGTTAATACGAAACGCACACCGCGGAATTTTTCATTGGACAGGATTGCTGCGCGTTGCAAAGCTTGCTGAACCATAATCCGATTCATACTGAGGTGGTTGTTATATTTTGGAATGACTCGCTCGTAGTCAGGAAATTTTCCGTCAATTACTTTGGTAATTAAAGTAATACCTGAAAAATTTACTTTCGCTTGTTGTGCTGAAAAATCAAGTTCTACGGTTTCGTTTGTATCATTAAGTAGCTTACATAGCTCCGTAACAGCTTTGCGTGGCAAGATTATTTCTTGCTTTTGATGGTTGCCGTCAATGATACCAGCATTGAAAGCCAGACGATGTCCGTCGGTTGCCACTACTTTTAATTTATTTCCCTCTATAAGCAACAAAACTCCATTGAGGTAGTAGCGTACGTCCTGTTGCGCCATTGCATATTGCACAGAAAGTAATAGATTCTTTAATAAAGATTGATGCAAAATAATTTTTTTAGCATCAATTAATTGATTGTTTAATTTTGGAAAGTCTTGTGCAGGGAGAGTTTGTAAGCTGAATCTACTGGTATTGGCTTTAATCTGTGCTTTATTTTCTTTGGATTGTATTGAAATTTTACTTTTGTCTGGAAGAATACGAAGAATTTCCTGAAGTTTTTTACCACCAACGGTAATACTCGCTATTTCGTTATCTTGAGCATTGGTTTCTATTGTGGTTGTTATTTGAATTTCTAAATCCGTTGCGGTAAAACGAATTTTACCCGATTCTTTTTCAATCAACACATTTGACAATATAGGTAACGTTTGTTTACGTTCAACTATACCTATTACAACCTGCAGTGGTTTGAGTAAAATTTCTTTTTCTAATTTCTCTATAAACATAATATTAATTCCTAATAAGACTAATAATGACCACTTTTTTTGTTAGTAAGCCAAATAAATTATTTTAAAACATAAAGATAACGATATAAATCTTGTTTATTTATTGTTAATAATGAAGCGGCTAAATGTGCATAATTTTTTTTATTATAATTTTAAGTTGTTTATTAACAATTAATACACAAGGTATTAACGTAGTTATCCTTTTAGTGTTTGCAATAAAATTTTGTAGTCCGCGTCAATGGTTATATCTGTAGTTCGCAAATTTAAGATCGTTTTGCAAGCATGGATTACAGTTGAATGATCTTTGCCACCAAATGAATTTCCAATTTCCGGTAAACTCATAGTGGTTAATTCTCTTGCCAAGGACATTGCTATTTGACGAGGGCGAGTTAGATTTCTAGTGCGTTTTTTAGAAAGTAATTCGACCATCTTTATTCGATAGTAATCAGCGACTGTTTTCTGGATGTTATCAATGGAGACCAAGCGTGTCTGAGCAATTAAAATATCTTTTAATGCTTCTTTTGATGTTTCGACAGAAATATTGCGTTTGTGAAATTTGGCGAAGGCTTCGACGCGTTTTAAGGCACCCTCGAGTTCGCGAACATTGGAACTGACATGTTTTGCTATAAAAAAAGCGACTTCATTGTCAAGCGAATAACCACTTAGAGAAGCCTTTTTTAATAAAATAGCCACGCGCATTTCTAATTCTGGCGGCTCTATTGCGATGGTCAAGCCCCATCCAAAACGCGATACTAAGCGGCTTTCTAACCCGGATATTTCTTTAGGGAATGTGTCGCTGGTTAAAATAACTTGTTTATGTGCATCGATCAGTGTGTTAAATGCGTAGAAGAATTCTTCTTGTGTTTTGGCCTTGCCGGCAAAGAATTGAATATCATCAATGAGCAAAACATCTAGAGAATGGTAGAACTGTTTAAATTCTTCAAATTTATTTGTTTGATAAGCGCGAACAACATCAGCAACGTATCTTTCTGCATGCATATAGCATATTTTTACTTGAGGGCTATTAAGCCTAATTTGATTACCGATTGCTTGTAATAAGTGGGTCTTACCTAGACCGACACCCCCGTATATGAATAAGGGGTTGTAAGAAACACCAGGTAATTCGGCAACTTGTGTAGCGGCAGCAAAAGCCAGTTGATTGGCTTTGCCGATAACAAAATTATCGAACGTAAGGCTGGGATTTAATTTTCCATAACCTCTAAAAGAAGTTTCAATCTTGGGTCTATTGTCAACCGTTGGGGTTGTTTTTGTTGTGGGAGGTAACTCGGATGGTTTATTTGCAATCGGTGTGTCTAGAACACGAAATTCAAACGATGGAACTTGCAAGTAAGCTAACCCGGCTTGTCGGCTGATCTCAGGTAAAAATCTTTCTTGAACCAGTTTTAATGTAAAGCTGTTGGGTGCAGTGAGTACAAGGGATCCATTCTCACTTTTTAACAGCAAGGGCTTAATCCATGAATTGTACTGTTGCGGTGGCAGGCTCTTTTCAAACGAGCGCAGGCATGAATCCCAAAAAGAAATATCCTGCATAGTTGAATGGTCAAAGAATGGTTTGGCGACAGCTAAAAGTTGCAGCATTCTACATGGCAAGTGCAAACTTATCCACAGGCAATAATGTAAAATTGACTTGACACTTGTGTCTTAAGGCTTTGTAATACCGTGCTTTACGATTTGCCAAGGATAAAACATGAAACGCACTTACCAACCGTCTGTAACCAAAAGAAAACGTACCCATGGCTTTTTAGTCCGCATGAAGACACGTGGTGGTCGCGCAGTTATCAGGGCGCGTCGCGCTAGGGGCCGCGCAAGACTTGCTGTTTAGTATTTCGTCAAAATTTACTGTCGCGCATCGGTTATTGCGCAAAAACGGTTTTGACCATGTAATGCATGCTGAAACCATCTTGGATAAATACTTCAAGGTTTTTTTTGTTCGCAATGAAGAAAACAATGCCAGGCTTGGAATAATTGCAAGCAAGAAAACGTTACCCGGCGCAGCCGACCGAAATAGTATCAAAAGAATCATCAGGGAGACTTTTCGCCAGCACAACATCAAGGCACGCAAGGTGGATCTTGTCGTGATGGTGAGAGCCGCTTACCCGCAGGAAATTAATGCGAAAGCAAAGAGTTTGGAAATGTTGTTTAGCAAGATACAAAACAAATGCGCAACACAGTAATTAAACTTGTTCGCGGCTACCAATACCTGATTAGTCCGCTTGGCCCACCTACGTGCAGATTTAATCCCAGTTGTTCTCAATATACCTGTGAAGTTTTAGCGAAATACGGTGTAATAAAAGGCGGCTGGCTCAGCATCAAACGATTGCTGCGTTGTAACCCTTTTAATCCCGGCGGATACGACCCCGCACCCTAACATTTAGGCTTAATCATGGATCTACAAAGAGTTTTTTTGTTTTTAATTTTCGTCTTTTCATTGGTTTTAGTTTGGGATGGATGGCAACGTTATCAGCATCCTGAACATGCTGTTCAGGAAAGTGCCCAAGCAAACAAAGATTTGCCTAAGTCACAGACATCTCTTCCCTCGAATACCGGGCTGCCTGCAGCTAATGCCAATCTCGTGTCCACTTTGCCTGCCATTGATGTAGCTTCAGGACATGCCGCTATAGCTCAACAGACTGTCCAGCGGGCTCCCGGGAAAATTATACACGTTAAAACCGACTTTCTTGAGGCCGAAATTAGCACTATAGGCGGAGATATAACACGTCTGGATTTTTTGAAGCAGCCGGATAGCCTGGATAAAAATAAGCCGCTGGTGCTTTTTCACCGGGGAGAAGGAACGCACAATTATGTTGCGCAAAGCGGTCTGCTTGGAGCAAACCTGCCTAACCACAATAGCACCTTTGTTTGGGAACAAGACCAGTATGAGCTTTCTGCAAATAGTGACCAGATACAAGTAAGGCTGAAAGCTGATGCCGGTACAACGTTGCAAGTCATTAAGACTATCACTTTTCACAAGGGTAGTTATTTGATCGATATTGCCTATGAACTGGACAACATGGGGCAACAAGCTGTAACGGCAAGCAGCTACTTTCAGTTGGTTAGAGATAGTGTTGCACCTGCAGGCAGTTTGCGTTTTTTGCCTACTTACACAGGCGCGGCGGTCTATACCGACAAGGAAAAATTTCAGAAAGTGCCGTTCACGGATATAGAAAAGAACAAGGCGAAATTTATTAAACAAGCGGACAACGGTTGGATAGGAATTCTGCAACATTACTTTGTTGCAGCTTGGATACCTAAAGAAAACACCAATCGCGAATATTTTACTCGCAAACTGGATGGTGATTTGTATTCGGTTGGAATGGTTTTACCCGCTGTGGTTATTGAACCTGGCCAGAATACTGTCCAGAGCGTAGGGCTCTATGCTGGTCCAACGGAGGCAACTTTGGATAAAATTGCTCCTGGTTTGGGGCTCACGGTAGATTATGGATGGTTGACCATTATCGCGACGCCGTTGTTTTGGGTCATGTCGCTGTTCTATGCATGGACACACAATTGGGGCGTTGCCATCATTTTGCTTACCGTCCTGATCAAGCTGATATTCTTTCCGCTTTCTGCTGCAAGCTATCGCTCAATGGCAAAGATGCGGGTGGTTGCGCCCAAACTGGAGAAGATCAAACAGCAGTATGCTGATGACCGCGAGCAGTTGAATCGCGCCATGATGGAGCTATACAAGACCGAAAAGATTAATCCGCTAGGTGGTTGTTTGCCGGTGCTGATACAGATTCCTGTTTTTATAGCGTTGTATTGGTCCATCCTGTCCAGCGTTGAGATGCGTTACGCACCCTTTTTCGGCTGGATAACAGACTTGTCGGCGGCAGACCCTTATTACATCCTGCCGATACTCATGGGGACAAGTATGGTCATACAGATGCGCCTGAATCCAAAGCCGCCCGATCCCTTGCAGGCCAAGGTGATGCAAATCATGCCGATCGCGTTTAGCGTAATGTTCTTCTTTTTCCCTGCCGGTCTTGTGTTGTATTCCATCGTGAACAACGTGCTTTCCATCGCCCAGCAGTGGTTCATAACGCGGACCGCCGAAGCCGAGAGCAAAGGTGTTGCTGCCAAACGCTGATACCATCGCCGCCGTTGCAAGCGCGCAGGGGCGGGGAGGGGTGGGGGTGGTGCGAATATCCGGACCCGATGTCAAGGCGCTAGCCAACGGGATTCTGGGTAACCTACCCAAGGTACGGCATGCAACATACGCCAATTTCCTGGACGACAAAGGCGATATCCTGGATCAAGGTATCGCCTTGTATTTTCCGGCACCGCATTCCTATACCGGCGAAGAAGTCTTGGAGTTGCAAGGACACGGCGGCCCCGCCGTGTTACACATGTTATTGCAACGCTGTGTGGACCTCGGTGCGCGTTTGGCGCAACCCGGTGAATTTACGCGCCGCGCGTTTTTGAACAACAAAATGGATTTGGCGCAAGCGGAAAGCGTTGCCGACCTGATTGATGCGAACAGCAGCGAAGCCGCACGCAGCGCGTTGCGCTCTCTGCGCGGGGAGTTTTCTTCGGCCATTCGTGAATTGGTCGAAGCGTTGATTCATCTGCGCATGCTGGTCGAGGCGATGCTGGATTTTCCCGAGGAAGAAGTGGATAACGCGGACTTGCAGCACCGCGATACCCTGCTGAAAGACGTTCGCCAGAAGTTGCAGCATACCTTGGATAAGGCCAAACAAGGCAGCCTGCTGCGAGAGGGTGCGCATATCGTCATTGCGGGGCAGCCAAATGTGGGCAAATCCAGCTTGCTGAACAAATTGAGCGGTGAAGAAGTGGCATTGGTCAGCGATATTCCCGGTACCACCCGTGACGTCATACGCCAGGCCATACAATTGCACGGCGTACCCTTGCACATCATCGACACGGCAGGACTACGCGAGTCCGAAGATGTGGTGGAAAACTTGGGAATTGCGCGAACACACCAGACCTTGCATCGCGCTGATTTAATCTTGCTGTTGTTGGACGCAAGTCAGGGTTTGACCATTCGGGATGAAACCATTCTCGCGGGACTGCCGGTGGATATTCCGCGCTTACTGGTGTTCAACAAGAGTGATTTGTTGCAAGCCAAAGCGCCGAATTTGCCTGAAGACATCCGTAGTATTTTCGTTTCGGCCAAAACCGGCGCCGGCCTGGAAGAGTTGCGCGGCATGTTGCTGGAGGCGGTGGGCTGGTGTGCCCAGGAGAGCGGTGCTTTCATGGCACGGGAACGCCATTTACGTGCTTTGCGGTTAGCACAAAACCACCTGGGTCAAGCCCAAGAGGTATTGGCTGGCGCTGAACTGTTTGCCGAGGAACTGCGCTTGGCACAGCGTGCGCTGAGTGAGATCACCGGCGAATTCACGTCGGATGATCTGCTGGGCGAGATTTTCAGCCGGTTCTGCATCGGAAAATAGCAGTTATTGTTTCACGTGAAACAAGCTGTTTGGGATTGTCGCTTGGCTGAGGTATGATGCGCCTCCTTTTCAAAGCAGCAACGACATGAAATTTCCAAATGTATTCGATGTGATCGTGGTGGGCGGTGGGCATGCCGGTACCGAGGCGGCGTTAGCTAGTGCCCGTACCGGATGTAAGACCTTGCTGCTCAGTCACAACATCGAGACGCTCGGGCAGATGTCCTGCAACCCGTCCATAGGCGGGATAGGCAAGGGGCATTTGGTCAAGGAGGTGGACGCGCTCGGCGGTGCGATGGCCGCCGCTACCGATGAAGGCGGTATCCAGTTTCGTATCCTGAATTCCAGCAAAGGTCCGGCAGTGCGAGCCACACGAGCCCAGGCCGACCGTCTGCTCTACAAACAGGCAATCCGTTCACGACTGGAAAACCAGCCCAATCTCTGGCTGTTCCAGCAGGCAGTGGACGATTTACTGGTCGAACAAGACCGGGTGAACGGGGTGGTCACTCAGCTGGGTTTGCGCTTCAGTGCGAAAACCGTGGTGCTGACAACAGGCACGTTCCTGTCCGGTCTGATCCATGTTGGCCAGGCTAATTATGCAGCGGGTCGAGCGGGTGATCCGCCATCCGTAAGCCTGGCACACCGTCTCCGCGAACTTAATCTGCCGGTTGGGCGGTTGAAGACCGGTACTCCTCCGCGCATCGATGGCCGCACGATCGATTATTCGTTCATGCAGGAGCAACCGGGGGACGATCCTGTGCCGGTGTTCTCGTTCATGGGTAATGCTGCGCAGCATCCAAAGCAACTTCCCTGCTGGATCACCGAAACCAATCAGCGCACGCATGACATCATCCGCGGTGGGCTGGATCGTTCCCCTTTGTTCACCGGTGTGATCGAAGGAGTCGGGCCGCGTTACTGTCCATCTATCGAAGACAAGATTACTCGTTTTGCTGATAAGTCCTCCCACCAGATTTTCCTTGAGCCGGAGGGGTTGACTACCCACGAGGTTTATCCAAACGGAATTTCCACTAGCTTGCCATTCGATGTGCAATTGGATCTGGTGCGTTCCATCAAGGGGCTGAAAAACGCCCATATCCTGCGTCCCGGATATGCGATCGAGTATGACTATTTCAATCCATGCGGACTGAAAAGTTCGCTGGAAACCAAAGCGATCCGGGGATTGTTTTTCGCTGGGCAAATCAACGGCACGACCGGTTATGAGGAGGCCGCCGCACAAGGCTTGTTGGCCGGGCTTAATGCCGCGCTGCAAGTGCGCGAACAGGACGCATGGTGTCCGCGCCGTGACGAAGCCTATCTGGGTGTGTTGGTTGACGATCTGATCACGCGCGGTGTTTCCGAGCCGTATCGCATGTTCACCAGCCGTGCGGAATATCGTTTGCAATTGCGCGAAGACAATGCCGATTTGAGATTAACAGAGATCGGTCGCAAGCTGGGCATCGTGGATGATGCACGCTGGCAGGCGTTTGAACAAAAGCGCGAAGCCATCGCCCGCGAGCAAGAGCGGCTGCGTGACACATGGGTGAACCCGCGCAACTTGCCGGCAGAAGATGCAATCCGGGTTTTCGGCAAGCCTATCGAGCGCGAATACGCGCTGCTTGAGTTGTTGCGCCGTCCGGACGTTAACTATACCAGCCTGATGACCTTGCCCGGTGCAGGTACGGGTGTAGACGATGAAAAAGTTGCCGAGCAAGTGGAAACACAGGCAAAATATCACGGATATATTGAACGGCAACGCGACGAGATCGGACGCAACGAGCAGTACGAAACATTGGGTTTGCCGAGCAAATTGGATTATCGCGAGGTACGCGGGTTGTCTATCGAGGTGCAGCAAAAGCTCAATCAGCACAAGCCCGAAACAATAGCGCAGGCGTCACGAATATCCGGTATTACGCCGGCGGCGATTTCCCTGTTGTTGGTGCATCTGAAACGTGGTTTTCGCGATACGAAACCAACGCAAAAACGCGCGTGAATCCGGCTGAAGTACTTCAGCGCGGCAGCGCACAATTGGGCATTTCGCTGAGCGCGGAAGAACAAAACAAGCTGCTGGTCTATTTGGCATTGCTGCGCAAGTGGAACAAAGTCTATAACCTGACGGCGATTCGGGACGAGCACCAAATGGTGAGCCATCACTTACTCGACAGCCTTGCAGTAATGCCACATTTATGGTCAGGACGGTGGTTGGATGTAGGGTGTGGCGCGGGCTTGCCAGGATTAGTATTGGCGGTTATGCAGCCAAGCTGGCAATTCACTTTGCTGGATAGCAACAGCAAGAAAACCAGTTTTGTGCAGCAGGCAATCATTGAACTGGAGTTGCACAACGCAAGCGTTCATTGTGCGCGAGTGGAGGACTGGAAGCCGGCGGAAAAGTTTGACGGAATCATCTCGCGGGCATTCAGCGAATTGGGGGATTTTTTGCGCAGCACGCAACATCTTTTAGCTCAGCACGGACGTTGGGCGGCGATGAAGGGCACGCCGGAACAGGAGTTGGCGGGAGTGCCTGACAAATGCCATGTAGAACAAGTCATACCATTACAGGTGCCAGGGTTGCACGCGGCACGCAGTCTGGTAATTGCAACATGCGAGGAGAGCGAAGCAACATGACAAAAATATTAGCTGTAACCAATCAGAAAGGCGGGGTGGGGAAAACCACAACTACCGTGAATCTGGCTGCCAGCCTTGCGGCCGCAAAGCAACGCGTATTGTTGATCGACCTTGACCCGCAGGGTAATGCCACTATGGGCAGCGGCATCGACAAGCGCGATTTGCAAGCCAGTGTTTACGAAGTGCTGTTGGGTAGTAAAACGATAGCCGAGGCACGGATTTACGCTGAAGCAGGAAAATATGACCTATTGCCCGCAAATCGAGACCTGGCAGGTGCAGAAATCGAATTGGTAGATTTGGCTCACCGCGAAACAAGGCTGCGCGATGCGGTGCAGCTGGTTGCTGATGAATATGATTTTGTGCTGATCGACTGCCCGCCAGCATTGAATTTGTTGACCCTGAATGGTTTGTGTGCGGCCAAGTCGGTGATGATACCGATGCAATGCGAATACTATGCATTGGAGGGTTTAAGCGATTTGGTGAATACCATCCGTAAAGTGCGCGCCAACTTGAACCCGGTTCTCGAAATAGAGGGATTGTTGCGCACCATGTTCGATCCGCGCAACGCGCTAGCGCAGCAAGTTTCAGATCAGTTGCAAGAACATTTCGGCAATAAAGTTTATCGTACCGTGATTCCGCGTAATGTGCGTTTGGCCGAAGCGCCCAGTTATGGAGTGCCGGTGTTGTATCACGATAAATTATCCAAGGGAACGCAGGCATATCTGGCTTTGGCCGGAGAGTTATTGAACAACGCAGTGCAACCACAACCTGCAGCAACGGTATAAGGGAAAAAATTATGGCAAAGTTACACAAGGGGTTGGGGCGTGGTCTGGATGCACTGTTGTCGGGCGGCAAAAGCGAAAAAGACGAAGTGATGCGTGATTTGAATGTCACGATGCTTAAGCCGGGGAAGTATCAGCCGCGTTCGCATATGGACGAGGCATCTTTGAACGATTTAGCTGCATCGATCAAAGCCCAGGGAATCATGCAGCCGATTTTGGTGAGACAGCTCGCCGATAGCAGCTATGAAATCATTGCCGGGGAAAGACGCTGGCGCGCCGCACAACTGGCCGGCTTGAGCCATGTGCCGGTATTGGTGCGCAGCGTGCCGGACCATGCAGCGCTGGCGATGGC
>Ga0208080_1000172_pt1 | contig 32061 bp, 28 predicted proteins | sample NGESurdeep092012_3_FD_184476 | JGI IMG/M metagenome (GOLD analysis project Ga0208080, IMG submission 184476) | Arctic peat soil microbial communities from Barrow, Alaska - NGEE Surface sample 210-3 deep-092012 (SPAdes) | ecosystem: Environmental > Terrestrial > Soil > Wetlands > Peat ...
CGCCGGCCGGTCTGCACGCTGCCGGTGAAGAAGATCTTGTCGACGGCCGCATCGCAGAGCGCCGCACCGGTGGACCCGTCACCCTGGAGAACCGCGAACACGTCGTGCGGAACTCCGGCTTCATGAAACAGCGATGCGAGCAGCTCGCCGGACTCCGGCGTGAACTCCGACGGCTTGAGCAGCACCGCATTGCCCGTGACGAGGGCGGGAATCACGACGCCCGCCGACAGCATGAACGGATAATTCCACGGCGAGATCACGCCGATGACTCCGAACGGCTCGTGTGCCACGCGGATGCGCTTGCGCTTCATCGCGAGCGGACCCGCGTTGAACCAGGGTGCGCGAAGGAACCGCGGCGTCTCGCGGGCGTAGTAATTCGCGAAATCGAGTGCGATCGCGATTTCGGAACCAATCGCTTCCGCCACGGGCTTGCCGTTCTCGCGCGTCAGCGCCTCGGCCACCTCCCGGCGGCGGCGAAAGAGGGACTCGTGAAACCGACGCAGCATCCGCACTCGCGCACCTACCGGCTCGCCGGCCCAGTCCTGCTGGGCGGCCTTCGCCTTGCGCACGGCCTCGAGCACGACATCCCGGGGCGTGGTCTCGAATCGCTTCCAAACCTGCCCGGTGGCTGGGTCCACGGACTCGACGGGACGGGTGGGGGCGGGTCGGGCGGACGGTGCCATCAGGGGTGCTCCTGCCGGGGTGGCTGGACGACAGTGGTCGGCGACGGGCGGGGAGCACAAAAGTGCGCCCATTTGGTGACGTGGCAGACCCTCTCGCGGGTACGTGTAAATGAAGCACGATTCACGGGTTGTGGGCAGGTCGGCGGTGGCGTACGACTCCTCAGCGGGATAATCTGCGGGAGACACCTCAGACCAACCGAGAGTCCGTGAACGAAATCAACGCTTCGGTGCCCCTCAGGGCGAAACGGGGTGAAGAACAGGCCTTCATCGAGATCGTGGAGTTCTATTATCCACGGTGCCTGCGTTTCGCGCGGAACATGCTGTCGGACGACCAGGACGCCGAAGAAGCAGTGCAGGACGCTTTCGTGCGAGTGCACGACAGCTTCCACCGGTTTCGTGAAGAGGCGCGGTTCGATCCGTGGCTGTTCCGGATTCTGGCGAACAGGTGCCGCACGCTGCTGTCCCGGAACAGGCGGCACCGAGCGCTGATCGAGTACGGAGAGGTTCCGATTACGGCCGCGGCGCCGGAGGAAGAGTACGGCGCCGACTGGGCCGAGGAAGTGCGGGTGGTGCTGGATTCACTCCCGGCGGAGCAGCGGGAAGCGTTCCTGTTGCGTCACGTCGAGGATCTTTCATATGAAGACATTGCAGCGCTGACGGGTGTTCGCCTTTCCGCGCTGCGCATGCGGGTCAAGCGGGCGTGCGACACATTGCGCGCGAGACTGACCAGGGTGGAGCAACATGATCGATGAACGCGACGAACTGATCGAACGGGTGGCGGGAGCGCTCAAGCCGCTGCCGCAGCAGAACGCGCGCGCGATGGCGCAGATCCTGGCCACCGTGCGCGCACGCCACGCGCAGGCGCCGAGTCGCCTCACGCTCGTGCTTGAGTGGATGCGCCAGCCGACCGTCTCGGTGGCGTCCGCGGGACTGCTCGCCGCGGCCGCGCTCGCGATCGGATTCGTGACGCGCGGTGCGCTCTCGACGCCCGATGAGCGGGTCCTGCTCACGGCGGCGTCGCCGTCGGCGAGCGTGCCGGCGATCACCGCGGCGAACGCGCCGAACGAAGTACGCGCTATGCCGGTGCCGATCACGTTCGACGCCGCCGGCGCGAAGAGCGTCTCGATCGTCGGCGATTTCAACGACTGGGACAGCACCGCGTCGCCGCTCACGCGATTCGGCGCGAACGGCCCCTGGACGGCAACGGTGAAAGTCATGCCGGGCCGCCATCTCTACGCGTTCATGGTCGACGGCAAACTCGTCGTCGACCCTCGCGCGCCGCATACTCGCGATCTCGATTTCGGGGGCGACGCCTCCGTGCTGATGGTGAACCAGCCATGAAAAATACTTTCCTGAACGCACGTTTCTCCGCTGCCGGCGTTTTCGTTGCCGCCGTACTGCTCGTCGCGCTGTCGGGCGCGCGTGCCGGCGCCCAGCAGGAGACCCGGGTCACCGCGATTCGCGACGATGCCACGCGCAGCGTCGTGATCGAGCAGCTCAGCATCGCGAAGGAGCATGGCGTTCCGATCGAGCCGCTCCTCTCGAAGGCGCTGGAGGGCGTCGCCAAGAACGCGAGCTCCAAGAGCATTCGCGCGGCGATGGACGCGCTGCAGAAGCGGCTGCGCAGGGCCAACGATCTGCTCGCCCCGTCGCCGACGGTAGACGAGCTGTCGGCCGGCGCGGACGCACTCTACGTCGGCGTCCCCGAAAAGACATTGAAACAGATGCGCCAGGCGGCGCCGAGGCGGTCGATCGCGGTGGAACTGGGGGTGCTGACGGAACTCGTCGCGCGCCACGTTTCGCCGAAGAAGGCTTCACAGATGATTCTCGACCTCATGGCGCGCGGGGCGACGGGCGCGCAACTTACGGCGATGAATACCGCCGTGCAGAACGACGTCGCCGCTGGTCTGACTCCGGAGGCCGCGCTCGACAGGCACGGACGTGGCATCATGTCACTCCTACCCCTACCGCCTGCCGTGTCTGGAGGAAATGTTCGTCCTCGGTGAGGCCATAAGGCCATGAGATGACCGCCCGCGCTTCCGCGCTGGCGTTGCTCGTCGCATTGAATGCGGCGGGCGCGCAGTCGACGCGAGAGGTGCGGTTGGATGCCGGAGCGGCGCAGATCCAGCAGACCGGACGCGCAGCGCACGATGTCGCCGGCGTATTCGGCCTCACTTGGCGCGACGGCGCTCCGCTGTTCGCCACCCTGTTTTCCGCGGCGGTCACCCAAACCGGCGACAGCACGACGGCCGCGCAGGCCGGGCTCGCGGCCGCCTGGCGGGCGACCGATCGATCGGCATGGCAGACCGAAGGCGGGATAACGGTGGCCGCGTTCGGTGCCTCGATCCTCTCCCGCGGCGGCAGCTTCAGCGGATTCCTCCGCGAGCGCCTGGCGCTCGATGCCGGCGGCGTGTGGGCCGGCGCCGCGTACGGGGGCACGTCCCGCGACAATCTCGCGAGCCACTCGACGGCGCTCGACATCGGCGCCTGGTGGCGCTCGGGAGATTTCGAGGCGACGGCGTCTGTCGGTCGCGTGCGTTCCGAAGACTTCTCGCTGCTCGAGGCCGCGGGAGTCTTTCTTCCGAACGGCGCGGCGGCGTACGACCTCACCGATCTTGCAACGGAACTCCGGTACGAGCACGGCGCGCTCCTGCTCGACGCGACCGGGACGCTCCGGAACGGCGCGCGCACGACCGCGGCGAGCCAGTCGTCCCTGTACTTCACGGCGGTCTGGACGTTCTCGCCGCGGTATTCGTTCGCGGTCGGGACGGGCCGGCAGCTCGCAGATCCGGTTCGCGGCGTGCCGGACATGCAGATCACGAGCGCGGCGATCCGCATCGCGCTGGTGCCCCTGCGGGTCACCGGTTCGGCGAACTCGGCGCGCGGGGCTTCGTTCGCGACCCTGACGCCGAAATCGAGCGGCGCACTGCTGGCGGTGCGAATCGTCGCGGACGACTCGTCAGGGGTCGAGCTGGCGGGGACGTTCTCGGACTGGAAGCCGGTGCCGCTCACGCGAACGAGCGAGGGATGGGAGGCCGAGATCGCGCTGCCCCCCGGTCGCCACCGCGTGGCGGTCCGCATCAACGGCGGACCCTGGCAGGCGCCCCGCGGGACGGCCCGCGTGAGGGATGAATACGGAGGCGAGGCGGGCCTGATCGTTGTTCCCTGAGACACCGCCGACTGGCCGCGGACGGGCGAACAACCATATAGTTCATGAATCCCCACACCGGATCCGTTCATGACGACCCGTAGAAATTTCGTTCGCGGCCTGGCAGGCGCGAGCATCGCGCTCCCTGTCATGCGCGAAGATGCGTTCGGTCAGCTCTTCAAGGCCAACGCGATCGCGGGCGACCGGCCGGCGGGCGCCATCGCGGACGACGAGGCGTACTGGAGCCAGATCCAGCGCGCGTTCGACACCGACCGCACGATGATCAACCTCAACAATGGCGGCATCTCGCCGTGCCCGACGCACGTGCTCGACCAGCTCATTCGCGACCAGCACTTCGTGAACGAGCTGCCCGTCGAGAACATGTGGCGCACCCTGGAACCGCGGATGGAGAGCACGCGCCGCGACCTCGCGAAGGATTTCGGCTGCGATCCGGAGGAGATGGCGGTGGTGCGCAACGCGAGCGAGGCGAACGAGATCGTGATCTTCGGCATGGACCTCAAGCGCGGCGACGAAGTCCTCTCGACGAACCAGAACTATCCGCGCATGATCACCTCGTGGCAGCAACGCGTGCGCCGTGAGGGGATCGTGTTCAAGCAGATTTCGTTCAAGGTGCCGCCGCCGTCCGACGCATATCTCGTCGACCAGTTCCGCCAGGCGATCACGCCTCGGACGAAAGTCATCGAGGTGACGCACATCACGAACCTCACCGGCCAGATCATGCCGGTGCGCGACATCGTGCGCATGGCGCGTCCGCTGGGCATCCAGGTGCTCGTCGACGGCGCGCACGCTTTCAATCACTTCCCGTTCAAGCGCGACGACCTCGAGTGCGACTACTACGGCGTCTCGCTGCACAAGTGGACGCTCGCGCCGATCGGCACCGGATTTCTCTATGTGCGAAAGGAGAGGATCCCGGAAATCTGGTCGCTCATGGGATCGGACGATTCGCTCAAGGACAACATCCGGAAGTTCGAGCAGATCGGCACGCACCCGCAGGCGAACTTCAACGCGGTGAGCACGGCGCTGGCGTTCAGCCGGGGCATCGGCCCCGACAAGAAGATCGCTCGCCTCCGCTACCTGCGTGACCGCTGGGCGAACCGCCTGCTCTCCGCGAGCGATCGCGTGAAAGTCCTCACGCCGCTCGGCCCGGACAAGAGCGGCGCGATCTGCCTGTTCAACGTGGACGGCCTCGACTTCGGCAAGCTCGGCGGCTGGCTGTACAACAACTACCGGATCGTGACGACGCCCATCGGGCACGCCGAGTTCAACGGCATCCGCATCACGCCGAACGTGTACAACACGCTCGACGAGATCGACACGTTCTCGGACGCGGTGCTGAAGGCGATCAAGACGGGCATCGCGTAGACGAATGGCGGCGAAGAAGCGGGCTGCGAAAGCCGTGCCGACGACGGTCCCGAAGTCGGCGCCGTACTCGGAGGGGAAGTGGGCCGAGGTGTTCGCGCCGCGCAAGCCGGGCGAGAAGCGACACTGGCTGGTGAAGTCGGAGCCGGGCGTTTTTTCGTTCGATGATTTATTGCGCGCGCCGAACCGCACGACGTACTGGGACGGCGTGCGCAATTTCGCCGCGCGGAATTTCCTGCGCGACGGGATGAGGCTCGGCGACCGCGTGTTCTTCTATCACTCGATGGCCGACGCGCAGGTGATCGCCGGGATCTGCGAAGTCGTGCGCGAGGGTTACGCCGACTTCACGGCGCTGGATCCGAAGCACGAGCACTTCGATGAAGAGTCGAATCCGGACGCGCCGACCTGGTTCATGGTCGACGTTCGCGCGGTCGCGCAGTTCACCAGGCCGGTGACGCTCCCGGAGATCAAGGCGCGCAAGGAACTTGCCGACATGGCGCTGATTCGCATCGGTCGTCTGTCGGTGACGCCGGTGAAACCTGCCGAGTGGGAGACGATCGTGGAGATGGCGCGCTAGGAGGAACTCATCGTGCGTTCGAGCTCCGCGCCGAGTTTCTCGATCCCCTCCGCCAGCGCCTCGAAGTCCGCCCACACGCTGCGATGATTCGAGCACGCCACTCGCAGGACATAGCGCCCCGCAATGCGCGATCCGCTCGGGATCCCGAGCCCGGTCTCCTGAATCCTCAGCAGCAGCTCCTTGTTGAGCGCGTCCTGCTGTTCGGGTGACATCGACGGCGGCGCGACGCGGAAACAGACGATGTTCAGCGACACCGGCGCGCTGAGCACGACGTCCGGAACCTTCACTATGCGAGCCGCGAACCGCCGCGCCTGTTCCACGTTCTGCTCGATCACGCGCGCGAACTTGTCCACGCCCTCCGCCTTGAGCGAGAGCCACACCTTCAGCGCCTTGAAGTTTCGCGTGAGCTCCACACCGCGGTCGGCAAACGGCAGCCCGCCCGCGATCACGCCGCGCCCTTCATCGGTGAGATAACTCGGCGTCACCGAGAACGTCGCTTCGTGCATCGCGCGATCGCGAACGAGCACGCACGCGATCTCGTACGGCAGGTACATCCACTTGTGGAGGTCGAACGCAAGCGAGTCGGCGCGCTCGATTCCCTTGAGCGCAGGCGCGAGGGCGGGGACGAGCCGCGCGAGCGCGCCGAACGCACCGTCGACGTGGAACCAGAGATTCTCCGCGGCGCAAAGATCGGCGAGCGCGTCGAGGTCGTCGGTCGCGCCGCTGTTCACGGTGCCCGCCGTTCCGATCACGCAGATCGGGCGGACGCCCGCGAGGCGGTCGGCGGCGATCATGTCGCGCAACGCGTCGATGCGGACGCGGAACTCGCCGTCGACGGGCACGCGCCGGAGCGAGGCGTTCCCCATGCCGAACAGCTCAACGGCCTTCTGCGCCCAGCTATGGACCTCGTTCGACGCGTAGACCGTCAGCCGCTCCTCCGCGCCGAGCATGCCGAGCTCGCGCACGTTGAACCCGGCGCGCGCATGACGCGCGACCGCGAGCCCGAGCACATTCGCCATCGTGCCGCCGCTCACCAGCACGCCGCTCGAGTCACGCGGGAATCCCATCAGTTCGGCGAGCCAGGCGATCACCTGAAGTTCGACGAGCTTCGGCGCCTGGTCGAGTCCGGCGCAATGCGGGTTCATCCCGGCGGCGAGCATGTCGGCCATCATGCCGAGCGGCGTGCCGTTCCCCTGAATCCAGCCCCAGAAGCGGGGATGCCGGTTTCCGTTCGCGAAAGGAAGCACGTTCGTGACGAAATCGTCGTATGCGCGCTCGGCGGACTGCGGCGCGCGCGGGAGTGCCTCGGACGAGATCGCGTTACGGACGGTCGCAGGCATGGGCTGCCAGGGCGCGCGGTCGCCGAGGGTCTGGAGAAAATCCAGAGAGTCGTCCACCATCCGGTGGGCGAGGGCGCGAAAGGCGGACCAGTCGGCGGGGTCAAGCGATTCTTCGGTCATCGAAGGCGGAGGGCAAAAGTCGGACAGCGAATGGCAGAAAACCTGACGGGGCGGCCATCCCACAGAGTGTGGAATACTACTAGCTTTCCATGGTATTACGTCGAATCGGGAGCGCAACGCGACCGTCCTTCGGCAAACTCCTAGGAGCAATCGGAAACGAACCATGCCTGGTACGAAAGAGGTTCCCTCCACCGGCGACCATCTCGAGATCAAGGACTCGCGCACCGGCAAGTCCTATACGGTCCAGATCACCGACGACACGATTCGCACGGCTGATCTCAAGCAGATCAAGGTCAACGCCGACGACTTCGGAATTATGGGTTACGACCCGGCGTTCATGAACACGGCGTCGTGCCGCAGCGCGATCACCTTCATCGACGGCGACAAGGGCATCCTGCGGTATCGCGGATATCCGATCGACCAGCTCGCCGGGAAGGCGGATTTTCTCGAGGTTGCGTGGCTGCTTCGTCACGGTGAGCTGCCGACGCAGGCCGAGTACGACCAATGGGTGCAGGACGTCACGTACCACACGTACGTGCACGAGAACATCAAGCACTTCATGGAAGGGTTCCGCTACGACGCGCATCCGATGTCGATGCTGTGCGCCTCGGTGGCGGCGCTCAGCTCGTTCTATCCCACATCGAAGGACATCTTCGACGAGCATGAGCGCGACATCGCGTTCGTGCGCCTCATCGCGAAGCTCCCGACGCTCGCGGCGTTCGCATACCGTCACGTGAAGGGGATGCCGTACGTCTACCCCGACAACTCGCTGCCGTACGCCGAGAATTTCCTCTCGATGATCGCGCGGATGTCGGAGCCGAAGTACGAGGCGCATCCGGTGTATGCGCGGGCGATCGACATCCTGTTCATCCTGCATGCCGACCACGAGCAGAACTGCTCGACGAACGCGGTGCGCGCGGTAGGTTCGTCGCACGTCGATCCGTACTCGGCGGTCGCGGCCGGCATCGCGGCGCTCTACGGCCCGTTGCACGGTGGCGCGAACGAGGCGGTGCTGCGGATGCTCCAGGAGATCGGCCATGTGAAGAACATTCCGGCGTTCATCGCCGACGTGAAGAGCGGGAAGGGCGAGAAGCGGCTGATGGGCTTCGGCCATCGCGTGTACAAGAGCTACGACCCGCGCGCGAAGATCGTGAAGGCGCTGTGCGACGACGTGCTCAAGGTCGCCGGAATGTCCCACGACATGGAGATCGCGCTCGAACTCGAGCGGATCGCGCTGAGCGACGAGTACTTCATCTCCAGGAAGCTCTACCCGAACGTCGATTTCTATACGGGGCTGATCTATCGGGCGATGCATTTCCCGACGGACTACTTCACCGTGCTGTTCGCCATCGCGCGCACCGCCGGCTGGCTCTCGCAGTGGGAAGAGATGCTGTTGGACAAGGAGCAGAAGATCGCGCGTCCGCGGCAGATCTATACGGGGCATGCGGAGCGGCCGTACAAGCCGACCCTCGACTACAAGCACAAGATTACAAAATAGTTCTGAGAGTTGAGTTGGATTCGGGATTCGGAATTTCGACCCGATCCGCAGTGCGGAAGAGGAATGCGGAATGCGGGACCGAGTGATGAGAGGCGAGAATTCGCACCTCACGACTTGGCCCCGCATTCCGCATTCGACTCGCCACTCACCTCTCACTCCGCGCTCTTGCACATCCTCGCGAGCGGACATTCATCGCAACGCTTGAGCCGAGCCGTGCAGACCAGCGCCCCGAGTTCCATCAGCGCCTGATTCTGCGTCCACGCCGTCTTCCCGGTCCGCGGCAGCGTCTGTTCGGCGATCACCCAGAGCTTCTTCAAATCCCGCGGCCGCTTGGGATTCAACTTCGGCGCGAACACGCGCGATAACACCCGCGCCACGTTGGTGTCCACGAGCGCCGCTCGTTTTTCATACGCGAAGCTCGCAACCGCCCCCGCCGTGTATGCCCCGATCCCCGGCAGCTTGCGCAACTCAGTCGGTTCCGATGGCAGCGCGCCCGGTCCGCCTTCGCGAGTCACGTGCCGCGCCAGCTTGTGCAGGTTTCGCGCCCGTGCGTAGTACCCGAGTCCTTCCCACGATTCCATCACGCGCTTCGGGCGCGCGTCCGCGAGGTGCTGCATCGTCGGGAATCGTTCGATGAACCGCGCATAGAACTCGAGCACGCGCGAGACCTGCGTCTGCTGGAGCATCAGCTCGGAGACGAGCACTCGGTACGGATCGCGCGTCTTCCGCCACGGCAGGTCGCGATGATTGCGGCGGTACCAGGCGCGCAGCCGGCGACCGAACGCCGCGCGCGCGGCGGGGGCGATGGGTTTCAATGGCATCTGGCGAGAGAAGCTAACGACAGCCGGGCGCGGAGGAGCGCACTCCGCGTATGTTTCCCGCATGGGCGCCTTCACCCACATCAGTCCGAGTCTGCTCCTCGAGGGATCCGCCGTCATCGTCACCGCGCTCTCGGCGATGATCACGGCGGCGAAGAAGGAGATGGACTTCGTCGGCGTGTATGCGCTGGCGCTCGTGACCTCGTTCGGCGGCGGCACGATTCGCGACCTGCTGCTCGACCGCCGGCCGTTTTTCTGGGTCGAGCGCTGGGAATACCTTGTGATCGTGCTCGCGCTCTGCGTGCCGTTCGTGTACAGCCGGCGCCTTTACGTGTGGAGCAGCACTCTCGTCGCGCGGGCAGACATCATCGACGCGCTCGGGCTCGGATTCTTCACCATCTCGGGAACCGCGCTCGCGGCGAAGGCCGGCATGCCGGCGATCATCTGCGCGCTGCTGGGGGTCGTCACCGGGACCGGCGGCGGCGTGATGCGTGATCTGATCATCATCGAGATTCCGGCGCTGTTCAAGCACGGGACGCTGCATGCGACGGCAGCACTCGCGGGGGCCGCCGCGTACCTCGCGCTGCGCGCGCTTGGAGCGAACGAAGCGGTATGCGTCGGCGCCTCCGTGCTCGTGATCGTCGCGCTGCGGCTCACCGCGCTCTGGGGCGGCGCCGCGCTGCCGCGGCCGCACTGGCTCGACACGGGACGGTGGAGGGTGCCGTGAGCCAAACGGCGACGAGTGACGAGTGAGCGGCGATCTGGCGAAGTGTGACGCGCGAGGCGTGAGGGGACCAGCGTTTGTCTACTTCGGAGTCCAGTTTGTCGTGGCCGAGAACAGCCCGCCGTCGACGATGATCGCGCGCGCAACGACGATGCCGAACACGAGGCTCAGCGCGCCGGCCGCGAACCGGATTCCGCGCTGCAGCCGCACCACGCGGTCGGCCGCGTACACCGACGGCACCGCCAGCATCGCCGTGATCAGCGTCATCCCCGCGATCGTGCCGACGCCGAAGATGAACAGGTACGCGAGCGCGTACGCGGTCTCCGGAATCGCGGCGAGCACCAGCAGCGCCGCGGCCGCCGAGCCCGCGAGGCCGTGCACGATGCCGATCACGACCGGCCGGATCCCGTTGAATCGCGCCGGAACGTCGTGCGAGTGCGGTGCGGCCGGACCCGAGGGACGGAGATTGCTGAATCCGAGCAAGATCAGCATCAATGCCACGCCGAACTCGAGCGCCAGCCCGACACGCGCCGGCATCGCGATGCGGAACACCACGAGCGCGCCGCCCACGAGGAACACCGTCAGCGAGTGGCCGATGCCCCAAAGGCCGCCGATCCACGCGGCGCGGCGAAAGCTGCGCTCGCGCGAGACGATCGTCGTGATCGCGACGACGTGGTCGGCGTCGGTCGCATGCTTGAGCCCGAGCAGGAAGCCGAGCACGCCGGCCGAGAGCGCGCTGAGACCGCCCGGCATCAGGAGACGGTCCGCGTCTTGCGCTTCAGGAAATCCATGAGGATGAACTGGCCGAGCGTCATCGTGTTCGTGAAGTATGCGCGGCCGCGCGTGATGCTCGACACCATCTTCACGAACTCCACCAGCGCGCGGTCGCGCGCGAGCATGAACGTGTTGATCATGATCCCCGAGCGGCGGCAGTCGGTGACTTCCTTCAGCGTTTCTTGCAGGACGTAGGCATCCAGTCCCATGGAGTTCTTGTAGAGTCTGCCATCGGGCATCGTGAGCGCGCTCGGCTTGCCGTCGGTGATCATCACGATCTGCCGCATGTCCTTCTTCTGCGCGAGCAAGAGTCTACGGGCGAGCTTGAGACCCTCCGCGGTGTTCGTGTGGTACGGGCCCACCTGAGCGCCGGCGAGCGCGGCGAGCGGAATCTCCTCGGCGGAATCGTGGAAGAGCACGACCTTCAGCGTGTCGCCCGGAAACTGCGTCCGGATGAGGTGCGTGAGGGCGAGCGCGACCTTCTTCGCCGGTGTGAACCGGTCCTCGCCGTAGAGCACCATCGAGTGCGAGCAGTCCAGCATGAGGACCGTCGCGCAGCTCGAGCGGTACTCGGCCTGGCGCACCATCAGGTCGCCGTAGTCGAGGTCTATGGGAACGTCGAGATTGCCGTTGCGCACCAGCGCGTTCTTCAGCGTCTCGTTCACGTCGATGTTGAGGGTGTCGCCGAATTCGTACGGCTTGCTCCAGCCGTCCGATTCGATGCCGGTGGCGAGGTAGGCCGTGTCGTGCGAGCCGAAGCTCGACTTGCCGAGCGACGAGAGGATTCCGCGGAGCGCTTTGTAGCCGAGGAAGTCGACGCCTTTGTCGGTGAGGTTGAACTGCACGTCGCGCGCGGCGGCCTGGGCGAGGCCACCCGGGCCGGTGACATTCTGGTGGCCCGCGGGCATCTCCGGCGGCTTGTCGAGGTTGAGATAGCCCTCCTCGATCAGGCGCTTCACGATGCTGTCGAGCATCTCGGCGAGCTTCTGCTCGGAGAGGTCGTCGCCGTCGCCGCGAAGCGCGTCGAGCATTTCGGGCGTAAACTGTCCGCTCTTGACCAGCGCGTCGAGAATGGCCTGCTTGAGCGCGTCGAGCGAATGATCCGCGTCGTCGCCGGTCTCGCCCCAGAACGGATGGAACTGCGTCCCGCCGGCGAATCCCGACTGGAGGAGAAAGTCGGCCAGGTTGTCGAGCAGCGACTGGAGATCGACGGCGTCTCCCATCGCGGGGCTGAACTTTGTGTAGGTATGAGATCGCATCGCTGCCTCCGGAGTGCAATAAAGGGCGGGGCGCGTTGACATGCAACGAACGGGGCGACTCCCACTGCAATGAAAGTGCGTGATCCGCGATCTTCAGAGCTAATGGGAACCGCCGTTCGAAGTGCAAACCCGTTTCGCACGCTTGCCAGGCACCGGAATTTCAGGCTGTTCTGGTTCGGGCAGACGATCTCGCTGGTGGGAACGTGGATGCAGCAGGTGGCGACGGGTTGGCTCGCCCTCGAGCTGACCAACAGCGCGTTCATGGTGGGGCTCGTCGCGGCGGCCGGCACGCTTCCGATCCTGCTCTTTTCGCTTCCGTCCGGCGTGCTCGCCGACCGCTCGGACAAGCTTCGCGTGGTGCGCATCGCGCAGACCCTGATGCTGGTCGAGGCGTCGGTGCTGTGGGGCTTCGCGTGGTCCGGTCGCATCACGATCGACTGGCTGCTCGCACTGGTGCTGTTCGGCGGCGTGCTTTCGTCCGTCGAGATCCCCGCGCGGCAGTCGCTGATCATCGATCTCGTCGTGAAAGACGACCTGCTCGACGCGATCGCACTGAACTCGGGCGGGTTCAACCTCGCGCGAATCCTCGGACCCACGGTCGCCGCGGTCGTGATCGCGTCGCTCGGCCTCTCGTGGTGCTTCGGTTTCAACGCGCTCAGTTATCTCGCCGTGCTGATCGGGCTCGCGATGATCCGCCTGCCCGCGCGCGAATTGAGGACGCCCGGGATCGCGCATCCGTCGGCGCTCGAGAGCATTCACGAGGCGTTGCGCTACGTGCGCAACGACCGGATCATGTGGATCCTCATGCGGATCGTGGCCGTGTTCTCGGTGCTCAGCGTCCCCATCCTGACGCTGCTGCCGGTCGTGGCTCGCGACCAGCTGCACCTCGACGTGTCGGGCTACGGGCTGCTGATGACCTGCTATGGCGTGGGCGCCCTTCTCGGTGCGCTCGCGATCGCGTCGCAGGGAGGCAAGCTGAAGCGCGGCCGCACGCTGACGGTCAGCTCGCTCGGGCTGGGCATCGCGATCCTCGCGTTCTCGCTGTCGCACTCCGTGGTGTTCTGCGGCACGATGCTGTTCGTGACCGGACTCGCGGTGATCACGAACAACGCGCTGATCAACACGCTGCTGCAGCAGCGTGTGCCCAATGCGCTGCGCGGCCGCGTGATGGCGATCTACGTGATGGTGTACATCGGGATGAACCCGGTGGGATCGTTCATCGGCGGATGGATCGCGTCATACGTGGGGGCGAGCCGGGCGATCGGCATGATGGCGGCGCCGATGGTGGTGTTCACGGCGTGGGCATTTCACCGGTACGGAGAGTTGCGGCGGGCGTGAATCAGTTCTCGTCGAGCGGCGTATCCAGTGCCGACCGGATCATCTGGCCCAAAGCCGGCGCCGTGAACGGCTTCTGCAGGAAGAACAGCGTCTTGGCGCGCAGCTGCTGCAGAAGCGCGACGTCGTCCGTATAGCCCGACACGAAGACGACTTTCATTCCAGGGCGGAGTTTGTGGACGGCCTCGGCCAGCTCCCGGCCGTTGATTCCGGGCATGATCACGTCGGAGAGCAGCACGTCGATCGTGCCGATGTGATCGCGCGCCAGGTCGAGCGCCTGCCTCGGTCCGGCTGCGGCGATGACGCGGAAGCCCAGCCCCTCGAGCATGCGCGCGGTCACGCGGCGCACGGCGTCGTCGTCCTCGACGAGCAGCACCGACTCGTCGCCGCCGACGGTGTCCGTGCCGCGCGAGGGCGTGACACGTGGCACGGGCTCGCCCGCGCAGAGCGGGAAGTACACTCTCAGCGTCGTCCCCTCGTCGACCTTCGACTGCAGTCTCACCTGGCCGCCGGCCGCCTGCACGATGCTGAAGACCATCGACAAGCCGAGGCCGGTGCCCTTGCCGCGTTCCTTTGTGGTGAAGAACGGTTCGAACGCTCGCTCCGCGGTTGCCGCATCCATCCCCATCCCGTTGTCGGCGACGGCGAGAAGGACCCAGCGCCCCGGCGCGAGGCCCGAGGGCGCGGAATCCGTCGCGAGCGTGTGCACATGGATCACCGCGGAGCCGCCGTTGGGCATGGCGTCGCGCGCGTTCACGAGCAGGTTGAGCACGACCTGCTCGAGCTGGCTCGGGTCGGCGCGCACGGTGCACGGCGCGCGGTCGAGGCGCAGCTCGAGCTTCACCTGCTCGCCGAGCGTCCGCACGAGGAGCGGTTGCATGCCGCGGACGATGTCGCGCATATCGACCAGCATCGGCGCGGAGACTTTCTGCCGCGAGAAGGTCAGCAGGCGCTTGGTCAGGTCCGTCGCACGCATCGCGGAACCGCGCGCGTGGCGCAGTTCGTCGGTCGCCTCGTGCTCCTCGGGGAGCGACGAGATCGCGAGCTCAATGCTGCCGAGGATGGCGGTGAGCAGGTTGTTGAAGTCGTGCGCGATGCCGGCGGCGAGGCTGCCGACCGCCTCGATCTTCTGCATCTGCCGTAACTGCGCCTGCGACGCCGCGAGCGCTGTTTCGGCGCGATGGCGTTCCGAGATGTCGTTGATCACGACGAGGTACGACTCGCGGCCTCCCCAGACGATCGGCGAGGCGTGGATCTCGGCCTCGAACGTTTCACCGGACTTCACGCGGTAGGTCAAGACCCCGGCGTCATTTTGCCGCACGACGGGCCCGCTCGCGAGTTCCTCGAAGTGCGGCACGTCGCCCGGGGGGCGCACGTCGCGGGCCGTCATCGACAGGAACTCGTCGAGCGAGTATCCAAACCGGTCGATGGCCGCGTCGTTCGCGGCGAGGAACTTGCGGGTGGAGACTTCCCAGATCCACATCGGCAGCGGATTCCCCTCGAACACGAGGCGGTAGCGCCGCTCGTTTTCCGTGAGCGCCTTCGTCTGCGACTCGACGGTCTCCGCCATCTGGTTGAACGCGACCGCGAGTGTGCCGACTTCGCTCGTGCTCGTCACCGACCCGCGCCGCGCGAGGTCGCCCCCCGCGATCGCCTGCGCATCCGCGGTGAGCGCGATGATCGGCCGGCTGATGCGGCCGGCGACGAGCGCGGCAACGAGGAGGGCGAGCGCGACCGTCAAGACGATCGCGAGCAGTTCGCGGCGCGATCGCGCCGACTGCTGCAATATTGCCTCGGTGGTCCCGATGGCGACGATGACGACCCACGGTGCGCGGCCGATGCGCTCCCAGGACCTGACCCGTTCCACGCCGTCGAGCTCGCTAACGTTCGTCCTCGTGCCGCGCGGTGTCGACTTCATCTCGCGGAAGCCGGCAAGCGCGCGTTCGTCCTGGCCGACGTATTTCTTCGACTCGGCGGAGCGAAATACGATCCGGCCGCGCAGGTCGAGGACGGTGACGACAGAGCCCGCCGGGAGCGTGCCCGCGTCGGCCATGTAGCCCAGCGAGTCGAGCCAGTACGACTCGTGCGCGACCGCCACGAACTTTCCGGACCGCCCGCGAATCGGCAGTCCGTAGCCGACCATCCATCGCGTCGAGTCGGGCCTGGAGCGAACGGGCTCGCCGACGGCAAACGCCCCGGTCCGCAGCGCCTCCGTGTAATAGCGGCGGTCCGCGAGCGAAAAGGCGCGATTCGCACCGGCGGGTGCGTGTGATGCGCCGATGTTGCCTCCGCCCGCGAGCTGCACGTTCAGCGTGCCGAGGGTGCGCACCGTCCGGTCGTCGAACGCGGTCAGGAGGCTGTCGTTGTACGGGATGTCCGGTGGATCCACGCGCACCATCAAGGCGACCGCCTCGAGCGACTCCTCCGTGCGCAGGACGAACTCGTCCGCGCGCGACGCGATGAGCCGCGCGACCTCGGCGGTGCGTTCCTCGACGCGCGATCTCGAATCCGCGCGCTCCTCGGAGAAATGCCAGATGGCGATGGCCGCCATCGGTGTGAGCAGCGCCAGCGTCAGGAGCGTGAGACGCGCGCGGATGCCGAGCCGGGGAGCCCGCACGCGCTAGGCCGACATCCCGCCCATCGGCTCCTCGCCGCCGGCGCGCCGGCGGCGCGGCTCGTCACGTGCCGCGCGTCCGTACGAGCCGGCGTCGTTGCGCGAGATCTTCCGCCGCGCGACCAGCGCCTCGAGCACGAGTTCGCACGCCCCGGCCACGAGCGCGTCGTCGCGCTCGCTCGCGAGGTCGTGCTCGATCACGAGGGCGAGCAGTCCCGGCACCGTCTCGAACGCCGCGCGCAGCGTGCCGGACAGCGCCTCGTCGGTCACCTGCAGCGCGCCGCCGCCGTCGAACCACATCACGATGTCGTCGGTGTCCGCGTGCGGCGCGTGCGCCTTCAGCGTGGCGTCGGCCGCGCGCCGGATCAGGTCGCGCGCGATGGCGGCTCCGCCGACCAGCTCGCCCTCGTACTCGAGCTCGATCTTTCCGGTGATCGCGGGGAGCGCCGCGTACACGTCGGCGAGCCGCGGCACGACATCCTGCTCGCCGAGTCTCAACGCGCGCCGCTCGGCGTTCGAGACCACGTTCTCGAGCACGCTGATCGGCAGGCGCTGCGAGACGCCCGAGCGGCGGTCGATGCGCTTGTCGGTGCGCGCCTCGAAAGCGATGCGCTCCACCAGCTCGGCGAGCAGCGGCGGAATCCGCGCGGGCTTCGGGCCCCGCGCCGTCCACGCCTCCTGCTTCGTGATGGCGATGCCGAGCTCCACTTCCTCGGGGTAGTGCGTGATGATCTCGCTGCCGATGCGGTCCTTCAGCGGCGTGATGATTTTGCCGCGCGCCGTGTAGTCCTCCGGATTCGCGGTGAAGCAGAGCAGCACGTCGAGCTGAAGACGCACCGGATATCCTTTGATCTGGACGTCGCCTTCCTGCATGATGTTGAACAGCCCCACCTGCACCTTGCCCGCGAGATCCGGCAGCTCGTTGAGCGCGAAGATGCCGCGGTTGGCGCGCGGGAGCATGCCGTAGTGGATCGTGAGCTCGTCGGAGAGGATGTGCCCGCCCCGTGCGGCCTTGATCGGATCGAGGTCGCCGATGAGGTCGGCGACGGTCACGTCGGGAGTCGCGAGCTTTTCCACGAAGCGCTGGTCGCGGCCCACCCACGCGACCGGCGTGTCGTCGCCGGCCGTCGCGAGCAGGTCGCGCGCGAACTTCGAAATCGGCCGAAAGGGCGAGTCGTTGATCTCGCTGCCGGCGACGATCGGCATCGTGTCGTCGAGCAGCGTGGTGAGCGACCGCAGGATGCGCGACTTGGCCTGGCCGCGAAGCCCGAGCAGGATGAAGTTGTGCCGCGAGAGCAGCGCGTTCACGATCTGCGGCATCACCGTCTCGTCGTAGCCGAGGACGCCCTCGAACAGCGGGCCGCCCGTCGCGAGGCGCGCGAGAAGATTGGTGCGAATCTCGTCCTTGACCGAGCGATGCTGGCGCTCGGGGGAGGCAAATGCAGAGCGCTTGAGGGCGCCGAGGGTGTTCGGGAACTGTGCCACGGTGCGGTCCGGTGCGAGATGTGTAGAATCTAGCGGTGTTCAGTCCGCTGGTGAGACTTCCACGAGATTGTCGTAGAACACCGGCCCGTGCCCCATGTCCGTCTCGCGCTGGGACGTGGTGGCGTTGGCGTTCGCGTGATCCGGGCTGAGCTTCATCCACCAGATCGACGGAGCCCACACCACGCCCTCGCGCACGGCGTCGCCGACCTTCGCGACGCCGGTGAAATGGCCGCGGTCGTTCTCCACCACCACGCGCATCCCTTCGGCGATTCCGCGGCGCGCCGCGTCGCGGGGATGCACGAGCACCTCCGGCTCCGCGTTGCGGCGCAGCGACTCTACGTTCACGAACGTGCTGTTGAGGAACTGGTGCCGCGGCGACGAGATCAGCGTGAGCGGAAAGCGCGCCGCGAGTTCCGGAACGTTCTCCGGGAATTCGTACGGTGGCGTGAACGCCGGCAGCGGATCGAGCCCCATCTCCCGCATGCGCTCCGACACGAACTCGCACTTTCCGCTCGGCGTCGGGAAGCCGCCTTCGGCGAACGGCACGTACGGCACGGGCAGGTTGAGCCGTGCCCAGCCGTTCGCCATGAGCGCGTCGAAGGTGACGCCCTTCATCTTCTCGTGCGTGCTGTCGAGCGACTGACGGATGATCGTGACGTCGTCATCCTGCAGCGCCGGATGTTTCAGGCCCATGCGCGCAGCGAGCAGGCGGAAGATCTCGCTGTTCGGCTTTGCCTCTCCCAGCGGTGCGATGGCGGGCCTGTTCAGCGTGACGTACAGGTGGCCGTACGCATAGTGCACGTCCCAGTGCTCGAGCTGCGTCGTCGCGGGCAGCACCCAGTCGGCCCAGTCGGCGGTGTCGGTCTGGAAGTGCTCGAGCACGACGGTGAAGAGATCCTCGCGCGCGAGCCCCCGCAGCACTTCGTTGCTGTCGGGCGCGACGGCCGCGGGATTCGAGTTGTACACGACGAGCGCCTTTACCGGTGGTCCGCCGACACCGGCATCGCTGCGCGTGAGCGCCTCGCCGAGGCGGATCATGTTGATCAGGCGCCCGGGCGGGGAGAGCTCGGGACGTTCGAGCGCCTTCCTGTTGAACTGGAAGTTCGCGCTGGTCGAGAGCTGCACACCGCCGCCCGCGCGGCGCCAGTGCCCTGTCACCGCGGGGAGGCACGCGATCGTGCGAACGGCCATTCCTCCTCCGGCGTGGCGCTGCAGCCCGTAGTTGATGCGCACGAACGCGGCCTTGGCCCGGCCGTACGCCCGGGCCAGATCCATGATGCGGTCTTCAGCGATTCCCGTGATCGAGGCGACGAGCGCCGGTGTGTACTCGCGTGCGCGCTCTCGCAGTTCCGCCGCGCCGAGCGTGTACCGGGCGAGATAGTCGTCGTCCTGGAGCCCCTCAGCGAAGATGACATGCATCATGCCGAGCGCGAGCGCCGCGTCGGTTCCCGGACGGATACCGATCCACTCGTCGCACTGGTCGGCGGTGCGCGTGCGAATCGGGTCGATCGCGATGACTCGCGCGCCGTTCTCGTGCGCCCTCCGCACGAACGGCCAGAGGTGCGGGTTCGCGGTGAGCGTGTTCGTTCCCCACAGGAGCACGAGGTCGCTCTGTGGCAGTCCCTCGCCGTCGGCGCCGGTGTTCGCGCCGATGGTCATCTTCATGCCGACGGTGCCCGCCATCGAGCAGATCGTGCGATCGAGCTGCGAGGCGCCGAGGAGGTTGAAGAAGCGCCGGTCCATCGATGCGCCTTGCACGAGCCCCATCGTGCCCGCATACGAATAGGGAAGGATCGCCTGCGGCCCGTCGCTCGATTGCGCGATGGCATTCAGCCTCGCGGCGATCGCGTCGAGCGCCTCGTCCCAGGTGGCGCGCTCGAACTGTCCACTCCCCTTCGGGCCCACCCGCCTGAGGGGTGTGGTGAGCCGGTCGCGATGATACGTGCGCTCGAGATACCGGTTGACCTTGGCGCAGAGGAATCCCTGGGTAAAGGGATGGCCGGGGTCGCCCTGGATGCGCGTGGCGCGACCGTGTTCCACGGTTACCAGCGTCGCGCACGTATCCGGGCAGTCGTGGGGACATGCACCGCGGATGACACACGGCGCGGGTTCATCGACTGCCGGAATCACAGGAGCGGCCATCGCCAAGTCTTCGAGGGCAGGGAGGTTCTACAGACAGCCTAATTCTAACTCCAATTCAGCAACGAGCGACGGATAAGGGGCGATCTGGCCTTGACCCTCCCCCCAAAAAACCGTATCTTACGTCGCTGTCCGAGGACTGCGTATAAGGCGCAGTCTCGATTGTGCCTATCCAGTACTCGTAAGGAGATTTCCCCATGAAGAAGATTGCTTTCGTCGCTGCCGCACTCGTGCTCGCCGCTTGCTCGACAGACAAGAAGGAAGAGGCGCCGGCTGCTGCCGCGCCGGTTCCGGCCGCAGCCGCACCGGTCACGGACACCGCCATGAAGATGGACTCGACCAAGACGAAGACGACGACCACGACGACGACCACCACCAAGGCCGATTCGTCGTCGAAGGCGCCTGCGAAGAAGCCGTAAACTCGGCGTTCTCAGACAGCAGACGGGCGCGGCAACCTGCCGCGCCCGTTTTTTTTCTATTATCTGCGCCTTATCCGAACGGTAGCTCTCTCACTCGAGCCACCCCCTCCCCGCCTTCCCAGCGCGCCGTCACCTCCACGCCCGTCTCAACCTCGCGCCGCAGCATCGCGAGCCCGATTGGCCCCAGCCGCGGCGATACGACGCTGCTCTTCATCGTGCCGGCCGGCTTTTCTCCGTCGAACAGCTCCGCGCCGGCGGGAATCGCCACCGCACTCCGTACCCCGCGCAGGCACCGGTTCACGTGCCCGCGGAAATGCACCCGCGCCACGGTCTCCTGCCCGGTGTAGCAGCCCTTCGTGTACGAGATCCCATCCAGCGCGTCGAAGTTCGCCTCCTGCGCCAGCGTGCTCTCGTCCATGTCGAGCCCCCACATCGGCCGCCCGGCTTCGACGCGCGCGATCTCCGTTGCGTCCCGCCCGACCGGCGTTGCGCGCGCATGCAGGAGCCGCGACCAGAGCAGCTCCGCGACTTCGACGGGAACAAAGCAGTCGAATCCCTCGCCGCCGAGATCAGGAACGCGCGCCACGAACACGCGTGCTCCGGCGAGGTCGAACCCGAGGTGATGATAGTCCGCCAGCCCTCGGAGCGCGGCGACCGCCGCCGCCGGCGCGCCGTGCGCCAGTAGCACCGACGCGAGCGCGCCGTGCGCGCGCGGCCCGAACACACCGAGCGTCCGCAGCACCGCGCTCACGTCCGCGGATCGCGCGAGGCGCGGGTTCACGTACTTTCGGATCATCGCGGCGAACCCCGGACCAGCGCTCGCGGGCGTGTCGAGCAGCAGGTCATCCGCGCGCGCGAAGATCCGCAGGTCGGCGATCACCTTGCCCTTCGCCGTCAGCGCGGCCGCGTACTGTCCCGCGCCGGGACGCAGTGCGCCGACGTCGCTGGTCACGAGTCCCGTCAGCGTCTCCGCGGCCTGCGCTCCGCCGACGAGCATGCGGAGGCGCGCGCTGCGATCGATGAGCCCGGCTCCGCCGCGCAGCGCCGCGTACTCCTCCTCGACCGACGTGAACAGCGCGGCGTTCTCGAATCCCGGCGGAACACCCATCCCCGGCGCGACGTTCGGAAGTGTCATCGGCCGCCCGCTCCCGCCGCGAGTCGCAGCAAGTCGCGGACAGTCGTTCCTTCGAGCGACGCCAGGTATCCGTCGCCGGCGAACGCGAGCGCCGGCGACACCGGACCCACGACGATCGGGTGCAGGCGCGCGGCGCGCGCGGCGGCGACGGCGTTCAGCGACGCGACGAGCGCGATTCCCTCGCCGATCGTGACCGGGCGGCCGCGCGCCATTCTCCCGATCGCGGCATCGAACGGATCACCCGCGGGCTCCGGCCCGGTATAGTCTTCCGCGGCCACGACGCACTCGAACGAATCGGCGAGCCCCGAAAAAGAAAGGACGAGGTCGACGTCGCGCCGCGGGGCGCGCGTGACGATGCCGAGCCGTGCGATGCCGGCGGCGCCTCGCACGAACGCCGCGGCGCCGCGCGCCAGCGGCAGGCCGCGAGCCGCCGACTCGCCGAATGCGCGGCTGGCGCGCAATGCGGCGAGCTCGATGGTCGTCTCGTCGGCGAAACGTCCGGCGACATTGGCCCGGCGGATCGCGGCGCGTGCGGCGCCCGCGAACGAGAGCCCCGCGCACGCGTCCTCGAAAGTCTCATCCGAAAACTCGACGCCATCTGCGGCCAGCGCATCGCGAAGCGCGGCGAGTCTCGGAGCGCGCGTCTCCGCGAGCACGTCGTCGAAGTCGAGAAAAATGATGGGCGCCGGCATTGCTTCTATATATGTGAGTTCGCTGCGCTGCGTCGCGCGTACGATGCGTCGAGCAGCTCGACCGGATGACGGCACTGCGCCACTCCCCCCGACCGCAGCAGTCCCGCGCCGATCTGCATCAGGCAGCCGGGATTGCCCGTCGCGACGACCGGCGCGCCGGAGGCGGCGATATTGGCGAGCTTCGGAGCCAGGACCAGGTTCGAGATCTCCGGCTCGACGAGGTTGTAGATCCCCGCGCTTCCGCAGCACTGCTCGCTGTCCGTGAGCGGAACGCGCTCGAGCCCCGGAATCGCGGCGAGCACCGCGAGCGGCGGCGACGACACGCGCTGGCCATGGAGCAAATGGCACGGCGCGTCATACACGACCTTTACGGGGAGCGCGCCGCCGGCCGCCGGACCAGCGGCGGCCAGGAGCTCGCTCACGTCGCGTACCTTCACGCTGAATGCACGCGCCCGATCGCTCCACGCGGCGTCGCCAGCGAGCAGGTGCGTGTACTCCTTCATCATGGCGCCGCATCCGGCGGAGTTGACCGCGACGAACTCCGCGGCACTCCGCTCGAACGCCGCGATGTTCTTCTTCGCGAGTTCACGCGCGGTGGAAGCGTCGCCGGCGTGCAAATGGAGTGCGCCGCAGCAGCGCTGTCCTGCGGCGCGCACGAGCGCATACCCGTTCACGGCGAGCGTGCGCTCGGTCGCGCGATTCGCGGGGGCAAACAGGCCCTCCATCACGCAGCCGTCGAGCGTGGCGACCTTGCCGCGTGATCCGTCGCCGCGCGGCTCATACGTGCGTGACGATTCCTCCTTGCTGCGCCGCGTGGACGCCAGCATCGCCAGCGCGAACCCGGCACGTCCGGGGAGCCGCGCGAGCAGCGCCGGGATGCGCGTGGCGCGAAACACGCGCGCCTTCCACATCGCGATCGCGAGCAGCGGCGCGCTCGAGAACACGAACAGGATCAGCCGCACGATCAGCGGAAGCGCGCGGCGCGCCGCACCCCGCTCGCGCGTCAGCTCGAGGAGCTGGCCGTACGGCACGCCGGAAGGACATGCGCTCTCGCACGCGCGGCATCCGAGGCAGCGATCGAGATGCAGCTGCACGTCGGCGTCGTCGGGCGATAGCGCGCCGTCGGCGAGGGCCTTCATGAGCACGATGCGCCCGCGTGGCGAATCGTTCTCGTCCTCGAGCGTGAGATAGGTCGGGCACGCCTGCAGGCAGAAGCCGCAGTGCACGCAGTTCTCGGAGCCGGGGAGCGGCAGCGTCGCCGCTTGGGCCGCGGGTGATCGTGCGGTCACGCGTACGCCTCGCCCATGATGCCCGGGTTCAGGATGTGCCTGGGGTCGAACTGTTTCTTCACACGCGTCGAAAGAGGATCGCCGAGCGCGCTCGATGCGAGCGGTCCCCGCGGCTTGGGATCGCGCTGACGGAGCCGCATCCAGATGCGGGTGTCGCAGGGATCGGCGGCACCGAGGGTCTTCACGATCTCGCGCGACGCCGCGACGAACGCGGCATTGCCGCCGAGACGCACGAGTGTCCGCCCTTCGAATTCCATCATCGCGAGCGGCGCGAGCGGGCCGCGACGGAACTCCTCCAGGCGCGCCCGAGCGCCGCCGCCGGCCTCGATCGCGACGCTCCACGTCTCGTCGACGGCCGGCCGCGCGCGCAGGCGCACGCTCAACTCCGTGATCACGCCGAGCGTTCCCCAGGATCCGACCAGCAATCTCGTGAGGTCGAATCCCGCGACATTCTTCACCACGCGCCCGCCGGCACGAATGAGCGCGCCGGTGCCGTCGACGAACTCCATCCCGATCGCGAGGTCGCGCGGCGCACCGAGCGACACGCTGCACGGTCCGTGCGTGGCGGTCGCGAAGGTCGCGCCCAGCGTGCCCTCGTCGCCTCCCCAGGGGAGGAGCGGGCACCACTGTCCGTGAGCGCTCGTCGCCGCATCGACTTCGGCGACCGTCGTGCCCGCTCGCGCGGTGAGCGTCAGGTCGCCCGGCACGTATTCGATGATCCCGGAGAGACCCGACACGTCGAGCACGGCGGCATCCGGCGCGACCGCGGCGGTGCATCCCTGCCACGTGCCCCGCGCAATGACGCGAAGCCTCGTGCGGCGATCGTGCGCGTCCCGAATCATCCCGGCGAGTTCCGCCGCGGTCGCAGGGCGCGACGTCATGTGTGCGCCCCGGGCGCGGCCAGCCACTCGCGGCAGCGATGCGACGGAACGACCTTCCCGGGGTTCGCGCGCCGTTCCGGATCGAACGCGTCGCGCAGCCTGCACATCGCGTCGAGCGACTCACCGGGAAAGAGACGCTCCATGTAGCCGATCTTGTCCAGACCGACACCGTGCTCACCGGTAATCGTCCCTCCCTCGGCGATGCACAGTTCCATTATTTCGCGCATCGCGGCGTGCACGCGTGCGGCTTCGTCCGGATCGTCGCCGTTGTAGGGGACGTTCGGATGCAGGTTGCCATCGCCCGCGTGGAAGACATTGCAGACGTGAATGCGCTGTCGCGCGCCGATCTCGGCGATGCGGGCGAGTATCGGCGCGAGCTTCGTGCGCGGCACGACGGCGTCCTGCACCGCGAGATGCGGTGCCACGCGGCCCATCGCGCCGAACGCCTTCTTCCGGCCCTGCCAGAGCCGCGCGCGCTCGCCGGCGTCGCTCGCGGTGCGTATTTCACGGGCACCGCACTCGCGGCAGATACGCTGGACGGCGCTCACGTCGTCGTCGAGTCCCGCGAGCGCGCCGTCCACTTCGATCAGCAGCACCGCGGCGGCGTCGCGCGGATATCCCGCGGCGTAGATCGACGACTCGACGGCCTCGATGGTGCCGTGGTCCATCAGCTCGAGCGCGGCCGGGAGGATTCCCGCGGCCACGATCGCGCTCGCGGCGCGCGCCGCGTCGTCCACCGACGTGAAGTCGGCGAGCATCGTGCGGATCCCCTCGGGGTTCGGCGTGAGCCGCACGGTCACGTCGAGCGTCACGCCGAAGCAGCCCTCCGATCCCACGTATGCGCCGAGCAGGTCGTAGCCCGTGTCGTTCTCGCCGGGACGCTCGAGCCGCACGACGTCGCCGCCGGGAAGCACGACGCTCGCGGCGAGCACGTGGTTGAGCGTGACGCCGTACTTCAGGCAGTGCGGCCCCCCGGCGTTCTCCGCGACGTTGCCGCCGATCGTGCACGCGCTCTGGCTCGACGGATCCGGCGCGTAGTGCAGCCCGAACGGCGTGGCGGCCTTCGTGAGCGACGAGTTCACGACGCCCGGCTCGACGACGGCCGAGCGGCCCGCGGGATCGACCGAAATGATCCGCCGCATCCGCTGCAGTCCGATGAGCACGACGTCGTCGGCGAGCGCGCCGCCGGAGAGTCCCGTTCCCGCGCCGCGCGGAACGAACGCCACGCGTGCGCGGTGGAGCGCGCGCACGACGGCGATGACCTCGTCTCGCGTGCCGGGAAACACGGCGAGGCGCGGACGCTTGTGATAGCCGGGCAGCGCATCGTTCTCGTAGACGAGCAGCTCCGTCGCGCGCTGGAGCACGTGGCGCGCGCCGACGATGTCGCTGAGTTCGGTGGGGAGATCGGTCACGATGCCAATCTAAATGGCGACGGGCGACAGGCGAGGGGCGATCTGGCGAAGGGCGACGGTACAAACGGCGATGGGCGACGCGTGAGGGGCGACTTGGCGACGGGCAACGTGTGAGGAGGGCGGAGACGGACGGCTCCTCACTCCTTGCCCGTCGCTCTTCGCCAGATCGCCCTTCGCCAGATCGCCCCTCACACCTCGCTCCTCACCAGTTGAGAAAAGCACAAAGGGCCGAATCGGTTTCTCGATTCGACCCTTCGTTCCAATCACAACGGCCGCGCCGGGGCGGCCGTTGGGTCGGATCTTCGACTAGGTCACCGACCAGAAGCCGTTGAGCGAACGGCCTTCCGGCGACTCGCGCAGCTTCTCGAACGCGCGCTCGCGAATCTGGCGAATGCGCTCGCGCGTCACGCCCATCAGTGCGCCGATCTTCTCGAGCGTCATCGCCTCGGCGCCCTCATCCAGCCCGTAGTACAGGTGGAGGATCTTCCGCTCGCGCGGCGTGAGGTAGCCCTTGAAGACGCGGTCGATGCACTCGCGCATCAGATTGAAGTCCGTGGTCTCCTCGATCTCCGCGCCGTCGCCGCCGGCGAATCGCTCACCGAGCGTGCAGGCCTCGCGGTCACTGCGATCGATCGGCGCGTCGAGCGAGAGCTCGGTGGCCGACATCTGTTTCGCGGCGCGGACCTGCTCGGGGGTCTCTTCGAGGAGGCGGCCGATTTCGTGGTCTGTGGGATCGCGCTTCAGGACCTGCGCCAGGACGGTCTCGGCGCGCGAGAGGCGGATGAGCTGTGAGTTCTGGTTCAGCGGGATTCGAACCGAGCGGGTCTGCTCGGCGAGCGCCTTGAGGACTGCCTGCCGCACCCACCACACGGCGTACGAGATGAACTTCACACCCTGATCGGGATCGAATTTCCGGACCGCCTTGAGCAGTCCTTCGTTGCCGATCGCGACGAGCTCGGAGAGATCGAGTCCGTGTCCCTGATACTTCTTCACGTACGAGATGACGAACCGGAGATTCGCCGTGACGAGCCGCTCGGCGGCGGCTTCGTCGCCCTTTTGCGCGAGCCTGGCGAGACGTCGTTCCTCGGCCGGGTCCGTGATCAGGGGAAGCTTTTGAATGTCCTGGAGGTACTGGTCGAACGCGGTGGAAGGAGAGGAGCGGAAGAAACCCTTGGATCTCGACTCAGTCGCATGCTGCATACACACCCCGGTGCGGCGTTGGGAAGTGACATCGCGCTGTGGACCCGGAGCAGTTCGCGGACATGTCTCAGGGACGGTCAGGATATGCAGAAGTACACGCGCCGGTCAACACCCAAATCGTGTGCCAGTGCGCCGTCCGGGGCGGTTCGCGATCCGATATCATTGAAAATCAATGGTTTGCACCTGGGGAACCCAGGCATCACAAAGTTGCGCGACTCTCCGAAACTGCCTCGAGAACGGTGGAATCGGGCACCGGAATCGCGTATCCGCGGTCGGCGCCGGCCATTTCGCCGAGCGCCGCGGGGAGCGCGTACTCGACGAACCCCCCACGGGCCTTCTTGTCGCTGCGCGTCCCCTCGAGCACGGCAGCCGCCGTCATGGATTCGGGTACGGAAGCCGGGAGGCCGGCCGCGCCAACGAGCTGCGCGATCGTGCCGGCGAGTGCCGGATCCGCGACGCCCACGAGCGCGGCGATGCGTGCCTCGACCACCATGCCGACCGCGATGCACTCACCGTGCAGCATCGCGTAGCCGCTCAGCGACTCGACGGCGTGTCCGATCGTGTGGCCGAAGTTCAGCGTCTTCCGCACGCCGCCCTCGCGCTCGTCGCGCGCGACGATGGCGGCCTTGATCTCGATGTTTCTCCGCACGAGCCGGTCGGCGAGCCCGATCGCGGGACCGCCCTCGCGGAGAAGCGCGGCGAGGTTCGATGCGATCCATTCGAACTCGGCGCGGCTGGCGATGACGCCGTGCTTGATCGCCTCGGCGAGCCCGTTTCGAACGTGCGAGAGCGGAAGAGTGGAGAGTGCGCGCGGATCGACGATCACGAGCGCCGGATGATGGAACGCGCCGACGAGATTCTTTCCCGCGCGGGTGTCGACGCCGGTCTTTCCCCCGATCGCGGCGTCGATCATCGCGAGCAGCGACGTGGGCATCTGCACGAACGGAATGCCGCGCATGTAGGTCGCCGCGACGAATCCCGCGAGGTCGCCGACGACTCCCCCGCCGAGCGCGATGATCGCGGAGTCGCGGCCGAAGCCTGCGTCGAGCAGTTCGTCGGTGAGTCGCGACCAGTTCTTGCGGGTCTTGCTCGCCTCGCCGGCCGGGATCGTGAGGATCGTGACGGGGGAGGGTGCGAGCGCGGCGGCGACGCGCGCGGCGTAGAGGGGGGCGACCACTTCGTCGCTGATGATCGCGAGGCGGCGGCCGGGAAGCGCCGCGTGCAATTGGGCACCGCACTGGTCGAGCAGCCCGGCGCCGATGAGGATCCGCGAGCCGTGCAGTTCGAGCGCGGCCACGATTCTACCAGGTCACTTCGCCGGCACCCGCGCGCCGGTTGGCGACGCGGGCGAGGACGAACAGCAGATCGGAGAGACGGTTGAGATAGACGATCACGACCTGCGGCACTTCGTCGGTACGCTGGAGGCGAATGATCGAGCGCTCGGCGCGGCGGCAGACGGTGCGCGCGACGTGCAGCGCGGAGGCCTTCGGCGTGCCGCCCGGGAGGATGAACGCCTTCAGGGGTTCGAGCTCTTCCTCGCCGTCGTCGATTGCCTGCTCGAGCTGGGCGATGCGCGTGTCGGAGAGGCGCGCCTTCTCGAGCTGTTCCCGGTGTTTCTGGGGTTGCGGCGTGGCGAGCAGCGCTCCGATCGCGAACAGGTCGCGCTGGACCGGCGCGAGGATCTCGTCGACGCGCGGCATCATCTCCACGGCGCGCGCCGCGCCGATCACCGCGTTGAGTTCGTCGACGTCGCCGTACGCCTCGACGCGGACGTGGTCCTTCTCGACGCGCCCGCCGCCGAAGAGTCCCGTGCGGCCGTCGTCGCCAGTCTTGGTGTAGATCTTGGTCGCCATGCGCGAAAGCTAACGCCGATCCGTTGCGCCGGCTGTCAGCTGCCGAAGACTTTCGACCAGACCGACTTGTCCTTCTGCGGCGGCGGCTGCTGCGGGTGCGGCTCGAGGCGCGGCGTATTGCTCGGCGGGCGGTACGACGTCGGGAATTGCTTGGCGAGGTGCGCCTGCAGCCGCTCGGGCGAACCCGGTGCCTTCTGCTTGGCGCACCATTCGTCGAGCGACATGCCGAACATCGCGGCGTTCGGCCGCATCATGGCGTCCTTCGCGATCGCCAGCGAGAGCAGGCCGGTGATGCTCTGGTCGAGGTCGGGGAGCAGGCCGCGGAGCTCGGGCGACGGCGCGATGACGACCTCGTCGAGGGCCGCCTCGGTTTCCTGCTCGCGAAAGAGCTGCTGGAGCGCGAGCAGCTCGAACAGCACCACGCCGGTCGAGAAGATGTCGGTGCGCCAGTCCACGTTCTCGCCGACGATCTGCTGCGGGCTCATGTAGTGCTTCTTGCCGATCGTCATGCGGCGCTCTTCGGCGGGATCGCGCATGGTGCGCGCCTTCGCGATGCCGAAGTCGGCGAGCTTCACTTGTCCGTCCCAGGTGAGGAGCACGTTGCCAGGAGAAACATCTCTGTGGACGATGTACAGCCGGTTGCCGGAGTCGTCCACGAAGTTGTGCGCGTAGTCGAGCGCGCGGCACACGCGGCTCACGATGTAGGCGGCGAGAGGCGCGGGCATCGGTTCGCCGATCGCGCGGTGGTGGTCGATGAGCGCGCGGAGCGTGACGCCGCGGATGTACTCCATGGCCATGAAGAACTGCCCGTCGACTTCCTCGAACTGGTAGATCTGCACGATGTTCCCGTGCACGAGGTTGGCGGAGAGCTTCGCCTCGTCGATGAAGAGCTGGAGCCACTCGGGCTGCGCGGCGTACTTGTCGTGGATCACCTTCAGCGCCACGCGCTTGGTGAAGCCGCGGTCGCCCATCTGTTCGGCCTCGTACACGGTCGCCATGCCGCCGCTCGCGATGCGGCGAAGCAGGCGGAACTGGCCGTGGTACTCGATGCTGCGAACGGCGTCGTCCATTCGACTCGCTCAGCCCCCCTTTTCGTCGGCAGACGGGCCGTACATTCCGGGCACGGGCACGTCGTTCAGCCGGAGGTACATTCCCAGCTGAGCGCGGTGATGGATGAGGTGGTTCATCACGAAGCTGCGCAGCACCGCGGCGCGCGGCATGGTGAAGATGATGTGCCCGCCCGCCTTCAGCGTCCACGGCCCGGCGAGACGCTCGTCGCTCACTCCGGCGATGGCGGTGCGCGCGTCGGCCACTTTCTTGTCGAACGAGGCGAGCAGCTGTTCGCGAGACTCCATCTTCGGCGGCGCCGGCCGCGGCTGGCCGATGGGCGCAAAATCGAGCTCGTCCTTGTTCACGGTCTCGACGACCCAGGCCGGAAGATCGGCGACGTGCCACGCGAGCCAGCCGAGCGATCCCGACTTGTCATGCGGCTTGAAGTCGAGATTGGCCACGGGGACACGCTCCAGCATCTTGCGGGTACTCGCCATCTCCATGTCGAACTCGGGAAGCAGGGCGTCACGAATCGCCATCTTTCGTTCCTCCAACAGGTTGATTCGGCCTCTCACCGCGGCGAACTTTCCCCGATGCCGCACGAGATCCGGGACATCACGATAATTGGGGGAGGGCCCGCCGGGCTATTCGCCCTGTTCTACGCAGGCATGCGTGGCGCTTCCGCCCAAATCGTCGACGCGCTTCCGGAACCCGGGGGACAGCTCACCGCGTTGTACCCCGAGAAATACATCTTCGACGTGGGCGGACTCCCCAAGATACTCGCGAAGGATCTCGTCCGCTCGCTCGCGGAGCAAGCGGGGCAGTTCGGGTCGCCGGTGCACTGCAACCAGCGCGTGGTCGCGCTCGAGGAGTCGGGCGGCCATTTCACGCTCGTGACCGCGACGGACCGTTTCCCGACGCGAGCGATCGTGGTCGCGGCGGGCATCGGGGCGTTCGAGCCGCGCCGTCTTCCACAGCCCTGCGCCGACCAGTGGTACGGCCGCGGCATCTACGACCGGGTCTCCGATCCGTCGGCGTTTGCCGGGCAGCGCGTGGTGATCATCGGCGGCGGCGACTCGGCGTTCGACTGGGCGCACCAGTTGCGTGGTCGTGCCGCGAGTGTCGCGCTGGTGCACCGGAGCGACCGATATCGCGCGCACGCCTCGACGGTGGCCTACGTGCAGGCGGCCGCGGCCGCGGGCGAGACCGCGCTCCATCCGTTCCACGAACTCCACGACGTGATCGCCGAGGACGGCCGTATCGTCGCGCTCGACCTCAAGGACATCAAGGCGAAATCCACGCGGCGGATTCCGGCCGACGTGGTGCTGCCGATGCTGGGATTCGTGAGCGACATCGGGCCGCTCGCCGCGTGGGGGCTGCGGGTGGAGCAGGATGAGATCGTCGTGAACTCGCAGATGGAGACGGGACGACCGGGCGTGTATGCCGCGGGCGACATCACCACGTATCCGGGAAAGCTGAAGCTGATCGCGACGGGATTCGGCGAGGCCGCGACCGCGGTGAACCAGGCCGTGCACCACGTCTACCCCGACAAGAAGGTGAATCCGGGGCACTCGTCGAACCTCGCGATTTTCGGGCAGAAGGACGACTGATGATTCCGCGGAGCCGTCGAGGTGGCTGGGCCCTGCTGGCGGCGGTCCTCCTCGCGGTCGCCGCGCGCACGACGCGCGCGCAGGATCTGAGCTGCGGCCCCGGCGACCTGGAGGTGATGAAGCTCACGTTCGAGGGGAACCGCGCGTTCGCGAGCGGGGTGCTTGCGGCTGGCATCGCGACGGCTCCGTCGGGGTTTCTCCGTCGCACGATTCGCATCGGCGCGCGGCACTGTCTCGACAGGAAGGAGTTCCCGCTGGACCGGCTGCGCCTGATCATCTGGTATCGCAATCACGGCTACGCGTCGGTCACGGTGGACACGGTGGTGACGTCGGCCGGGCCGGGCAAGATCGCCGTGCGGTTCTCGATTCACGAGGGCGAGCCGACGATCGTCGACTCGCTGACGATCACCGGTTTGGACTCGGTGCCCGAGCGCGCAGCGGTCGAGAAGTCGCTGCCGGCTCGCGTGGGGAAACCGTTCGACAAGTACGCGAACGACACGACCGTCCTCCTTCTGACGCAGCGTTTGCACAACGGCGGATATCCCGACGCGGAAGTGTTCCCCGGATACGACACGCATCCCGCTACCCACCGCGCGAATGTCTCGTTCACCGTGGCGACGGGCACG
>Ga0208080_1000177_pt1 | contig 31365 bp, 27 predicted proteins | sample NGESurdeep092012_3_FD_184476 | JGI IMG/M metagenome (GOLD analysis project Ga0208080, IMG submission 184476) | Arctic peat soil microbial communities from Barrow, Alaska - NGEE Surface sample 210-3 deep-092012 (SPAdes) | ecosystem: Environmental > Terrestrial > Soil > Wetlands > Peat ...
CCTCGGCGCGCGAGGCCGTCGCGTCGGAGGAGCCGTCGTCCACGACGAGGACCTCGACTCGGGGCGCCGACGGCCGGGCGGCGAGATAGGCCGAGACCGCCCCGAGGGAGGCGGGCAGCCGCTCCTCCTCGTTGAAGGCGGGGATGACGATCGACAGGTCGACGCCTCGCACCGGCTCCGTGCGGGCGGGCGCGGCCTGCGTCCCGAACGCGAGACTTTCGCGTGTCGCCATCACGACGGCCGCGCCTCGTAGACGAACTGGTAGCCGAAGAGCGTGGGCCAGAGGCGCGTCGCGGCGAGCGCGGCCACGCGCACGACTCCGGCAAGAGGCAGGCGTGAGAGCGCGGGAAGGGCGAGCTCGAGCGGCATCGCGGTCGCGTCGATCGACAGGACGCGATACCCGCTCTCCTCGAGGAGGGCGCGACCGGTGGCCCGCGTGAAGAAGCGCAGATGCGTGCGGTCGAGGATGCCACGGGGCGCGTAATGGAAACGGCCGAAGAGAAGGCCGAGCCGCACGGTGACGTTCGCGACGTTCGGCAGCGAGAGCAGGAGAACTCCGTCCGGCTTCAGGAGGCGCCTCAGAGAGCCCAGCAGGACTTCGGGACGCGGCAGATGCTCCAGGACGTCGCCGGCCACGATCACGTCGAAGGGCTCCTTCCAGGGTCCGGAGATTCCTTCGAGGAGGTCTCCGGTCACGGACTCGTCGAAGAACGGAGCGCCCTCCTTCGCCGCCTCGGGGTCGAGCTCGACGCCGGCCAGGTACCGGCACGCCGGACGGACGCGCCGGGCGAAGAGTCCGGCGCCAAAGCCGAGGTCGAGAACGGCGAGGTCCTTTCCGCGCGCGAGGACTTTCTCGAGGAGCAGCACGTGCGAAGAGCCCGGAATCTCTTTCCAGGGATAACACTGCGCCTCGAGGGATGCGGTGTACTTCAGAGCGGCGCCCTCTGCGCGATCGGAATCCGGCGACCGCTGCCGAACGCCTTCGCGGAGACCTTCAGGCCGGGCGCCATTTGATTGCGCTTGTACTCGGCGCGGTCCACCTGACGCGCGATCTTCTTCACGAGCGCGAGCGGAGCATGCGCTCGCCGCGCGGTGGCCTCGACGGAGAGATTCCGCTCCACGAGGCCCTCGAGAACCGCGTCGAGGAGCGGATACGGCGGAAGAGAATCCTGGTCGGTCTGTTCCGGCCGAAGCTCGGCTGAGGGCGCCTTCGTGAGCGACGCCTCCGGGATGAGCGCGCCTCCCCCGTGCGCGTTGAGATGTCGCGCGAGCGCATAAACGCGCATCTTCGGGAGGTCCGAGATCGGGGCGAGCCCGCCGCACATGTCGCCGTAGAGCGTGCAGTAGCCCACGGCGAGCTCGCTCTTGTTGCCGGTCGTGAGGACGAGCGGCCCCTTCTTGTTCGAGACCGCCATGACGAGGAGGCCGCGGAGGCGCGACTGAATGTTCTCCTCGGTGACATCCTCTGTCAGGCCGAGAAACAGCGGTGCGAGCGTCCGGCGTGCATCGTCGAAGAGCGTGTCGATTGGCAGTATCTCGAAACGGAAGCCGAGGTTCTGCGCGAGAGCGCGCGCATCCGCGATCGACCCCTCGGAGGAATACGGCGACGGCATCGCGAGCCCCGTCACGTTCTCTCTTCCGAGCGCCTCGACCGCGAGAGCCGCGACGAGCGCCGAATCGATTCCCCCCGAAAGGCCGAGAACCGCGGTCGAAAAGCCGCACTTGCCGGCGTAATCGCGGATGCCGAGGACGAGCGCGCGCCGGAGCGACTCGAGAGGATCGCCGCCGGCATCGTCGGGAAAGTCGCGCGCCTTCTTTCCCGAAACCGGGACGACTCGCGCGAGCCCCGGGCCGTCGCGCACGACGTCCACGACCACGAAGTCCTCCTCGAAAGGCGCGGCGCGCGCGACGACGCGCCCGCGGCCGTCGAGCACCATCGAGTCGCCGTCGAAGACGAGCTCGTCGTTCCCTCCCACGAGATTGAGAGACGCCACGGGCACGCGCCCGTCGCGCGCGTAGCGGGCCAGCATCCGGCGCCTCAGGCGCGGCTTGCCTTCCGAGAACGGCGACGCGGAGATCGCGACCACGAGCGTCGCGCCGCGCTCGACCAGCGCTTCCCCCGGGTCGTCGTGATACAGGCGCCTCTGCCGCCAGAAGTCCTTGTCATTCCAGAGGTCCTCGCAGACGGGCAGCCCCAGCCTCTCCCCGCGGAACGGCAAGACGACGCAGCCGTTGCCCGGCTCGAACCAGCGCCCTTCGTCGAAGACGTCGTACGTCGGCAGGAGCGTCTTCTTCGCGAGGGTCCGCACGCGGCCGCCCTCGAGCAGGGCTGAGACGTTGTGGAACGGCTTGCCGACGCGGCTCCGGTTCGGCACGAACGTTCCGACGAGGAGCGCGGTCCGGCGCGCGCGTCGTGCGAGGGACGCGAGAGCGCGCGCAGCCTCGCGCACGAACGACGGGCGCTCGAGGAGATCCCGCGGCGGATAGCCGCAGACCGCGAGCTCGGGAAACACGGCCAGATCCGCCCGAGCCTCTTCGGCCCGGGTCAGGCCCTCGAGAATTCGGGCGGTGTTGCCCGCGAAGTCCCCGACAGTCGTGTCGATCTGGCAAAGCGCGAGGCGCACGGCGCTCCCTACGGCAGGCCGGAGGGCTCGGCGGCCTCCACGGGCTCGATCGTCGTCCGCGACACGAGGTCCGCGAGCGTTCGGCCGCGGCGGTCGAACGCGGCGACGAGCAGGGGCACGCCCGCGAGCGCGCCGGTCAAAAGGAAGCCGGTGAAGCGCAGAAACGCGGCGGCCAGCGTGGGAGAGCCGCCGTCCTCGGCGCGAATCCTCAGGTCGGCGAGCGCCAGGCCGGGCGTCGTGCCCCAGACGAAAGGCGCGAGAACGAGGAGGACGAGCGCGGCGAGCAGGAGGAAGGCCGCGAGCGGAAGGAACGCGGGAGGCGGGAAGCGCAGGTCGAGGAGCAGCGCGCCGGCGGCGAGCTCGACCGCGCCGACGAGCGCGAGAATGAGGAGATCGGCGAGACCCGCGGCCACGCGCCGCGCGAACGCCACCGCGCGCGGCCCTTCGGGCTCGGCACCGGCGGGCTCGGGCTCGGAAAACATCGGCGCGGCGGGCTTGGACCGTTCGCGAGCCGCCGGCGCCGCCCCGGCGGGAGCCGGCTCTTCGGCGGGCTCTGGCGAGGCGCTTTCCGGAGGGCCGAAGGGTTTCTCGGAGACGTTCGGAAAGAGCTCGAGAGTCGTGTGCGGCGAGGATCGCCGCCGCGGGGGATCGGGAGCGAGCGGATGTTCGGCAAGCGGGTCGCGCGGGGGCTCGGACATGTCGCGTCCGGCCTCAGGGCCTGAGGGTGAGGTGCTTGATGAGGATGCGGGAGAGCAGGTCGCTCGCGCCTCGCGCGTATTTGCGCGCGAAGCGCAGGAGACGCTGCGCTCCGGCATCGCCCGGCCGCAGGTCCGTGGCCTCCTTGACGGCGGTCGTGGCCTTCGCCATGTTGCCCGCCTGCAGGCTCTGCACCGCGGAGTTGTAGTACGCGTTGACGAGGTACTCCTCGACGTCCTGATTCTTCGCGTCGCCCTTGCGGAGCTCCCAAAGGAGCTTGATCGCGCTTTCGTAGTCGTTCTCGTTATACGACTTCGAGGCGCTCCTCAGGGTCTCGACCTGCTCGTGCGCGCGCTGCGCCGCGGCCGCCGCCTCGGCGTCCTGGGGGCGGGCCTTGACAACGGGATCCAGGTTCTTCAGCGCGTCGATGTACCGGCTCGAGGACATCGCGGCGAGGCCGGCGACGCGCATCTCGTCGAGCTGCGCGGCGCTCGGAGCGGCGGGCCCCGGCGTCGGCGCCGCCGAAGACTTCATCTTCTCGATCCGAACGAGCGCCTCGTTGTGGCGCGGATCCGAGTCGGGCAGCTTCGCGAGGACGGCGATCGCCTCGTCGATCTTTCCGGCGTCGAAGAGGACCTGGGCTTTCTGGAACGGGTCCTCGAGGGGCGTCGCGCGCCCGTCCGCGGTCGCGGGGCGAGCGGCGGGCCTGCCGCGCAGGAGCCAGTACGTGCCGCCGACGACCGCCACGAGAAGAACGGCCGCCGCCGCGAGGAGGATGCGCACGTCGATCCGGCCCTTGCCTTCCGGCCGGGCGGCCTTCTGGACGCTCGTCGCCGCGGGCTCGAGGCCGGGGCTGCTCGCGTCCCCCGTGAAGCCGCGCCCCACGCCCGAGTCCTCCACAAACGAGGGAGACGCCGGCGCCTCGATCTCGTGCTTCATGAAATCGGAATCGCCGGCGCTGGCGGAGACGGGCGCGGCGCTTTTCGCGGACGCAAGGGCCGTCTCGATCTGGTTGAGATAGCCGCGGGCCGTGGCGTCGTGCTCGGAGACGGCGAGGACGTCGAGAAACTTGTTGCGGGCGCCCGCGACGTCGCCGCTTTCGTACTGGGTCACTCCCTCGGTGAGAAGCAGGTCGATCTTGCGCGCCGCTTCCGCCTGCGACTCGCGCGCGGCGTCGATGCGGCGGCTCGCCTCCTCGTTCGAGAGGTCGATGAGGAAGACCCGGGACCAGAGGTCGATGGCTTCCTGCGCGTTGCCGCGCGCGAGCGCCTCGTCCCCCTGCTTGAGAAACTGCGTGATGCGCAGATCGGCCTGGACGCCGGACACGGGGCGGGGCGGAGCCGGGGCGGGTGCGGGCTGCGCGAGCGGCGGTCCCGAAGGCGGGGAAGCCAGCGGGGGAGCCGAGGCAGAGCCGGGTGCGCCACCCCCCTCGTCGCCGAAAACGAGGTCGTCGAGTCCGCTCGCGGGCGGCGCCGGAGGCACCGGCGTGGCCGGGCCGCTTGGGAACGCCTCCGGCAGATCGTGGGCCGAATCCGGAAGCGCCTCGCCCGCACTTTCGACGCCGAGGTAGTCGGCGAATCTTTCGACGTTGACCGGCGTGCCCGGCGCGACGCCGCGCAGCACCTCGAGAAGGCTGCGCGCGGGCGCGAAGCGCGCGTCCATCTTGAGCAGGAAGTCGCAGCCGAGGAGGGCCTCCTCGTTTTTGCCTTCCTGCGCGAGCACGAGCGTGTGCCGAAACGTCTGGAGGACCTTCTCCCGCGCCTCGGGGGCGAGGGCGGGGCTCCCGGCATAGGAACTCATCGGACCGAATGCTAGCAAGAACAGCGCGGCGCGGCACGTGGTCGGATACGATCGCCCGCCGGAGGCGTGATGGCCGCATTGATCGAGTGCATTCCGAACGTGAGCGAGGGGCGCCGGCAGGATGTCGTGTCGGCTCTGGCGAATGCGGCGGTGAAGGCCGGAGAGGGAGTCGTCCTTCTCGATCGCACCTCGGATGCCGATCACAACCGCTCGGTCTTCACGTTCCTCGGAGATGGGGACGCCCTCGTGGCGGCGATGACGGCGCTCGTGGGCGCCGCGCTCGGGGCGATCGACCTCAGGACGCACAGGGGTGCCCATCCGCGCGTCGGGGCCGTGGACGTGATCCCGTTCGTGCCCCTGCGCGGCGCCACCGCGGCCGACTGCGTGGCCCTCGCGAAGACGCTTGGAAAGACGCTCGCCGACCGCTACGGCCTGCCCATCTATCTTTACGAGGACGCGGCGACCTCACCGGACCGCCAGAACCTCGCGAACATCCGCAAGGGAGAGTTCGAGGGCCTCGCGGCGAAGATGGCGGAGCCGGCGTGGATCCCGGACTTCGGCCCTCGGACCCCGCACCCGTCGGGCGGCGCCACCGTCGTGGGCGCCCGCGCCCCGCTCGTCGCATACAACATCAACCTCGGGACGTCGGATCTCGCGATCGCCGACCGCATCGCGAGGGCCATCCGCCACCTCTCGGGCGGCTATCGCTTCGTGAAGGCGATGGGCGTGAAGCTCGACGCGCGCGGCCAGGTGCAGGTTTCGATCAACATGACGAACTTCGAGAAGACCCCGCTCCACCGCGTCTTCGAGACCGTGAAATCCGAGGCCTCTCGCCACGGTGTTGCGGTCGTGGGCTCGGAGATCGTGGGCCTCGTTCCGCAGGCCGCGCTCCTGGCGGCGGCGGAGCACTACCTGAGGCTCGAGGCCGACCCCGGCCCCCAGGTGCTCGAGAACAAGCTGCTCGAAAGGCTCTCGTGAAGAACGCGCGTCTCGGGACTTAATCCCCGTCCAGCCCGAGCGCCTTCATCTTGCGATGGAGCGTGGTGCGGTCGAGGCCGAGGCGCTCGGCCGCGCGCGACACGTTCCCCTTCGTTTCCGCGAGGACACGCGAGAGGTAACGCTTCTCGAACGCCTCGCGCGCCTCGGCGAGCGTCGCGTGCGCCGGAACCTCGTCCGAGGCCGGGCGGGACGGGCCGCGCCCGGCGGCCGGGCCGTCCTCGGGCGGAAGATTCACGGCCCTGACGGCCGGCCCCGGCGACATGAGGAGGACGCGTTCGACGAGGTTCTGCAGCTCGCGCACGTTGCCCGGCCATCGCCTCTTCGCGAGGGCCTCGAGCGCCTCCTTTTCGAACGCCTTCGGGCGCCGCCCGCGCTGGCGCGCGAGACTCTCGGCGAAGTGCGCCACGAGGAGGGGAATGTCCTCGGGCCGCTCTGACAGGGGCGCCACGCGCAGCGGGACGACGGCGAGTCGGAAATAGAGATCTTCGCGGAACGTCCCCGCGCGGATCATCGCGGGCAGGTCCCGATTCGTCGCGGCGACGATGCGCACGTCGGTCGCGAACGCCTTGGCGCCGCCGACGCGCGTGATACGCCCGTCCTGGATGGCGCGCAGGATCTTGGCCTGCGTGCGCGGCGACATGTCGCCGATCTCGTCGAGAAACAGCGTGCCTGAGTCGGCCTGCTCCCACTTCCCCTTGCGGTCGTCGATCGCGCCCGTGAACGAGCCCTTCACGTGCCCGAACAGCTCGCTCTCGATGAGCTCTTCCGGAATCGCCGCGCCGTTGACCTCGATGAAGGGGCCCGCCGAGCGCGGCGACGCGCGGTGGAGCGCGCGCGCGACGAGCTCCTTGCCCACGCCGCTCTCACCCATGATGAGGACGCGCGCTTCCGAGGCTCCGGCGCGCCGGATCTCGTCGAGAAGACGCATCATCGCAGGGCTGGTGCCGAGCAGCGTCTCTTTGGCCGCATCGTCCGTGCGGCTCATGAGCTCGCGTTTGAGGTCGTCGCGTTCGCGCGCGAGGTGGTACCGCTCGAGCGCCTTGTCCAGCGTCAGGAGGACGCGCTCGAGCGACAGAGGCTTCTCGAGAAAATCGTCCGCGCCGCGCTTGACGGCCTGCACGGCCGTGTCCACCGTGCCGTGCCCGGAGATCATGACGACGGGCATCGCGAGGCCGGCGGCTCGCAGCCGATCGAGCACGGTGAGACCGTCGAGATCCGGCAGCCAGACGTCGAGGAAGATTGCCTCGGGACGCTGACCCTCGTCGCCGAAGGCGCGTGCGAGAGCGTCCTGCCCGAGGCCGACCGCGTCCACGGTGTAACCCTCGTCGTCGAGGATCTGCGAGAGCGTCTTGCGGATACCCGGCTCGTCGTCGCAGACGAGGATGCGCGGGCCGTCCGTCATGCGGCTCTCATTCGCATGCGGCGCTCATGCGCATGCGGCGCTCACGCGGCCGGCCATTCGAGGAGGAAGCGGCATCCGTGAGGGACATTCTCCTCCACGCGGACGCGCCCGGCATGCTCGGCGGCGATGCGCGCGACGATCGCGAGGCCGAGGCCCGAGCCCCGCGCCTTCGTCGAGTAGGCCGGGTCGAAGACGCGCTCCCGCTCCGCTTCGGGAATGCCGGCCCCGTCGTCCTCCACGGCGAGCCGCGCGCGTCCGCCCTCCACGCCCGCCACGATCCGCACGTGGCCGCCGCCCGGAGTCGCCGCCACGGCGTTGTCCACGAGGTTGATGAGGGCGCGCTTCACCTGCTCGGCGTCCGCGTTGACGAGCGGAAGAGCCTCCGGAATGTCGGCCGACACCGTCACGCCCCGCTTCACGTTCGCGTACAGGTTCGTGACCTGTTGGACGACCGCGCCGAGGTCCGTCGGGGCGAGGTCCGCGGCCGGCAGGCGGGCGAAGCGCCCGAACGTGTCGACGAGCGAGGCGAGCGTCGTGACCTCCTCGATGATGGTGGAGGCGCCCTCGCGCACGACGGAGGCGAGACCCTCGGGATCGGCGTGCTTGCTGAGAGCGTGCCTTCGCATGCGTTCGGCCGCGAGGCGGATCGGCGTGAGCGGGTTCTTGATCTCGTGCGCCATGCGGCGCGCGGCTTCTTCCCACGCCGCGGCGCGCTCAACCGCGACGAGGGCGGTCGTGTCCTCGAGCGTCACGACCCAGGCCCCCGCGTCGGCGGCCCCGGCGGGAATCCGGGTCACGCGAGCTTCGAGCACGCGGGGGCCGATCTTCAGCGTCGCCTCGCGCGGGGCGGCCGCCGTTCGCGCGCGCGCGAGGAACTCGGCCAGCGGCGCGAGGGCCTCGGACGCGAGGAGGTCCTGCGCGCGGGGGAAGCGGGCGTCCGCGTTGCAGCCGAGCAGGCGCCGCGCGGTCTCGTTGAGGAAATACAGTGTGTCGTCGTCGCCGAACGCGACGACGCCGGCGTCGAGCCGCGCGAGGATCGTGCGCACGCGGCGGCGCTCCTCGTCGACGCGCTCGTTCGTCGCGGCGAGCTCCGCGTTCGCGGCGACGAGCTCGGCCCGGCTCTTGCGCAGCTCGGACGTCATCGCGTTGAAGGCGCGCGAAAGCGCGGAGATCTCGTCGCCCCCCTCCACCTCGACGAGCGCGTCGAAATCGCCCGCGCCGACGCGTCGCGCCGAGGCGGCGAGCGCCGCGATCGGGCGCGTCACGCGGCGCGCGAGGAGGAGCCCGACCCACACGGCCGCGAGGAGAACCAGGAACGCGAGGAGGAGGAAGAACAGCACCTGCACGGCCTCGAGCTGGGCGCGCTCGGCCTTCAACATCGCGTAGGCCGAGGTCGCGCGCGAGAGCTGGCGCAGCGGCTCGGCCTCGGCGGGCGGGTCGAACGTGCCGACGACGAGCACCCCGGAGGGCAGAGAGGGCAAAGACACGACCGTGCGTCCGGCCTGCCCGCCGTCACGCGTGGGCTCGAGGCGCCGCGAAAGGCCCCGCGCCTTCGCGTCCGCCAGCCAATCGGCGCCGGGGTCGTTCACGTCGCGCAGCGGCCACCTCGTGGCGCTGACGGCCACCGGCGGGCGGCCGGGGCGTCTCCACTCGATGAGGTCGACGCCCGACTCTTCGCGCGCGAAAGACAGGAGCGCGACGAGGCCGCTGTCGGAGACCGTGGCGAGCCGGGGCGCGAGGCGCTCGGCCGTGCGGCGCTCGAGGGCCGCCGCCCGCGCGCGGACGAGGTCGGCGACCTCCCGCCCGGCGCGCACCGTCTCCTCGACCGGCGGCGCGAACCAGCGTTCGACGCTTTCCTGCAGGAGGCCGGTGGTGGGCAGGACGAGGAGCGCGATCGGCAGGAGCGCGAGGCCCACGTACGACGCGACCACGCGCGCGCGGAAACGCGATCCGAAAACGCCGCGGCGGGACTCGACGACGAGCTTCGCCGTACTCCTCACGAGCACGAAGACGAGCGCGAGGATGAGGACGACGACGATGTAGAAGAGGACGAAGAGAAGGACGCGGTTCGTCGCGGCGACGGGCGCGAGGTTGCGCGTGCGCAGGACGAGCGCGTAGCCGCCGGCGAGCGCCGCGCCGAGGGCGAGCGCGATCGCGACGAGGATCCGGTTGTCCCGCGCCCAGCGCCTCCCCGGCAAAACCGGCCCAGACGAGTCGTTCAGCGCGCGCCGCTCGTCGTCCACTCGAAGATCCCCGACCGCACCCAGGCGGTCTCGGCGCTCGTGGGCACCACTCCGAGGGCCACGCCGCTCGCATAGAGGCAGCGCACGCGGACCAGGAGCTTCTTGCCGAGCAGGTGGTCGCCCATCGTGAAGAGCGGCAGCCCCGGCACCTTCGCGAGCGCGGCCGCCGCCTCGTCGCGCGTCGGCACGACCTTCGTGTCGAGCAGGCGCGCGTCGAGGCGGCGCTCGACCGCGTAGTCGGACGTGACGGGCCGGTAGGTGGCCGTCACGGCGTAGCGCCTCTCGTCCTTGAGGCTGTCGAACCAGAGATTGCGGAACGTGAAGAGGCGCAGCTCCCACGTGACGGTCGTGGGAAGCCCCGAGGCGAGGCGCTGCAGGACGTCCTCGGGCAAGGCGGGCGAGAGGCGCGTGTCGACGTGGAGGTCACGTCCCGCGACCCACGTCGAGACGCCGGGGATCACCGGATCGTCGCCTGCGATGATCGCCCAGGCCGGACTCGCTCCGGCGAGAAAGGCGGCCAGAAGGGCGGTGGCGGTCGTGCGGCGCACTCCCGGACTTTAGCGGGTCGGCGGGTTTCCGGTCAGATTCGTGCGGTCAGGGCCGCGGTGTGCGCCGATGTCGCCGCTCGAGCCGCGAATGCCGCGCGGCTTTCCTCGCGCAGAAGGCGCGCGAGGGTCGCGTGCATCGCGTGGCCGGCCTTGTGCGCGACCACGTGGCCGAGCACCGGGCGTCCGACGAGCGCGAGGTCTCCGAGGAGGTCGAGGACCTTGTGGCGCACGAACTCGTCCACGAAGCGCAGGTCGCCGTTCTCGACGCGGTCGTCGCCGACCACGATGCAGTTGTCCTCCCGGGCTCCTCGGGCGAGTCCGTGCGCCTTGAGCATCTCGTACTCGGCGAGAAACCCGAACGTGCGAGCCGGTGCGATGTGCGCGGCGTACGACTCGGGCGTGAGGACCACGGTGATCGACTGCCGTCCGACGGCCGGGTTCGGGAAGTCGATCGTATACGTCACCCGCAGATCGCGCGCGGGGCGGATCTCGAGCTTCTTGCCGCTCGACTCGGAGACGGTGAGGATGCGCGACGGGACGAACGGGACGGCGCGCGTGTTCAGCGCAACGAGGCCAGCGGTTTCGAAGGCGTCGAGCCAAGGGAGCGCGCTGCCGTCGAGGATGGGCACTTCGGGACCGTCGAGCTCCACGAGGAGGTTGTCGAGGCCCGCGCCCACGGCCGCGGAAAGGAGGTGCTCCACCGTGGCCACGTCGCGGCCACGCTCGCCGAGCGACGTCGCGTGGTCGAAGCGCCCCGCCGCCTCGGCGACGGCCGGGATGAAAGCGTCGACGTCGGACCGGTAGAAGACGACCCCGTGGTCCGCGCGGGCCGGATGCAGGACGACCCGGACGTGACGACCCGTGTGCAGGCCGATTCCGGACAGCCGGACGCGCCGGACGAGAGTGTTCTGGGGGCGCATCCAAGCCGGGGTTTGCACGGCGGATGCCACGGCGCACGCGCCCTTTTTCGCGGCATTTCGCGGATCGCGGCCTCCTCCGGAGACGTGGTGTGTGGCAGAAACCCCTCACCTGCGGCTTTTCCGTCACACCGCCGGCCTCGGAAGCTGTTCGTGCAAAATGACGGCTGATATCCTCGTCCCGTCCGGAGGCTGCCGTGCTCGCGCCCGCTGAGGAGAAGTACTATCAGGACTTTCTCGCCGTGCTCGAGATTTCCGACCTCCTGCGCCGCTTCGCGCTCGAGCTACGCCGCATCGTGGACGCGCGCGGCCGAGGCAGCGTGATCTTCTCCGAGCCGGTGGATGGTCGCGGACGCGTCGGACCGACCAGGGACCGCGCGTGAAATCCCGCATCGAGAGGCAGGGCGAGAAGGCCGACGCGCGCCTCGCCCTCAAGAACGCCGGGCACCGCCCGGTCGCGTCGAACCGGCGCGCCTTTCACGAGTACAACATCGAGGAGAAGCTCGAGGCCGGCGTCTCGCTGACGGGCCCCGAGGTGAAGTCCCTGCGCGAGGGCAAGGCCAGCCTCCAGGACGGGTACGTGGCGGTGACGGGCGGCGAGGCCTGGCTGTGGAACGTCCACATTCCGCCATACGGGGCGGCCAGCACCAACAACGTCGACGCCAAACGGAACCGCAAGCTCCTGCTTCACAAACGCGAGATCGTCCGTCTCGCGTCGAAGATCCAGCGGTCGGGGGCGACCTGCGTGCCGCTCAACCTCTATTTCAAAGGCTCGCGGGTCAAAGTCGAGATCGCGCTCGTGACCGGCAAGAAGCTGCGCGACAAGCGCGAGACGATCCGCCGCCGCGAGGCCGACCGCGAAGCGCGCGCGGCGATCAAGTCCGCCGGCCGGCGGTAGACAGGGATACAGCCCCGTCCGATGCCGACACGACTTTCGAACCTCGACCGGGGCGATCTCGGCGCCCTCGCCCTCGCCCTCTTCTACGCGGTTGTTTTCAGCGTCTTGTCGCTGCTCCGTCACGCGGCGTTCGAGACGCACACGTTCGACCTCGGCCTTCAGCATCAGGCAACGTGGAACACCCTTCACGGGCGGTTCTTCCAATACACCTTTCTCTCGACCGAGAGCTACGACCTGCCGATCCTTCTTGGCGACCACGTCAACCTCATCCTCCTTCTCGCGCTCCCGTTCTATCGGCTTTTCGAGGGCGCCGGGACACTGCTCGTCCTCCAGGCCCTCGTCGTGGGTAGCGCGGCGTTCCCCCTTTTTCGGGTTGCCCGCGAGGTGACGGGCGGTACGGTGGCGGCGCTGCTCCTTGTCGTCGTCTATCTTCTCAACCCGGCGCTTCACGCCGCGAACCTCTTCGACTTCCACGCGATCGTCCTTGCAGCGGCGTTCCTCGTCTGGGCCCTCTTCCGGGCGCAGGCAGGCGGCACCTGGAGCCTCGCCCTCGCCGTGGCTCTCGCCCTTTTCTGTCAGGAGAACGTCGCGCTCGCCGTGGTCGGTCTCGGCATCAGCGTCTTCCTCTTGGGGCGGCGTCGTGCGGGCGTCGCCGTGGCTGCGGCCGGAGTTGCGTGGTTTGCCCTCTGCTTCTACGTTCTCCTACCGCACTTCAATCCGGGAGTCGGCTCCAACGCCTTTTCCCGCTATCGCGAGTTCGGCGCCACCCCCGGCGCCGTCGTTCTCGGCCTCCTTCGCGACCCGTCCCGCATCGTTTCGCGCCTCCTTGAGCCCGGAACGCGCGACTGGCTCCTATCGATTTTCGCGCCGTTCGGCTTCGTCCCGCTTCTGGCGCCGCAGATCCTCGTTGTCGGAGCGAGCGAGCTGTTCCTCAACCTGATCTCGTCCTTCCCGTTCCAGCGGACGATCGACTTTCAGTACACGGCCATCCTCCTGGCCGCGGCGGCGCTGGCGGCGCCGTGGGGAACGAGAGCGATCGCGCGCCGCATCGGCTCTCGGCTCCGCCTCAATCCCCGGAGGGCCGCCGCGATCGTCGCCGGGCTCATCCTCGTTTGCACGATCGGGTTTCAAGTCGTCCGCTGGAGCACCCTCCGAATCCTCGCGGATCCCTACCGGGCGTCTTACCGGGTGACGGACCATCACAGGATGGCGCCCCGTTTTCTGGGCGCGGTCCCGCTGGAGGCAACCGTCTCGGCCCAGGATGCCATCGTGCCGCACCTGAACCGTCCCGCGATCTGGTGCTTCCCACAGGTGCGGAACGCCGACGCCGTGCTTCTCGACCTCTCGGGCGGGATTTTCCCGGTCCACCTTTTCCCGCTTCGCGGACAGTCCCCGGAGGCCAGCTACTACGAGTACGTTCAGCGCCTCCTTGCCCATGGGGCCTATCGGATCGAGGACGCGGCCGACGGGTGGCTTCGCCTCTCCCGCGCGCGCGGGTTCCCTCCGGCCGACGCCCTCCGGCCCGGCGCGGACGGCGGCCCCCCTCCCGTCCTCTTTCGCGCGGAGGTGCAGATCGTCGAGGCCCCGGTTCTCGTGCCGGCCTCCTCGCGCATGCCGCTCGTCGTCGAGGTCGGAAACCTCTCCGAGGCGGTCTTCTTCTCCCGTGCAGAAGCGCCCGCCGCCTACGCCACGGGCGTGGCGGCATACTGGATCGACCCGGCCACCGGCACCGGAGACGACCGGGGAGAACGCCTCTGGCTTCCGGCGCGCGTCGACTCAGGAGCGCGCGCGACGATCCGGGGCGAGGTGACGGTGCCAGCCGAGCCCGGGCTGTGGCTTCTCTATCTCGACGTCGTCACCGACCACGTGGCTCGCTTCAGCGAGAACGGCTCGCCGATGGCCTCGATGTCGGTGACGGTCACACCCGCATCGGCGCGGTGAACTCCCCGATCCGCGCGGCGATCCGCTCCGCCGCCTGACGCCAAGTCCAGCGCGCGGCCATCTCGGCGGCGGCGCGGGCGCCCTTCGCGCGCGCCGTCGCCGTCTCGTCCCACCGCGCCACGACACGGGAGTTCGCCGCCGTCGTGGACGGGCCGCTCCCGGCCGGCTTGGAATCGCTCACGTAGAGCGAGTTTATCCAACGCACGCCCGACGTTCGGACCGGCGGCTTCGACGAGAACTGATGTAGATTGTCCGGGTGCCGGTGCCGAGACAGATGGCGCGCCGCCCGGGGGTGCAAGCGGCCCTCGTCTTCCTCGTGGCGATCGTCGTCTACAACACCAACTTGCGCTACATCGCGAGCTTCGACAGCCTCGCCTCGAGCCTGCTTCCTTTCCGCATCCTCTCAGGCCACGGCCTCACTCTCGAGGAGCTGAAGGGGGTCCCGCCCTCCATCGCGTACTCGATCGAGCGCTCGCGAACGGGGTCGTGGGTTTCTCACTATCCCGTCGTGACCCCGCTCCTCGTCACGCCTCTCTACGTTCCGGCGGCCGTCTGGGTCGCGCGCGGCGGCAACCCCGAAATCGCGCGCGTACTCATGGAGAAGCTCGTCGCCTCCGTCGTGGCCGCGGGCTCGGCGGCCGTGCTCTTCCTCGTGCTCCTGCGTCTGACGCGCCCGCGCTTCGCGCTCCTCCTGACAGCGGCCTACGCGTTCGGAACCTCGACCTTCACGATCTCGAGCCAGGCGCTCTGGCAGCACGGCACGGGAGAGCTTCTCCTCGCGGCGTGTCTTCTCTTCCTCGTGTCGGACGGGGGCTCGCCGGGCGGACTCGCGGGCTTCGGCCTCGTGGCGGGTCTTCTCGCGGCGAACCGTCCGACGGACGTTCTGTTCTTCCTGCCGATCGCGTTCCTCGTCGTCCGGCGCCACGGACGGCGCGCGTGGCCTTTCTTCGCGGTGAGTCTCGCGATCGGCGCGCTCGCCCTCGGCTGGAATCTCCTGCACTTCGGAAACGTGTTCGGCGGCTACGGCACGTATACGGGCCCGGACGGAAGGCTCGTCGGGCGCAACCGAACCGGTCTCGCGGCGCTGCCCGGTCTCGCCGGACTTCTCTTCAGCAACCGGGGACTCTTCTTCTTCTCGCCGTTCGCCCTCCTCGTCGCGGCCGTTCCCTGGCGCGGCCCCGACCGCCTGCCGGGCACGAGGCTCCTCCTCCTCGGATATCTCGCATCGCTCTACGTGCATGGACAGACCTTCGACTGGGCGGGGGGTTACTGCTACGGGCCGCGCTACGCGATCCACGGACTTCCTGTCCTCATCGCTTCCCTCGTCGTTCCGCTCGAGCGCGCGTGGAGCCGCGCGTTTGGCCGGGTCCTCGTCGGCCTCGCGATCGCCATCGCGATCCTTTTTCAGGTCGCCGGCGCGTTCTTCTATCCACGCGGAGACAGCGGAAACTGGGGTTACGGGCTCTGGACGCTCCGGCGCTCGCCCCCGGCGCTCGCTCTCGCCGCGGGGCCCGCGCCACCGGACTTCCTCGGCCTCCTCGTGCCGCGGCTCGCGACGCGCGCGCCGCTCCCGGCTCGCGACACGGCCGTGCGCTACGCGTGGGAGGTCGAGCCGCCCGTGCGTTGGGCGCCGGGCGAAAAGCGCCGCCTCGCCGTACGCGTCACGAACGGTGGGAACGACTCATGGAAAGGGCTCGGCGGCTTCATGAACGCGGGCGGCGTGCGTCTTCTCGTGAGGTGGCGGCGCGGAGGGCTCGACGGGCCGATTCTCTTCGAGGAGACGCGCTGGGCCTTCCTGCGCCTGAAGGCCGGCGACACGGCGCGCCTCGAGTTCGATACGGAGGCCCCGCCGGAAGAAGGTCCCGTCTCGCTCGTCGTCGAGCTGACGCAGATGCGCGTCGGCCCGTTTTCCGAACGCGGACGCCCGCCACTCGAGTGGAGAGCCACGCTTGCGAGACCCGGGGACGGCCTGTCCTGGTCTTTCGAAGGCCCATCGGCGGTCGCGTCGGGCGGTGCGGCGCGTTTCTCGATCACGATTCGGGGGACCGTGCCGGAGCCAGCGACACTCTCCTGGCGGTGGCGCCGGCCGGGCGGCCCCGTCGTCACGAGGGGTGGGGGCGTGCCGCTCGCGAGAGAGCGGGATGGGGCGCACCGGGCCGACGTGACGGTTGACGCGCGCGTCGTCTCAGGCGATTATCTCCTCGAGTTCGGCCTCGACGCCCCGGCTCGTTCGGGGGGCGGTTTCAAGGCGGCCGCGATTCCCCGCTCGATCGCCGTTCGCTGAGGCGCGTTGACGAAAACTGCGCGGTGTCCCCCTGACAGGGGTTGCGGCAAGGACTGTGATTAAGAGTATGGCTTCACTTCGGCGTAGGGGAAGACGTGTCGCCATTGGGGCGGCCCTGGCTCTTGCGAGCATCGTCTTTTCCGCCCCGGCCCTCGCGGCGAGCGCGCAGACGAATCCCCTCCGGGCCGGTGATCCCGGCCAGATCGTCGACCTGCCGGGCGGCAGAGGACTCGCCGAGATGTTCTCGTTCGACGAGAGACTCACTCCCGCGCTCCTTGCCCTTGCGCCCGAAGAGGGGCAGGAGATCGCCGATTTTCCGACTGCGCCGGGCGTGCGCCGGAGAGTTCATCTCGTTCGGCACGAGATCTATGCCGAGGGCGCCCGCGTCTTTCGTGTCGACGGGCAATTTCGAACCGAGGTCCCTCGCTCCCGGCTCGTCTTCTTCTGGGGCTCGGACCTCGAGGGTGCCGGCAACCGCCTGTTCATCGCGTTCGATCCCGCCACACGCGGCTTCTCGGGGCTCGTCCACGGGCCGGAGGGAGTTCATGAGATCGCCCGGGACCCCTCCGACAGAAGAGGGCGTCATCTCCTTGCTCAACCGCAGACGCCCCAGAGTGCGACGTGGACGTGCGGCCAGGAGGACTCTGTCGAGACGGCGGTCTCCTGGGCACCTCCTGCGACGAATCGCACGGCGGCCGCCTCGATCCACCCGAACGTGTTGACATCCCTTCACAGCGCAGTCGTCGCGATCGACACCGACAACGAGTACATGACCTACTGGGGCAACAATACGACGAACGTCACGAACTACATCGCGCAGCTTCTCGCGTCGATCAACGTGATGTACGAGCGCGATTTGAACCTGCGCCTGCTGCAGGGCACGACGTTCCTGCGCGTCTCGACGACCCCGGACCCCTACACCGTGAATGACAATACGAACGCCGACGGGCCGGAGCTCTCCGAGTTCACGAACTACTGGAACGCGAACTATCCGAAGGCGACGTATCCGCGTTCCGTGGCCACGATGCTGTCCGGGAAGCAGCCAGGCAACACCTATGCTTCCGGCATCGCCTGGCGCGCGAGCTCGGTCTGCGGAAACGCATTCGACTACAGCTTCTGCCAGCTCTTCAAGATAAATTATCTCGCTGGCGACACCCTCGTCGTCGGACACGAAATCGGCCACAACCTCGGCTCGCCCCACACGCATTGCTACGCGGACCCGAAGCCGGATACCTGCTACGCCCTAGACTTGGGGAGCAACTGCTTCTCGGGGACGCCGAGCTGTGCCGCCCCGTTGATGATCAACGGCTACAACGCGACGGGCACGATCATGAGCTACTGTCACGTGTTGCCCTGCAGCTCCCTCGCGACACTCGCTTTCCATCCCTCGACGATCTCGCGGTACGTGGGTGCCACGCTCGACACGGGTGCTTCCTCCGGCTGCCTCGCCGTCGTCGTCGGCGGAGGCGGATCGGCGCCCACGGTCGCGGGCATCAATCCACTGAACGGCGCGGCGGCTGGCGGCACGCCCGTCGCGATCACGGGAACGAACTTCGTCTCGGGCGCCACGGTCACGATCGGCGGCGTGGCGGCCACGGGCGTGAACGTGGGCAGTTCCACATCGATCACGGCCACGACCGGTACGCACGCCGCCGGCACCGTGAACGTCGTCGTCACGAACCCCGATGCGCAGAGCGGAACCCTCACGAACGGCTACACCTATCAGGGCGTTTCTGGAGCCGTGACTCGGTTCTACACGCTGACCCCGTGCCGCGTGATCGACACCCGCGACCCGGCCGGGCCGTTGGGCGGTCCCTCGCTCCCGGCGAACGGGCAGCGATCCTTCACGGTCGCAGGAACATGCGGAATACCCGCCTCGGCGGCATCGGTTTCGGTCAATGTGACCGTGGTGCAGTTCGGAGCCGGCTCTCTGACCATCGTCCCGGGGAATGGCGTGGACACAGGTACGAACAACCTGAGCTTCACGTCCGGACGGGTCCTCGCGAACAACGGGCTGCTCTATCTCGCCACGGACGGAGCCGGCTCGATCCTCGTCCTCAACAAGTCTCCGGCGGCTACTCACGTCATCCTCGACGTCAATGGTTACTTTCGATGAGAATTTCAATATACTGCAACCTTGGGGAGGTCTTCATGAACACGCGCGCCGCACCACCCACCCGTTTCGCCGGCACGGCCCTCATGCTGGTACTGCTGGGCCTGACCCTCATACCGATGCAGGCAGACGCGCAGGCGCAGGGCCCGTACTACTACTACCCGTTGACGCCGTGCCGGTTCGTCGACACGCGCGACGCGACACTTCAGGGGGGCTCTGGCCCGCTCCCGCGCTTCGTCGATGTGCCGTTCACCGCGAAGGGTCGCTGCGGAATCCCGCTCGACGCGAAGGCCGTTTCCGTAAACGCGACGGTCGTGAGCCCCACGGGGGCCGGCTTTCTGACGATGTTTCCGACGGGCGTGCCTCGGCCCTGGATCTCGGTCATCGACTGGGCCTCGACCGATAACGCCCTCGCGAACGGGGCCATCGTCCCCCTGGGCTCTATGGCGAGCGGCGATATCACCGCGTACCACGAGACGGACGGCGGCGGGACCGTTCATCTGATCCTCGACGTGACTGGCTACTTCAAGTAGGAAGTAGGCCCGCGGTGAAGAGAGTGCGCCGAGGAGCAACAGAAATGTTCGCGATTTCACGGCCGAGCCGGTGGCTGACGGTTACCGGGATGACGGCCTTCTGCATTCTTTCGGCGCGAGCTCTCCCGGCGGCGACGTCCACCTTCCGGCCTCCGTTTCCGGTGACATTCGCGGGGAGCGGGACCTCGCACGGGCAGCCGGTCATTGCCGACCTGGGCCTGGAGTCGGGACACAAGCAGATCATCTTCGGCACGACGAGCCACAAACTCTACGTGCTTCTCCACGACGGAACCGTCGCTCCGGGATTTCCGGTGACTCTTCCCGCCGACGTTTACAGCAGCCCGGCCGTCGGCGATCTCGACGGGGACGGGAATCCGGACATCGTGGTGGGCTACGGTTCCACGATAGAGACGAACCAGCTCCAGATGGCCGGAAAGAGCCCGCTGCCCGGGGGTGTCCGCGCCTACCGTCGCGACGGCACGCAGATCTGGGACCGGCCCTCGCTGCACTTCGACGGCTCGAACCCTGCGGTCGGCGAGCCCGTGATGTCGACGCCCGCCATCGGCGACGTGGACGGCGACGGAATCGTAGAGGTGGCCTGGGGTGGGCTCGATGCCCGCCTGTATCTCGTGAAAGGGACCGACGGAAGCGACAAGCCCGGCTGGCCGATCTTCGTCCGGGACACGGTCTTCTCGTCGCCCGCTCTCCACGATCTCAACGGCGACGGAAAGAAGGAAATCATCATCGGCGTGGACACGCACGCCGATCCGACGGCTTTTCCTCCGGGGGTCCCCACTATCGACGGTGGCCGTCTCCACGTGATTTTTCCGAACGGTACCGAGATGCCGGGCTTCCCGAAGGACATCGATCAGGTCATCTGGAGCTCACCGGCCGTCGGCGACATCGATGGAGACGGGTTCCCCGAGATCGTGATCGGAACGGGCGGCTACTACGGTGGTCGCGCGCACCGCGTTTATGCCTGGAAGTGTGATGGCTCTGTTCCCACGGGCTGGCCCGTCGCCGTGAACGGCGAGGTCGGGACCTCGCCCGCGCTCGCCGACATCGACGGGGACGGCATACCCGACGTCATCGTCACGGACAACAACACCCCTCCCAGCACGACTTTCCACGTCTACGTCTTCAAGGGCAACGGCACCCTCCTTTGGAAAAGAGTTCCGAAGAACCGCTTCGGATCGACGCTGAATGCGGGCGAGCCGATCGTGGCCGACATCGTGGGCGACTCGAACCCCGAGGTCATCGTTCCTACCAACACGGAGCTCTGCGTCTTCTCCTCGACGGGCGCCCAGCTTACGGATGACGGCACCGGTTTCCCCGGCTCCTTCCACCTTGACACCAGCACGAGCCTCTCGGGCGGGGTAGTGGGAGATCTCGATAACGACGGTACCGCGGTGGAAATCGTCGCTGTCTCGGGCGACCCGTTCCCGCAGGCCACGGATACCAGGGTGTATGTCTGGTCGGCGAATCCGGTCGGAGCGCTTCCCTGGCCGCAGTATCGCCAGAGCACGACACGGACAGGCGTGGTTCCCGGAACCGCCTCCTGCCAGTCGCCGCCTCCTCTTCTGCGCTTCTATGCACTCGCTCCGTGCCGTATCTACGACACTCGGGACTTTCCAAGTGGCCCTTATGGCGCTGGAGGGCCGGCCCTGCCGGCGCAGGCGTCCCGGGCGTTCGTTCTCGCGGGCCAATGCGGCGTCCCGACCGATGCAGCTTCAGTCTCCATCAACCTGACGGTGATCCCAACGACTGCGGGCTTCCTCCGCTACTACCCGGCCGGGAGCGCGACCACGACGGCCACCGCGATCAGCTTTCCCGCGGGACGCGTGCTCGCGAACAACGGGATGGCGAAGCTCGGGAATGGCGGAGCCCTCACAATCGAGAACGGCCAGGCCACGGGCAGCGCGAACATCATCATCGACACGAACGGTTACTACCGCTGACGACGCCTACGGCGATAGGCAGGGCTTGAAGTCGCTCCCCGGCTCGGCAAGCAGGGGCGCCGGGGGCCTTCGCTAAGATCACAATACTTTGGCGCGTTCACGCTCGGTGAGGCCGCCCGCAGCGGGTCGACTCAAGCTTCCGCAGGTTCGGAGGGCGGCGACGTTTTTCCTCGTCGCTTTCGTCGTCTACAACGCGAACCTCCGTTATCTGGCCTCGTTCGACAACCTCGCGTCGAGCATCATCCCTTTCGACATCTGGAAGGGTAAAGGCTTTTCTCTCGACGACTTTTCCGATCTTCCGCGCGACGTCGGCTACTCGGTCGTTCCTTCGAAGGTCGGAGGCTGGGTCTCTCTTTATCCCGTGGTCACGCCGCTCGTTGTGACGCCCCTCTACTTTCCGGCTGCGTTCCTCGAATGGTTCAACCCCGGGGCGGCAGACGGCGCGATCCGCGCAGGGATGGAGAAGCTTGCGGCTTCGCTGTTCGTCTCGGTTTCGGTCGCCCTGCTATACATCCTGCTCTCGGGTTTGACCACGCCGAATGTTGCGGCTTGGCTGACCGTCGGATACGCGTTTGGGACCTCGACCTGGGTCGTCTCGAGTCAGGCTCTGTGGCAGCATGGATTCTCAGGCCTCTTCGTCATCTGCATCCTGCTCCTCCTGCGGGAGGTGGAGGAGGCCGGGTGGGACAGGCTGTCGCTCCTCGGATTTCTTGCCGGGCTGCTGACGGCCAATCGCCCCTCCAATGTCTTTGTTTCGGCGGCCATCGCCTGGATCGTCCTCCGCCGGACGGGAATGCGCCGGCTGGCGATCTTCTTGATTCCGGCTGGTCTCGTGGCCGGGCTCCTGTTCCTCTACAACACGACCCACTTCCACTCGATACTGGGCGGCTACGGCGACTTTCGTGCGCCCGACGGCTCGGCGCCGGGAATGAGCAACTGGGGGATTCGCGGGTTCGCGTGCCTGCTGTTCAGTAACCGGGGCCTTTTCCTCTACTCGCCGTTTCTGCTGGCTCTGTCTTTGTTTCCCTGGCGAAAGCCGACGCGATTTCCGGGGATCCGGCTTCTTCTCTTCGCGTACCTCCTGACGTTGTACGTTAACGCCCGCTCGGCTAGCTGGGCTGGAGGAGACTGCTACGGGCCCCGGTACGTCCTTGATGCGCTTCCCATCCTCTTCGTGGCCCTCGTGGAGCCGGTCGAGCGGCTGTCTCGCGGCTGGGGCTGGTGGCTCTTTCGGGCAGGCATCGTCGTGGCGGTTGCGTTCCAGCTGGTGGGCGCCTTCTGTTATCCCGGCGGAGGCAGCTCAGCGGAGACTGCCGCGTGGGACTACCGTCTTGCCTCGCCGGTCCTGGCGTTCAAGGCAGGGCCGGAGTACCCGCACTTCCATCCACTCTTCGTACGCCGCGTTCTCTCCAGAACTCGTCTCGCGCCGAACGAGTCTCGGGCAGAGTACGAATGGGCGGGAGATCCTCCGGCGGCTGTTGAGACTGGTTCGAAGGTCGTCCTCCACGTCCGTGTGACCAATCGAAGCCTGGTGACGTGGTCGTCGCTGGGTGGGTGGTTCAACCGCGGCGCGGTGCAGCTCGCCACGATCTGGCACGACGCAGAGTCTCCTGGGAAATCTGGAATCCCAGGCGCCCCTCGGTGGCTCGCCTTCCGGCTGGATCCGGACGGTTCGGTGACCCGCGACATCACCGTTCACGCGCCGGATATCGAGGGACGGTACCAGCTTGTCGTCGGGCTCAGGCAGCAGGAGATGGAAACGTTCGCCGACAGGGGCGTGGCACCGCTGGAGGCCGCCATCCAGGTCGTCCGGGGGACCGGAGGACGTCCTTGAAGCAACGGCTCGCGCACGGCCTCGGTGCCCGCGCCTTTCTTCTTTCCCTTCTCTCGGCCAGCGTCTCGCTGTTCCTCGTTCTCACGAGCCGCATCCCGTGGAATTCCGATCAGGCCATCGTGGGTCTCATGGCGCGGGACGTCGTTCAAGGCGGCGCCTTCCCCGTGTTCTTCTCGGGACAGGAGTATCTGGGCGCCATCGAGGCGTATCTGCTTGCCGCGGTTTTCACGGTCTTCCCCCAGACCGTTCAGACCCAGCTTCTTCTTCACGGGATGGTCGTTGTGGCATGTGTCCTCGTCGTATGGAGGACGGGTGCCGCCCTCTTCGGCGAGAAGGCAGGGTTCTTCGGCGGGCTCTATCTGGCGCTCGGCCCCCCCTTCTTCTTCTGGAAGAGCCAGCAGGACGGCGCGTACGGGCTCGTCATTCTGTCGGGCACATTGATCGTCTTCGGCCTCGCAAAGTCCGAGGAGGCTTCGCGAAGTGGCCGCCCCGCGGCAACCTGGCTTTGCTTCGTTGGCCTTGTGGGCGGGCTGGCCTGGTGGCTCGACCCCTTGTGCGCCGTCTACGGTCTGGCGGGGTTGGCCGCCGTCTTCGCGGGGACTTCCATCCGGCGGTCACATCCGGGCGTCCTCGCGTTGTCAACCCTGCTCTTCCTCGCCGGGAGCGCGCCCTGGTGGCTGAGGAACCTGAGAACGCACGGTGCCAGCCTCAAAGGCCCCGAGCTGGGCGCGGGTGGGCTCGAGCAGTTACCGCAAAGGCTTCGGGGCCTGGCCGCCGAAGGCCTCCCGATCCTCTTTGGTTTACGCCGCGTCTGGCCGGCGACGAGCGGCAATGTCCTCACGACCGGAGCTGCCCTCCTCGTTCTTCTTCTTCTCGTGTTCGTTGGGTTTGCGGTGGCTCTCCGCGGGCGGGACGCGAGGGCCCGTTTCGGGGGGCGGATCCTGCTTTCGGTCCTTCTCGCAACACCTCTTCTTGCGGTCGCGAATTCGCTGACAGATTTCCGGGACCCGAGATACCTCGTGCCGATGTACGCAGCAGCAGCGCCGCTCGCCGGGATCGCTCTTTCAACCCTCTGGCGATGGTGGGCGCCTGGCCTTCTGGTCACTGGCTCTCTGTTTCTCGTCGATTTTCGCGGTTACGCGCGCCCATGCGACTGCGACGTGCGCTCGGCCGACCCGAAGTTCCAGAGCGAACCCCTCATGACATCGCTTCTTTCGGAGGGAGTGGAAGCGCTCTATGCGTCGTACTGGGACGCCTACCGGGTGACATTCGCCTCTAGCGGCCGCGTGGTGGCCACACCCTTCGGGCTCTCGAGGGTCACGAGACGTCCGCGAGATCGTGATCAGGTGGATCGGCATCTCTCCCCGGGGTTCCTCCTGGAGCCGGAAGAGGCACAACGGTTCGAGGTCTTTCTCAGGAGCGCGGGGTCGCCCTTCCGCCGAATCGACCTGCCGGGTCGTCTGCTCATCATTGATGTTGGAGAACCGGCGCTCTCACAAGCGCGCCGATGTCTCTGCGTTCCGACGTTCTCGGGTCCCGCGTCGCTCATCTGGGGCCCCGTCGAAGGCCCGCACGAGGTCGTGCCGGGTTCCACGGCAGTCTACCGGGTCACGTTCACCAACGGGACCCCTGTCCCGTGGTCCAGCTCCACGCATCTCGGCTACCACTGGGTGCGGCCTTCCGACGGATACGCGCGCTTCGAGAACCCTCGGGCCATGCTTCCCCGTATACCGGCGACCGGAGAGACGCTCACGGTCGATGTAAGCGTGCCTGTGAACGTCGTCCCGGGCTCGTACCGGCTCGTCTTCGATATCGTGGAGGAGGGGGTTACCTGGCTGGCCGACCTGGGGATCCTGCCGCCGGCGGTGGATGTTGAAGTTCGGCATCGATAGGGGAAACCGTCCACTTCCAGCATCATGTAGAAATCACGTTGAGGAGGTAGTCGCCCGCGTCGTCCGGCTCGCGCACGGGGAAGGGCGTGCCCGGCCCGTACACGTATGCGTACGCTGCGCGGACGCCTTCTCCGTCGAGCGCGTGCGCTCCGGCGAAGGAGGGGGTGGCGATCATGCGCCCGCCTCGCCGAGGAGCTCGCGATAGAGGCGCACGAGGGCCGCTGTGGTCCGTTCGAGGGAGAAGAGCGGGGCGCGTGCGACGCCCGCGCGGGAAAGCCTCTCGCGCTCGGCCGGATCGTTCGCGAGCCTCGCGAGCGCGGCCGCGAGAGCGCGGTCATCGAGCGGATCGTCGAGGAGGACGCCGGCGTCGCCCACGACTTCGGGCATCGCCGACACGCGCGACGCCACGACCGGCGTGCCACAGGCCATCGCCTCGAGCAGCGGAAGGCCGAAGCCCTCGTACCGCGAGGGATAGACGAAGGCCGTCGCTGCGGAATAGAGGGCCGGCAGGTCGATCTCGTCGACGTGCCCGACCGCTCGGGCGCGGTCTCCGGCGGCCTCGAGTTGCGCGCGGATCTTCTCGTTCGCCCAGCCGCGTCCGCCGGCGACGACGAGGGGGAGGCCTCCGGCGTCCCCCTCGACGGCACGGAGGACCGTCTCGAGGTTCTTGCGGGGCTCGAGGGACCCGACGAACAGAAAGAACCGGGGCGGAAGGCCGTACTTCTCCCGCACGCCCTTCAGCTCGTAGTCCGTCGCCGGCCGGAAGACGCGGTCGTCGAAGGAATTCGGCACCACCCGCACGCGGGCGTCGGGAATTCCCAGCAGTCTCCCCAGGTCGCGGCGCGTGCTCTCGGACACGGCCAGAAAGGTCGCGCCCATGGCGCGGGCCTTTTCGACGTTCGTCCGGCACAGCTCCACATTCTCGTTCGTGTGCCACTCGGGATTGGTCACGAACGAGAGGTCGTGGACGGTGAAGAGCACCGGAACCTCGCCGGCGTCCGGCGACATGTGGCCCGTGCTATGGACGAGCCGGACGCCCGGAATCCGGGTTGCGGCGTCCCGGAAAGCCGGCAGCCGCCCCCGGTAGACGTTGACGGTCCGTCCGCCCGGCGAATTGTAGTGGAAGCCGTTCCCATACGCCGGGTGGACGAAGCCCGCAAACCCCGGGAGCAAAAGGTACTCGAGGTCGCCGGGCCCGTAGCGGGCGAGCCCGAGCGCGAGATTCCGCGCGTATCGTCCAACGCCCGCGACCTCCTCGCCGATGCTCCGGCTCACATCCACGGCGACGCACGGGAGCGCGGGCTTGCCCGTGGGCCGGGGGCGCGCGTGCCCCTCGCGATCCTCCGCGACGATCTCGAGCCGGTCCTGGATCCGCTGGGCCGTGTGGCCGATCGTCCAGCGCGCGGCGACGTCCGCGGCGGCGCGGCGCCCCTTTTCGCGCGCCTCGTCGCGGTTCTCGTAGACGTGGCGGAAGAGATCGCGGAGGTGGTCGGGGTCGGGGTCGGCCCACGAGAACCCGTCGTAGTACAGGCAGAGGGCCTCGGCCTTGCACGTGCCGCGCGTCCTCAGCGGGTACGCGTTCGTGTCGTCCACGAATTCCGTGTGGGCCCCCCAGTCGGTGGCAATCGCGGGCAGCCCGCAGGCCATCGCCTCCATGAGCGGCATGTTCCATCCCTCCCCGTGGCCGGGCGACACAAAGCAGTCGGCCGACCGGTAGAGGGCCCCGAGCTCGTGGTATGGGATCTCGCGGTTGTGGAGGAAAACGATGCGCCCGCCGCTGGACGTAAGCCGCAGGGACTCGATCTCGCGGCGGACGTCGAGGTTCCGGTTCTTGTTGATCGTCTTGCAGACGAGGACGACGGGCTCGTTGCACCGGAAGGCGCGGTTGAACGCCGAGAGCAGCAGGCCCGGCGCCTTGCGCTCGCCCCACTCGAAGACGGCGAGGAAGACGAAGAGGCCGTGTGGGTTCGGCCAGCCCCGGATCCCGGGATTGAAGTGGTCGATGTCGACGCCGAGCGGCATGACGAGGACCGGCTGGCGCACGCCGGAGCGGACGAACGCGTCCCGGTTCGCGGACGAGGGGACCCACACCTCGTCCATGAGGTTGGCCTGGCGCACCCACTCGTCGGGAAAGCCGTCCACCTCGAGCATCGTGTAGCCGATCTTGTAGCGGCCGCGGTTGCGGGTGAAACACTCGCCGACCGCGTAGACCACCGACACGGGGGGGCGCCCCCCCGGCTTCCGACCGGAAATCACGTTCAGGAGGTAGTCGCCGCTGTTCTCCGGCTCGACGTTCGGGTTGGGCGAGCCCAGCCCGTAGACGTACTCGTAGCTCATCCGCACGCCGCGGGCGTCGAGCTCGCGGAGGATCCCGCGCCCCGTCATCGCGTAACCCGTCGGGAAGTTGAGGATGGACTGCCAGTGGAGGGCCGTCGTGTAGTGGCCCTCGAGCTTCGCCTTCCACGTCTTCCGGAACCGCGCCTGGCTTCTCGCGAAGATCTTCTCGAAGAGGCCCGGCGTCTGGCTGGTGGAACCGTGCTGGACGTGCGTGAGGGTCACGGAGCCGCAGCACACCGTCCGAAAGCCGGCCTCCTTCGCGCGCAGGCAGTAGTCGGTATCCTCGAAGTACGACTCGTAGTCCTCCGACAGACCGCCGATCGCCGAGATGACCTCGCGGCGGATGTAGGCGCACGCGAAGACGATCCCCTGCACATCGCGCGTGCGCGCGTACTGATGGACGTCGACCTCGAGCGAGCCGATCTGCTGGCCCCAGAACGTGTCGGGGAGGATGTACGTCCCCGCGTGGAGGAGGCGGCCGTCCGGAAATACGAGGCGGCAGCCCACGATCCCGACGCCCGGCGCCGCGTGCGCCGTCTCCCGCAGCCGGGCGATCCAGTCCCGCTGGTGGATCTCAATGTCGTTGTTCAGGAGCAGGATGTCGCTGGACGGTTCGGTGGCCGCGATCCCGGAGTTGTTGCCGCGCACGAAGCCGAGGTTGCGCTCGTTTCGGACGACCCTCAGCCAGCCGTACTCCCGTAGCCGCGCGGGCGTCTCGTCGGTCGAACCGTTGTCGACGACGAGGACGTCCACGTCGGACAGGTCCGTATTCTCCTTGAGCGTCGCGAGGCAGCGCTCCGTAAGGTCCCAGCGATTCCAGCAGAGGATGAGGACGGTGGTGCGGCGCATGTCACCGCTTCGGGGCGGGGGCGAGCCTCGCCCAGAGGTTCGCGACCTCCGCTTCGATCTCTCCCGGGGTGAGATCGCTCGACTCGGACCAGTTTGCGAGCGGGTCCCAGAAGCCGCGGCGGCGCGAGAGCTCGTCGAGGTCCATCTGAAGGAACTCGAGTGTGTCGGGCGGCAGCACCTGCGCGAGCAGCAGGAGGCGCCGCAGGGCCGCGCCCAGCTGCTCCTCGAGGTCGCGAAGCCGGCGATCGAGGCCGGCGTCCCCGTTCACCACTTCCGCCCGAACAGACCGCGGACCTTCTGGACGATCTTCCAGGCGACGGAAGAGTGAACGGCGTCGATGTAGCGCTGGCGCTCGTCGATACGCTTCCGGAGCGACCCGCGGTCGGCTTCCAGGGCGGCGATCCGCTGGCCCAACTGCGCCCGGTCGGACTCCAGACGCGCCTGGATCTCGCGCGCCAGCCCGAGGTCGAAGAGGGCCTGCTCCAGCCGCGCGCGGGTCCCGGCGGCGTCGTCATCCGATGAGTGGCGGCGTGTCTGTTCGATGTCCATTTCAGGCTCGGCCGAGGCGCACTCGGGAAGTTTAGCGCCAACACGCTACACTCGTTTCGCGTGTCTCCACCGGGCCTTCCCGTCTACGATTCCGCGCGCCGCGGCTTTCTCTTCGTCGAGGAGGCGAAGGCCCTCTGGCGCTACCGGCACCTCGTGTCCGAGCTCATCGCCCGCGACATCAAGGTTCGCTACAAGCGCTCCGTCCTCGGCGTCGCGTGGAGCATGCTGAGCCCGCTGCTGTCGATGGCGGCGCTCACGATCGCCTTCTCGGCCCTCCTGAAGCAGCAGATCGCGAACTACCCGGCCTACTTCCTCGCGGGCTCGGTCTTCTGGACGTTCTTCGCGCAAGCGACGGCCCACGCGGCCTCCCTGACGACCGATGCGTCCGAGATCACGCGGCGCGTCTACGTCCCGCGCTCGGTGTTCGTCGCCGCGGCGGTGGGCGGAGCGCTCGTGAACCTCCTATACACGCTCGTCCCGCTCTTCGTCATCATCGCCGCCACCGGTCATCCGATCCACGTCACGTGGCTCTTCCTGCCCGTCTCTATCGTCACGGGGATCCTCTTCACGGCGGGCGTCGGCCTCGTGATCTTCACGATGGCCTCGCGCTTCGTCGACGTGAAGGAGACGTACCTCGTTCTTCTCTCGACGTGGTTCTTCCTGACGCCCATCGTCTACACGCCGGCGATCCTCGCGCCGAAGTACCGGCTCGTCGTGCGCCTCAACCCGATGACGTACCTCGTCGAGATGTTCCGGGCGCCCATCTACGACGGCTGGCTGCCCGGCCGGAACACGCTTCTCTTCTCGCTCCTCGCGGGCGTCCTGTCGCTCACTTTCGGTTGGCTCTTCTACGCCTGGAAGATCGAGGACTATGGCACCCGCCACTGACGCCGCCGCCGTCGCCGCCGCCCTGGCGACCGGGCCCGCGGTGTTCCTCGACCACGTCACGCTGCGCTACCGGATCCCGCGCGAGGTTGTCGTCACCTTCAAGGAATACGCCCTGCGCAAGCTCCAGGGACGCATGGAGCACAACACGCTCGTCGCCCTGCGCGACGTCAACATGACGGTCGCCCGAGGCGAACGCGTAGGGGTCATCGGCGCGAACGGCGCGGGCAAGAGCAGCCTCTTCCGCCTCATCGCGCGTGTGCGCCGCCCCACGGAAGGCCGCCTCGTCGTGCGCGGGCGCGTCGCGCCGCTCCTCGAGCTGGGGCTCGGGTTTCACGGCGACCTCACGGGCCGGGAGAACGTCGTCCTCCAAGGCGCGCTCATGGGCTTCTCGCGCGAGCAGATGCTCGAGCGGATGGACGCGATCGCGGCCTTTGCCGAGCTCGAGGCGTTCCTCGACGCCCCGATCCGGACCTACTCGACGGGCATGTCCGCGCGTCTCGCCTTCTCCGTCGCGACGGACGTCGACCCCGACATCCTCCTCGTCGACGAGGCGCTCGCGGTGGGCGACGAGCGCTTCCGCGCGAAGTGCCGCGACCGCATGGCCTCGCTCCGCGAGAACGGCCGGACGTTCCTCCTCGTCTCGCACAACCTGGCCGACGTCACCGAATCCTGCCAGCGGGCCATCTGGATCGCCGAGGGCCGCGTCGTGCAGGACGGCCCCGCCGCGGACGTCTGCGACGCCTACCACGCGTGGGCGCAGGGGGGCGCGCTGGCGTAAGCTAGCGGCGTGAGGCCCGTTTCCGACGCCCCGCCTCTCCCCCGGCCGAGGTCGACCGCCTCGTTGAGGAGCTTAAGAAGGACGTCGACCGGACGCTCATCCGGGAGAACCTGAAGCTCACCGTCGAGGAGCGGCTCATCCAGTTGATGAGGCTTCAGGAGTTCGCGGAGGAGCTCAGGCGGGCTGGCCGGGCGACCTTCGGTCGATGACCGACTCCCCGGCGCTCCTTCCTCGGAGCCCTCGACCTCCTCGGCGACTGCCGCGCTGAGCTGCGCTGAGGCGTCCCCGTTTCTCGGGCCGGTCTTCGAAGGAAAAACTCCGGCACGTATATACTCATTGTGTGGACAGAGGGAGGACCGGCATGCGGACCACAAGGATCTTCAAGAGCGGCAACTCGCAGGCCGTCCGCCTGCCTAAGGATCTGCGGTTCAACGTCGGAGAGGTGGAAATCCTTCGCCGACGGGGCGAAATCGTGCTCCGAAAAAGACCCCGCACCGCCAGCGATCTCTATCGGGCGCTGACGGCCATTCACTTGCCGGAGGACTTTCCCGACACGATTGGCGACGTTTCGGCCGAAGTACCCCCGCGGCTCTGATGCTCCGTCTTCTCGATACCGACACCGTCATTTACATCCTGAAGCGCCGGCCGCCGGACGTCGCGGCGCACTTCGAAAGGTGCTCTCCAGAAGAGGTAGCCATCTCGGCCGTCTCGATCGCCGAATTGATGTACGGCGCCGAGAAGAGCCAGCATCCCGTGAGGGCGCGACGGGCGGTCGAGAGGATCGCCGATCTTCTTAGGGTCCTTCCCTTCGACGAAGGCGCGGCCCGAGTCTATGGAAAGGTTCGCAGCCACCTCGAGAAGCTCGGAACTCCGATCGGGGCCCTCGATACTCTGATCGGCGCCCACGCCCTCTCCGTGCGCGCAACACTCGTCACGAACAACGTACGAGAATTCGAGAGGATTCCCGGCCTGAGGGTGGAGAACTGGACTGCGGCTTGACGGGATCGGGCAAGAGTGAACTTCTCTCGAATAAGATGAGGCCGTGACGGATTTGCCGGACTCCACTGCGGGTCTTGACGCCGGGCTCCGAGAGGCGCTCGCGGAGGTCGTCCGCCGCCGTGTGCCCGACATTGACGCCATTTACCTGTTCGGATCCATGGCGCGAGGCCGGACTCGTCCGGGTAGCGACGTTGACGTCGCTCTTCTCCTCCCACCGGGCCGGAAGCTCTCGCCCGACGAGCTCCTCGCAACGATGGCAGAGCTCGAAAGCCTGACGCATAGG
>Ga0208080_1000178_pt1 | contig 31339 bp, 23 predicted proteins | sample NGESurdeep092012_3_FD_184476 | JGI IMG/M metagenome (GOLD analysis project Ga0208080, IMG submission 184476) | Arctic peat soil microbial communities from Barrow, Alaska - NGEE Surface sample 210-3 deep-092012 (SPAdes) | ecosystem: Environmental > Terrestrial > Soil > Wetlands > Peat ...
CTTCGCTTTTCTTACCGTATCGACCATGATGTGAACAGTTCTCGGAGACACGTATGAAGCGCACAATCGGAGTAGCCGCAGCGGCGGTGATGGCTGTCAGCCTGATGCTCTCTTCGACAGCGTTCGCAGCCGTTGGAAGTTTTCGTTACTCTCACGGTGAGCCGTTGAATGATCTTCGTGTGACGCCTGGCGCGACGTTCCATGTAACCGTTGCGACGATCTGTCGGTCCGGTTATTCGACCAGCGTGCGCAACGTTCCCGAATCCGAGAAAAACCAGGTTTACACGGAGTACGGCATCACTCATCGCACGACTGGCCAGTACGAGATCGACCACCTCATCTCTCTCGAACTTGGCGGGAGCAACGCGATTGGCAACTTGTGGCCCGAGTTGAATGATCATCCGCACGGCTATCTGAATAGCAAGGACATTCTTGAAAACCGCCTGCACGCTCTTCTGTGTACGGGCAAGGTCAGTCTCCGTAGTGTCCAGACTCTCATCGCGAGTAACTGGGTCTCGGCGTATCATCAGTTTCTCGGGGTATGGCCCAAGGCCAATGCGGTGCAGCCGACAGCAACCACGACTACTGCGCCAGTTGCCACGACAACTATGAGACCTGGTGCGACAACGACATCTCAGGTCAGTAGTGTAAAAATTACCTCACTAATCAACTTGGTTGCTCCCGGCGATCATGAATCACTCGCTGTGCATTCGAGCAAGCCAGGTGATTCCTGCACGCTTGCAGTTACGCTACCGAGCGGCCGAACGAGCACCGAAGGTGGCCTTGGCGCTACAGCGGCCAACGCGAGTGGCGATGCGACCTGGACGTGGTTGATTGGTTCAACTACTGGCGCAGGGACTGCTCACGTATCAGTCATCTGCAGCGCAGGCACTGCAGTGGGCAACTTCACAATCACCTGATGAAAGGCGCGCCGTGAAAGGTCTCGGGAGGCATAATTACGCAACCCGGGGCACAATTGCTCTGTTCCCTAGCCGGCACAGTTGAGTTGCCGACCTCTTGCTAGGATCTACTCCCAGCGATTGTATTTCCCAACCTTCTTACAGACGAGATTTGCATAGTGATGGCCAAGCTTTGCCTTTGCGCAGAACTCACCGCGTCGTGGTGTAGAGGCTCCGGCAGCAACAGGTAGGGAAACTGCGCCCATGACGAGGGCGCTAGCAAAACTCATGGCAATCAATCGATTCTTTAAACTCATGACTTACTCCTCCAGGTATCTTATCTGACTGTTTTTGTCTGAAGAATCCAAGATGCAAAATATCCTCCGGTTTTAAGACGGGACCAGTGTCGCAACGTTCACAATATGGGTTCCGTTCTCAAAGTTTCTGTTCGAAAACGTGAATTTCGGTGTGGCTAGTTCTTATAGAGCGAGAAAATTTCTCTCCTCTGTAAAGAGCACAATGAGACTGCCAATTGATTTAGAAGAGACACAGGTTCGCATATTGGGCTACCTCTGCTGGTAACGGTTGAAGAAGATGCGACGCTTTTGCGCATTGGCCCGACCACGGCGTATGAACTCGTCATGCGCGGCGCGCTCCAAAGCGTGAAGGTTGGTCAACGTCGGCTCGTTGTTCGTGAAGGACTTAACATTTTCGTCTCCGAACTGTTGGCGACTCAAAGCAATGATTAGATGTCTTCGGTATTCCACAACATCGACCCCATCGCATCGGCAGCTTCTTTTCGATCCGGGTCGAGAATATGTCCATAAACATCCCCTGTCATTCGGATTGACGAATGGCCCAGTACTTGACTCACTACTTGAATTTTCACTCCCTAGGCAAGCATCAAGCTGGCGGCGGAGTGGCGAAGTTCGTGAGGATGCCAATCTCCAAGACCTGCGCTTCGACAGATCGCTTGGAACTCTCTATACAGATTTCTCGGGTCGATGGGCGTGCCGACCGACGACGTGAAGATGTACCCCGAATCAACCCACTCGTCTTCCAGCCACTCTTTCTCGGATCGCTGTCGCTCCTCGTGTGCGAGGAGCGCTTTCAGCATTGGATCTGGCAGATTCACCGCACGTCGGCTGAGCGATGTTTTCGTGTCCGTGGTAACGAGTCGAGATCCTTCTCGCTTGAGCTGTCTCAGAACTCTTAGGATCCCAGTGGTTCGGTCGAAGTCGCTCCATCGCAGTCCAAGCGCCTCACCCCGGCGAAGCCCTGTGGACAGCATGAGTGCGTACAGCGCCTCGTTGTGGTGTCCTCGAAGCGTCTCTAGGAGGTGGCGGGCTTGATCGGGTGAAAGTGTGCGGCCCTCGTGACGGACCATCTTTGGCGATCTCGAGAGAGAGGCGACGTTGCGATGGACGAGTTCCCACCGGATCGCTTGATCTAGGCACTGGGCGAGCACGGCTCGAATCCTTCTCACTGTCGAGGCCGAGAGACCGCTATCAGCTTTCTGGGAGAGTAGTTTGTCGACCTCACGGACGTTGAGTTCAACTAGTTTTTTGCTCCCGAGACGCGGCAGGATGTGCATCCGCACCACCGTCTGGTAGTTGCTAAAAGTACTTGGCGCGATTTGGTGGCGCATAACGTCATCAAACCACCGCTCAAAAAGTTCGGCGACCTTGACGTCTTCATTCTTGATTAGCAGCCCGTCGTCGATCTTTCGACGTAGGTCTTTGAGCTTCTTGACGACCTCGGTGCGCTTCTTTGACGATACGTACTTTCTAAGAGGCTTTCCCATTGAGTCGTAGCCCACGTGCGCAACGCCCATCCACAGTCCGTCGGACTTACGTTGGTAGATCGAGCCCTCGGGATTTGATCGTCGCGGTGCCATCAGATTCCCCTCAGAAAAACTGCTGAAGTAACTGCTGAACCAACGGTCGCGGAGGGTGAATCCGATTTTTGGAAAACTCGAAAATCCTTATGAAATAAAGGGATTAATTGGTGGAGCGAGGGTTACCTCATCCGAACACCCTCACGATCCAACTTCCTGCTGTATTCATTGGGCTGCGGCCAACCGGACTGCGCGGCACTGTCAAGGATTTCGTCATGAACGTAGTGACGGCCCAATTGGGCGAAGGCGCCCACGATGTAGCGAAAGTGGAGATTGCTAAGGCCATAAGTCGAGCCGGGGGATCGGTTAGCAGATCCGGGCTCAAGTTAGCCTTGACCGAGTTGAGCGAAGGTACTACCCGGTTGCCGCCTCGGCTTCTTAGGGTGTCGCCGGGCCGGTACGCCATGCACAGTGACGGGACTCAAAGATAAGTTCGATGAAATCGCGCAGAAGCAGCCGCAACGCCCTAGTGCCGTAAAAGGGGACTCTAAGCGAGTCGCGATGATCTTCAAGAACTTCAACGGGATCGTAAACCCGCGCGCACCGTTCAACTGGTAATTTTCGCTTTTCGTTACCACTGTGATTAATCCTTCAGCTTCGAAGCATTCGACTACTGGCTCTCGCAGCGTCGACCGATCAGATCCCACCTTCCGGATTTAATCGGTCGGCGTCCGAGGTACCGAAGTCATGTTCAATTATTTAGCCACGCACTACCCAATGACGTGGTAGTACCACACGTAGGTAGTTGTGGAAGCCAAGGCCACTCCCGAGTTAATCGTAAAAGTCGTTGTCGTACTCCCGAGGTACGGGATGTTGATAGATAATGCTGCTGCCGTGGCGCTAGCAGGGGAAATGACGGGGTATGGCGGTGTAGCGTACGCCCAATTAAACCTGATTGTGCAATCCACACCGGTGGTCGCAGTGGCCGTCGTGATCGTGATTTGACCTGCCGTATCGGTCGCGTTGGAGTCCAGCCAGCATGTCCCCGCGCCCGCTCCTAAGCCAACAGTTGTCGTGGGTTCAGCCACAGTAGTAGACGTTATGTGTCCTTTCGCTGTCAGTAACTCGCTAAAGGTGCCCGTCGTTGCGGAAAGCGCGCCCGAGTCAACGATGCTCGTCGGGTTCACAGCGGTAAAGGTTGCAGTACCAGTAACCCCTAATGTGCCGCCAACCGTCACATCACTGCTAAAGGCGCCCGTCGTTGCGGAAAGCGCGCCGCTTCCGAAGGAGCCCGTCGCGCCCGTCGCGCCAATCGGACCAGTTAGCCCGATGGGTCCAATGGGTCCAGTTAGCCCAATGGGGCCAATGGCACCAGTGGCGTTATCGACGGGAACGATAACGTGACGCGTGCCTACTGGGCAACGGCCATTCCTGAATATTGAGAGCGCTCCATTATTCGATACGCACGTCGAGAATCTCCCCGTATTGGCAGAGGCCACGGCTACGCCACCGCCCGCGATAAGAAACCCAACAATAGTTAATACAAAACCCCTAGAGGTCCATTTCATTTGCTTCATCGTCCGCTCCAGTTCATTCATAACTCGGCTAACCAGTTGAAATGATCAACTGGATGAAAACTGCTTAAAGGCCCCAAATTGGAACTTACACTCCCGCCCCCTTGACGAGGATTTCGGAAACTCCCCACTCTCGATCATTGAAACTCCCCACTTGACGTAATGGGAAGTTACGCATCGGGCTGCCCCTTGTTTGACGTATAGCCAGGTTCATCACCCTTTGTTCTTGGGCGCATTTGACTCACTCAAAGACCGGTTACATGTGATTAACGCTCTTGGACCTTCCCGAACACCCGGGTCTGGGCGATGGGCGCGTAGCGCCCGGAAGCCCAATGGTTCGAGAGTTCGATCTAAGTATCCGCAGACGTCTGTCGTTCACGATCTGAATGGGAATCAATAGTTGGTCCATCCGGTTCTCGATGAGATCCGCGTTGTTGACACCGTTGCTGATACTCGAGTTATTCGGTGGAAATCAGCCAAACGCGATCGAGATAACGGCGCTGTGACGAGGAGTTTTCTTTGTGGAGGTAAGGGGATTCGAACCCCTGACCCCTTGCATGCCATCGCCTCGAGACCCGTTCATGAGGGTTCAATGTGGTCCAAATTGACTTCGTTTGCTGGGCTTTCAATTCATCTCCGTTCATCAAAATTCACCTCAATTCAAGTCAACTGCTGAAGTTACTGCTGAAGTAAACCCCTTGCGCGCAGTGCAAGGGGTCACGCTCAATTGGCACGGTTCTTCCGAGTTTGCAAAAACTGCTGAAGAACTGCTGAAGTATGGGTCAAAGTCGTGTGACAAGCTCAGCGTGCAAGGGGTCACAACTTTAGGCTTGATCTGCGTCATGTTCTTGCCTCACGGGCCGGTGTAGGTAACGGTAAATCCATCGTTGACTACCGCACCCGGAACGGAGAGCACAGCACCATTGCGGCCAACAATCTCATTTGCGTCGTTTGCGGAGAGTGACCAGCCAGACAGAATGCTTGTCTTCAGATTGAAGAAGGTCACGCTTCCGTAATTGGGGAGTGCGTATAGCAAACCACTGTCGGCACTTGTGACGACTTCTTCGATCCACTCCACGGAATACGCGCCGGAATACGAATAACCGATAGCATCTCCTTGAATGCCGCCGATGAGTGTGCTGTTGGCGATTGTCGTTACGTACCAACTATCACCGGTTTCCATAACCCCCTGGCGCCCAGTGGTGAGGTCTTGCACTATCGTCACCCACCGCCCTGAAGTGGCTTGGTATACCTCCGCCAAGATTGAGTCGCCGGGACTTACCGGAAAGTTTGAGAACGTCTGTTCATTATTAGGAGTTGCCGGAACGATCTCCCACCAGCCAGAGTCTTGCTGGACTCCGTTGACACAGTCATCTTCTACTCCAGTTTGTAGGAGTGCCCCTGATGAAGTTCCATTGGACCATGTGTTGCCGCCTGTGCCTATCCATGTTGAAGATGAGCCATTGGGAGTATCCGCACAATTGAGCGTGGGCACCGTCCATTCACCCGTCGCCTCGGTGTCTAGTGAAGTGGTGGGGAGAATGTACCCCGACCAATTTGCATTCTGACCCTCAGACGGAACAATGACTGATGTGGCGCTCCATTGCGCGAAGAAGGTGGCACTGTAGGTGAACTCCACGAGTTCACCGTTAGTGAAACTGGTGCCGCTCCCGTTCGCCGTTGTGTTCCACCCGGTGAACGTGTAACCAGTTCGGGTGAAGGTATTTGTAGTCACTGCCGCCGAGACGTTCAAGATCTCAGTCTCAGAAGTCATCGTGCCGGTACCGCCGTTTGCGTCGAAAGTGACAGTGGCTGTCTTCGTGCTTGCAGGTGGAGGTGTTGATGCGGGCGCCTTTGGCACGACGGGATTCGATGGCGTCGAGTAAATGCTCCTCCCGAATCTATTGACCGCCGCCACCGTGAAGTAGTAGCCAACACCGTTAGACAAACCCAATATCGAGCACCGTGTCGAACTGCATCTACGGATTGCAGAGCCCCCCGGGTGCACCGTAATGAAGTACTCGGTTATTCGCGAGCCACCGTTAGAAGACGGAGCGACGAAGCTCACAACTGCCGAATTGTCACCCGCCATTGCCGTCACGTGGCGAGGTGCACTCGGGTGCGAACTCCTTGTGGTCGCTGACGCTGGTGAGGCTGATAGTACGGACAGCGCGAGGAGCGCCGGGAGAGCCAAAAACAGCCCGTGGCGGAGCAGCGATGTGCCTCGAATCACGCTAGATGACAATGTACCTTCCACAAAAGACAACTTACGACCGTCTTGTGTTGCGTCGACCGGTCATGCTCAGCAGCCGCCGGAGGATCCGTTGTTCGCCTCAGTTTGGACGTTGGTGGCGATTTGATTCGCCTCGTTGACAAGCGCATGCTCGCTCGCGGCAGCCTGAGACTCCTTGGCAGTGAACCGACTCGACTCTGATGCGAATTGAACGATCTACGACCAGATTATCGGTCAATCCCAAATTAACGGGGTCAAGGGACTCGATTCCCGGAGCTTTTGCATGCCATCAACCACTTCGACGTGTACTGACGTGCGTAGTTGTTTGAATTTTCTTCGAATTGCTGGAGTCTCGTTCACTGATGTTTCCGGAGGACTCTCGTGTTTTGTGGTTGCTTACACGGTCGCTTACGTTGAACACGGTGTAGGGGGTAGGGGAACTCGTATACAACTCATCGCGATACATATTGATTCTTAGTTAAAGCCGAATTAATTGCCAAGTAGCCAACTAAGTGCTGCTACGACGTTCCGATTCGGCCCAATAGTGAGAGCCTGTTCGCAAGGGACGAGCGTACGTATTTGCGATTCCCCTTGTTACTGCTGTCGCAGACAGCTTCAGAGGATCGGTGGATTGGCAAAGAATTTCGTATTGCGTATGTCACGTATGTGGCGTATGGCAGGTATGCTCTTCGGTATGAAGCAGACAAAGATAGTTGACCAAGTAAGTTCCACGAAGGCACAGCGCAATTATGTAAGCCAAGCTGATATTCCTCGGATTGCCCTTTCAGAGGCGTTACGGGTGTCGTTTGTTCTTGCAAACGAATATGGGAAGAAAGCGGCGCGCCCCATTGATGTTGCTGCCGCTCTTAATATGACACCGACCTCAAGTACGTTTCGAGTCCTTTGTGGAGCGTCCGTGGGATATGGGCTGACAGACGGTGGCCCCAACGCAAGTTCGATTGGCCTCACTCAGACTGGACTCCGTGTCGTATCTCCCTTGGAAGAAGGCGACGATACTCGTGCCCTACGCGAAGCCGCTTTGACTCCATCAATCATCCGATCATTCCTTGAGAAATACGACGGTTCACCTCTTCCTTCGGAAAAGATTGCAGCAAACGTGCTCGAGGCGATGGGAGTACCGCATGATGCGGTTGGGCGAGTGTTCAATCTCATTGTGGCTAATGCAAATCAAGTGGGTTTTTTGAAGTCAATAAAGGATAAGACATACGTTGACCTCAATTACGATGCACCGCCAAGTCGAATTCTGAGTTCGCCAACAACTGATTCCAATGAAGGAGAAGTTGTTGAAGATTCGGCAGTCGATCAAGATGCTCCAAAATTTGGAACTCTTCCTGATGTTTCCCGTAACAGGAAGGTATTCATTTCTCATGGCAAGAGCCGCCGTGTCGTGGATCAGCTGAAAGAACTTCTTAACTTCGGAGACTTTGAGCCCGTTGTCACTGTAGATCGTGAATCAGTTTCGAAACCGGTTCCCGCCAAAGTTATGGACGACATGCGTATTTGTTCTGCAGGGATTATTCACGTAAAACCCGAAGAGAGTTTGATGGATAAAGAAGGCAATGAAGTGCATTTTCTTAATCAGAATGTGCTAATCGAAATCGGAGCTGCAATGGCACTTTATCGTGATCACTTCATTCTGTTGGTAGAAGATGGGGCGACCTTGCCGTCGAATTTACAAGGGCTATACGAAGTTAGGTATTCGGGTGATGAGCTTGGCTACGACGCAACGATGAAAGTACTCAAGGCGTTAAATCAGTTTAAGACTTCAGTATCGTAATCGAGGGAAACTTTTTGTATTTACAAGCAACGTCAGGACATTGCTTGGTCATTTGTTGTTCTAGTTGCCCTTGGCGTTGCGCCTGAAACCATTGTCGCCGACATGATGCAAGTTGGTCGTGCTTACTGTCGTCCCCTGACAACCCGAAGTGCATCTGAAGTTAATGAATATCGCCCACGCTCCGGCGAGAACACCCAGCCTCGAAGTCTGATCTGAAGGTCAGGTGCGTTGTTCGCCAAAGTCCATGCTTGGCGATTTACGGTTCCCTTGTTTCCGCCGACGACATTCTGAATCTCCGAGAGCGTGAGCGAATGGTCGGGCGCCTGAATCAAAGCGTGGACGATCCGGTCAGGGATCGTGGAAACCTTCGCAGGTCCTTTTCCCAATTCGACTTTGGTCGCGGTTGCTGTGGTTTCACTCGACAAGGACGTGATCGCGCCTTCGATAATTGTCGTGAGTCGGTATCGTTGGGGCCCTATCTTTTCGATTGAATTCTGAACCACTTTCATTGGTTCCCTTTCTAGGTATATCCGTCAAATATACCAGGAATATCAATTGATGGTGTTTGTCTATTAGTTCTGATCAAGAGGCAGAAGTACGATTCCTGTGAGTCCGTTCCGGCATTTGAGTATGGTCAGAACTATGGAAATGAATAAAATTTTGGGCCAAGTAGTCCACTCGTTATTCCCATGAGGGACAGCGATGCGTCAGGAAGTGCGATAATCACACTATGACATCAAGGGTAATCACAAGTTCGGCGGAACTTGGTCGAAGGATTCAAGATGCTCGCGAAGACGCCAGTATTAGCCAGAGTGCTCTCGCCGAACGTATAGGGATTGATCGCACGGCGATTGTACGTCTGGAAGCAGGAGAACGGAAGGTGAGCGCGACCGAACTCGCTTCAATAGCCGACGTGCTCGATCGTCCGATCGATTGGTTTGTAGTCGAGTCTCCTCTGGCTGTCGTAAGTCGTCGCCGAGACCCCACCGTTGGCGGATTCTCTCGCCGTCTGGATGTGGCTCTCGAACAATGCGCCAGAGACATTGCGTTTCTTCTTGAGCGTGGCGCTCTTCGACCTTCACTGCGCCCCGCATCGTCCCCAGTTCCGTCGAGTTATGACGACGCGGAACGATTGGCAGATTGGGCACGTTCTAAGTTCAATCTCGGTGCCGGACCGCTTCTGAATCTTCAGTCCGTTGCGGAGAAAATGGGCCTCTATGCATTTTCGCTTGATTTGGGTGACGACGCGGGCGACGCGGCCTACGCCGAGGTTGACTCAGTAGGCGTCGCCGTGATAAATGGCGCGACTGACGCATTCCGTCGACGCTTTTCTCTCGCGCACGAGATTGGCCATCACCTGGTCGGTGACTTATACGAGAAGTCTCCAAGAGTTGAAGGCGAACAATCGCACCCTCGTCCAGGCGAAGAATTCGACATCGAGCGGATACTCAACGCCTTCGCTGCTTCGCTGCTGATTCCGCGTTCAGATGCCGTCACGCTTTGGAATCAGTCACAATCACTGAGTGTTCGGAAAGCAGCGTTACATCTAGCAACACGCTTCTGCGTGAGTTGGTCGGTTGCATGCAACCGGCTTCGTGATCTCCAACTCATCGACACTGAAACCCGAAGGCGTCTCATTGAAAGCGGTATCACTCGAGGTGACATCCTGGAGCTGGGAGAGAATTGGTCGGCGGAGCTGGAACCTCCGTCGCTGCCACCCCAATACCTTCTAGATGTGCTTGCGGCATACCGCGCGCAGCGACTGTCCGCGCCGCGGACGGTTTCATTGCTTCACCGCCTCTTGGAGGAGGTTGACCTTCCATTCATTGATGAACCGCCAATTGAATTATTGCGTCGCGAGTTCCCCGCCCTTGCGTGACAAAATTCGTTTTCGACAACACGATTCTAAGCCACTTCGCGCGCGCCAATCGACTCGGCGCTCTTCAAGTAATCACCGAGGATGACGAGTGCGTAGTTCCGATTGAAGTCTTCGGCGAAATTGTACGGGGCGAAAATTTATATCCGGAGCTTGAAAGTTTAGAATCCCGGTTGCATTGGATGCGTCGCGTGGAACTTGAGGACATCAGAGAGATTGTGAGGTTCGCAAGATACAAGGGAGAACTGGGGGGTGGTCCGACTGAAAACATGGGAGAGTCAGCGGCGTTGGCGTGGGCGTCGCATAACAGCGCTGTGGCGATTATCGATGAGGTTCCTGCGAGAACCCTTGGCGATAGTGAGGGAATCGAGTGTCATGGCTCGCTGTGGCTTTTGCTCAGAGCCTTCAATGCGGGTGCCCTAGACAGAGTCACTCTCGAGAACATTCTTGATGATTTGCTCAAAACAGATATGCGACTGCCGATCAATAGCGGAGCGGAGATTGTTGCGTGGGGGTACAAGGAAGGGCTCTTGACATAATGGATTCAGCGCGCTAAGTATCGATGAGAGTTTGGTTCAAGAGCCAATTGGGACTCCTGTAGTTTGGATGGCCGGTTGTCCGGAACATGGAGTCTCCAATACGCGAGCAGGAGGATCGAAACGTTGTAGTTCGATCTGTCTAGCCTTGAATTAGAACGATCACCGATAACTGCTGAAGTCGCTGCTGAAGTTCGACAAATCGGGACACTCGGTGTGCATGTTTTATCGCTGTCAAAAGCAATTACGCGACGAATCGCAGTAATTTGGTCTCTCTTTGACCCCTTGCATCGCAAGCAATTGCACGCATATTTGCATAAACAACGTTCACGACGAGCGTCTGTGGAAGGACGATGATCAGGAATTTTGATCAGTGGAGGTAAGGGGATTCGAACCCCTGACCCCTTGCATGCCATCGGCTCGAGACCCGTTCAAGAGGGTTCAAATCGGTCCAAAATGGCTTCGATTGCTGGGCTTTCAATTCATCTCCGTTCATCAAAATTCACTTCAATTCAACTCAACTGCTGAAGTTACTGCTGAAGTAAACCCCTTGCGCGCTGTGCAAGGGGTCAGATTTCTGATGCATTGACTCCCATGTTTCGAGCACTTCCCCCCGTCTTTGGATTAAGAGAGGGGCTGGTGAAATATTCGCTGGCGATCCAGATAAGTCACGACGGCGATGAGCTCGTTGGTGTGAAGCGCAGGTGCCAGATTGGCAAAAATCTAAACTCATCTCATCGACCCAATTATGGATTCTTCGATCGGCGGCTTCGAAAATCATTCGGTACGTTCTTCGACGATCACAACAGGCACTTCAGTTTCACGAATCCAAGTAGATGCAATGTCCGACCAACTTGTGCTAATTGACTCTGTCGCGATCCAACTACTAAAGAAACTGGGATCCTCAGACATCGGTCGGTACGTCCGATCGAGATCTTCGACTTGAACAATCGTAGGCATATCTACTGCCCACCCCATGAGTAAGGCGTTCCTTGAAGGAAGGACTGGAAGGTCAGCAAGAAGACCTCCAAGGGAGTCAGGAACCATCCGTCTAACCAATTGTTGGTCTTGATCGTTGACGATGCGATGTACAAGAAACGTATTGCATTGCGAGAGTACAGTCTCGGACAACTCAGAAGGTCGTTGAGAAGTCACCACGAGAGAGAGTCCGAACTTCCTTCCCTCACGAGCAATACGCTCAAACATTTCACGGCACAAGTCGCTTGGTACGAGCATCCCTTCATCACTTCGCCCACTGCTTCTTTTATTTAGGAATGTGTGGGCTTCCTCGGCGACGAGAACTGTCGGAATAATCGATCCAGTCTCTTTTCGATAGCGTTCGAGTGCCTCAAGAATTACTCGACCCAGTACTGCAACAACGATATGAAGTACGGGCAATGGGACGAGTGACAGGTCGATGATTGAAACGGCTCCGCCTCCGGTTTCGCCGAGTAAGACATCAAGCCATCCCGCGAGGTCGGTGTCGACGGCGGAGTCTCCAGCGACGGACTGGATTCGGTGATCGTGAAGTAGTGTCCGCAATCGGAACACGAGCGGCGCGACCCACGCTTGGCTGCCGCTGTTGGAATCTTCAAGTGCAAGAAGTTCAATAAGGTCTGCCAACTCATCAATTTGAAATGGAAGCGGATCGTCCTCATGAATCGCGCTCTCGGGATTCGCGGAGCCGCATTCATCCAAGACCTGTCTCGCAATCTCCTCGAGTGCTGTCCAATCCTCCAACGGAACTAATCCCCACCATCCGCCAGATACGTGACTCGATTTCAAATCGGAACATTGGGACGAAATGCTTCCTAGGAGCACGTCGAGGTTTGAACTAGACCCTTGACTCAAGAAACCTGTGACGTCGCCAAGTGCGTCCAGCACTGCTCCTGAATCTTGTCGACTCTTGAAATCCACCGGGTTAGCTCCCATAGATCTAAGCCTCAATTGTGTATGGAAGTATCCAATTTTGCTCGCGACTTTCCGGAGCAGTGGGTCCGCGATCCCACTTCGTGATCGAACTTGCTGCAGAGCTTTCCTCAGGAATGGGGCCTGAGCACCAGGACTCGCGCCTGTGAAGGCAATCCACTCAGCAGAATTCCATATCCATCCCGGTACGCGCAAGGATTCAAGCCCGTCAGCGCTCCCTTCAACAGCGAATTTTCTTGGTGTAACGCAGAGGTCGTCAAACGATTGAGAATATTCGCCATTCGTGTCGAGAATTATGAAGCGAACTCGCGGAGTCGTCACGCCGGAAGCCCCTGCCTTGGATATTGACTTTCGAATGATCAATGTCGCAGAACACGACTTCCCACTTCCAGTGTTTCCCAAGATTGCTAGATGCCTTCCAAAAATGCGGTCGACTTCGACCGTCACGTCGGCACCACCGGTCAGTGACGAGGTTCCGATGGTTATCGACGATTTTGTGTAGAAGGTATGTGCCAAGGCCTTTACTTGCTCAGTCGTCGGCAAGAGCACGGGATCACCAACCGTAGGGAAGAGCAGCACTCCACGTGCCACTGCAAGTACTCCTGTCTCGTCTGCCCCAACGGTGCCTAGTGGAATGACGCGCATGCGACGTTCCGACTCAGGAAGATCTACAATTCCGCGATTGTCACCCTGAGCATTCCTTGAGGTTGGCATTACCCCGATCCATGTGATGATCCCGATCACATCGCCGGCTTCTGATGGGACAATGACGAGTCCGTTGATTCGAGGAAACCGAATAAGTTCTCGTGCATTTAGGGCGGTGCCATGGGGCGCGTCAGGTTCGAGCTTGACTTCCAGAACGTCGGCACTTACCGCTTGAACCGTACCAATGACGAGTCCTGCCCGGAATTCAGACAGTGTGGTCAACGTCAACCTCTGGTTCCGTTGCCGAATCATTTCCTCCAGGGGCCGCTCGATTCCTTATCAAAGCGGCTCGTCGCCACGTGATGTCATCAATTGCTGGCTTCGGCAGATAATTGTCGACAAGAGTCTGAAGATCAGCAAAGTGTGGGCCAATGAGAAGGCTTATCTGTGACGAATTTCCATGTGATTTTAGGAATCGCTCAACCTTCCCGCCTGCGTCGTCGTAGCTGATCACCAGAACATGTGTTGAGGGGATGGTTAACATGTCGGCGAGTATTCGGTTTATGTGGTCGTCGCCAAATCCATAGCCGTATGTGACGACAACGCTGTTTGGTCGGCAAACGGCCGCCGAAAAATCTCGGAACAACTCGGCATACGGGTAATAGGAAGTCTCCTGATCCTTGGCAGCACTCGGGTAGATCAGGACACTTTCAGAGTCCGGCTCGACCTGCGAACCGAATTCGATTGGAACTCGTACGATTCCCACATCGTCAAATTTCCAATCAACGGAACCGTGCAACTTTGTGACCCGGACAACCCCTTCGAGAAAGCGCGGTTCTCCGCGAACGCCCGGAGGGTTGTAGTGAAGATCTATGTCCATTCGCGATGCACGAAAGCGAGGGTTGAGGGTGCCGATGAATCGATCGATGATCCGGATACCCGAGACTTCGCATGTGAACTCGATCACTCTGTCATAGTTAGTGGTGAAAAGGTGCAATCGGTCACGATTCGGAGTTCGACTTGCAAAAGTGAGAAGAAGTGATACGAGATATCCCACTGGCGTGAGGTCAGTTACGGAATCTTCCTTCGGGAATTCACCACCGCGTATGGTACTTTCCGCTAAAAGTATCGATGAAATCAATTGAGAGAGAGATGCTTGAATCGCTTGAGAGACGAGATCGGCGCGGCTATCGCCTGCAATTCGAAGACCCGCCTCGAGAGAAATTGCAATTCTCAAGAAGTCCTCGATATTTGGGGACCCTCTACCTAGTTTCTCGGCACTCTCAATCACCTCAGAGTTGAAGATCGTGTTGAGAGCTTCGTCGGAAATCGTCAGCTCGCTTGCCATTGAAGGCGCTTCCCCGCCCGCTAAGAAAGTGGCAGCGGTTGTGAGTCCGTTTCCAACCAAGAGCGAAAGATGCTCCGATTGAAGGATGGCAGATAACCAGGGTTCAAGCATTGGTCGAATGCGATCACTCTGCTCTGGTGGCTCATCAGATTCGTATCGGATGTCTCCAACGCGACATACGTGGTTCATGAACTGATTTGTCATAGTATTCGCAATGATTGCACGTCTTGGACAACGGGAAGGTTGTCGAGATTCTGCGCCAGTCCCTTTGTCACTCCAATGAGATAGTGAGGATAAACGAATACTGGACCACGGCGAGAGTTTCAGTCTTAGAAGAGACGCTGTGGTTCAACCTTGGGAGGCAGCGCATGGAAATCGGCTGTGTCCTGGGGCTCCAGCCACTTGCTCTCGCTGACGTCCGTTAGCCTCTCGGCACCCTTGGCAATCAGTGCAATGTTGCCTGCGCCAACATCGGGACCATCCCATACCAATACTCGGCCGTAGTTCTTCTTCATGGCTTCGATAGCCCCATCCCAAGTGCCGCCCTTACCTGAGTCGCTGGTGATGATGACTGTCGCGTTTGCCAGCCCGTAGATGAGCTTATTTCGGCCCATGGCAGACCCTACAGAGAATGGTGCATCTGGTCCATATGGGCTCGCGATGGTCAAGGCGCCTTCTTGGACGGCAGCACGGATGTCCGAGTTCCGGCTGATGGTGCGGATTCCCTCGGTAGGGATGCCACAAACGCGTCCGCCTACTTCGAGACCGGTCCGCATCGCTACCTGATCGATACCTCGAGCTAGTCCGCTAATGACGCCGAAGCCACCTCGGACTGCCGATCGCGCGACGTCGGCAGCGACTTCCTCATGACTCTCGGTGATTTTCCTTGACCCAACGATTCCGACGCCTGGTTCGGACAGCCACTCACTGGGACCAGCCACCAGAAGCATTGCTGGGCACTGCTCGCCTAGTGAAGCCCGCAGTTTTGCCGGGAATGCTTCATCGGCGGCGGTCACCATGCTGATGCCACTTTCTTCAAGGCGTTCAGACTCGAAAGCTAGAGCCCGTGATGAGTCCAAAAGAGTTCGAATGCGTCGTGCATCCTCCTCCTTGAGGTTGAGATGCGACGCTAATTGAGAGACATCCATCTCAATGATGCCACTGAGGAGTTGGTCGTGAGGAAACGCTTTCCAGAATTCTCGCGCGGTGAGCGCTTTGGCGTCACTTTCGATGAGCCGGTTGGTGAGGAGCGCAATCGTTAGTGACTCGGTCGATCTGATCATGAGGCACTCGTCGCCAATGCCACGGGGAAGACTCTCGGAAATCCCGATCTACGGAGTAGGCGGCCAATCTCGGTCATGGTCCAACGCGAGTCGACCACGTCGTCAATGAGTATCACAGGTCCCAACTCTACGTTGGCGAGTTGGTCGAGGTTGATGCCGAACGCACCCTCGACATTCGCCGCCTGGTGTGCGCTGTTCTGCATAGTCTTTTGCGGATTCCCACGTCGAATTCGCTCGACCAGATCCAGGACTGGTAGGCCAAGTATCTCGGCGATTCGCTTAGCGATGTCGGCGACCAACGCGGGATGATTCAGGCTGGGTACGAAAGTCACGGCGGTTGGATGCGGTGTGGGGTTCCATTCACGGATCATGTCCGCCACGGCGACGACGAGCGAATCATCGAATCTGCCCGTCTCTTGCTTCCCCCGCCTGACTGCTTGACCGTGTCCCACGTCACCCCACCGGCTGAGATACTTACCCGTCTCGAGTCGTTCATCCGCGGGGATCATTTTTCTGCGTGAATCTTGTCGACGCGGCTCGATGATTCCGAACTGGTGGTCGAGGAATCGCTGCGCATCCTGCACCAGACTAGGGGAGAGGGTGGTGGTGAAACCTCTTCCCGTGCAGTTGTCACAAAGTCCGCAGATCGTGAACTCGTGGTCATCGAGCGCGTTGACAAGAAAGGCCATCCGACAACCACTCCCCGTTGCGTAATGCTCCATTTCAACCTGCTCTGCGCGGCGGATTGCCGCAAGAGACTCGATCCGCTCTCGCGGATACGTCCATGCTTTCAGCGTTCGTTCGTAGCGTTGTGCGGACACCCGACGAACCACGCCCTCCACATCAAGTTGTTTCAGTACGTGTTCGATTCGGCCTAAAGGAAGATTGACGTGTGCCTCAATTCGTACCGTCCAAAGGGGTCCGTCGGAAGATTCAAGCGCGGCGAGCACGGCTGCCACTTGATCTTCCGACGGAAAAGCAGTCGCTATGAACCATTCAATGATGTCGTGATCCTCGACTCCTCGTAGAAGCACGCCGATGGAAGTCTCGAGTGCCCGGCCAGCTCTACCGACCTGTTGGTAGTAGTGAACGACCGAGCCAGGCGATTGGAAGTGCACCACGAAAGCGATGCGAGGATTGTCGTATCCCATCCCAAGAGCCGAAGTCGCGACGATGACCTTGAGCGTTCCATCGGAGAGCATCTCTTCGAGTTCCTCGCGCTCCGCCGAATCAAGAGCCCCGTGATAGTGCCTCGTGGAGATTCCCTGGCTCGTCAACCAGATCGATACGGATTCCACGTCACGCTTCGTGAGGCAGTAGATGATCCCAGAACCCGGAAGGTCTTCAACGTGTGTCGCGAGCCAAGCTAGTCGGTCCGCGGGTTCGGAGAGATCGACGACGTGAAGCGCCAGGCCAGAGCGCGCCAAGGGACCACGTTGAATGATGGCACCTTGACCGAGTTGCTCTCGCGCATCCTCGATCACGCGATTGTTTGCTGTCGCTGTACAACCCAGAATCGGCATGCCCGCTGGGAATGCGTTGAGCATCTGGCCAATACGTCTGTAGTCAGGTCGAAAGTCATGGCCCCAGTCGGAGATGCAATGCACCTCATCAATTACGGTGAGACCTGGTTTTGCGCCAACTAGGGGCATTGCCTTTGCGGCGAATTCAGGATTTGCCAGCCGTTCCGGTGAAACAACAAGTACATCGATTTCGTCTTGCTCTACCAGTTCAACGAGTTCTGCGACCGTGTTGTCAGAAGCGGAGTTGATAGTGAATGTACGGAGTCCGAGGCGCTGTGCGGCCTCCATCTGATTTCGCATGAGCGCCAAGAGCGGTGAGATCAGCAACGTCGGTCCAAGCCCTCGGTCACGTAGAAGCTTGGTCGCGACGAAGTAAACGGCGCTCTTACCCCAACCGGTTCTTTCTACCAAGACGAGACGTTCGTGCCTCTCGACTAACGCGTCCACCGCCTCGCGTTGATCGTCTCGAAAAGTTGCTTCAGGCAGTCCCGTTAGCCGTCGGAGTGCATCAAGAACAGCGTCATCGTTGACCATGCTCACAACATACGTGTGTGCTGTCACTTTCAAATGGTGCCCGGGTTTGTCATGGCGAGAAGTTGTCGAATAGCCCACGGCTTTGAATGGATGGTGGCTGTAAGCAGGACTTCCTTCTGCGACTGGGATCTCAAGAAGCCAAGCTGTCAAACCCCGATCACGGGCTACGCAGATGAGACCGATTCTGCCCCGACTTCGATTAACTCGTCGGAATGCACTTTGAGGCCGCGATAGCGATCCGAATGATTGCCTCATGTTCGATTGCCTTGAGCGTGACCACAGCCCGCTGTCGTACCATCTACGCATGATCACTGGTGCCATCAAGAACCAAGTCGACAAGGTCTGGGATGCCTTTTGGTCTGGGGGCATCTCCAACCCGCTTGAAGTTATCGAGCAAATCACGTACCTCCTCTTCCAGCGTCGACTCGACGACATGCAGGTCTTGGAGGAGAACAAGGCGGCGCGACTTAAGGGGCCAGTGGAGCACCGAATCTTTCCGGCGGGAAAGGACGAGCTAGGACGCCCCTACGAGGACATGCGCTGGTCCCGATTTCGGCACTTTGCTCCTGACGAGATGTACACCGTCATCGACCGACACGTCTTCCCATTCCTCCGGACGCTTGGTGGCAATGGTTCGACATACGCGCATCACATGAAGGATGCGCGTTTCACGATTCCCACCTCTCAGCTTCTTGCGAAGGTCGTTGACCTCATCGCCGAGGTCCCGATGGAAGATCGTGATACCAAGGGCGATCTCTATGAGTACATGCTCGCCAAGATTGCGACGGCAGGACAGAACGGTCAGTTCCGGACGCCTCGCCACATCATTCAGCTCATGGTGGAGATGGTTGCGCCCACGCCAACTGACGTCATTTGCGACCCTGCCTGTGGCACGGCAGGCTTCTTGATCGCGGCGGCTGAATACTTGCGCCATCACAACCCTGAGATGCTCCGAAGCGAGAAACCGCGGGCGCACTTTCACCACGAGATGTTCCACGGGTTCGACTTCGACAACACGATGCTCCGAATCGGCAGCATGAACATGCTCCTCCATGGTGTCGAGAATCCAGACATCAGGTATCGAGACTCACTATCGCAGGATCACGCTGGCGAAGAAGAGCGCTACAGCCTGGTGCTTGCCAACCCTCCCTTCGCCGGATCACTCGACTACGAGCACACTGCCAAGGACCTGCAGGCCATCGTCAAGACGAAAAAGACCGAGCTGCTCTTTCTTGCGCTCTTCATCCGCTTGCTCAAGCCCGGAGGACGAGCGGCAGTCATCGTTCCCGACGGTGTCCTGTTCGGGTCCAGCAACGCCCACAAGACGCTGAGAAAGATTCTCATCGAGGACCAGAAGCTCGATGCTGTCGTGTCTCTCCCGAGTGGCGTCTTCCGACCTTACGCCGGGGTATCCACGGCCATTCTTCTCTTCACCAAAACTAACTCTGGTGGCACCGATCGCGTGTGGTTCTACGACGTGGAAGCGGATGGCTGGTCGCTTGACGACAAGCGAGCGCCACTCCTCTCGGAGGACAAGCTCGGCCCCGTACCCGACACACAGCTAGCCGGCGAAGAACGCGCCAAGAACAACTTGCCCGACACGTTGGCCCGATGGACGAACCGCAATGGAAGCGAACTCCACCGCGCTCGGACCGATCAGAGCTTCTGCGTTCCCAAAGCCGACATCGTTGCCCAGGGCTACGACCTCAGCCTGAACCGCTACAAAGAGGTCATCCATGAGGAGATGGAGCACCGACCACCATTGGAGATTCTCGCTGACCTCGCCAAGATCGAAAAGGACATTCAGCAGGGAATGAAGGATCTGGAGGAGATGCTCCGGTGATCGCCACTGTTGGGCCGGGCTGGGCGCGGGCAACGCTTGGAGAGCTTACGCGCACGACGCGACCAATTTGTTATGGCGTCCTCAAGCCAGGACCGAATGTGGCGGGGGGAATCCCTCTCGTGCGCGTGACCGATATTTCCGAAAATCGCTTCTGCGACAAGCATCTGATTTGCATTAGCCACCGGCTAGATGAAGAGTTCCGACGAAGCCGACTGCGAGGCGGTGAGATCCTGGTTTCCATTCAAGGGACCGTTGGGCGCGTCGCGATATGCCCACCAGAATATGCAGGTGCGAACATTTCCCGAACTATCGCAGTTATCGAGCCTGACGATCGTGCCGATCGGCGATATTCCTACTGGTATCTTCGCCATCTTGGAGAAGCGGGCGCTTTCAAAACTGTTGGGTCAACACGGGCGAGCCTGAACATCGCGGCACTACGCAATGTCGAAATTCCACTGCCCCCGCTTCCGGTGCAGCGACGGATCGTAGCGATTCTCGATCAGGCAGATGCGTTGCGAGAGAAGCGAAGACTGACAATTGCTCAGCTTGACGCCCTCAGCTGGTCCGTCTTTTTCGACATGTTTGGCGATCCAGGGACGAATGAGAAGAAGTGGGACGAGAGTACTCTCGGTAAGTTGTGCATGGTAAAAGGCGGAAAGAGGCTGCCAAAGGGCGAGGACTACTCACCGATACCAACGCCGTTTAGATACGTCAGAGTTACGGACCTACAAGAAGGGTGGGTAGACGAAGCGGCGCTTCTATATCTGAGACCCGAGATTCAGTCCCGGATAAGCCGGTACATCGTAAACACCGGCGACATAATCGTTTCGATCGCTGGCTCGATTGGCCTCGTAGCGCCGGTCCCGCCCTCCGTCGATGGCGCCAACCTGACTGAGAATGCAGCGAAGCTTGTGCCGAAGACGCGCGGAGCCTACGATCCCATCTTCTTGTCAGTACTTTTGCAGACTGCATTTCTTCAAAGCCAGATTCGATCGCATGTCGGACAGGTCACTATTGGCAAGCTCGCTCTTTTCCGGATCGAGAAGTTGCGGGTCTTCCTTCCGCCTGTCGACCTCCAAAAGGAGTTTGCAAAACGGTCAGCAGTTATTCAGAGTGCGCTATCAGTACACCGTAATTCGCTTGCTAATCTCGACACCCTCTTTGCTTCTCTGGAGCACCGAGTGTTCCAGGGCGAGCTATGAGCAATTTCACCTTCCTCGCCAACGAATGGCCGCAAATCCAGGAGGCTGCTGACAAGGCGGAGGCTTCTATCCAGACCGACCCACGCACCTCGTGCTTTTACGCACGCAGAGCGACAGAACTATTTGTCAACTGGATCTACAAGGTTGACTCAACGCTCCGCCTCCCGTACCAGGACAACCTTGGTGCGCTGCTCCATGAACCCACCTTCAAGCAGGCGGTGGGCGAGGCTGTTTTTAATAAGGCCGTTCTCATCACCCGCATCGGGAATCGAGCCGTGCATGACAACCGGACCATCCCAGAGTCGGCATCAGAGGCAGCGGTTCGTGAGTTGTTTCATGTGTGCTACTGGCTTGCTCATACCTACGCACGTGAAGCGAGGCCTGCACCAGGGCTCACCTACAACTCGGATGCTACGGCACCGTCGGCCGCAATTGGAACGCAAACCGCCGCGAAGCTGCAGGAGCTAGGGGCGTCTCTCGCTGAGCGAGACGAGAAGCTGACTGCACTTTTGGCGGACCGAGAGGCGCTCGATGATGAGCTAGTCCGCTTGCGGTCCGAGGTCGCCAAGGCGAAGAAGGAGGCAGCCGAGCACGCGGATACTCACGACTACTCCGAGGCAGAGACCCGGACGCACATTATCGATGAGTATCTCCATGAGGCTGGGTGGCCCCTCAATAATGAGCGTGACCGTGAGTATGAAGTTTCTGGGATGCCGAACCAGCAAAACACAGGATTCGTCGACTATGTCCTTTGGGGTGATGACGGCGTGCCCCTCGCTATTGTTGAAGCAAAACGCACGACCAAGTCTCCGCTGGCGGGAAAGCAGCAGGCGAAACTCTACGCCGACTGCCTGGAGGAAGAGTTCAGCCGAAGGCCAGTGATCTTCTATTCCAACGGCTACCAGACGTGGATTTGGGACGACCAGATGTACCCACCCCGCGAGGTGCAGGGCTTCTACACGAAGGACGAGCTGGAGCTCCTCATTCAAAGAAGGACGAGCCGTAAGTCCCTCGCGACCGCCGAGATCAACGACGCCATCGTGGAGCGGTACTACCAGACACGAGCCATTCGCAGGATCGGGGAGGCATTCGAGAGCGACCTCGAACGGAAGGCTCTCCTCGTGATGGCAACAGGGGCTGGGAAGACCCGTACGGTCATTGCGCTCTCCGACCTCCTCATGCGGTGCAACTGGGCAAAGCGCATCCTCTTCCTCGCTGATCGTACGGCTCTCGTAAATCAGGCGGTTGGAGCGTTCAAGACTCATCTCCCTTCATCGTCTCCGGTGAACCTCGTGACGGAGCGTCACGGGGATGGACGTGTGTACGTCTCGACCTACCCGACGATGATGGGCCTGATCGACGAGATGCAGGAAGGTCGCCGCCGATTCGGGCCAGGACACTTCGATCTCATCGTCATCGATGAGGCGCATCGTTCCGTGTATCAGAAGTACCGGGCAATCTTCGACTATTTCGACAGCCTCCTCGTCGGTCTCACTGCAACCCCAAAGGATGAGATCGATATCAACACGTATCAGCTCTTCGAGCTGGAGCGGGGTGTCCCGACCGACGCCTACCAGCTCGACGACGCGATCAAGGACGGGTTCCTTGTCCCGCCCATTGCCGTCTCCGTGCCGATCAAGTTCCAACGACAGGGCATCACCTACAAAGACCTGTCCCCAGAGGAACAGGAGAAGTGGGATGCCCTGGAATGGGGTGACGACGACCCGATACCCGACAAAGTGGAGTCATCTGCGCTGAACGCGTGGCTTTTCAACGAGGACACGGTCGACAAAGTTCTCGCGCACCTAATGACGGAAGGCCAGCGGGTTGCCGGCGGTGACAGGATTGGCAAGACGATCATCTTCGCGAAGAATCAGGCACACGCAGACTTCATCGTCGAGCGCTTTGATGCGAACTACCCCAAGTTCAAGGGTGCGTATGCGCGCACAATCCATCACGGAGTTAACTACGCCCAGTCATTGATCGACGACTTCTCGAGCCCGGCTAAAGCACCGCACATAACTGTCTCTGTCGACATGCTTGACACTGGTATCGATATCCCGGACGTCGTTAATCTCGTCTTCTTCAAGCAGGTTCGCTCTAAGACGAAGTTCTGGCAGATGGTGGGGCGTGGGACGAGGCTCCGTCCGGATCTTTTCGGCCCAGGGGATGACAAGAAGAGTTTCTTCATCCTCGACTATTGCGGCAACCTTGAATTCTTCAGTTTGGACCCGGCAACGGCCGAGGGTCGCCTCGGTCAGACGCTCAGCACCAAACTGTTCACGACCCGCTTGGACCTCATCGCAGAACTTGACCGGGGCAAAGTATCGGGCGTCGGAGACGACGGGACCGGGAGGCTCCGAACGGAGACAGCGTCGCTTTTGCACGGCGTGGTGGCTTCCATGGACCTCGACAACTTCGTCGTGCGTCCAAAGCGAGCGCACGTCGAGCGGTTCGCCAAGCCAGAGGCGTGGACTGTCCTACAGCAAGACGATCTCCACGAACTTGCCTCGGAGGTTGCCCCGCTGCCTTCTGACGTTGAGGCAGAAGAGGAGGAGGCCAAGCGCTTTGACCTCCTGATGCTCAACCTGCAGCTCACCGTTCTGCGCCACGAACCACGCTTTACGAGACTTCGGGACCAGGTCATTGCCATTGCAGAGATGCTCGAAGAGCAAGCCAATATCCCGATGGTGAGAGAACAACTCGTTGTCCTGGAGGAGATTCAGTCCGAAGAATGGTGGCAGGACGTCACTGTAGTGATGCTGGAGCAGGTCCGAAAGAAGCTGAGAGACCTCGTCCAGTTCATCGAGAAGCGGAGCCGGAACGTCTTGTACACAGACTTCGAAGACGAGATTGGCGAAGCGAGGTCATTCGATCTTCTCGGAATCTCGCCGCCACAGGACATGGAGCGCTTTCGGGCGAAGGCGCGTGCATTTTTACGCGATCACCAGGACCACATCACCATTCACCGGCTTCGGATGAACAAGTCCTTGACATCGAGCGACTTGGAGGCCTTGGAGGGCATGTTCGCCGAAAATGGCATTGGCGATGCTGAGACTATCGCTAGAGCGAAGGACGAGAGTCAGGGGCTCGGGCTATTCGTCCGATCATTGATCGGACTCGACCGAGGCGCCGCCAAGGAGGCGTTCGCCGACTTCCTTCAAGGAAGGTCGCTCAGCGGGAATCAGATCGAGTTCGTTGATCTGATCATCAATTACCTCACTGAGCACGGCGTCATGGGTGCAGCACTGCTGTACGAGTCACCATTTACAGATATAGCACCGCATGGCCCAGATGATCTGTTCACCTCAGACGAGGTGGATCGCATCGTTGCTGTTCTAGACGAAGTCCGTACCGCTGCCGAGGCCGCATAGTCCAGGTGGCCACCAATGGTCGGTGTAGTGGAACTCGAAGTCATTGTCGTAAAGGTGTCAGAGCCGTGACATCGGCATGCTCCGATTGGGTGAGGCAGACTGGGTCAGCGATGTGACGGGCAGTAGGAGGCGCTGTGGTTGAGAGACCAGTAGTTGACGTCGATCGTATTGACGGTAAGCCAAGGACAGTCCGTGAGCTGTTTACCTCTCGAAAATACAACGTGGACTATTACCAACGGGAGTTCGCGTGGACGCAGGCGAACGTAATCGAGCTACTCGATGACTTGACTGGACGGTTCCTTGATTCGTGGGATGAAAGTCACGAGCGTCAAGACGTATTGACGTACCGTCCGTACTTTTTGGGTCCAATCGTTACTAATAATCGTGGAGGGATACTCTTTCTCGTCGACGGTCAGCAGCGAGTCACCACTCTGACGCTGCTACTCATTTACCTTCTTCACCTTCAGGCGGATCGCCCCTCCAAGGATCAGGTGGATGTAAGACAGTTTGTTGCATCAACAAAAGTAGGTAAGTGGAGTTTCAACCTCGATGTAGAGGATCGTGAGGAGTGCATGCAGGCGCTTCTAGGGGGCACGCCACCGGTCGTTCCTGAGGGCGACGAGTCGGTAGCGAACCTCTGGGCTCGGTACCAGGATATTGAGCAGTTGTTTCCGCAGGAACTGAAGGATCGCAAGTTGCCATATTTTGTGGACTGGCTTTTGGAGAGGGTTGCAGTAGTCGAGATTGCCACTTCTGACCAGGAGATGGCGTTGGAGATCTTCGAGACTATGAACGATCGCGGTCTCCGACTGACCACCACCGACATGCTGAAGAGTTACCTGCTTGCCATGATGCGCGATCCTGCGGAAATCGAATCAGCGAATCACCTTTGGCGCGAGCGCGTCGCAGCTCTTGGCAATGCTGCTGACAAGGGAGACTCCGACTTTATTCGAAACTGGCTCCGGTCGAAGTACGCCGACACAATTCGAGACCGACGGAAAGATGCTGTACCGGGCGATTTCGACATCATTGGTACGGCGCCGCATAAGTGGGTTCGCGACAATCGCGAAGATATCGGACTTCGAAAGGCTGGTGATTACGTCGCCCTAGTCAATCGAGATTTCGAGCGCCTTTCAGGTCGGTACTTGCAACTCCTAGAAGCCTCTCAGAAGCTGACCTTAGGTCTTGAGGAAGTCTTCTACAACGCATGGAATGGTTTTACATTCCAGTACCCCCTGATTCTTTCTGCAATTTCGCCAGCTGATGATGACGAGACGTTTCGTACGAAGACTCGAATGGTGGCTGGCTGGACTGATATCTTCGTCTCCCGTCGCATCGTCAATTACCGTAACTTCGGATACTCGACGGTCGCTTACACAATGTTCAACCACATGAAGGACATTCGTGATCTCGACGTAACCGAGCTGGCACAGGTGCTGGGCGTGAAGGTTGCAGAAATGGAAGATACCTTCGATGCACTGTCCAATTTTGGACTGCACCAGAGAAACGGAAACCAGGTCAAGTACTTGCTCGCTCGCATGGCAGCTTGGCTTGAGGAGCAATGCGGCGGGTCCCTCACGTTTGCCGACTTTGTCAGCCGCGATCGAAAGCATCCGTTCGAGATTGAACACATCTGGGCGAACCACATTGAGCGCCATCCGGAATTTCCAAGCGAACAGGCCTTCGCCGATCAACGAAACAAGGTGGGGGGCTTGCTTCTTCTCCCCAAAGATTTCAATGCGAGCTACGGCGACAAGCCATACTCGGTGAAACAAAAGCACTACTTCGGACAGAATTTGTTGGCCAAGTCTCTGAATGCGGAGTGTTATGAACATAATCCGACATTTTTGAGTTTGAAAAAAGAACACGATCTAGCCTTTTCGCCGATAATTGATGAATTCACAATCTCATCGTTCGCTGAGCGTCAGTCGCTCTATGAGCAACTATGCGAACTGATATGGGAACCATCACATTACGGTCTTGAAGTTCCGTCAGGCCTCAAGCCTTCGGGGTTTGAAGAGAAGCAGCAGCGATACTTCGGCGTGAGTTTGAAGGATTTGCTCGACGCCGGTGCACTTCACTCTGGACAGCAACTCACTGGAAATCGAAACGGTGTGATTTACTCGGCGAACGTTACTCAAGACGGTGAAATTGAGTTGGAGGATGGGCGCAGGGAAGAGTCGCCCTCGAAGGCGGGCGCCGCAGCTCTTGGGGGAAGGTCATGCAATGGCTGGTACTTCTGGCAAGCCGATACGGCTCGAGGGTTGGTACGACTCACGCGGATTCGTGATGACTATCTTGAACGACAACGTAGCTAAGGGTCGAAGGATGTCAATCGGTAGTTGTGAGTGACGAGACATTCCCACGAAAATCAGAAGCCAGGGCCGATGTCAATGAAGGAGATCTTGATTGGTTTCGAAAGTTCATTAACCAACGAAGATGGCAGCGAGGCAAGGCGGACCCATCGCACGAGTACACGATTAGGGGATGGGTTCCCGATAACGAGGAGGACTTTCAGCGGGCGGTGGTCGTCATCCGTAAACTGGGGGAGTCTGCAAAGTACTTTTCAGAGACCTACGTCTACCTGCATGTCGACGGGATGAAGTATTGGACTATGGGCAGTCCGGCCGGGGACACGACCGTTGTGAACAGATCAGAGTCATAGAACCTGAAGTGATCATCTGCTTCAGCGACCCTTCATGAAATCGTCGACTTGAAGATAGTGACAGTCCTCGCGGATAGAGTGGGGAGCAACATCAAGAGCGATCGAGGGACATGGCCCTACGACATCGCCGCAACCTGCTTGTGCAAGGTGCGAATGCCATGCGATGGAGGTTATATGTCAGAGATTCGCCTACCCAATATGTGCGGACTGTTCAAGCCCGGCCACAATCTCCATTGGATTCAGATGAATCTGGCCGTAGAAGACAGCGAAAACCTACCCGCTCCTGGTCGTTTCATAGAAAGCCGAACTGACGGGTCAGTCGTGATTGAAGTGGATGGTCACGAATTGCTCCTCTGGAACCATGAGCCCGAACGGCTTGCTGATGCGGCCGCCGCGAATGAAGGAGCCGTCGAGTACCAGCCTCGTTGGGGACTGCTCTGGGTGTCTAGTGAAAGTGGTAGATACGCATTCTGCGCCGCACGGTCGCCGGATGATCATGTTCAATGTCCACTGCAGCCATCAGTCGGAAGCCCAGTAGAACTTCTCAAGAGCGCCGGAGGATTCACCATTTCAGCGAATGATATGCGCGGGAATGCCTTTAGGAAGAATGCCAAGACGTCGGATTGCATGTAAAAAGGATGTTGGAGGCTCAGAGCCATAGGGCGCCAGGGTCTCCGAAATCAGGTGGCGTGGCCAAGTCCACGGCGTCGAAGATCAGGTCCGGGAACTTGACGCCGAAAAAAAGACATTTGACAAGCCTTGCTCAAATCGGTATTGACTCATAGCTCTACCATCATTTTCTTGGGCAGGCCGACGTCTACGACTAACTTCACCTACATATGCGTGCGAAAATACTTCAAGGCATCTATGCGACTTCGGAGCCAAACGAAGAAATTGATCTCTATTCGGGTAAGTTGATCATGTCTTGGCCAAATGGATCGGTTGAAGGCGATGGAACAATCAAGTTGGAGTGGTCGCCAGAACCACGAGTCCATTTCCACTTAGTAACAAATCCAGAGTTTCGACGGGTACCGCCCCCTTCGTCAAATGATGACACTCTCGTGCTGACCTCGACCAATGGCAAGGGAACGGTCTCGACATTCGGTGAGGCCTTTACCGGAGATCCTTCAAAGAGAATAATCGAAGGCCAGATTAATCAATCCTTCGAAGTTGGTAACCCCGCGCCAGTCGCGTCAATCCTGTTCCACGTTCCGAATTTCCCGGACTTTTTAGGGAAGCAGGTCGATATCGGGAACGGGGTCTCTGCGTCTCGAATGGAGATCGAGTCCGCCAAGTGGCACCTCAACCTTGATGGGATCCCCAATGTCGACATCCATCGTCAACTCAGCGAACAAGGCGGATTCGCGATAACGCATGTCGGCGAGGTCCGTCGCCAAGATGACGAGCCGATTCAGTACTCTGAGGTTGAAGAGTTAATGGTGAATCTTCATTGGTACTTCTCGATGCTGCGGAGTGAGCGAACTGGGCCGATTCTTGTTGCTGGGATCCATGAAGGCGAGACGATTTGGGAGCGATGGGAGTCTGGAATTACATCGCCGTGGCTCGGCCGACGGTCATGGCTTCCCCGATTTCCACCCGTAGGAAAATTGCCAGCGGACTCAGACCCAACAAGCGTGGTCTTCCAATATATGTGCGAACTAGTCAAGGATCCGACGGGCCCTAATTCATTTGAAATGATTATCGATTGGTACACACAGAGCGTGACCAACTCGAACATAGCAACTCGCGGAATACTCGCGCAGGCTGGGATTGAGTTGTTGGCATGGTTGGAATTAGTTGAAGATGTTGGCATGAGCGCAGACGGCTTTGGCCGACTTACCGCCGCGGATCAACTTCGACTGCTGCTGAGCAGTGCAAGCATTCCTATCGACGTGCCGCCTTCCCTGCCCAAGTTGTACGCAACCACAAGAAAGAGTTCGGATGGCGATGAAATCGATGGTCCTGGTGCCGTAACTGAAATCAGAAACAGCATGGTTCATCCTAAGAAGAAGGCACGGTTCGGCGATCCGATTGCAATGTTGGAAGGAAGCTTCTTGGCTGCCCGCTACTTGGAGCTTTCGTTGCTACACCGATGCGGTTACGCGGGACGCGTCATGAATCGGACCAACTGGTCTGAGAGTGCTTCGGTTCCTCCTTGGGTCAAGCCGGAAACCGGCGTAGAAGATCGGTAGAACCCCCGGTGCGGAACTCTACGAAGCTGGCCGACTTTGGATCGCGAGTGCAGGCAGTGCTGGGGTTTTACCGTTTGGTGTCATAAAACCGGGATCCGCGAGGATCACCGAGATGGCAGTGCCATAGTTCAATGACAACACCTTCACCGATTCATCCGACCACATGACAGGGACCGGGCACTTGAGTACCTGGCCCAAATAACAGTGGTGGGGATAGGTGATAAGGACGATCGAAACGTCCGTTTCTCGATTCAAAACGCCGGCTTGGCGCTTCGCGCTCGCCATCCTCGGGCACGGCACCAGGTCTTCAAAACGATGGCTCGAAATCGGAATCTGACGTTTGCGGGTTGGCATACACCCACGAACGTCTAAGCCTCGATGGCTAGCGGTCGAAGCCAAAGTCCCGGGTCGGCGACTCGAAGAGTTCGTCGTCCGACAGCAGATATGCAGTCTTCGCCGGCGCGTCCTCGACCACGGCGAGCGCGATGGCCCGTTGGGCCGTACGCAGAACACGACCGCGCTGGGCCTCTTGTTCGTGACTGATAGGTGCATCGTCAAAAATGGTGTCAGGGTTGTCAATACCCCAGCGGTCAAAGTAAGCAGCACCGGCGGCAACTTTTAGTACCCATTGCTCACGGAGCTCATCCGTCTCAGGAGCATCGCCGAAGTCCAACACCCAGGCGTCATCACGCTCAATAGCAATCATGGCGAGGTCGCGAGCTCGCTGTTCGATGGCGTCGGCACGATCGTTAAGTGCCTGCTTGACATCGGGGTCAGTGATCCCGGTTGGCCGAGGGAAAATGCCAGCCACGAGTTCACTCGTCGGTGGGCTGGGGTAGCCCACTCCGGTCATGTAGCGATCGATGCGGTAGTGCAGGACACTGGCAATGTCGTCGGCGTCTTCGAACGAGCGACCTGTGACCAGCATCGGCAGTTCGGTGTGAATGTCGAATCCGCGACTTTCCGCGTCTCGTAACTGCGCGAGAAGCGCTGCGTAGGCGGGAGAGGCTTTGGCCTCGGTGAGCTCGGCGTCGCTGAGTCCCGACTCACTAAACACCTCGTCCCAGCGCCCACCATCGGCCATGACGACAATGGAGTCGTACTCGGCTACGAGTGCGGCGATGGACTGGGTCTGGGACCGACGGATCATGTCGGTCGCCGACACGTCGGCTCCCTCGTGGCGCAGCACTCCGGCGAGGACTTCCAGCGCGCTCGGGATCGGGTTTAGCCCGTCGTGGCCGGTATCGGGATCGGGATCGTAGTGGGTGTCCACGTAGAGATGGTTGGACTGAGATCCTCGCGTCAGGGCCACGTACAGCACTTCACGGGTTGTGGTGGGACTGGCGAACGCGTGCGCGGAGTCCACGGTGCGTCCCTGGGCGCGGTGCGCCGTCGAGGCGTACGCTAGTTCGACGTTCTCGGCGACGTAACTGGCCGGCAAGACGACGGTGCCGTGTCCATTGACTCGAGTGACGGTCAGAGAGCCGTCGGAGTGCGTAGCCGAAACGGTCCATACATCGCCGTTCTTGACCCAGCCCGCGTCCGTTGAGAGACGTCGGTTGTTCTCACGCGTCACCACGTGATCATTGATGCCCGCAGTCATGGAGCCAGCAACATTGACCCCTTCCTCGATGACTTCGCCACTGGCGACACGCTGCGCGCGGGCGCGAACATTCAGTTCGTTGACGGTCGCGGTGTCGCTGGCCAGCATCAACGAGTGCAGGCCATGATCGGTGTCGCACTTCCACGCTGTGTAAAGCGCGTCGAGCATGTCGTCGCGAGTTCCGTCCGCGATGCGCCCGTGCGTCGCGTAGGTGGCCAAAGCCGAACTAGAGCCGTTGCGAACCCCGAGGCTGGCCTGCTTCTCCCAGTTGGCTCGGAAGCGGCGAACGTCCGCGAGGGTCGCCGCACCGTCACCTCGGTCACGCACGAGAGTGCGAAACATTCCTCCGGCGTCCACACTGGAGAGTTGTGCCCAGTCACCGACGAGGACGACTTTGGCGTGCGCGTCGAGAGCGGCCGACATCAGTTCATCGAGCGCGAAAGTG
>Ga0208080_1000181_pt1 | contig 30898 bp, 25 predicted proteins | sample NGESurdeep092012_3_FD_184476 | JGI IMG/M metagenome (GOLD analysis project Ga0208080, IMG submission 184476) | Arctic peat soil microbial communities from Barrow, Alaska - NGEE Surface sample 210-3 deep-092012 (SPAdes) | ecosystem: Environmental > Terrestrial > Soil > Wetlands > Peat ...
ACCGTGCACGCGGCCCTCGAGGAGGTCATCCGCCGCCGCAGGCTGCTCACGCTCCTGGAGTTCCGGCCTGCGCTGGATCTCGACGATCTGAGAGGCATGCGCGCCCATCGCTTCGCCGAGCGCACCGAGCCGTACGGCGAGGACGACGGGCCGGCGACGTCATGATCGAGCTCATCGACACGAGCGCGCTCATCCTCGCTGCGAGACATGCCGGGGCGGCCGAGGCGCTGCGCGAGGCGATCGGTCGAAGCGGCCTTGCCGTCACCGACCTCGTGGTCATCGAGTACCTGAATGGCGCTCGCAACCTGGCGGAGTACGACCGCTTCGCCTGGAGTCTCGGCGCGGCGCAGCGGCTGCGGGCCGAGCCCGCGGACTGGGATCGCCTCATGGAGGTCCACCGGTTGCTGGCGGCCTCCGGCCCGGGCCACCAGCGATCCGTGTCCGTGCCGGACCTCATCGTGGCAGCGGTCGCGGAGCGCCACCGAGCGACGCTCGTCCACTACGACGAGGATTACGACCGGATCGGCGCGCTGACCGGGCAGCCCATGCGCTGGATCGTGCCGCGCGGGACTGCCTGACCCGCCGCGGCGGGCGCTGCCGTGATCGTCTCGAGGGCGGCCCGGCCATGTCGGTCAGGACGCGTCACGGCTGCGGCGACCAGCTGAGCGGCAAGGACGCGGGCAGAGGCGAGACGCTGAGCTGCTTCGCGTTGCTGCCATCGGCGTCCATGATCCAGAGCTGCGGCGGCTTCTCGGTGTTGACGTCGCCATCCACCATCGGTACCCGGTCGAACCTGATCCGGCCATCGGCGGTCCAGCTCGGATCCTTCGAGAACCGGTCCGACGTCAGGCGGCGCAGGTCGCTCCCGTCCGGGCGGACCGTGTAGATGTCGTAGTACTGGCGGAGCCACCCGGGCGCAGCGAGCGAGTGGATGACGACGAGGGACGCGGAACCGAAGACGATGCGCGTGCCATCCGGGGACCAGTCCGCGGCTTGGGCAGGGAGGCCGATCCGGCGGAGGTTCCGTCCATCGGCATCGACGACGAAGATCGCGGGGACCGGGCCGATCGTCTCCCACCCGGGGGGCGGGGCCGGGGTGTCGCGCGGGACATCCTGGGTGAAGACGATCTGTGTGCCGTCGGGGGACCAGCGCGGGTGGTAGTCCGCCGCACCGTAGCCATGGAAGTTCCCGGAGGCGTCCGATACGGTCGTCGAGGCCAGCTCCGTGACGCGGCCGGTCGAGAGGTCGATCGTCTCGAGGACGCTCGCATTCGGAGACCACGTCGTCCGAACGAGGACGAGCCGCGTGCCGTCGTTCGAGAACGCGGCGTCGCTGTCGCCCATGCAGGGCGCGACACACCCGGTGTCCACCAGTTGGGGCCCGCTGCCGCTCGCGTCGGTCAGGTAGAGCCGGGAGGCGCCGGTCGGATCGCCGAGTGCACCGATCGGAGTCAGCGAGAAAACGAGGCGACCGTCCGGCGACCAAGAGGGAGCGCCCTGGCTCCCGGCAAGATCGGGGAACAGCTGATGAGCCCCCGTTCCGTCCGCGTTGGCGATCCACAGCTGACCCGTGTGATACGAGGAGCGGACGTACGCGAACATGGCAGGCTTCGGCTGGACGACAGACGCCGTCGCGGACGGCACCTCCGAGCTCGGGCCGGGGCTGCCCGGGTCGTACAGCTCGGCGGAGGCCCTGCCGTTCGGCTGGCCGGTCATGCCACCCGCTACCAGCACCCTTCCATCGGGCAGGAGCGTTGCCGTGTGGTAGGCGCGTGGCGTGCTCATGCTCGCGGTGGCGGTCCAGGTCCCGCTCTGCGGGTCGTACAGCTCGGCCGACGCCAGCGGGCCGTCGCCGCCCGCGACGAGCACGCTGCCATCGGGCAAGAGTGTCGACGTGTGGAACGCTCGGGGCGTGGCCATGCTCCCGGCGGCGCTCCAGGACCCCGTGCCCGGGTCGTACAGCTCGGCGGCGGCGACCGCGTGGTTGACGTCCCAGCCGCCCGCCACGAGCACCTGGCCATCGGGTAGGAGCGTCGCCGTGTGGCCGAAGCGCGCCGTGGCCATGCTCCCGGTGGCACTCCAGGTCCCGGTTCCCGGGTCATACAACTCGGCGGACGTGCCGGCGCCGCCCGCCACGAGGACCTTGCCATCTGCCAGCAGCGTGGCCGTGTCCTGGGCGCGAGGCGTGCCCATGCTCCCTGTCGGGCTCCAGGTTCCGTTGCCCGGGTCATACAGCTCGGCCGAGGCCAGGACGCCTCCGGCCTCCGCCCCGCTGTAGCCGCCCACCACGAGCACCCTGCCATCGGGCAGCAGCGTGGCGGTCTGCCCCCCGCGCGGTGTGCCCATGCTCCCGGTTGGGGTCCACGACCCGGTGGCCGGGTCATAGAGCTCGTCGGAGGCCAGCGGGGCGGCAGCAACGCCGCAGCACGCTCCACCCGCCACGAGCACCTTGCCATCGGGCAGCCGCGCGGCGCTGGGGGCCATTCGCCGCTGGGTCATGCTCCCCGCGGACGTCCAGGACCCGCTGCCCGGGTGGTACAGCTCGGCGGAGGCCGAGCCGGCATCGCTGCCCGCCACGAGCACAGTGCCGTCCGCCAGCAGCGTGGCCGTGTGCCCGCCCCGACCCTCGATCATGCTTCCGGTGGCGGTCCACGAAGGCGCCCTGGGCGGGACCACGGACGGGCTCGGTGCGGCCGATGGACTGGTCGGCGCGCTGGGGCTGGCGATCAGGCCGGGCGCCGGGCTCGGGACGCCCACCACGGGCTGGCCGGGTCTGGCCACGAGGAGCGCCGCGCCGACCGCGACGACGCCGATGACCGCGACCGCGGCGAGTCGGGCGGGCATGGGCATGGCCAGGAGCTTTCGCGGCACGCGCATCGCTCGCCGTTGCGACGTGCGGCCGACCTGGTCGAGGGCGGCATCGATCACCCGGTCGGCCAGCTCGTCGGTGCCCTCGGCGAAGAAGGCGCCAAGAATGCGGTCGAGCTCACGCTGGTCGGTCATCGGGGTCGTCCTCCGGCCACCGCGACGGGGCGCTCGTCGGCCTCGATGGCCGCGCGCATCGCCCGGTGGGCGTAATGGAGTCGGGAACGAGCCGTCCCCACGGGGATGCCGAGCCGATCGGCGATCTCGGTCGGGGCCAGGCCCAGGTAGTGGGTGAAGACGAGGATCGCCCGCTGGTCGGGCGGGAGCCGCCGGAAGCCGCGTTCGAGCCGGTCGCGGTCCTCGAGCGACAGCGCCTCGTCCGGTCCGACCGGCCCGTCGGCCGGGAGGACGCGGATGTTGGCGTTCCATCTCCGCCAGCGGCGCGCCTCCGCGTAGCTGGCATTGACGAGCAGGCGTTCGATCCAGGCGTCGAAGCGGTCCGGGTCGCGGAGACGCGGCAGCTCACGCCAGGCGATCACCAGCGCCTGCTGCACCGCGTCCTCGGCCCGTCCGACGTCTCGCAGGATCCGGTGGGCGATCGCCATGAGCCGGTCGCCGTGCGTCCGGGCCAGGATGGCGAATGCCTCCCGGTCGCCGCCCTGCGCCTGCTCGACGAGGTCGCGGTCCAGCCGATCATCCTCCCTGGCGCCCATCGGGGGCACCTCCCGACTCTACTGAGTGGCGGAGGGCCGCGCGCGTTCAATCTCGCTTCAGGTTCGGGGAGCCGGGCTCGCGGGGCCGGTGCGACCGATCCGGGCCGCGGGCCGGATCGTGGCCCGGTCCCCGGCAACATCTCCGCGGCCGTCTCGCCGCCCGCTACCATCGCCGAATGCGCGATCGGTGGTTCGGGCGGAGCGTCGCCCTGCGGCTCCCCGGCCTCCTCGTGGGCCTGGTCCTGTTCGGCCTGGGGATCGCGATCATGGCGGACGCCGGGCTGGGCCTCGGCCCGTGGGAGGTGTTCCACCAGGGGATCGGCTTCCACACCGGCCAGGAGCTCGGGACCGTGAGCATCTTCGTCGGGATCCCGATCCTCGCGCTGTGGTGGCCGCTCCGGGTGAAGCCGGGGATCGGCACGATCCTCAACGTGATCGTGATCGGGCCGGCCACGAACGTCGCGCTGCCGCTCCTTCCGCAGCCGACCGAGCCGGCCCTCCAGCTCGCGATGACGGTGGCCGGCGTCGTCATGATCGGCATCGCGACCGGCCTCTACCTCGCATCGGACCTGGGGCCCGGCCCGCGCGACGGCCTGATGACGGGCCTGCACCAGCACTACGGCTGGTCGATCCGGCGGGCGCGGACGGCGATCGAGCTCACGGTCCTGGTGGCCGGGTTCCTGCTGGGCGGCACGGTCGGGATCGGAACCTTGCTGTTCGCCTTCGGGATCGGCCCGGTGGTCCAGGTATCGCTCGCGGTCTTCGACCGGGAGGGTCGGGTCGGGCGTGTGCGTCGGCCGGACATCGCCGAGGAGCTGGACTCGCCGGGCACGGTCGGCGAGTAGCGCGGACCTCGGCCGGCAGCGGTCCCCCGGCAGGCGGCGACGGCCCCGCGGCGGGCGGCCCTACCGGAACGGGATCTTGACGAGCGCGTCCACCGCCACCGCCACGAAGAGCAGGGTCAGGTAGCTGATCGAGAACTTGTAGAGCCGGATCGCGCCGGCGGTGGTGCCCTCGAGCGTGCCCTCCCGGGCAAGCCTGCCGGACTTCCAGAGGAAGATCGCCCCCAGAGCGACCGCCGCAACGAGATAGATGAGGCCCATCTGGGCGACGGCGAAGAAGACCAGGCTGACGGCCACCAGGAGGACCGTGTAGAGGAAGATCTGGCGGGTCGTCTCGGCCGTGCCGCGGACCACGGGCAGCATCGGCACCCCGGCCGTGGCGTAGTCCTTCGCGATCCGCAGGCTGAGGGCCCAGAAGTGGGGCGGCGTCCAGTAGAAGACGAGCGCGAACAGCATGATCGCGGGCAGCTCCACGTGGCCGGTCACGGCCGCCCAGCCGATCACCGGCGGTAGCGCCCCCGCGGCTCCGCCGATCACGATGTTCTGGGTCGTCGTCCGCTTGAGGAGCAGCGTGTAGACGAAGACGTAGAAGCCGATGGCCAGGAGGGTCAGGAAGGCCGCCACGAGGTTCACGAAGACTGCGAGCAGCGCGACCGAGAAGACGCCCAGGGCGATCCCGAACACCAGCGCCTGCTCAGGCTCGACCGCGTGGGCCGGCAGCGGCCGGCGGCGCGTCCGGGTCATCAGCAGGTCGATGTCGCGGTCGAGGTACTGGTTGATCGCGTTCGCCGCGCCGGCGGCGAGCGTCCCGCCGATCAGCGTCCAGAAGGCGATGATCCCCCAGTTTCCCCAGTTCACGCCGGGCAGGTCGCGAGTCGCGAGAACCATCGCCGGGATCGTCGTGATGAGCAGGAGCTCGATGATGCGCGGCTTCGTGAGCGCGACGTAGGCGCGCAGCGTCGCCGAGAGCGGACGCCGGGCCGTCGGGACGGGCACGGTTGGGTCAGTCGGCCCACCGGGCTCGATCGTCGCCTGCACGCCGAGGGTCGCCGGGCCGGCCGGCGTCGCCGGACCGGCCGCGGCGGGCGGGGTGGCGAGAGGCCCGCCGCCAGGTCGATGGCCGTCGCTCGCCGGGCCGGAGCCCGGGCTCGGGACACCCTCGGAGACTCGCACCCGCGCACCGTAGTAGCTGACGAAGACCGCCGCGACCGAGGCGACCCAGATGAACGCCGCCAATGCCACGTGGAGGACCTGGGTCCACGCGGCGAGCTGGGTCCAGATCTGGAACGCTCCGACGATCGCCTGCAGCGGGTAGAGCACCGCCGCGATGGTGACGAGCCCGAAGAGCGCCCGATTCGCGCGCTGCCCACGCCACGCAGCCAGCCAGGTGACCAGGAGCAGGAGGCCCACGACCACCGCGACGTACCGGTGGAGCGCGTTCGTGAATGCCAGCAGCTGTGCCGCAGACGGCATCGCCCCGAAGGGCGGGATGACCACGCCACCCATCAGCGGCCAGTCCGGGAAGATGAGCGCGGCGTCGACAGAGGTCACGTTGCTGCCGAGGAGCAGGAGAACCCCGGCGGCGACGGCGGTGTCGGCCGCCAAAAGGGTGAAGCGCTGGCTGGCGCCGCGGCCGGTGATCCGCGCGGGGTACCCGGCCCGGACGAACAGGAACGTGAGCAGGCCGACCACGGCGAGCGCCGTGGCAAGGTGCGCGGTGACCGACGGTCCCGAGTTGCCGAGGCGAACCGTCTCCTCGCCGAGCCAGGCCTGGAACCCGACCAGCGCCACCGCGCCCAGCGAGGGCAGCAGGATGCTGCGCCGGTCCCGGTGATCAAGGATGGCGAGCGCCGCGACGCCGAGCACGAGCAGCCCGATCACGGCGGCGATGAGCCGGTGGATCCACTCCGCCCACGCCGCGAAGTCCCCCAGCGGCGGGACCACCTGGCCGAGGCAGAACGGCCAGTCCGGGCAACCCATCCCGCTGTGGGTCGCACGCACCACGACCCCGACCACGACGAGCGCGAGCGTCGTCGCCAGGGTCACGCCGACCAGCTTCTGGAACCGGGTCACCGAACCTCCGCCGAGCTCCCGGCGCGCCTGTGCGCGGTGCGGTGCGCACGCCTGCCGGGGCGTCGGCGGATTGTAGCGTGGCGGCCCCGTGGCGGCCCACGGAGGCCTTCAGCCAGCTCGAGAGCGCCTTCCGACCGGGGAGGGTACCCTCCTGCCGTGCATGCACCTGTCCGCGTCTTCGCCACCGTGCTGCTCGCGGCTGCGCTCCTCGCGGCATGCGCCGGGAATGTCTCGACGACCCCCGCGCCCGCGGCATCGGACGCGGCGCCGTCCGCGTCGGACGGGACGGCATGCAACACGGACGCGCTGCCCGGCTGGCCGAAGGCCGGGCAGGTCACCACGAGCGGCATCATCCCGGTCCTGGCCAGCTCCCAGAAGGTGGTCGGGAAGAGCCGCCTCGTCTTCTCGTTGATCGACCAGAACGACCAGCCTGTGGCATCGCCTGACATCCACCTCCAGATGGCGTTCTTCGACCTGTGCTCCAGCCCCACGAAGCCCACGGAGACGCTCGCGCCAGTCTTCGCCTGGGGGATCGTGGGCCAGCGCGGCTTCTACATCGCGACGCCCACGCTGACACGGGCCGGCACCTGGGGCGTGGCGATCGACGCCACGGACGCGACCGGAAAGCAGGCCACGGCGCGAATGCAGTTCTCCGTCTCCGCCACCGGAACGACCCCGCTGGTCGGGGCCGCCGCGCCGGCGGTGAAGACGCTCACGCTGGCCGACGTCGGTGGCGACGTCCGGAAGATCAGCTCCGACCCGAACCCCGACCCGTCGCTCTACGGCGAGTCCGTTGACCAGGCGCTCGCCGCCCACGAGCCGTTCGTCCTGGCGTTCGCGACGCCCGCGTTCTGCACGAGCGCTGAGTGCGGCCCGACGCTGGACATGGTCAAGGCTGCGGTGAAGGCCAACCCGATCCGCGCCATCAACGTGGAGCCGTACCAGCTCACCTGGACCAACGGCCGACTCCAGCCGGTGCTCCAGGGCGGCAACTTCGTGCCGGTCGACGCCACGAACGCCTACGGGATCCCGACCGAGCCCTGGATCTTCGTGATCGGCGCCTCCGGGCGCGTGGTCGGGTCGTTCGAGGCCGTCGTCGCGCCCGAGGAGCTGGCCGCCGCCATCAAGGCGGCGAAGACCGGCTGAGCCCGCGGCGGCGGAGCCCACGCCCGGAGCGCGCCCGCGCGGCGGATCGGGCGGCGACTATTCCGGGTAGCCGGTGATCGCCCGGATCTCCTCGTAGAGCGGCTTCAGCCGGTCGTACATCGGCAGGTAGACGCGCCGGTAGAGCGCGTCGTAGCGGGCCTGGGCGACCGGATCCGGGTCACGGACCTCGGCCAGTCGCGTCATCGCCGCAACTGCCGCCTCGAACGATGGGTGGATGCCGAGGCCCACGGCCGCGTCGATCGCCGCGCCCAGGCCGGACGTCTCGAACGTGTGCGGCCGACCCACGGGCAGCCCGAAGACGTCCGCCGTGACCTGGACCACGCGGTCCGAGCGCGCCCCGCCGCCGGAGACGCGCAGCGCGGTGATCGGGGTCTTCGTCCGCCGCTCGGTCCGCTCCTTCGCCTCGCGGAGCGCATAGGCCAGCCCCTCGACGACGGCCCGGTACAGGTGCGCGCGACCATGCACGTCGCCGAACCCGATTGCCGCGCCCTTTGCCTCGGGCCCCGGGATCCGGACGCCCGGCGAGAACGTCGGCTGGAGGATCAGGCCCATCGCGCCGGGCGGCGTCGTCGCCAGGAGCTCGTCGAGGACCATCTCGGGCGCGACGCCGCGCGCCTCGGCGGCGGCCTGCTCGGCCTGGCCGAACTCGCGCCGGAACCAGTCCACCAGCCAGAAGCCGCGGTAGACCTGGATCTCCAGGCTGTACGCGCCGGGGATCGCCGCAGGGTACGGCGGCACGAGCGGGACCGCCTCCACGTAGCGCCGGTGGGTCGTGTTGAGGGTTGCGGTGGTGCCGAATGAGAGCGCCCCGATCTCCGGGGTGAGGCAGCCCGCGCCGAGCACCTCGCACGCCTTGTCCGCACCGGCCGCGATCACCGGCATGCCGGCCGGCAGCCCCAGGTGCGCCCCGGCGGCCGGCGTCAGCGCGCCGAGCTGCTCGCCGGACGCCACGAGGTCCGGCAGCATGGCCGGGTCGATGGGCGCGACGCGCCACTTCCAGTCGCCGCGCCCGGCCCAGCAGCGACGCTTGAAGTCGAAGGGGAGATAGCCGACCTGGGCGGCGTCCGCGTCGACGTAGCGGCCCACCAGCCGATGGACGAGGAACCCCGACAGGAGCAGGAACCTCGCGGTTCGCGCCCAGACGTCCGGTTCGTTGAGGCGCAGCCAGTTCGCCTCCGCGTCGGCCTGGAACGCGGCCACGGTGTCGCGCACGCCGAGCAGGCGGAACGCCAGGCCATTGATCCCGCCGACCGGCGGCAGGCCCAGGGTCCGGCGCTGGTCCAGCCAGACGATGGCCGGCCGCAATGGGAGGCCGTCGCGATCCACCACCACCACGGTGCCGCGCTGGGTAGTGAGCGCGACGCCCGCCACCGAGTCGCGGCGCGCGGCGGGGTCCGCCCAGAGCGCCGTGCACGCCTCGCCGATCGCGGTCCAGTAGAGCTCCGGGTCCTGCTCCGCCCAGCCGGGCCGCGGCGAGACGTAGGGCTCGATGGGGATCTTCGACTTCGCGGCGAGCGTCCCGTCCGGCCCGAACAGGAGCGCGCGGACGCTCTGCGTCCCCACGTCGATCGCGAGGAGGTGGTCCGCGCTCATGCCGGCACGGCCTGGCCCGGCGGCGCGTGGTCGCGCGCCCAGCGTGCCCGGTAGGCTGCCTCCTCGGCTGTCCAGCGGGAATCGTCCCAGCCCAGCTCGGGCGCGACGATCGCGCGGATGCGGTCGAGGTGCGCCGCGCCGCCGCCGGGCAGGAGCAAGCCCAGGCGGACTCGGCGGAGGAGCAGGTCGTCGAGGTGCACCACACCCTCGGCGCGGGCGGCCCAGCGGAGGGCGGCCCACGGCTCGGGCGTGCCGGGAATGGGAGCCAGCTCGGCTCGGTCGGCCGCCGCCTCGACCAGCGCGGCCGCGTCGGCAGCGTGGCGTCCCGTAAGGCGACGTCGCAGCGATGGTGGCAGCAGCGCCAGCTCGTCGTCGAACCCCGCATGCGAGTCCGGGAGCGGGTCGAGCGGAGGCGTGCGCCCGCCACGGCCCACCTCGCCCGTCGTCCGCCCCGCGAAGCGCGGCTTCACCCTCGCGAGCGTGTCCTGGGCGATCGCGTCGAACGTGGTCAGCTTCCCACCGGTGACCGTGAGCAGGCCGGCGTCCTCCCAGCAGGCATGGTCGCGTGACTCGGCCGAGGGATCGACCTTGCCCGACCCGATCACGGGACGGATGCCGGCGAAGGTCGCGTGGGCGTCGTGCCCCGCCAGGTCCAGGGACGGAAAGACGTGACGCACCCACGCCAGGAGGTAGTCGACCTCGGCGGCCGAGATCCGGGCACCCGCGTCCGGGTCCTCCGGGTGATCGACGTCGGTGGTCCCGACCAGCGTCACCGACTCCCACGGGTAAGCGAAGACCGGGCGGCCATCCGACGGGTGCGGGAAGCTCACCGCCTGGGCGACGGGGAAGCGCCACGCCGGGAAGAGGAGATGGCTCCCCCGCAGCGGCCGGAGCCGGGCCGCGCCATCGACGGGCGCCCGCAGCCGGTCCGCCCAGACCCCGGTCGCGTTCACGACCGCGATTGCCCGGACATCCACCCGGCGATCCCCCGCCCCAGGAGCCCGGTCCGCCACCCGGACGCCCGTGACGGCGCCGGTCGGGCCGAGCAGCAGTTCCTCGACCTCCGCGTACGTCAGGACCACGGCGCCGGCCGCGGCCGCGTCCGCCGCCACCCGGAAGACGAGGCGGGCGTCGTCGGTCCAGGCGTCGCCGTAGCGGAACGCCGCGGCGAGGCCCGCGGACCGGACACGCGGCGCAAGGAGCTCCAGCTCGCCGGCGCGCAGTCGCCTGTGCGTCCGTCGGCGAGCGAGCATGTCGTAGGCCGCCAGGCCGCCCGCCATCACCGCCGCGCCCGGCGAGCTTCCGCGTGGCACGGGCATGAGGAAGCCCAGCTCCTCGACGAGCCCGGGCGCCGCACGGAGGAGCGCCTCGCGGCCGCGCACGCTCTGCCGGACGACGCCGACCTGGAGGTGGGCGAGGTAGCGCAGGCCCCCGTGGACGAGCTTGCTGGACCAGGCGCTCGTGCCGGTCGCCAGGTCCCCCTTGTCCACCAAAGCTGTCCGCAGGCCGGCCTGCGCGGCGCGCCGGGCGATCCCCGCCCCCGTGATGCCGCCGCCGATGACGAGGACGTCGAACGGGCCTGCCGCGAGACGGGCCCACGCGCGATCGCGCCAGCCGCGGTCCATCCGGGCGGACATAGGGCGCGCGGCATCGGGCGACGCGTTCATGGCCTGTCCGGCAGCAGGACGCCCGGGTGCATCAGGCTGGCCGGGTCGAACCGGCGCGCCAGGTCGCCGAGGGCTGCCATCCCCAGCTCCCCCTTCTCGGCCGCGAGGTAGGCCGCGTGGTCGCTGCCCACCCCGTGCTGGTGGCTGATCGTGCCGCCCAGCCGGACGATCGCCTCCGACGCCATCGTCTTGAGGCGGCGCCAGCGCGCGAGCGTCGCATCCGGGTCGTCCGCGAGGCGGAAGACGAACGTCGTGTAGAGGCTGCTGCCGGTCGGGTAGACGTGCGACAGATGGGTGAAGGCGTGGACCCGCTCGCCCTCGTCGGCAAGGCCGCGCCGGATCGCGGGTGCCAGCGCGGCCGCCATCGCCGGGACGCGATCCCAGACCACCGCCGTCTCGAGCGTGTCGACCGCGTAGCCGGCATCCCACAGGGTGTTGCGCAGGTACGGCGTGCGGAACCGGCTCGCGTGCCACTGGCGCCCGAGCGTCGCCGGCGCCCGCACCGCGCCGAACGCGCGGCCGATCCCCAGGACCTCGGCAAAGGTCGCCGCCATCACCCGGCGCCGCCCCACGAGACCCAGCAGGACCATGCAGCGGCCCGGCCCGGCGCCGCGGGCGGTGAGGTAGTGGCGCAGGGCGGCCAGCGTCCGCTCGTGGCCGGCAAGGACGAGGTTCGTCCAGGTCTCGGCGGGCGTGGAGGTGCGCAGCATCGCCAGCGGGAGGCGCGCCCGCGAAAGGGCCCGCGTGAACGCGAGCGCACGGTCCCAGTCGGGCAGGAAGAGGGCCGGGAACGCCTCCACCTCCGGGAGCGGCGCGACCCGCAGGACGGCCTCGACCAGGATCCCCAGCCGGCCCTCGCTGCCCAGGATCGCCTGCCGCAGGTCAGGGCCCGCCGCCGACGCCGGGTGCGGAGGCATCAGGAGCGTCCCGGCCGGCGCTTCGACGGTCCCGCCGGCAAAGAGCGCTTCGATCCGCCCGTAGCCCGCGGACTGCTGGCCGGAGCTGCGCGCCGCCACCCATCCGCCCACGGTGGAGAGCTCCCAGCTCTGGGGATAGTGCCCGAGGGTGAGGTTCCGGGCGCGCAGGGCGGCCTCGACGTCCGGCCCGATGGTGCCCGCCCCGAACGTCGCCAGGAGACTCTGCTCGTCGAGGGTTCGCAGCCCCGCCAGGCGCGCCAACGAGATGGTCAGCCACGGCGAACCGTCACTCGACGGCGTCACACCACCGACGACGCTCGTGCCGCCCCCGTAGGGCACGACCCGGGCGCCCGCCGCCGCGGCCCACGCGAGCAGCGCGCGGACCTCGGCCGCGTCCGCCGGGAAGGCGACCCCGTCCGGGACCGCGCCCAGCCGCCCGGTGCGGAGGGCCACCCAGTCGGGCAGGCTCTGGCCACGCGCATGCCGGACGCGCGCCTCCGGGTCGTCCACGACCAGGCGGTGGCGGCCGAGACGGCTCGCCGGGACCCCGGCGAGCACGTCGGCAAGGCGGGCGTCGCGACGGGGCGTCCCCGGCCCGACCACGCGCGCGATCGCGGCGGCTCCGCCTGGCGGGAGCTCGTCGACGGTGGATGCATCGCCCCAGCCGTTCCAGCGCCGCATGGGGAGATGATGCGCCTCGGGGACGTGGCGCGAGGGCCGACGGGCGCGACATCACGACGGTGGGTTGGCAGCCGGGGCGCGCGCCCCGTACACTCCGCGGCAAGGAGGAACCTCATGGGCGACAAGACACCGAAGCGACCCCCGAAGCCGAAGAAGCCGAAGACGCCGACAGCCGCCACCCGCTGAACGCGGCACCCGGCAACATCGGGTGCGGCCGCTCCGTCGGCCGCACCGTCCGACCCGGTCAGGCGCCCGCGGCGCCCGTGCTCCCCGGCGCGTGGATCGGCGTGCCTGCGGCGCAGCCCGGGCAGCTCCCCGGACCCGGCTCGAAGGTGGGGATCTCCAGCTGCCAGAGGCCCTGGACCGGGTAGCGGCGCCCCGTGGCCGGCGAGACCAGGACGGCGGTCCCGCCCGAGCGGTCGGCCAGCACGAAGCAGGCCACGATCTCCCCGCCGGCCGCCTCCACGGGCGGCAGCATCGCGAGCAGCGAGCCGCCGGTGGTCAGGATGTCGTCCACGAGCAGGACGCGCTCGCAAGGGGCGATCGTGAACCCTCGCCGGAACTCGCGGCTCGTCGCTCCATCGGGCGCCCGGACCTCCTCGGCGAAGATGCCGCGGACCCCCAGCTGGCGCGCCGTCTCGAAGGCCAGGACGATGCCGCCGGTCGTGGGCCCGGCCACCACGTCCACCATCGGCCGTCCATCGCTCCCACGCGCGGCGCTGGCCCAGAGCGAGCAGAGCTCGCTCGTGACGGCCGGATCCTGGAGGACCAGGAACTTCTCCAGGTAGCGCTCGCTGTGGCGGCCGGACTTGAGGAGGAAGTGGCCCTCCCGTAGGGCGCCAGCGCGCGCGAAGAGGGACTCGGTGCGGGCGCCCATCGCGGCGCGCGCGGCCGCGTCCAGGGCCGGGCGGATCGTGGTCATGCGCAAATCTTACTCAGCGCTCGTCTCCCGGCGGCGGCTGGGCGGGATCTGACGGGATCGACGGCGGTGCCCCGGGACCACGGTAGCGGGACGGGTCGAACCGGTTGACGGGCTCACGCGGATGGAAGATGCCCGGGTCGCTCGCGGCCTCCCGGAGCTCCGGCGCGTCGACGGGCCGTGGCAGGCCGCAGCGGTAGCAGGCGGTCGCCGTCGGCAAGTTCACGGAGCCGCACAGCTCGCAGGCCCACGGGGGCGCGTCGGATGGAAGGCCGTAGTGGACGCGCGCACGGCGCGTGACGATGGGCAGCGCCCGGACCTCGATCCAGCGACCGACCGGAGTCAGGACCCTCCACGCACCCGCGACGACGAAGACCCCGATCGCGACGGCGAGCGCGATCCAGAGGATCCCCGCGAGATCATCGAGGAACCGGACCGCATCCGCCACCGCGACGCCCTGCCTCGCTACGGCCGGTACTCGACGCCCTTCGCGGAGGCTGCGTTCGGCCGCTTCGGGAGCGCCGTCCCGATGAGCGGCCGGTACGAGGCCAGGCCCCGGCGCCCGCACTCGTCCGCCAGCTGGTCGATCAGCCGGATGGGCAGCGTCGGATCCGCGAAGATCGCCGTCCCGACCTGGACCGCGACCGCGCCGGCCGCGAGATAGTCCAGGACGTCGTCGAGCCCGGTCACGCCGCCGATCGCGACGATCGGGATGCCCACCACCTGGGCGACCTCGTAGACGATCCGGAGCGCGACCGGCTTGATCGCCGGGCCCGACAGCCCGCCGTACGTGTTGCCCAGGAACGGGCCGGTGCGGTCCGCGCGGAGCGCCATGCCGGAGAGCGTATTGACCGCCGAGAGGGCGTCGGCCCCCGCGTCCGCGATCGCCGCCGCGATCGGCCGGATGTCGGCGACGTTCGGCGAGAGCTTGACGATGAGCGGCAGCTCCGTGGCACGCCTGACGGCGCGCGTCACAGCCGCGGCGGCCTCCTGGTCGATCGCGAACTGGAGCCCGCCCTTGCCGACGTTGGGGCAGCTGATGTTCAGCTCGATTCCGGCGATCCCCGGCACGAGGTCGAGCTTCTGGACCACCTCCACGTAGTCCTCGATCGACTCACCTGCAACGTTCACGATGACCGGAACGTGCCAGCCGGCCCATTGCGTCGCGTACCGGTCCAGCACCGCGTCGACGCCCGGGTTCTGCAGGCCGATCGAGTTGAGCATCCCGGCCGGGGTCTCCGTGACGCGCGGCGGGCGATTGCCCTGGCGCGGCCGCAGCGTCGTCCCCTTGCAGCAGATCGCCCCGAGACGGTCGACGTCCACGACGTCCGCATACTCCACCCCATATCCGAACGTCCCCGACGCCACGAGGATCGGGTTGCGCAGGACCAGGCCCCGCCCGAGGTCGATCGAGAGGTCCACGGCGGGCCGGGTGCGGCCGGCGACGGGCGGCGCGACGGCGGTCGGCGGCTGGCGCTGGGGGGACCCGGGCCTCGGCTCCACGATCGCGCTCCGGATCGTGCGGACGGTGGGCGTCCGGCGCGTGCTCGGCGCGGGACCACCCGACGCGCCCCGCGAGGGCGGCGTCGCCTTGCCGTACGTCACGACCCGCTTCTTCGCCCTCATCGCGCCTGCGTCCCCACCCCCGCCGTCGCCTCCCAGTCGATCTCGTCGAAGGCGAAGACGGGGCCCTCGCGGCAGACGCGCTGGGGCCCGTTCACGCCCCAGATCACGCAGCCCAGGCAGGCGCCCACCGCGCAGCCCATGGTCTGCTCCATCGCGACCTGCAGGAACGCCTTCTTCCGGGCCGCCGACGACCCGGGCGGGACCGGCCTGCCGCCGCCGCGCTTCCGCCCGAGCGTCGCGACGCCGAGTCGACCCTTTCGCCCGGTGACGAGGCCCGCCAGTGTGCGGAGCATCGGCAGCGGGCCGCAGGCGAACGCCTGGTCGGCCCATGCCTCGTAGTCGAGGACGAGATCGGTGACGAACCCGTGGTGGCCCACCGACCCGTCGTCCGTCGCGACCACGTACTCGACCTCGTCCGGGAGGAGCGACGAGGGGTAGACCTCGGACGCATCGCGGCAGCCGTAGAGCAGGACCACCTGGCGTCCGTCGCGAAGGGCCTCGTCCACGAGCAGCCGGAGGTCGGCGATCCCGAGGCCCCCGGCGACCAGCAGGAGGTGCCGGCTCCGCGGATCGACCTGGAACCCCTGGCCGAGCGGTCCGAGCATGTCGACCGTGTCGCCCGGTCGAAGGTGGGTCAGCCAGGCAGTCCCCCGGCCGACTTCCCGGAAGTGCAGCGAGATCGCACCGGTCGCCGGGTCCGCGGTGTTGATGGTGAACGGCCGGCGCAGGACCAGCCCCGACCAGTCACCGGTCCGGACGTGGACGAACTGCCCGGCCCGGGCGCTGACGGCCAGTGCCGGGGCGTGGTACTGCTGGAGCCACTGGCCCGGCAGAACCTGCCGGCTCTCCTGGAGCTCTGCGTCGACGAGCTGCATCCGGGAGCTCGGAGGTGATGGCGGCGTGCGACTGCCCGGCGGGACGGCGGCCGTCCCGCAGCCGGCGGCTAGCGGTCCTTCCCCGGGCGCGCCGTCTCGTCCGCTGCGGGCTCGTCGTCCTCATCGGCCTCGTCGTCCTCATCGGCCTCGTCCAGCTCGGGAGCGACCGCCGGGTAGGCCTCCGCGATCGCATCGGCGATGTCGCCGAAGACGTCGGTCGGGTCGTAGAACTCCACCAGCTCCTCGGGCGTCGTGAGCTTGCGCCACTCGCCCTCGTCGCCCTCCGGCTCCACCTCGGCGTGGATCTGCCCGGTGTGCGACATGGAGAGCCGCTCATCGTCGTCGTCGATGACGATCAGGTCGCCGACCTGCTCGGCGAGGCCGCCTGCCGCGTGCTGGAACTGCTCGATCAGGCGCGCCTCGGAGAGCTGGCTCCGCTCCTGGAACGTGAGCGCCAGGTCGTAGAGCTTGTGCGCGGCCGACGTCTCGTCGTCGGCGTCCAGCGGCTGGCCCGCTGCCCAGTCGTCGGCGGCCGCCGCGTAGGCGACGTCGGCTTCCGGCGAGACGGACTCCTCCGGCCCGATCCCGGCGACGTTGAGGAGATCGTCGGCGGCGGTCGGTTCCGGCTCCAGGCCGGCAGCCTCCCGGGCCGCCTCGGAGAATGCCGCGTAGATGTCGGCCGGGTTGTACAGCTCCACGAGCTCCGCGCCGCTCTCGATGACCTCGGTCTCGCTGACCCACTCACCGCTCACTTCGTCCTGGAAGCGCGTCCGGCTGCGGAACGTGAGGTCGGGCGCGACGGAAAGGTAGTCGGGATCGTCGTCGATCAGCGTCATGCCGCCGATCTCCCGGATCCGGTCGGCGTTCGCGTCCAGGAACTTCTGGAGCTGCTCGGCCGAACGAACGAGGAAATCCGAGCGCTCGAGGGCGGCGTCGCGGGCGAGCTCGCCGAGCAGATCGGTGCGGTTCGCGTCCATGGCAGGCGCCTCCTTCTCGTATCGGTTCCCGGTCGTCGTCGGCGCCCGGTGCTAGGGGTGGTATTCCAGGTCGGTGCCCATCCGCTCCCGGAGGAACATCGAGTGGTGCCGCTCGAAGATCCACTCGCCGGCCCGATGGCCGAGCGCGCGGGCGGCCTCGTCGGCCTCGAGCTTGTCAAGCGTGGCGTAGTCGGGCAGGTCCATGAGGATCACGTTGTCGAAGTCCCAGCCGTGGGCGACGTTGTACCAGCCCAGGAACCGGATCCCGAACTTCTCCTCGTATTCCCGCACCTGCCGCGGGAAGATCGTGCGCATGAAGAACTTGAAGAACGGGTCGCGCCCACGCCGGACCGAGAAGTACGTCGCGAGCACCGGCACAGCCGTGAGCCCTCCTTCTCCGCCGGCCCTCCGGCGGTTCGCGGATGCACGCCCCTTCGCTTCGCCGCCGTCGGCGGCGACCGCTATTCTCGCACGCCTTCCGACCCGGGCTCGACCGCCGGCGGGGACGCTTCGGCGGGGGCCGCGATCGTCGGCAGCTCGTCCTCGAGCTCGCCGACCGTCGGCGTGGCGCTCGCGAGAGGCCGGCGCCGACCCGTGTCGCGGCGATCCGCAGCCACGAGTCGCAGCAGGAAGATGAGCGTCTGGCCCACGAAGAGGAGCAGGCCCAGCATCACGAAGAGGAGCGCCGCGAGGATCTCGAACGGCCAGTTCAGCGTGACGCCCACCGGGATCAGGACCAGGAAGACGGCGAGGACCGCCGCCTGGAGCCAGAAGCAGCCAAGTCCCGGGCCGCGCGCGGGATCCAGCTCCTGGCCCTTGTAGGCGGGGCGACGCGCCGCGACGTCGGCGGAGCTCCGACGGCCGCCCGGCGTCGCCGGGGACGGCGCGGGATCGGCGGGCCCCGGGCCGGGGGCGGGCGTGGGCGTCACGTCGTCGGTCATGTCGATGGAGGTCCTCGGCGGCCCGGCACGGGCATTCGGCTGCGTCGGCCTGACAATACGCCCGGACCGTCCCCGGCGCGCCGGCTCCGGCGACATGCCGACGACGCCTCAGGGTCGTGGCCCGCGGCAGGGCCGCCCGACCGCTCGCTTGGCCCGTCCGGTACGATCTCCCGCGATGCACGACGAGCCCGCCGACCCGCTCGCCCGCTTCCGCTGGCACCCCGAGCCCGAGCTGCTCGGGCTCGGCGACGAGGCAGCCAGCCGAGGGGCGCTGGAGCGGCTGGGCGCGGCCGCCTGGCGCACGAGCCTGGACTATCTCTACGGCGAGGGCGTCCGGCGCGGGGTGGGCCCGGAAACCTACGCCGAGCTCCGTGAGCTCCGCTTCGGCGCGACGGGCCGGCCGGGCCCTGCGCCGGCCGGGCCGATGCCGGCGGCCCAGATCCTCGCCGAGTTCACCGCGCGGCTCGCGCCCCACCAGCTCAACCCCTATCACCCGGGCGTGCTGTCCTACTTCACGCCGCCCCCGCTGGCGCTGTCGATCGTCGGTGAGCTCCTCGCCCAGTGGGTCAACCAGGGAGTGGACGTCTACCAGGCCGGCCCGGTCGGGTCGCTGGTGGAGGAGGAGGTCAACCGCTGGCTGTGCGACCTGGTCGGGTACGGCGCAGAGAGCTGGGGAGTGCTCACGTCCGGCGGCTCGATGGCAAACCTGATGGCGCTCACCGTGGTGCGCGATGTGCACCTCGCGCGGCTCTCGGCGGCCGCGGCCGCCGGGCTGCCGTCGACCGCGGCGCTGGACCCGGGCCGGCTGGCCGCGGGCGGCGTCGCCGCCTATCCGACCGCGCCTCGCGGTGCCGGGCTCGACGGCGTCCGGGTCTACGCCAGCGACCAGGCGCACTTCACGATCGCGAGGGCGCTCGACATCCTGGGCTTCCCGGAGGGGTCCCTTCACGTGGTGCGCTCGGACGACCGGTTCCGCCTCCGCGGCGCGGACGTGGACCGGGCGATCGCGACCGACGCCGCAGCCGGCCTGGTCCCGCTGGCAATCGCGGCGGTCGCCGGGAGCACGAACACGGGCGCTGTTGACGCGACGGGTGAGCTGGCTGAGGTGGCCGCGGCCCACGGGCTCTGGCTCCACGTAGACGCGGCCTACGGAGGCGCGGCGCTCCTCTCGGCGCGGGACGCGGGGCGCGTGCCTGACCTCGCGCGCGCCGACTCGATCACGATCGACCCGCACAAGTGGTTCTTCCAGGCCTACGACATCGGCGGGCTCCTGGTCCGGCGGCAGGAGGACCTGCGGCAGACCTTCCACCGCGAGCCGGAGTACTACCGCCACGGCGGCGCGGGCGAGGAGCCCGTCCACTGGTACCAGTACAGCTTCGAGGGGACACGGCGGTTCCGGGCACTCAAGCTCTGGGCAAGCTGGAAGCACCTCGGGACGGCCGGCCTCGGACGGCTGGTCGAGATGAACATCGACCTGGCCGCGCACCTCGCAGCCCGGATCGCCGAGAGCGACGACCTGGAGGCGATCCCGGCCGGCGCACCGGAGCTCTCGGTCGTCTGCTTCCGGCACGTGCCGGGCGGGCGGGCCCGCGTGGCTGCGCTCCAGGCGTCCGATCCGGCAGCGCTCGACCGCTACACGGACCTGCTCTGCGCGGCGCTCAACCGGTCTGGCGAGGGCTGGCTCTCGACAACGGTCCTCCGCGGCCGCACGTGCCTGCGGGCCGGAATCGTCAACTACCTGAGCTCGCCGGCCGCAGTGGACGCCGTTCTCGCCACGCTCCGACGGCTCGCGCCGGCGGCGGCCGAGGCGGCGGGGCTCGCCCCGGCCTGAGTCCCCCGGCGAAGTCGGTCAGGGCTGCCGTCGCTCCCGGCCCGCGCGCCAGTCCGCCAGGCGGTACCACTCCCCGATGGCCGGCAGGAACCAGGGACGGCCCTCGTACGGCGCGGGGACCAGCGGGAATCGGAGGGACGCGAGCGCCGGGGCGGGCTCGCCGCCGAGGATCCAGCCGGCCGCCCGATGCCCCATGTACGGGAGGATCGCGACGCCGCTTCCGCAGCAGCCGCTCGCGTAGGTGATACCGCCCATCCGGCCCACGTGGGGCATCCGGTCGAACGTGAAGCCCACCTTGCCGCCCCAGGCGTACGCGACGCGGATCCCGGCGAGCTGCGGGTGCACGCGGAGCATGCCGCGGTGGAGGATCCGCGCCGTCTTCTCCACGGACGAGGGCCAGAACGACGCGCGCCCGCCGAAGAGCATCCGCCTGTCCGGGGTGATGCGCCAGTAGTAGAGGAAGTTCTTCGAATCGAAGAACATCCGGCCGTTCGGGCTGATCTCGTTGGCGAGGTCCTCGGAGAGCGGGTCGGTCGCGATGATGTAGCTGCCGATCGGCATGACGCGACGTCGGAGCTCCGGCGCTGCGCCGTCCGTGTACCCGTTGGTGCCAACGAAGACCTCGCGTGCCACGATCGCGCCCGCCGACGTCTCGACGACGGCGCGACCGTCCGCCTGCGGCCTGATCCGGAGTGCCCGCACGCCCTCGTGCAGCGACGCGCCCGCGCGCTCGGCCGACGCCGCAAGCCCCGCGACGTACTTCGCCGGGTGAAGGCCCCCGGAGCGCTCGACGACCAGCGCCCCGAAGTACGCGTCGGTGCCGATCTCCGAGCGCATCCGGGCGGCCGGGATCACGTGGGCGCGCTCGCCGACCGTCGCCATCGACGCCGCGGACGTGGCGAAGTGGTCCAGGTGCGACGGCGCGAAGGCGAGCTCCAGGTGCCCGGAGCGCACGAAGTCGGCGTCGATGGCCTCCTCGGCGATCGTCGACGCCGTCCACTCGAAGGCGTCCACGGATTCGCGGTAGATCGCCTCGCCGATGATCGCGCCGTGGCGCTCCATCAGCTCGGTCGGGCTCCACTTGAAGCCGGGGTGGCACATGCCGCCGTTGCGCGACGAGGCGCCCCACCCGATCGACTCCGCCTCGAGCAGCACGACCCGGGCCCCGAGCTGCGCCCCGTGCCGCGCGGCCGCGCTCCCGGCCAGGCCGCCGCCGATGACGACAAGGTCGGCCACGTCGGGCAGCGGACGGCCGCGCCGGTCGGGCTGTGGCGGGACCTGGGCCTGCCAGAGCGGACGGTGCTCGAAGGACTGGAGGGGGTCGGAGGATGCCGGCATTGGAGGGGGAGCGTACCGCGCTCAGCGCGACCGCGGAAGCCGGTTCCGGGATGGGGTCGAGCTGCCGGCCGCCCGCAGCGAAACGCCGGCGGGCGACGGGCTCGATGTCGACACGCGCGCTACTCGCCCCTGGTCGCGTCCGCGTACGCCAGCCGACCCTGCGCCATGGTCAGCACGATCCGACCGGGAAGCTCGCGGCCGAGGAGCGGCGTGTTCTTGCCGAGCGACAGGAGCGCCTCTGATGTGACACGCCAGGGGTCGCCGGCATCCACCACGACGAGGTCCGCGGGCGCGCCCTCCACCAGCCCGCGAACAGCGCCGCGGCGGCCGGCCCGGCCACCCAGGACGCCCGCAGGGCCCACGGTCAGGGCCGCCACGGCCCGCGCCAGCGGCAGCCTCCCGGCGGCGACCGCGGAAAGCAGCACGCCGAACGCGGTCTCCAGGCCGCTGATCCCGTTCGCGGCGAGCCCGAACTCCGTCTCCTTGTCGACGGCCGTGTGCGGTGCGTGGTCGGTCACGACCGCGTCCGCCGTGCCGTCGGCGAGGGCGGCCAGGCACGCGGCCGCGTCGGCCGCGCCCCGCAACGGCGGGTTGACCCGGCACGCCGTCGAGTACGGGTGCGCGACGAGGGCGCCATCGGCCCACGGGTCGCGCACCGCGCCGATCGCGTCCACTGCCTCCCAGGCCCAGCGCCGCGCACCGGCGACCCACTCGTCGGTGAAGCCCAGGTGGTGCGGCGTCACGTCGCAGGTCACCGGCAGCCCGGCCGCCTTGGCCCGCCGCACAGCGGCGAGCGCCCCGGCGGTCGAGAGGTGCGTCAGGTGGAGCCTGGCGCCGGGCGCGTCGGCGCGCACCGATTCGAGGATCGCGATCGCCCGCTCCACGGCCGAGACCTCGGCGGCGGCCGGCCATCCCTTGAGGCCGAGGATCGTGGCGACCAGGCCCTCGTTCGCCTCGGCCCCGGCAGTCAGCGACGCGTCCTCCGCGTGCTCCACGACCGGGAGCCCCAGCATGCCGGCATAGAGGAACGCATTGCGGAGGAGGGTTGCGCTCTTCACCGGCGAACCGTCGTCGGAGAACCCCACCACCCCTGCGTCCGCGAGCTCACCCAGCGCGGCGAGCCGCTCGCCTGCCCGTCCCACGGTCACGGCGCCGTGGGCCAGCAGCTCAACGGGAGAGCCCGACGCCGTGGCCGCCCCGGCCACCCGGGCGAGGACGCTCGGCTCATCCGCGGCGGGCGTCGTGTTCGGCATCGCGCAGACCGTCGTGAAGCCCCCGTGCGCGGCCGCGGCGAGGCCGCTCGCGACCGTCTCGGCATCCTCGTTGCCGGGCTCGCGCAGGTGGGCATGGAGGTCCAGGAACCCCGGCAGCACCAGGACCCCGTCCGGTCCGATGCCCTCCGCCTCGGCGCCCTCGAGCCACGTCACCGCCTCCAGGATGCCGTCGCGGACGACGATCTCGCCGGGCCCCTCGCGCTCGCCGACCGGGTCCACGAGCCACGCCCGGCTGATGTCGAGGAGCGGGACCGTCTCGCCCACGCGCAGGTCAGGCATTCGTCACGGCCTCCGGGTGTCCGCCGGCAAGGAGGTAGAGCAGCGCCATGCGGACGGCCACGCCGTTCGTCACCTGCTCGGTGATCACGCTCCGGTCCAGGATCGCCACGTCCGGCGCGATCTCCACGCCCTCGTTCATCGGTCCCGGGTGCATGACGAGCGCGGTCGGCCGCGCGAGCGCGAGCCGCTCGCGCGTCAGCCCGAACCGGGCCGAGTATTCGCGCAGCGACGGGAGCAGCCCGGCATCCATCCGTTCGCGCTGGAGGCGGAGGGCCATCACGACGTCGGCGTCGCGGAGCGCCTCGTCGACGTTCGAGGTGACGGTGAAGCCGGCGTGTCCCGGCGCGCCGCCGCCGGTCCAGCGGCCGGCCCAGGCGTCGAACCCGCGCACGATTGTCGTTGGCCCGCAGATCCAGAGGTCCGCGCCTGCCGCCGTCAGCGACCAGACGTTGGAGCGTGCGACCCGGGAGTGAAGGACGTCCCCGAGGATCACGACCTTCTTGCCGCGGACGTCGCCGAGGTGCGCCCGCATCGTGTACAGGTCGAGGAGGGCCTGGCTCGGGTGGGCATGCCAGCCGTCTCCGCCGTTCAGGATCGAGCCGGAGAAGATCTCGGCCGCGAGGTAGGGCGCGCCCGACGTCGCGTGGCGCATCACGATCATGTCGGCGCCGAGCGCCTCGACCGTCCGGATCGTGTCCACCAGCGACTCGCCCTTCGTCACCGACGAGGACGACGCGGCGATGTTCACGACGTCCGCGGAGAGGTTCTTGGCGGCGACCTCGAAGCTGACCCGCGTTCGCGTCGAGGCCTCGTAGAAGAGGATCGTCACGTTGGTGCCGCGAAGCGCGGGGACCTTCGAGATGGGCCGCGCGAGGACCTCCTTCATGGAGTCGGTCGTCCGCATCACCAGCTCGATCTCGGCAAGCGAGAGGACGTCCACGTCAAGGAGGTGCTTCTGGCGCCAGGCAACATCGGGCATGGTCGGGGTAGTGGGAGCGTTCATGGCACGTCGGTCCGCGGGCGGTCGAGGGGCGGCTCGGGCCGCTCGGGCGGCTCGGGCCGCTCGGGCCGCTCGGGCCGCTCGGGCCGCTCGATCCTGACCGCATCCTCGCCGTCGACCTCGACGAGGGCCACCTTGACCACCTCGTCGCTGGAAGTCGGGACGTTCTTTCCCACGTGGTCGGCGCGGATCGGCAGCTCGCGGTGGCCGCGATCGACGAGGACCGCAAGGCGGATCGCCCGCGGCCGCCCGAAGTCCACCAGCGCGTCCATCGCGGCGCGGACCGTCCTCCCGGTGTACAGGACGTCGTCCACCAGCACGACGGTCCGGTCGTTGAGATCCACGGGGAGCTGCGTGCCCTTGACGATCGGCTGCTGGGCCACCAGCGAGAGGTCGTCACGGTAGAAGGTGATGTCCAGGGCGCCGACGGGGAGCGTGACTCCCTCGTGGTCTTCCACGGCGGCGGCGATCCGGTGGGCCAGGGGAACGCCGCGGCGCTGGATCCCGACGAGCACGAGCCCCTCGGTCCCGGCCTGCTTCTCGACCAGCTCGTGGGAGATGCGGATGATCGCTCGGCGGATCTCGTCCGCAGTCATGATCTGGCGCCCGTCCATCAGGCGCGCCCGCGAGGTGACACGTGCGTCCTCCTTCCCGGTCTCTCCGGACCGGTCCTTAAAGGGTCGCAACAAGGATACCGCGCCAGCGAGCCGAGGAAGCGGTCAACCGGCGCGGGCGCGTGGCGCCAGCGCGACGGTCAGCGCGCGACGACGAGCGGGTCCGGCCCCGGGTCGGGGGCGCCGCTGAGGCTGCCGGAACCACCCTCCGACCAGACGTAGACGCTCAGCGTGCTCCCCTGCCCGTTCTGGCCGGGCGGGCTGGCCCAGGCCAGCCTGTCGCTGGCCAGCGCGAGCCCGGGAAGTGCCGCGATGTCAGCGAGCAGCGTGTCGCCCACGCTCCCGTCCGCGTTCACCGCGAAGAGATTGAGCTGCCCGACCGACGGGTCCGCGGCGTCGGCGATCCAGACGGCCAGGTGGCGGCCCGACGGATCCCAGCGCACCTCCCAGGTGGCGACGCCCGCCAGCCCGGCGGATCCGGGGAGCGGCGTGGCGGTGACCTCGCCGGGACCCATGAGCGCCTGCCAGTCGGCCACCACCAGCCGGCCATTCGTCGGGGTCAGCGTGTCCGTGGCGGGATCGAGCACCTGGTCGCCCGCCCAGAAGACGACGCTCCGGTTCGTCGGGTCCACGACCGGGCGCCAGATCCCAGGGCGGACGATCGGCGCCTGCGCGCCCGTCGAGGGGTCGACGAGGAACGACCCGACCGGGACGCTCGGAGGCATGGACGCGTCCGCGGGCGACGGCGTCGCGCCCTGCGCGGCATCGAGGGTCGCGCTCGCGGTCGCGCTCCCGCTGTGAGCCGCTGGACCCGTGGACGCCGAGGCAGCCGGCGAGGCGTGCTCGGGCGCTGCGGAAGCGGGCGCCGGAGCGCCTGCCGACGGGGAGACGGGAACCTGCGAATCGGGCGACGAAGACCCGAACGCCGAGGCGTCGGGTGTCGGGGACGCAGGTGGCGCGATCGTGACCGGCGAACCCTGCGAGGGCGGGCTCCCGGCCGGCAGCACGGCGCTCCCCAGGATCTGGTCGCCGGTCCAGGCAGAGAACACCGACGCGTGGTCGGTCGTGAGCGGGCGTGCCGTCCGGTCGCCGACGTGCCAGGCGTAGATGTCCGGGCCCAGGGCACCGTCCGAGGGTCGTGCCGAGAAGGCGACCCACTGTCCGTCCGGCGAGTAGGCCGGCGACGCCCCTACGAACGTGACGTTCTCGATCACCGGGGTGGTCACCGCCGCCGACGGGGCCGGGCTCGCGGGCGGGATGCTCACGATCGAGGTCGCCGGCGTCGGCGCCTCCGAGGCGAGCGCCGTCGCGGCTGGTGCGCCTGATGACGTCGCGGTCGGGATCGGCGACGTGGCGGCGACCGAAGCGTCAGGCGCGGGCGAGGCGGACACCGCGGGTCGAGCGGTGGCGGGTTGCCGGGTCGGGGTGGAGCGCGGCCGGGGGGAACCGGTCGGGACGGGAGTGGCTGCTGGAGGAGTAGCCCCCACTCCCGTCACCGCCGGCGTCGGAGAAAGCACCCTGGGTTTCGGAATTGGGGACGAAGAAGGGGGTGTCGGTGTGACGCCGGCATCGCGCGGGACGGTGAACGAATAGAGCGCGTCGCGGCTCACGAGCACCGCGGAGGTCCCGTTGTGCTGGAGCACGACAGCCGACGGCTCGACGCTGAGCGCCACGACCTGCCGCGCCGCGCCGTCGAGCGTGCCGCAGGCCGAGGCATCCAGTCCCGGGCAGACCTCGTCGACCGAGGCCGTGGTGAGGACGTAGCTCCCATCGGTCTGACGCTGCACCCACGTCACCGGTTGCGACGCCACCGCCATCGGCGTCGCGGCCGGGCCGCCGCTGCCGCCGGGTACGGGCGCGACCGGCGCGTTCCCGATCCCGAACCCCGCCAGCGCGAGCGGGAGGAAGACGATCGCGAGGACGGCCGCGACCGCGATCGCGCTGAGCGCGAACGGCACCGACCCCGACGGAGATCGTCGACCCCGACGGGCGTCCTCACGGACGGCCCGCCGAACCTCCACGTCGAGCGCCCGGGAGAGCCGCGCGCCGAGGTCACGGGGCGGCACCGGCAGCTCGTCGCGCAGCGCAAGGATCCTGACGTGGTCCGCCGCAAACGAGTCCGCCACCCGGCGGCACGAGCCGCACCCTTCCAGGTGATCCGCGAGCCACGCGGCGTCCTCCGCGGAGAGGGCGGCCACGAGCCGATCGGAGGCGAGAGCCTTCGCCCTCGCGTGCGGATCGCCGAGGCGGTCGGGGTGGCGCGTCGCGCGCTGCAGGCCGCTCATCCGCGCCCGTTCGGTCGGCTGCCGTGCGGCGCGGGCCGATCCAGCTGCCGTCCGGCAGCCTCGGCCTCGGCGACGAGGACTCGCTCCTCGGCGAGGGCGCGGCGCAGGCTCTCGCGGGCGCGGGTGAGGAGCGCGCGAGCCGCGATGTGCGACGTGCCCAGCGACGCGGCCAGCTCCACGCCGCTCAGGTCGTGAACCTCGGCGAGGAGCAGCGCGGACCGTTGTCGCTCCGGGATCCGGGCGAGCGCTCGCTCGAGCTCTCCGGAGAGCCTGGTGTCCATTGCCAGCCGCTCGGCCGATGGCGCCGCGCCGCGGGACTCTCCCGTCCACGGGATGAAGCGAACGATCCTCCGGCGACGGATCTCGTCGAGCGCGACGCGGTTGGCGATCTGGTACAGCCAGGCGCGGGCCTTTGTCGGGTCTTCCAGGCTGGCGTGCGCGCGATAGGCACGGATGAACGAGTCCTGGGCAAGGTCGGCGGCAAGCTCGGGATCCCTGAGCATCCGGACCAGATACGCGAAGATCTCGCCGTGGTGGCGCGCGAAGAGCACTTCCACGAACGCCCGCGCCGCGATCGGATCGGCCGGCAACGCGGTGGCAGCATCCTCGGAGGACGCGATCGCCTCATCCGCCGCCGGCCCATCGGGCAGGTCCGACGGGCGCCGTGCGTCGCCGGGCAGGGTCATCGGCCAGAGCCCCCAGCGGCGCGCGACGTCAACGACCACGAATGCTCCAGCCCGAAGACAGAATCGCGCGGGACCTCCCCGCGCACCGAACCGTTGACGACGAAGACGGCGACGATGTGACGCGCGGTGCGCGCAGGGAGGCGCGGGCGACGGCCGCTCATCGGCGCGCCCCCGGCGGCTGGTCGGGCCCATCCGCCGTCTCGGGGGAGAGGCGGTTGAGGAGCTGGTCGACCGCCTCCTCGGGGCTCACCGGGTTGACCGGCAGCCCTGTCCCGAGCTCGAGCCCGGCGATCTCGCGCAGGCGTGGGTGAATCTCCCAGTGCCAGTGATACGTGGCGTCCACCTGCCCACCGAGCGGTGCCGTGTGAAGGACCAGGTTGTACGGCGGTCCGTCGAGCTGGGCGAGGCGCCCCAGCACGTGCCGGAGGCCCTCGGCGGCTGAGGCCAGGTCGTCGTCCGTGGCATGCCCGAAGTCCGCTTCGTGGCGGCGCGGCACGATCCAGACCTCGAACGGTGAACGTGACGCGAACGGCGCGAACGCGACGGAGTGGTCGTCCTGCCAGACGAAACGGGTCCCGCGCTCGCGCTCCACGCGGACCGCCCGGCAGTACGGGCACTCGCTCTCGCGGATCATGAAGCGCGCCGCTCCGCCGATCTCCTCCGCGACCTCGTGCGGAATCTGGGGCAGGTCGTACAGGTCCAGGCAGAGATGGTTGGTGCGGGCGCCGGCCTGGCGGCCCCAGTTCTGGAGCACCTGGACATACTCCGTCTGGCCTGCGCGGCCTGCGTCGACGATGGCGCCACGCGCCCCCGCGAGCAGCGCAGCGATGAGCTCCGTCCCCACCGAGTGCAGGGGCCGATGCTCGCCGGGCGGTGCCACGATCGTCCGCCAGCTGCCCGCGGCACGCGCCTGGCTGAGCGCGATCTGGGTCACGCTCTTCTCCTGCTCCCGCGCATCGGCCTCCGTTCCGACCGTGCGGAACGCGAAGTCCTTGAGCACGCGGAGGCGGACGCCGTCCCCCGCGGGGAGCCGGCAGTTCTGGCAGTCCCCGTCGTCGTCGATAGGCTCCGCGGCCAGCGTGAAGCGGTCGCGCTGGAAGGCCCGGTCAACCACGGTCGCGACCCACCAGCCGGTGATCGCGTCGCGGCGCAGCTCGAACAGCCCCGGGGCCATCAGCGGGCACCTGCGGGGGTCGGGATCGGCCCGCGCGCCCGGTCGCCAGACGCGGCGTCGAGGCCGGGCGCCGCGCCGAGCCGTTCGACCAGCACCTCGAGCGCGCGGCGCTCCCCGGCCGCGTCGGCGCCAGGCGGCAAAACGCCGGCAGGCTCCAGGCCAAGGCGCCGGGCGAGCGCGGGGGCGAAGAACGCGGCCGCCTCGGCGACGCTCGCGGTGGTCGGCTCTGCGTCGGCGCGGCTGTCCGGGAAGGCGGCGCGGGCGCGCTCGTGCCAGAGCGAGGTCGAGCGGAGGCCTGGCATCCCGCATGGGTCGATCAAGTCGAAGTCGGCCAGATCGGTCGTGACGTTCAGCGCGATCCCGTGAAAGGCGACCCCTCGGGCAACCCGGATCCCGAGCGCCCCGATCTTGCGGGGCAGCGGCCCCGAAGCACCCACCCAGCAGCCCGGGTGGCCGGCGCGAGGGCCGGCGCGTATCCCGAAGGCTGCGCACACGTCCGCGAGGGCGCCTTCCAGTGCCTCCACGAACGGCCGGACCCCGAGCGACCGGTCGACCTCCGCGGGTGAACCGTCGACCTCCGCGGGTGAGCCCTGGCCGGGCGCGGCGCGCCCGGGACCGGCTGGCGCGAGCCGGACGATCGGGTAGGCCACGAGCTGGCCCGGGCCGTGGTACGTGACCTCCCCGCCACGCTCCACGCGGATCAGCTCGATGCCGCGCGCGGCGAGCAGCGGCTCCGGGGCGATCACGTGCCCGACATCGGCATTGCGCCCGAGCGTCAGGACCACATCGTGCTCCAGCAGGAGGAGCTGGTCCTCGTCGAGCGTCCCGTCGGCGCGGGCAGCGGCCAGGGCACGCTGCAGGGCCCAGGCATCGCGATACCCGATCCGGCCCAGCCAGCGCGCGCGGAGCGTGCGGCTGCGGAGCCGGACGGCGCGCCCGTCCGCGCGTGGGGTGCCGGGCTCCTCCATGCGCTCCACGTCGCTCACGATAGCAGCCAGGGCGGATCGTGTAGCCGACGTTCCAGGGGATTCGAGCCGGGGAAGGCCGCCAGGCGGCGCCGAGGTTCCGCCCGAAACTTCAGGATCTCTTCAGGCTCCGGTGGTCAACTACGCATCACGGAGATCGGACACCTCCTCCGAGCCTCCACCTCCGCCGGCCGACCGACCTCCTCCCGGTCACTGGCACCGAACACGGACCCGCGTCGCCCCCACACCGGGCGGCCGGGTCCGTTTCGCGTCTCGCACAGCCCAGACGAGTATCTCGCCGCCGAGGAGACGATGACCGTCGATGACGAGTGGAGCCACGACTCGTCGACCTCGGCCGCGCGGTCATCGGCCGCGCGGTCATCGGCCGCGCGGTCATCGGCCGCGCGAATCCTTGACGGGAGTGCACTCGAGTGCATACACTCGAGTGCAGGCAATCCTGGCGTTGCTCGGCGGCCTCGTCCGGCACGGACGGCCACGGAGAGGACGCCAGGACAGCGGATCGGAGCCGCGGCCCACTTCCGACCAGGAGAACTGATGAAGGCGCTCGCTGACCGCGAGGTCTGGTTCGTAACTGGCAGTCAGCACCTGTACGGCGCGGACGTGCTGCAGCTCGTGGAGGACCATTCCCGGCAGATCGCCGGGGCGCTCGACGCATCCGCGGCGATCCCCGTCCGGGTTGTCTCGAAGCCCGTGGTCACCAACTCCGAGTCGATCCTGGCGCTCTGCCTGGCCGCAACGACCTCACCGAATTGCGTCGGCGTCATCGCGTGGATGCACACGTTCTCGCCGGCCAGGATGTGGATCGCCGGTCTCCAGGCGCTGCAGAAGCCCCTTCTCCATCTCCACACCCAGTTCAACCGCGGTCTCCCCTGGGGGGAGATCGACATGGACTTCATGAACCTCAACCAGTCAGCGCATGGCGACCGCGAATTCGGGTATCTCGAGACGCGGCTCCGGCATAGCCGAGCCACGGTCGTCGGCCACTGGCAGGATCCTGAGGTCCTTGACCGCATCGGCACCTGGTCCCGGGCCGCCTGCGGCTGGCAAGAGGTCCACCGGCTCCGGCTCGCCCGCTTCGGAGACAACATGCGCCAGGTCGCCGTCACCGAGGGCGACAAAGTCGAGGCGCAGATCCGGCTGGGCGTCCAGGTGGATGGATACGGCCTGAGCGATCTCGTCAGCTCGGTCCGGGCGGCGCCCGACGACGCCGTGGATCGGGTGGTCGAGGAATACGAGTCCCGCTACACGCTCGCGCCGGCCCTGAGAGCAGGGGGTAAGCAACGCGCCGCCCTGTCCGAGGCGGCCCGGATCGAGGTTGGCCTCCGCGCATTCCTGGAGGCAGGCGGCTTCAGGGCGTTCACCGACACCTTCGAGGATCTCGGCGAACTGGCGCAGTTGCCTGGCATCGCGGTCCAGCGGCTGATGGCCGACGGGTACGGCTTTGGCGCCGAGGGGGACTGGAAGACGGCTCTCCTGGTCCGCGCGATGAAGGTCATGGCCACGGGCCTGCCGGGCGGGACCTCGTTCATGGAGGACTACACGTACCACCTGGTGCCGGACCGGCCGCAGGTCCTG
>Ga0208080_1000183_pt1 | contig 30571 bp, 28 predicted proteins | sample NGESurdeep092012_3_FD_184476 | JGI IMG/M metagenome (GOLD analysis project Ga0208080, IMG submission 184476) | Arctic peat soil microbial communities from Barrow, Alaska - NGEE Surface sample 210-3 deep-092012 (SPAdes) | ecosystem: Environmental > Terrestrial > Soil > Wetlands > Peat ...
GGCGGCTTCTTCTCGTTGATGCGCCGGAGGATGAGGTCCCGGGCCGCGCCCGCGATCGCGATGGCCGCGCGTTCGGGATCGGCGCTCTTCACCTCGCCGCGCCGCCGGCCTCTCCGGATGATCTCGGCGAGATGCTCGATGTGATCCCGGTAGTTTCGGCTCTGGCGCAGCCTGCGGTCTTCCGAGGACTCCCCCGAGGCGAAATAGAGTCGGAAGAAGTCCCGGTTCTCGTCGAAAAAGGCGAACTGCGCGGCTAGAATGAGCTCGAGCGAGTCCGCGAACGTCCGGGCTTTGTCTCCCGCGCATCGCAGGCGCTCGAGGAGCTGGCCGACCGCCGCCTCGAAAGTCTTCTCGAGGATCGCGTCCCGGGAGGGAAAGTACAGGTAGACCGTCCCCTTGGCGACTCCCGCCTCGCGGGCGATTTCCCGGACCGTCGCCTTCGCAAGCCCCTTGTGGCCGACCACGCGCATCGCGGCCTCGCAGATCGCGCGGCAACGAAACTCCTCGACCACCTGTTTCTTCGTCGGCATAAAGGTTGAATGGTCAGTTCAACAAACTGACCACTGTGTTATTTGTACTGACCGGCCGGTCATTGTCAAGCCCGGAGTCAGCCGCCGCCGCTTCGCTACTCCCTGGCGACGGGCACGAGGAAGCTCGTCGAGACCTTGCCACTGCCCTCTCTGCCGCCCGCGCCGCGAAGCTTCGACAGGTCCAGGGTGACGGTCACCGTCTCGCCCGGCGCGAAGTCGCGTGACGGGGAGAACCTCAGGAGGCCGTCGCGCTCGAGATACGAGACCGCGCCGGCGATCTCGCCCGACTTCGACCCGAGCGCGAGAACCGCGTTCTCGCCTACGCCGTCCGGTGCGAGCGGCGAGGAAAGGAGAAACGTGACGGTCACGCGCCGTGCGGACACGACGGAGCCGTTGGCGGGGAAGACGTCGGCGGCGCCGGGAGCTCTCGCGCCCGACTCGCCGTGGCCGCCGACAGGGATCACGACGAAAACCGGCGGAAGCGGCAGGGGAGGAGGAGGCGGGATGTGGGCATGCCGCGCGCCGGCGATCGCGAGAATGACGAGGGCGACGATCGTCACGGCCGCGAGGACGATCCAGAAGACCGGCACCTTCTTCAAGACGACGCTCAGCGTCGTCTTTTCGCCGGCCTTCACCTCGAACGTCTTGTCGCCCGGGTTCTCGAGGGCCTCGATGTCTCCCTCGGGCGTCAGACGCCGGGTCACTCGGAGGCGGTATTTTCCTGGCGAGAGATCGGGAAGGCCCCAGGCGGGCGCCATCGAGCGACCCACGGCCTCCTCGCCCTTGACGGTCACGCGGGCGAGCTCGGAGAGGACGGGAAAGGAGGCCACGCGCCCGGCGTCCCGCTCGGAGGCCTTCTCGTAGATGGAGACGGCGAGCGTGGCCTTCGGCGGTGCGGAGGCGCCGGGCGGGGAATCGAGCGCGGCGCGCGAGACGCCGATCGACACGCAGCCGTCGAGCGCGAGCGGCGCGAGAGCGACGAGGAGGAGTCGGGAAACGGGGCGGAGAAACGGGCGGCGCATCTGGCGTTCTCCCGTGAAGCATGCCACCGGGGGCGCCCGTCCTGGGGATCACGCTTCCCCTAAGATCGAACGCGCAATGAAGACCGCCTTCACCGAAGCGGCGGGCGAAATCGTGCGCCGCGCCCGCTCGTTTTTCGCCGGCATCTACGCGCTCCTCGAGCCGGGCGGCGATGCGCGCATCGAGCACGTTCTCCTTCGGAAGGCGGGCGCGCGGCCATACGAGACCGTCTCCGCGTTCGTTCTGGAGCTCGACCGCTTTCTCGGCCGGGTCGCCTGTGACGACGACGTCTCGATCGCGGTGATCAGACGCAAGACGGCGTGAGCGGATCCGCGGCGCCCCTTTCCGCGGGGCGAGGGCGGCTCCTCGTCGCGGCGGCCGCGCTGCTTTGGTCCACCGGAGGGCTCGCGATCAAGCTCGTCCCTCTACCGGCGCTCGGCGTCGCGTTCTGGCGGTCGCTCGTGTCGGCGATCTTCCTCCTCGTCGTCTTCCGCCCGTCGCGCGCGCGCTGGCGGCACGCCTCGTTCTCGACCACGTTCGTGTATGCGCTCATGATCCTGAGCTTCGTCTCGGCGACGAAGATGACGACCGCGGCGAACGCGATCTTCCTCCAGTACACGGGCCCGCTCTACGTCCTCGCCCTTGCTCCGTTCCTCCTCAAGGAGCGCTTCCGGCGCGTCGACGCCGTGGCCGTCGCCGTAGCGCTTGCGGGCATGTCCCTGTTTTTCGTCGGCCGGCTCGATCCGGGCGCGCTCGCCGGGAATCTCGTGGCGGCCGTTTCGGGCTTCTTTTTCGGGCTCGTGATCCTGATGCTCCGCCGCGACGCCTTGGGCGACGCGATTCCCTCGGTGATCGCCGGGAATCTCCTGGCGGCGGCGCTCGCGCTGCCGTTCGGACTCGGCCACCTCGCGCTCGACGGGCGCGGGATCCTGCTGGTTCTGTTTCTCGGCGTCGTCCAGCTGGGAATCAGCTATGTGCTCTTCGTGCGCGGCCTGACCGTCGTCCCGGCCGCCGAGGCTTCGCTCATCGGCATGCTCGAGCCGATGTTCAACCCGCTCTGGGCGTTCCTCGGTCTCGGTGAGAGGCCCTCGTCGTGGGCGCTTCTCGGGGGCGCGATCGTGCTCTGCGCCGTCGCGGGCCGGACGATTGCGGGCGCTAGAATGCGGCGTGCCTGAACACAAGAAATCCCTTCGTTTCGCCGTTCTGACCGCGGTCTCGCTCGCCGTCCTCCCGAGCGCTTCCCGGGCGGCCGTCCCTCCCCGCGTCATCGTCCTCGGCTTCGACGGCGCGGACCACGCGCTCGTCGCCAAAGGTGTTGCCGAAGGCCGTCTTCCGAATCTCGCGGCGCTCGCCGCGAAGGGCGGTTTCTCGGCGCTGACGCCCACGATTCCGCCGCAGACACCCGTGTCCTGGTCCACGTTCGCAACCGGCCTTTCGCCCGGCCGCACGATGATCTTCGACTTCCTGAAGCGGAACCCAAAGACCTACCGCCCCGAATTCGCGATCGCGGAAGAGGGCAAGAAGAATTTTCTGTTCGGTAAGGGAAACCGGGTCGCCGTGCCGGCGGTGCTCGCGCTCGTTGCCTTCTCGCTCGTCGCGCTGCTCGCGAAGATTCTGAGAAGGCGCGTTGGGGCGGCCTCCATGGGCATCGCCTTCGCCGCGGCGGTTGGCGCAGGGTTTCTCGGGGTTCGTGTCTCGGCGTTGCTGCCCACCGAAATTCCCTGGCCGATCAACAACCGCCGCGGGACTCCGTTCTGGGAGGAAGCGGGGCGGAAGGGAATCTCGTCCGTGGTCATGCACGTGCCGGTGACGTTTCCCGCCGTGGATTACGACCACGGGCGGCTGCTCTCCGGGCTCGGCGTGACGGACGTGCGCGGGCGCGTCGGGACGCCGAGCTACTACACGTCGGATCCGTTCTTCGCCCCGAAGAACAAGAACGAGTTCTCGGTGGAGCTCGTGCGGCTCGAGTCGAACCAGGGCACGATCGAGACGGAGGTCTTCGGGCCGTACAACAAGCTCTTCAAGGAGCCGCCCGTCATTAAGACGCCGATGACGCTCACGGTCGCGGCCGACGGCGGGAGCCTGACCGTCGCGCCGAAGGGCTCTCAGCCTCTGACCTTGAAGGTCGGCGAGTGGTCGCCGTGGGTCGTCTTCACGTTCCCGTTCAACTCCCTCGTGAAGATGACGGGCATCGGGCGCTTTCACCTCGCGTCGCTCTCGCCCGAGATCAGGCTCTATCTCTCGCCGATTCACTTCAACCCGTCTGACCTCCCCCCTTCCGTGAAGATCACCGCGCCCGCTTCGCTCTCGAAAAAGCTCGCGGACCGCTACGGCCTTTACAAGACGATGGGCTGGCAGATCGACACGTGGTCGATGAGCGAGGAGACGATCGACGAGAAGACGTTCCTCGAGGACGTGGACCACACGATCGAGCCGTTCCGGAAGATGATGAACGACTTCCTCGACGAGAAGGACGTGCGGCTTTTCGTCCAGATCTACGAGTTCCCCGATCGCGTTGCGCACTGCTTCTGGCGCTTCCTCGATCCGCAGCATCCCGCGTACGACGCCGCGAAGGCTGCGCGGTGGGCGCCTGCCGTGGAAAGGACCTTCACGCAGATGGACGCGATCGTGGGCGATGCGATGAAAAAGCTGGGGCCCGAGGACATCCTGATCGTCCTGTCCGACCACGGGTTCGCGACGTGGCGGCGGTCGGTCAACTACAACACGTGGCTCGTCGAGAACGGCTTCATGACGCTCAAGGGCAGCGAGGGCAAGCAGGCCGACCTCGAGATGCTGTTCGGGCAGGGCGAGTTCTGGCCGAACGTGGACTGGTCGAAGACGAAGGCGTACGCGATGGGCCTCGGCGACATCTACGTCAACCTGAAAGGGCGCGAGGGCCAGGGAAGCGTCTCGCCAGGCGCCGAGTACGAGGCCGTGCGCGACGAGATCAAAAAGAAGCTCGTGACCCTCGTGGATCCGAAGACGGGGCAGCGGGCCGTGTCGCGCATCTTCACGCGCGAGGAGGCCTACGGCTCGTTTGACGCCGATGTCATCCCGGACCTCTTCGTGACGAACACGGCGGGCACGCGCATCGGCTGGCAGGGCAGCCTCGGCGTCGTGACGAAGGAGGTGTTCGAGGACAACAAGCAGATCTGGTCCGGAGACCACTGCTCGCTGGATCCCGCCGTCGTCCCGGGCATCCTTTTCGCGAATCGCGCGCTTCCGAAAGACAAGCAGCCGGGAATCGCGGACGTTCCGGCCACGATTTATCACGTGCTCGGAGTCCCGCCGCCCGCGAAGCTCGACGGGGTGCCGCTCTTCTGAGACGTCTCGCCGCGCTGGTCGCGCTGCTCGTTTTCGCCGCCGGAACGCGCGCGCAGGAGGAACCCCCACCCGGGGCGGCACCGGCCGCCGCCGAGACGCCTCCGCCGGCGGAGAGACCCGCGGCCTCCCTGGGCGTCGCCGAGCGAAAAGCGGAGCTCGCGGAGCTGCACCGCCGCATCGCCGGGCTGAGGGCGCGCCTCGACGTGTCCACGCGCCGCGCGGCGGATCTCAAGGCGCAGATGGAGACGGCCGAGCTCGACCTTCAGATCCAGACCGCCGAGCGCCGCGTCCTCGAATTGAAGAAGGCCGACACGGAGCGGGAGGCGGCGCGCGCCTCTTCGGAGCGCGACACGGCGCAGAAGGAGGTCTTAGGTCTGCGCGAGGACCTCGGGGTCCGCCTCGCGGCTCTCTACCGGATGGGCCGGCTCGGATACCTCCGGCCGCTCGCCGCCGCCGACTCCGGCCAGTCGTTCCTCGCAGGCCTCCGCATCCTGACGCATCTGGTCCGGCGCGATGCCGCCCTCCTCGAGCATTACGAGACGGCGGTGACGACTTTGGGGGAGCGCGAACAGGACCTCGCGGACCGGCGGAAGGAGCTCGCGGCGCTGGCGGCCGAGCACCGGAAGAAGGAGACGGCTCTTCTGGCGGCGCGTGCGCGACGGGCGACGCTCCTCGCGCAGCTCGAAGAGACCTCGCAGGCGGCCAAGGTGCAGGTGACGAAGCTCGAGGACAAGTCCGAGCGCCTCGCGGCCCTCCTCGAGCTGCTCGAGGGAAAGGGCCGCGCATTGGCGCCGGGCGCGGCCTCGATCCGGAAGTACCGCGGCGCTCTCGACTGGCCGCTGAAAGGCAAGGTCGCGGTGCCCTTCGGCCGGATCGCGAACCCGAGGTTCCCGAAGACGTTCCTGCGTTCGTCGGGCTGGACGCTCGACGCGCCGCCGGGAACGGCCGTCCACGCCATCTTCTCGGGGGACGTCGCGTACGCGCAGTGGCTGAAGGGCTACGGAAACCTCGTCGTCGTGGATCACGGCGACGGCGTCTTCACGCTTTACGGCCGGCTCGCGACAGGCACGATCGCGCGCGGCGAGCGCGCCGCGATCGGCGACCGCGTAGGCGTCCTCGGCGAGTCGCCCGAGGACGATGTCGCGGGCCTGTATTTCGAGATCCGCGACGCGCGGGCGTCGGTGGATCCGGCTTTGTGGCTGCGTTAGGGCCCGCGTATCATTCCCCGGTGAGCAAGACCCGCGCCCTCTCCGTCGCCGCCTCCGCCTCTCTCCTCCTCGCCCTCTTCGTCGTCCTGCCCGGCATGGGCGCGGACGAGAAGAACAAGGAAGGCAAGGAAGCCCTCTATCGCCCCCTCGGCCTCTTCACCGAGGTCCTCGGGCTCGTCCGGTCGAATTACGTCGAGCCGACCGAGCTGAAGCCGCTCCTCGCAGGTTCGTTCTCCGGCATGACGGAAGCGATGGATCCGTTCTCCGAGTACGTTCCGCCGGACAAGATGGCCGCGTTCTCGGCGTTCGAAGCCGCGAAGGAAAAGAGGGAGGTCCTCGACACGGGGATCGTCCTCGCGCGGCGCTTCGGCTTCCCGGTCGTCGTGGCGGGCGTCGCGGGCAGCCCGGCCGCCGCGGCCGGAGTCAGAAGTGACGACGTCATCGAGAAGATCGACGGCGTGCTCACGCGGAGCATGGCGCTGTGGGAGCTCGAGTCCAGGCTCTCGGGCAAAGCGGGCAGCCGCGTTCATCTCGCGGTCGTGCGTGACGGAAAGCCGCGCCATCGCACGCTCGACATCGTGCGGGCGAGCTGGACTCCGGCGGCACCATCGGCCGAGCGCATCGACGGCGAAACGGTGATCAGGATTCCTGCGTTCGTGCCGGGCACGACGGCGGCCCTGAAGGACATTCTGAAGCCGCTCGACCGCACGCGGCCGCTCGTCCTCGACCTGCGCAGCAGCGCGACCGGGTCGTTCGACGAGGCCGCGCGCGCGGCAGCCCTCTTCGTGCCGGCCGGTCCCCTCGGCGAGCTCTCGGGCCGCCGGATCGAGACGAAGACGTTTCGTTCCGAGCCCGGCGAGCGCGTGCACGAGAGCCGGCTCGTCCTTCTCGTCGACAGCGGGACAGCCGGGGCGGCCGAGTTCTTCGCGGCCGCCGTGCGCGATGCGGGGACACGCGACGCCGGCGCGAAGCTCGTGACAGAGGACAGGAAGAAGGCGAGCGCCGAGGACCCGGACGCGCCGGATGCGTTCGATCCGGGCGTGGACGCCTCGAAGGACGGAGAGAAGGTGAAGCTCGCCGTGCGCCTCGTGGGCGAGCCCACGGTCGGCATGGGATTCACGGCTCAGGTCGTGAAGCTCGCGAGCGGCGGATCGTTGAAGCTGTCGGTCGGAAAGATCCGGACGGTGGCCGGAAAGGCGCTGTGCCCCAAGGGTCTGCAACCCGATGACCGGGTCTTCCACGGTCCGGACGATGCCGCGGGCCGCCTCGATCCGATCCTTCAGCGGGGTCTCAAGATCCTGTCAGAGTCCGCGATCCGGGCCAAAGCGGCCGCGTGACGCGCCAGAAGACGCGAACGCGCGGGGGTCTTCGAAGCGTCCTTCTCGTCTTCTTCGGTGTGGCCCTCGGCGCGTCCGTGACATTCTTCGTTCGCGGCTGCGCGCGCCGGGGAGAACCGCCCGCGTCCGGCTCGCGTCCCACGCCCTCGAAGAGCGCGCCGCGCCCGACACCTCCCGAAGCGGCGCGGCCGGCGCCGGTGCTCCCATCCGATTTCGAGCCCGCCGACCGCCGGCGGGGAGGAGTCGTCGCGGTCGTCGTCGACGACATCGGCTTCGAGCCGTCCGTGCTCGCGTCGCTCGCCGCGCTCGACGCGCCGCTCGCGCTTGCGGTGATCCCGAGCGCGCCGCATGCCGCGGAGGCGGCCCGGCTCGCGCGCGAGAAGGGATGGGACCTCCTCGTTCACCTGCCGATGGATCCGGAGTCCGGCCGCGCCGAGAAGGGCTCGCTCGGCCCGAAGGACGGCGACGAGTCGCTTCGCGCGGGCGTCCTCGACGCGCTCACGCGGCTTCCGGGGGCGCTCGGCGTCAACAACCATCAGGGTTCGAAGGCGACCGCCGACGCGCGTGTCGTCCGCGCCGTACTCGAAGTTGTGAAGGAGAAAGGGCTTTTCTTCCTCGACTCGAGGACCACACCGGCGTCGGTCGTCGGCCTCGAAGCGTCCAAGCTCGGCGTCCCCTACCTCGCGCGCGACGTGTTCCTCGACGACGCGGCCGCGGAATCCGCGGATCCCGGAGGCGCCTCGGGCGCGCTCGAGACGGCGTGGGAGAAGGGCGTCAGCCTCGCGAAAAAGCGCGGCCAGGCCATTCTCATCGGACATCCTCGAAAGGAAACTCTCGCGTTCCTTTCGGAGAAGCTCGGATTGCTCGGAGGGAAAGAAGGCCCGAGAGCCGTGCGCGTCTCCGAGCTGGTCCCGTAGCCTGTTGCGTCTTGGCTGGGAACCGGTGAGCTAGGAATCTCTTCGGTGCTCCGCAGACTTTATCTGATCCCACAGCGCGTCGAGCTCCGCGAGCGGCGTGCCCTTGATCTCCTTGCCCGCGGCGCGGACGCGCTTCGCCACTTCCTCGAAGCGCCGCCGGAACTTGTCGTTCGTGGACTGAAGCGCGGCCTCGGGATCCACGCCGTGGCGGCGGGCGACGTTCACGACGGTGAAAAGGAGGTCGCCGATCTCGGCCGCCACGCGCTCTTTCCGCTCACCGCCCGGCGCCGACAGCTCGGCCTTGAACTCGGCGACCCCCTCGTCCAGCTTGACGAGGACGTCCGCATCGCGCTCCCAGTCGAAGCCGAGGTCCGCGGCGCGCGAGGCCAGGCGCACGGCCTTCAGGAGCGCCGGAAGCGCCCGCGGGACGCCGTCGAACGGCGAGGGGGGGCGGCCCTCCTTCTCGCGCTCCTTGCGTTTGAGCTCCTCCCATTGCACGCGGACGCCGTCGGCGTCCCGCACCGCGGCCTCGCCGAAGACGTGCGGGTGGCGCGCGACCATCTTGTCGTGGATGCGCTGCGCGACGCTCGCGAAGTCGAAGGCGCCGCGCTCCTGCCCGAGCTTCGCGAGAAAAACGATCTGGAAGAGGAGATCGCCCAGCTCGCCCTCCAGCTCCCGCCAGTCCTCGCGGGAAAGAGCCTCGAGAACCTCGTAGCACTCCTCGAGAAGATACCCGGCGAGGTCGCGGGCCGTCTGTTTCCGGTCCCACGGGCACTCGTTTCGGAGCCTTTCCATGAGCGCGACGAGAGCCCCAGCGGCATCCGAATCTTCCATGCGCGCAACCTCCCGGCGTTTACGTAAAATACGCTGACTCGAGGAGATTTATGTCCGAAAGCGAGAAACCGATCAAGATCGTGGATCGCCGCCTTTTCACGGCCGACGGCGAGGTGCGCGCGGAAGCGCTGGCGGAGCTCGCGGCGCCCGATCCGGCGCCCGATCCGGCGCCCGCGGCCCCCGCTCCCGAGCCCGCGCCCGCCGAAGCGGCACCGGCCACGAGCCCGGCGTTCCTTCGCCTCCTCGACATGCTCGCGCAGACGGCGGCGCTCTACATGGAGGGTTTTCCCGACCCGGCGACCGGACACCGCCAGGCGGATCTCGCGGGGGCCCGGCAGATCGTCGATTCTCTGCTCGCGCTTCGCGAGAAGACGCGCGGGCGACTTTCCTTCGAGGAGTCCGACGCGCTCGACGGGTTGCTCGGCGAGCTCCAGCTCGCGTTCACGCGGCTCGCGGACGCCCCGAAGCCGAAGCCCCCCATCCCGCCTCCCGGGGCGAGGCACGGCTGAGGTCCTCCGGGACCTCTCCGTCGGCGGGGCGTCGCATGGCCCTGCACGGGCGTGCCGCCGCGTCTTTTCTCGCCCTGTTCGCGCTCCTCCCCGCGGTTCCTGCCCGTTCCCAGGTCCTCGTCGCGCCCGGTGAATCCAACCAGACGGCATTCCGGAAGCTGGTCCGCGGACAATGGTTCGGCTGGCTCGCCGCGCAGGAAGAGGGGGACAACCCGCTGGCGCGCGCCAAGGTGGACGAGATCCTCAAGCACGCCCAGAAGCTCGAGATCCGGCGCATGACGGACCTCGCCTTGTCCGCGACACTTCTCGGGCGCCGCGAGCTTGCGGCAGGCAAGAGCGAGGTCGCGCGCCAGGCGTTCGTCGCCGCGATGCGCCTCGATCCGGACCTCCCCGAGCCCCGTTGGGCGCGCCTGTCGCTCTCGGCCTCGTCGCGGGCATGGAGCGATCTCGTCCCGGACCTTCTCGGGGCGCTTCGCGCGACGTTCGCCGACGGCGAGTCGCGGCGCGTCGTTTTCGTACGCCTCGTCCTGATTTTCCTGCTCACCGCCTGCACCGCCGCTCTCGCCGCCATTCTCGTGCTCCTCGTCCGGCACGGGCCGCGTCTCGTCCACGACCTCAGGGAGTCGGCGGAGGGAATCCTCCACGGCCGCGCGACCGGCGTCGCGGTCGCCGCGTTCCTCGTCGCGCCTCTCCTCCTCTCGCTGGACGTTCTGTGGCTCGCTCTGTTCTTTTTCGTTCTTCTCTTCGGCTACGCGAGCCTGAAGCAGAAAATCGCGACGAGTCTCGCGCTCGTCCTCTCGATGCTGCTCTTGCCGGTGCTGGACCGGGTCGCATACGACCTGAGCATCACGTCGTCGCCGATCCTGCGCGCCGCCGAGGCGCTGCATGAGTCCCGCTACGACCAGCGCGTCCTCGACGACCTCGAGGCGGCCAAGAACATCGTGCCCGACGACGTGGACATCCGCTTCGTTCTCGGGCGCCTCTACCAGGCGCTCGGGCAGAACGACCGCGCGATCGCCGAGTACACCGAGGGCGCCCGCATGGTCCCGGGCGACATCCGGTGCCTCATCAATCGCGGCAACATCCGGTTCGTGGACGGCGATCTCGGCTCCGCGCAGGGGGACTACCAGGAAGCGCTGAAACGCGACGGGCGCAGCATCGCGGCGCGGTACAACCTCGCCCTGCTCTACGCCGAGACGTTCCGGACGCTCGAGGCCGCCCAGACGCTCCAGGAGGCACGGGCCCTTGACGCGCACGCGGTCCAGAGCTTTCAGGAGACGCCGACTCTCGTGAAGGTCGTCTCGATCGGCCTCACGCCGGACGAGGCGCGCGAAAAAATCGAGCGCATGGAGCGCGACAGCCGCAGCCGGCGCCTCCTGGGACACTACCGGAGCTACCAGCTCGGGAACGGACTCGGCCTCCCGCGCCTCAAGGGGGTTCCCTTCTCGGTGGATTTTGGCGTGCCCCTGTTCTGGGCGGTTCTTCTCGCGATCGGCGCCGCTTTTTTTCTCGACCGGTCGCGCAAGCAAGGGCGTGGGTACGCGTCCGAATGCCAGAAATGCGGCCGGTCTTTCTGCCGGCTCTGCAAGCCGCCGGGAGAGAGCGCCCTCCTTTGCTCGCAGTGCGTCCATGTGTATCTCAAGAAAGACGGCGTCGCGATCGAGACGAAGCTCCAGAAGCTCGATGACGTCAGGCGGCGCCGGTCACTCGAGGAACGGATGCAGCTGGTCCTGAACAGCCTGCTCCCGGGCTCCAACGCGTTCCTCGACTCGCGCCCCACGGCGGCCGCGATCGCTTTCGGGCTGTTCGCGTTCGGCCTTCTCGCCATCCTCCTCCGGGATGCGCTCGCGACGTTGCCGCGGCCGACGCTCACGGCCGGGACTCCCGGCGTCTTTTTCTGGATGGTCGTCGCCCTGGCAGGTTGGATCGTCGGATTCGTCACCTCGACGCGCAAGGCCTGACGGATGGCGCTCGAAGGCACGCTCCGGGACTTCTCGCTGGCGGACATCCTCCAGCTCATCTCGCTTCAGCACAAAACCGGCCTCCTCACGGTGCGCGGACCCGCCGACACCGTGACGCTCGGGTTTCTCGACGGGATGCTCGTCTCGGCCGAGTCCTCCGCGCAGCGGCTCGACACGCGGCTTGGCACCGTCCTCGTCAAGACGCGGCGCCTGACGGCGGAAGCCCTCGCGCGGGCCCTCGAGATGCAGGCCCAGACGCTGCAGCGACTCGGCTCCATCCTGCTCAAGAACGGGTTCTGCTCCACGCAGGACCTGCGCGACGGGCTCGACATCCAGATCAAGCGGATCGCATACGGCCTTTTCCGGTGGACCGACGGCGACTACGTCTTCGAGCAGACCGAGCAAGTCGACTACGACGCGGAGTCGACGACGCCAATCGCCGTCGAGCGCCTCCTGATGGAAGGCGCCCGGATGATCGACGAGTGGCCGATCGTCGAGAAGGTGGTTTGGTCCCTCGGCATCGTGTATCAGAGGGTTCCCGTCGCGCAGCCTGTCGTCCCTGCGGAGGATGAGGACGCCGTCGAGGACGTCGAGGACTCCACGCTCGCACGGCGGGCCCGCGAGAAAAGACTCGATCCGATCCGTGTCTCGCGCGCCGAATGGTCCGTCTACGAGCTCGTGGACGGCAGTCGAACCGTCGCCGAGATCAACGAGCTGGCTTTGCTGTCGGAGTTCGACGGATGCAAGGCGTGTTTCGACCTCGTGAGCCGCGGGCTCATAGAGGAAAGCACGCCACGCCCCGAGGAGCTTCCCCAAGAGGCGCTCATCGCGGACGTCCCCGCGCACGCGCGACCGGTCCGCAGGCCGCTCGACATCGCGCTTCTCGCCGGCCTCGTTCTCGCGGTGCTCGCGCTTGGCGCGTTCAAATTCCAGTCGAAGAACCCGTTGAACCTGCTCACTCTCCCGCCGCGGCGCGTGCCGCTGGTCGACGGGTTCAAGAAGTCGCTTTCGCTTCTCAAGCTCCGAAGGGTTGCGGAAGGAGTCGACTCATACACGCTTCTTTCCGGGCGCCTCCCGGAGACGGTCGAGGCGCTCGTGGATTCGCACATCCTGGCGCCCGCCGACCTCAGGGATCCGTGGGGAGCCACGTACCGCTACATCGTTCGGGACGAGAAGTTCTATTTGGTCGGCTTCGATCCTCTCGGTCATACCGACTCGGACCTCTTGTTCTCGCGAACGCTCGTCCTGCGGGACACCCAACGAGACGACATCCAGCCTCATTCGTCCAAGGAAGTCGTCATTGTAGAATGACTTATACGATCTTCTTCGGTAATGTAGGTGCCCTGAACATAGAACTTGACAATAGCACGCTAAGATTCTAGATTCAGTCGTGGAGCCACGTCAAGGAAGGGTCCGGAGGAACACCTGCAATGAGCAAGATCATCGGTATCGACCTCGGCACCACGAACAGCGTCGTCGCCGTCCTCGAGGGCGGCACGGCTGAGGTCATCGCGAATTCGGAAGGGGGACGCACGACGCCTTCCGTCGTCGCCTATGCCAAAGGGGGCGAGCGCCTCGTCGGGCAGGTCGCCAAGCGCCAGGCGGTGACGAACTCCGAGAACACCGTCTACTCGATCAAGCGGTTCATGGGCCGCCGCTTCGACGAGGTCAACGACGAAATGAAGATGGTGCCCTACAAGGTCATTCGCTCCGCGAACGGCGACGCACGCGTCTCCGTGGGCGGCAAGGAGCTGTCTCCGCCGGAAATCTCCGCGATCATCCTCACGAAGCTCAAGGAAGCCGCGGAGGCGTACCTCGGCGAGAAGGTGGACCGCGCCGTCATCACGGTGCCGGCCTATTTCAACGATGCGCAGCGCCAGGCCACGAAGGACGCGGGACAGATCGCGGGCCTCAAGGTCGAGCGTCTCGTCAACGAGCCGACGGCCGCGGCGCTCGCGTACGGCCTCGACAAGAAAAAGAACGAGACGATCGCGGTCTACGACTTCGGCGGTGGCACGTTCGACATCTCGATCCTCGAGGTGGGCGAGGGCGTCGTCGAGGTCAAGTCGACGAACGGCGACACGCACCTCGGCGGCGACAACATCGACCAGAAGATCGTCGAGTGGCTCCAGTCGGAGTTCAAGAAGGACCAGGGGATCGACCTCTTGAAGGACCCGATGGCGACGCAGCGCCTCAAGGAAGCCGCCGAGAAGGCCAAGATCGAGCTCTCGACGACCGTCGAGACCGACGTGAACCTCCCTTTCATCACGGCCGACGCCTCCGGGCCGAAGCACCTCAACATCAAGCTCACGCGCGCGAAGCTCGAATCGCTCGTCGACGATCTCCTCCAGCGCTCGATCGGTCCGTGCCGGCAGGCGCTCAAGGATGCCGGGCTCGACGCCTCGAAGATCGACGAGGTGGTTCTCGTCGGCGGCCAGACGCGCATGCCGAAGATCCAGCAGCTCGTGAAGGACTTCTTCGGCAAGGATCCGAACAAGTCCGTCAACCCCGATGAGGTCGTCGCGATCGGCGCGGCCCTGCAGGGCGGCGTCCTCGCGGGCGACGTGAAGGACCTTCTTCTCCTCGACGTCACGCCGCTTTCGCTGGGCGTCGAGACGCTCGGCGGCGTGATGACGAAGCTCATCGACCGCAATACGACGATTCCCACGAAGAAGGCCGAGACGTTCTCCACGGCCTCCGATGGCCAGACCTCCGTGGAGATCAAGGTGCTCCAGGGCGAGCGCGAGATGGCCGGCGACAACAAGCTCCTCGGCGTCTTCTCCCTCGTGGGGATCCCGCCGGCGCCACGCGGAATGCCGCAGGTCGAGGTCACGTTCGACATCGACGCGAACGGGATCCTGAACGTGTCGGCGAAAGATCGCGGCACGGGCAAGGAGCAGAAAATCACGATCACGTCGTCCTCGGGCCTCGACAAGAAGGAAGTCGAGAAGCTCGTCAAGGACGCCGAGTCGCACAGCGCAGGGGACAAGAAGCGGCGCGAGGGGATCGAGGCGAAGAACGCGCTCGACGCGCTCATCTATTCGACGGAGAAGCTCGTGGACGAGAGCGGCGAAAAGGTGCCGGAGTCGGAGAAGGAGTCCGTCAAGGCGGCGGTCGCCGACGCGAAGAAGGTCCTCGAGACGAGCCCGGGCGACGCCGAGGCGCTGAAGAAGGCGGCTCACGATCTGCAGAAGGCCAGCTACAAGATCGCCGAGGCGCTTTACAAGTCGGCCCCGGCGGGCGCCCCAGCGGGCGAGGGCGGCGCCGCGCCCGACGATTCGTCCTCATCCAAGCCGGCCGACGACGTCATCGACGCCGAGGTCGTGGAGCAGAAGAAATAAGGTCGCGAGATGGACTCTCGTCGCAAGGGGGCCCGGCCGGACGCGGCGGCCCCCGAACCTGCCCCGGCCCCGCGAGACACTTACGTCTTCATCGGCGCGGTCGCGCGGCGCTTTGGAGTCCATCCGCAGACGCTGCGCCTCTACGAGCGTGAGGGCCTCATCCGGCCCGCCCGCTCCTCCGGCAACACGCGCCTTTACGATCTCGAGACGGTCGAACGCCTCGAGATCATTCTCACGCTCACGCGCGAGCTGGGTGTGAACCTGGCCGGCGTGGAGGTCATCCTGGAGCTGAAGTCGCGGCTGAAGCGCATGGAAGGCGAAGTCGGCCGCCTCATGGACTCCATCCGTGCGGTCGCGGCCGAACACGCGTCCCGAAGCGGGGAAGCGTCGAAGGCGCTCGCGGTCCGCCCGCGGGGCGCCATCGTTCTCCGGACCCGCTGACGGACCCCCCGACGCGTCCGCCGAAGGGCATAATCGCTTTCGGTGAGCCAGCGCCTGCGTCCCGAAGACGACTCCAGGGTCCTGAGAAAGTATCTAAACGACATCGCGCGGTACGCGATCCTCACGCCCGAGCGGGAGCGGGAGCTCGGGCGGATCATCCAGTGCGCGGACTCCTCCGAAGAGGTCCGGCGCGAGGCCGTCGACGAGCTCGTGCGCGGAAACCTGAGGTTCGTCGTCTCCTACGCGAAGCGGTTCCATTCCCCCGGCATCTCGTTCCTCGACCTCATCAACGAAGGCAACATCGGGCTCATCCAGGCAGCTCGGCGCTTCGACCCCGAGCGTGGCGTGAAGTTCATCACGTATGCCGTCTGGTGGGTGCGCCAGGCGATCTCGAACGCCCTTTCCGAGCAATGGGGGGCTATCCGTCTCCCGCACAAGCAGGCGACGCTCCATTCCCGCCTGGGACGCGTGAAGGAGGCGCTTTCGCGATCGCTCGGCCGGGAAGCCACGATGGAGGAGATCGCGGCGGAGGCCGGCCTTCGCCCGGACGAGGCCGAGAATCTCATGGCCATGTCGCGCAGCTCCGAGTCGCTCTCCGAGTTTTTCGGCGCCGAGGAGGACCGCACGCTCGGGGATACGCTCGAGCAGACGTCCGTCGCGGCCGCCGACGATCAGCTCCTTCAGCGTTCGTCCGTGGAGCAGACGCGCAACCTCCTCGAGTCGCTTCCGAAAAAGGAGCGCGCGATCCTCTGTCGCCGGTTCGGCATCCCGGAGGACGGCTCGGACGGCGAGCGCGAGCCGATGACGCTGCAGGAGATCGGAGAGGAGCTGCGCCTCTCGCGGGAGCGCGTGCGCCAGATCGAGGCGCAGGCCATCGCGCGCATCAAGCGCACGATGAAGAGCCGGGCCCTGAAAGCGTTCCTCAATTAAGCCCTAGAATCACGCCGTGGCCGCAAACGCTCCCGCCGGCGAAGTCTGCCCCGCGTGCAAGGGGTTCGGCGTCCTCGAGACTCCCGAGGGCCGTGCCGTCACCTGCCGTTGCCGGGCGGCCGGCCTCGCGGAAGCCCGCCTGAAAGCCGCGGAGATTCCCCAGCGCTATCTGAACTGCAAGGTCGAGAACTTCGACCTGAAGCGCCCCGGAACTTCTCCGAGCCACGTGCGCGCGAGCCTGATCGCGCGCAAGTTCATCGAGGAATGGAAGACACGGGATCGGGGCCTTCTGTTCGTCGGGCCCGTGGGCGTGGGCAAGACGCATCTTTCGGTGGCGATCCTCAAGACTTTGATCGAGGATTGGGGCGTCCGGGGTCTCTTCTGCGACTTCTCGGACCTTCTGGAGAGAATCCAGGCGACCTTCTCCCGCACGAACCCGGACAGCGCCGATGACGTCCTCGCCCCTTATCGCGACGCCGAGCTGCTCGTCCTGGACGAGCTCGGCGCGCGCCGCCCCACCGACTGGGTCCGGGACGTTCTCTACGGGCTCATCAACACCCGCTACAACCGCCAGCGCCTGACCATCGTCACCTCCAACTACTCCGACACGCCTTCCCGCACGGGCGAAGAGACGCTGGAGATGCGGATCGGCGCGATGGTACGGAGCCGCCTTTACGAGATGTGCGACCTCGTCGTGCTCGATGGGCTCGATTACCGGGCGTGGCGCGCCGTCAAGGTCTGAGCCGATGCCCCCTTCCGCGCGCCCGGCGCCCGAGGCGTTCCGGCGCGGAGTTTCGGCGCTCGTGGCGAATCCCGGCCTGATCCTCGCGCCGCTCGCGTTCGCCGCGGTGGTGGTCGGCGCGGTCGCGGTCCCCGTTTTCCTCCTGCTCCTGGGTCTCGCGGAATTTCATCGCGGGTTCCCGCGGATATCGGATTTCGCGCGAGACGCCGAGTCGCTCTTGCCGCGGCTCGGGAGTTTCTTCGAAGGCCTGCTGGCCGCGCCGTTCGTGCTCGTCGGCGGCCTCCTCTGCCTGCTCGTCCTCCTGCTCCTTCTCACGCTCGTCGCGGCGTATCTGAGGGCCGGCATCATGGGGTCCCTTGTCGCGATCGACGCGCACGCCGCGGAGGATGCCCTCCTTCCCGCGTTTCGTCGTCCGGGCCTCGGGGCCGTTTTCCGCGGGTCGGCACGCCGGCTCTTCGGGCGCTTCTTCGCGCTCATGAACCTCTACGCGCTCGCGCTCTCGTTCCTGGTGCTCCTGATTCTCCTGCCCATCGGCCTCGTCGTTCTCGCGGCGACGGGTGAACGAGGCGGCTTCGTGATAGCGGCTTTCGTGCTCTTCCTTCTCTTCCTGCCACTCGTCATCGGCGGGTCCGTCGCTTTGCGCGTGCTCTATCTCGTCTCGTGCCGTCTCGCCGCGAGCGACGACGTCGATGCGCTCGAAGCCGTCGCGCGGTCGGTGTCCCTCATACGCACCTCGCTTTCGCGGGTCGTGCTGCTCTATCTGCTGACCCTCGCGGCCGGCTTCGTCTCGGGATTCGCGTTCCTCGTCCCGCGCTTCGCCCTTTCATTTTTCGCGGGGCGTTCCCTCGTCCTTTTTTTCGCGGGAACGGGCCTTCTCATCGCGGCCCAGATGCTCGTGAGCTTCGCCTACGATCTCGTCGTGACCGGCGCGTTCGTCTCGCTCTGGCCGGTGGCGAGCGGCGGAAGCGTTCCGCCCGTCGCCTCGGCGCCGGACGGCGACGCTCCTCCCTTACTCGTGTAAGATTCGGCGGAAATTTGACGAACTCGTCAAATTCCTTTTACTGCCCAGGAGACTCACATGGTCGCTTCCCCCGTTCTCGACTCACCCCCTTACCCGGCCCGAACTCTTTCCGGTATGAGCTTCTCGCTTTCCGATGAGCAGGAGGCGATTCGACGGATGGTGCGCGAATTCGCAGAGAGCGAGATCGCGCCTCACGTCAAGGAGTGGGACGAAGCCCAGACGTTTCCGCGCGAGGCGATGCGCCAGCTGGGCGACCTCGGAATGCTGGGCGTGCTCGTGCCGGAGGAGTACGGCGGCGCGGGCCTGACGTACATCGACTACATCCACGTGATCGAGGAGCTGTCACGCGTGGACGGCTCGGTGGGTCTTTCGGTCGCCGCGCACAACAGCCTCTGCACGAACCACCTGTGGCTGTTCGGAAACGAGGGGCAGCGCCGCGCGTGGGTGACGCCGCTCGCGCAGGGGAAGCTCCTTGGAGCCTGGGGCCTCACCGAGGCCGAGGCGGGCAGCGACAGCGGCGGAACGCGCACGACGGCCGTCCCCGACGGCGACGAGTGGGTTTTGAACGGCGCTAAGACGTTCATCACACACGGCTCCGTCGGCGACGTGGCGGTCCTCATGGCGGTGACGGACAAGGCGGCGGGCAAGCGCGGCATCTCGGCGTTCGTCGTGGACCTTCACCAGAAGGGCGTCCACGCGGGCAAGAAGGAGAACAAGCTCGGCATGAGGGCGTCCGACACCGCGACGATCGTGATGGAGGACTGCCGGATTCCGAAGGGCAACCTCCTCGGCGCGGCGGGAGAAGGATTCATTCAGGCGATGAAAGTGCTCGACGGCGGGCGCATTTCGATCGCGGCCCTCGCGCTGGGCATGGCGCAAGGCGCCCTCGACTGTTCGCTCCGCTACGCGCAGCAGCGCAAGCAGTTCGGCAAGCCCATCTCCGAGTTTCAGTCCATCCGGAACTACCTCGCCGACATGGCGACGGAGATCGACGCGGCGCGCCTCCTGACGTACCGCGCCGGCTGGGCGAAGGACCAGGGCCGCATCACGACGAAAGAGTCCGCGATGGCGAAGCTTTACGCTTCGGAGGTCTCCGTGCGCGTGGCGAATCTCGCCGTGCAGATCCATGGCGGATACGGCTTCACGAAGGACTTCCCGGCCGAAAAGTTCTACCGTGACGTGAAGCTCTGCACGATCGGCGAAGGCACGTCCGAGATCCAGCGGATGGTCGTGGCCCGCGAGCTCCTGCGCCCGGGCTCCTGAGGCGCCGGCGGGGGTCTTACCGTGCCTTCGCTTCTTTCCGCGCCGCGCGATTGAGTGCCTCGTCGAACGACGAAAAGCGGATCTGCCGCACGCCGTCTCCGTACAGAGAGAGGTAGGACGCGAGGTGAAGGCTGTCGAAGCCGCGGAGATGATGCTTCTCGGCGAGGTCTCCGGCGCTGCGGTAGACCGCCTCGTTGACTTCGACGGCCAGATACCTCGGCCAGTCCTGCTCGAAGTCGCTCTTCGCCCGCCCGAACCCCGCGGCGGTCAGCCCACCCTCGCGTCGCTGGCGGGCAAGAGCCGCTCGCGCCTCCGCGTACGTCACGACAGACGTCGCCACGAGCTCGGCACGTTCCACGAGCTCCCGAACGAGGCGCGAGCCTTTCTCCTCGACATAGAGCTTGACCAGGCTGCTCGTATCGAGATAGACGATCAACGGCGGTCCTCAAGGACCATCTCCGCTGTCGTCTTCCTCCCCTTCAGCACCGCGGCCTCCGCGCTTCCCCGAGGCTTGCCTCCGCTCCAGCTCGCGACCCTTTCACGAACCAGGTCCCACCCCCATCGCGCCTCATCCGTTTCCTCGATCGGTGTCAGGGCCGCGAGCGGCTCACCCCGATCCGTGACGACGATGCGCTCACCGTCTCCAGCCCGCCTCAGGTACTCGCTCAGATGGTCCTTGAGACCCCGGACACCGACACGCGTCATGCGAGACTTCCTCCTGTGGCCACTATCATATCAGTGTTGCGGCCACATTGTTGGCTTAAGCTCATAAGGCTCTGCGCCGGCAATGAGACGGCGGGGGCTCACGTTTTTTTCCGGCGGGATCAGGTGGCCGGGACGAGCCGCACGCGGCAGTCCTGGTACGCCGCGCCTTCTCCGGCATCCGTCGTGCGCGCTTTGATGAGCGCATTCGCGCAGTTACCGCGGTCGTAGTTTCCGCCCTTCGGCACGATCATGACGTCGCGGCGCTGCGATGCGTCGTGCTTCAGCCGCACCCGGATCGAGCCCAGCGCGCTCTCGACGCGCACGACCGCGCCATCGGCAAACCCGTTCGCCGCGGCCGGATGGCACGTCGCGGTGAGCATTTCGGGCTCGGGAGCCGCCCACTGTGAGCTCTGCGACTTCTCGGTGGAGTTCGAAAAGAGCCAGAGGGGAAAGCCGGGCTCCTCGGGCGGGACGGGCGGAAGCTCGTGGACGAGGTTCACCTTGCCGGACGCGGTCGGGAACTTGCGATCTCCGAAGAGAACCTTTTCTGCGAAAGGGTTGCGGACGGAGGAACGCTCGAGCTGCTCCAGCGTGACGCCCGCCGCCTCGACGCGCGAGAGGAGGCGCCTCTTCCAGTCCCGGGCACTTCCTCTTACTTTCTCAGAAATCTTCTCTTCTCTTTCCCCGGTTCTTTCGTCGATGGCGCGGGCGAGCGCCTGAACGATCCCGAGGTCCGACAGGACGCCCTCGGGCGGCGGAAGCGCGGGCGTCGAGGCGCTGAGCCAGTGGTTGCCATACGCGCCGAGGAGATCGTCGTCCTCGACGAGCGTGGTCGTCGGCAGGACGACCGTCGCGCGGCGGGCGGTGTCGGTCACGAAGGAGTCCACGACGACGACGAGCTCGCGCGTCTCGAGCGCCCGGGCGACGGTCGCCGAGTCCGGCAGCATCGACACCGGGTTGCCGGCCGTCACCCAGACCGCACGGATCGGCGGATCCTCGGCCGCGAGGATTCCGGCCCCGAGGAGGGGCTCGGGAATCGCGCGCGGCGGCGTCTTCTTCAGGAACGAGGTGTCGAACGGCCCCCGCCGCTTGTAATAGAAGGACACGCCTCCGCCGGGAATGCCGAGGTTGCCGCTGACCGCGCCGAGCGCGTCGAGCGCGCGGACGATCGCCGAGCCGTTCATCCGCCGGCCCATGCCCCAGCCCACCTGAATGGAGCACGGCCGTTCGGCGAGCGCCGAGGCGATCGCATCGACGTCCTCGACGCCGACGTTGGCCGCTTTCGCCCACTCCGCGGCGGAGCGCGACGTCGCGAGAGCGCGGAACGCGGCGAAATCGTCGCAGAACCCCTCCGCATCCGGGACGACGCCGCCCGCCTCGAACAGCCGCGCGGCGACGCCCATCGCGAGGTCGAAGTCTCCGCCGGGGCGCACGAGAATCGTCCGGTCGGCGAGCTTCTCGGCCTTGTGCCGGATCGGGTCCACGAGGATCACGCGCGCGCCGTTTCGCTTCGCCTGCTGAAGGAGGGACATGAGATGCACGTTCGAGATGGCGGGATTCTTGCCCCACAAAAGAATGTTCTTCGCGTTCACGAGATCGAAGAAGTCGTGCGACTCCTCCTCGCCGAAATCGGTCGTCTGCGCCGCGTCGCCCGCCCCCGAGCAGATGTCGCCGCTCTTGACCGTCACCGGCCCGAACAGCTCCCAGAAATAGTCCGCGACGGACTTGAGGAGTCCGAGCGATCCGCCCGAACGGTAGTGGAGGATCGCCGCGGGGCCGGACTCCTTCCGGATCGCGAGGAGGCGGTCCGCGACGATGCCGAGCGCCTCGTCCCACGAGGCTGGAGAGAGCCGCCCGTTTTTCCTCACGAGGGGTGTCGTGAGGCGGTCGGGAGAGTTCTGCGTCGCCGGGTATTGCGACGTGCGCTGGCAGAGGAACCCCTTCGTGACCGGATGCTCCGGATCGCCTCCGAGGGAGACGAGCCTTCCGTCCTCGACGGTCGCGACCAGGCCGCACGCGTCGGGGCAGTCCCTGTTGCAGACGGTCCGGAGCGTCTCGATCGCCATGGGGGGATTCTAGGAAACCCGGCGTCTCGTGCCGCGCCGCTCCTAGACCAAGTGCGCGCGGAAGTGGGCAACGGTCCTCTGCCAGGCGTCCTTCGGGCCGTAGATCATGAGGATCGGGCCGGAGAGGTTCTCCCATCCTATACTCGACTTTCGTGCGTCGGTTTCTCGCCCTCGCGGTCGTCCTCGTCGCGGCGGCCGGCGCCGTGGCGTGCAGCCTCCTCCTGCACAAGGAGAGCTCCCGGAGGAAGAACGTCACGGGCTCCCTGTTCACGGACGTGACGGAGGCGTCCGGAATCCGGTTCCGCTTTCACGGCGACCTCATCGACGCCAAGCTCATTCCCACGATGGGCGGCGGCGCGGCGCTCGCGGACTTCGACGGAGACGGGAACCTCGACCTCGTCCTCGTCCAGCAGGTGAAGAGCGCCTCGAAGTGGCGGAAGGCGGGACGCACGCAGCCCCTGGCCGGGTGCACGCGCCTCTTCCGGAACCGCGGAAATGGCACGTTCGAGGACGTCACGGAGCGGTCCGGCGTAGTGGCCTGCGGATGGGGCGTCACCGCGATGTGGGCCGACCTCGACAACGACGGCTTCCCGGACCTCGTCATCGGCAACGCCGGCGAGCCGAATCTCGTCTTCCGCAACAAGGGCGACGGGACGTTCGAAAGGATGGAGAAGACGGGCCTCGAGGGCGGGAAGTTCGCGGTTGGGCTCGCGGCCCTCGACATCGACGGCGACGGGCTCCCGGACGTCTACATCGGGAACTACCTCGACACGGATTCCGAGCGCGAGTCGAAGGCCCCCGCAACGTCCTTCATGACGCCCGACGAGTACAAGGGGCAGGACAACCAGATGCTCCGGAACCTCGGCGGCTGGAAATTCGCAGACGTGACGGACGCGAGCGGCACGAGGGATCCGGGAAGCAAGACGATCGGAGCCGTCGCCCTCGACTACGACGGCGACGGGCGCACGGACCTCTATGTCTCCAACGACCAGTGGCGCAACTCGCTTTTCCACAACGAGGGCGGCGGCCGGTTCCGCGACGTCTCGGACGAGACCGGGACGGGATTCCCCGACGAAGGCAGCGCGACGGCTTTCGGCCGCAGGACGCGCAGCGGCATGGGGCTCGCCGTGGCGGACTTCGGGGGAGCCGGCCGGCCGGACCTCTTCATCACGAACTACGCGAACGAGCCGAACACGCTGTACCGCAACGTGGAGGGCGCGACGTTCGCCGAAAGCGAGCGCGAGGCGTTCGGAGGCGACCGCGACCCCTCGATCCCGCTCTCGGGCTGGGGCACGGTCGCGATCGACTGGGACAACGACGGCAAGGACGACCTCGTCGTTTCGAACGGCCAGATCCTCTCGCGCTTTTTCACGGTCGTCGCGCAGTGGTTCAATCCGGTGGCCCGGAACTTCGCCGTGGGCGAGCGCAGCTATGCGCAGCGTCAGCTTCTCTTCCACAACGACAGCGCGCCGGGAGCCCTGCTCTTCCACGACGTCTCCGCCGTCGCGGGCGACTTCGGACGGCTCTGCATCGTCGGGCGCGGCCTCGCGGGCGGCGACCTCGACGGCGACGGGAGGGAAGACCTCGTCTTCAACCCGATCGACGTGCCCGCGATCGTCCTCCGCAACACGGCTCCGGGCGGGCGCGCGCTGGAGATCCTTCCGGTCGCGGGCGCCGACCGGAAGACCGTCCTCGGAACGAAGATCACGGTCGGCGGACGAGCGAAGGAGTTTTACGTCGTGCCGTCGTACGCGAGCGGCTCGTGGCTGCCGCTGCACTTCGGGCTGGGAACTGCGGCCTCGGCGCGCGTGACCGTGCGGTGGCCGGACGGAACGGCGCAGGATCTCGGCGAGCTTCCCGCGGGCGCCTATCGGCTGGTGAAGGGTGAGGCGCTGGCCCCGCTCCGGGCCGGAGCGACGTCTAGAGCGGCGTCACGTTGACGTCTTTGCGCCGCGCGGCCGCCTCGGCCGCGGCCACGCTGATCGCGTCGGGATGATGCCGAAACCGCGGCCCGGGCGTCAAACGGGGAGAAGAACCCCGCGCGTCAGTGCGGTTCGACGCGGAGGGGGCCGGTGAGAACTTCGCGGCCGGGCACGAGGCGAATCTCGATGCGGAAGTCTTCGCCGGAAGTGGAGAGCCCGGGCAGGGTGAAGAAGAGGGGGAGATTGAATCCCTGCCCGGGCTCTAGGCGGGTTGGATAAGCGAGCATCCGGCACTGGCGCGTCTGCCGGGAGCGCTCGTGGCCCTCTGCGTCGAGGAGGACCATCTCGAGGAGGGGACCCGCTTCCGTGGACCCCTCCCACGCTTGAAGAGTCTTGTTGCGGATTTCGAGGTGAAGGAGAACCTCGCCGGGCTCTGTCGCGCTCGGCACGATGACCGGCTGCGGCGCATGGAGCATCAACGACAGCGTGACGTCGCCAGCCGGCTCTTCCTTCGGCAAGTGACTTCTCAGCATGTCGATGCTCCTCCGTTCGAACGAAGCATTCCCTAGACGCCGCGGTTACGGCGTTTCGACTACGCGGTCGTTACCTCAGCCTCACCCGATCGGGCCGTTGACGACACCGATTGGGCCATTCACCGTGTTGTTTCGGTGGACTTCACCGCGACCGCGAGTGAATTCCCCGAAATCAAACCCCGAGAAAACGTCGAAAAGCGCGAAAAGAAAATCCATTACGTCCTCCTACCCCGCAGCCGGACAGGTGTGCACTTCTTCTGCCCTTCACCTACTTAGACAGCGGACACGGGCCGTTTTGACCCTCGACGCTTGAAAAAACTTCGGCCGCCCGAAGGCGGCCCAGTGAGTTCGCGACAGGTCGGGAGTTGTGTCTAGCCGGCGAGCCTCAACGGGCGGTACGAGCGCTTCACGCCATTCTCTTCGTCCTGCAGGTACTCGCGGACGTGAGCGATGAGGTCCGCGTCGAGCATGCCCTGATCGAGGCACATGAACAGCTCGCCAAGGGCCGGCGAGGGCCCGAACGGGTTTTCCTGCCGGTTCTTCCGAAGGGACTCGATCTCATGACACATCGAACCGAAGTTTCCCAAGCGCGCCAGGCATTCCGCGGCAAAAAGCCGCGCGAGGACCAGCAGTCTTTCGGAAGCAAGCGGATTCGAATCGCGGACAATCTCCCGGAACGCTTGAAGTGCTCGCTGGTATCGACCACGGCAGAAGTCCAGCTCGGCGAGGCCGGTGCGGATGAAGAAGACGTGCGAGGACTGGCTGTTGCGGCGAGCAAGGTTGAGGGCCTTCGCGAAAGTCGCACGGGCCTCGTCGAAGCGGCCAAGCCTCATAAAGGTGGTCGCGCGGTTGTTGTGAGCCATCGTGATTCGCTGGGACTCGGACACGGCGTCGAGCGCATTGAGAGCGCGATCGAAGTGCGGAAGGGAGCGTTCAAAGTCTCCCTTGTTTCCGAGAAGTGTCCCGAGTGCGGCTTCAGCGCGCCCGATCAGATGATCCTGGCCGAACTCCGTGAACACTGCCAGTGAGCGCTTTAGGAGCTTTTCCGCGAAGGCGTAGTCGCGCTGGAAGCTTGCTGCCGCCCCCTCGTAGTAGTCGCAGAGCGCGGCGCCAAAGCCGAGATCCCCAGATTCGCCGAAAAACCCCCGAGCCGGTTTCACAGCTTCTCGCGCGGCTTTCGCTTCGCCCTTCTGAAGCAGGGCCTGGGACTCGAGCAGTGCGGCTTCCGCCTGCACCGCCTGGCGCGGCGCCGGAGTCGAGATGCGCTCCTTCGAATTCGCGGCCTGGAGTGTCGCGGCCTCCTCGCAGAGAAGCCTCGCGAGCGTAAGGGCCTTGTTCGGATCTTCGGCGACGAGCTTGTCCGCCTTCTGCGCCGCGTACAACAGCGCGAAGCCGCGGTAGGGTTTTCTGTCCAGCGAGCGGAGCGCGGCGGCAAGCTCGTCCGCACCCGCGCGCGCGGCCTGGAGGATGAGCTCGGCGGGCTTTTCGGCCGCTTGCGAGAGACGATAGATGTCCTCCACGGAGACGCGCGCATTGGGTCTCACGAAGGGGAGCGTGCGGCCCATGGCCTGACGCGGCAGCTCGGGCACGACCTCGCTCTCGAGGATCGCATCGAACGCGTGCTCTTCTTTCACGGCCGAGACGAGGTGCGAGAGATCGTGGAGGCGGCGTGCGCAGAGGCGGCAGCCGCCGTCGACGTGCTCGCGGGCCGCGACCGTGGCTTCGCCCGGCTCGCGGCCCGTCGCGAGGTTCAGGAGATCGGTCTCGGAGGGGTGCTCCGCCGTCACGAGGCGAGGCATGCACGCATCCTTTTCAGGCACTCCTGGATTCGCTTCCACACGGTCTTCGGCGAGTAGCCGCTCTTCTCGGCGGTCTCGGCGAGCGTCATGTCCTCGACGCAGTAAGACTTGATCACCTGGCGGCACTTCGGGTCGATCTGCTTGTACGCGCTCGTGACGGCCGAAACCGTTTTCACGCGCTCGGCCGCGGGGTCGATGAGCGTCGCGGCGAGATGGTCGGTCAGCGCGCTCTCACGCCCGCGCCGCCTCTCGCGCGCCTCGATGACGTTGTTGCACTGGTTGAGGAACGCCGCGCGCAGGTACGCCTTCGGGTCGCGCACGCGCGGGTTCATCGCGAGCACCTTGAGGAAGACGGTTTGCGCCGCGTCCTCGCAATCATCCTGCGTGAGGCCGAAGCGGATGACGCCAGCGGCAATGAGGCGCGGGCGGAACTTCGCGTTCAGCTCTTCCCAGTTCCAGACGGGGCGAGCGGGAAGCGGCAGCTCCGCCGGAGCGAAGCGCTTTCGCTGCTCCGTCATCGGGAAGGATTGCGTCGAAATTCCGGGACATGTTTCCCCTTATGAGAAGACCGCCTATATGCTACGCCCGCTTTTTTGCAAGGGTCAACCGGAATCCTCGCAAACCCGGAATCCAACACTATCGTCAGACATCCGGAATCGGAGGGGTGGGCTCGCATGGCGACGAAGAAGAAGGACCCAGCGGCATCGTCCAAGCTCGTTTACGCGTTCGGAGCGGGAGCTGCCGAAGGAAACGGGACCCAGAAAGACCTTCTCGGCGGCAAAGGAGCGAACCTGGCCGAGATGGGACGGCTGGGGCTGCCGGTGCCGCCCGGTTTCACCATCACGACCGAGGTCTGCACCCACTTCTACGGCAACAAGAAGAGCTATCCCAAGGGTTTGCGCGAAGAGGTCGAAATCCACCTGAAGGGCATCGAGAAGAAGCTCGGGCGCACCTTCGGGGACCCGAAGAACCCGCTGACGGTACCCGTCCGATCGGGCGCGCGGGCGTCCATGTCGGGCATGATGGACACGATCCTGAACCTCGGCCTGAACGACAAAACGGTCGAAGGTTTGGCGTAAGTCTCGAAGAACCCGCGCTTCGCCTGGGACTGCTACCGCCGGTTCGTGGCGATGTACGGGGACGTCATCCTCGAGCTGAAACCGCTTGACAGGCTCGAGCGCGACCCGTTCGAGGTCATCCTCGAGAAGAAAAAGCTCGCCTACGGTGAGCCTTGACACGGATGCGGCGCTGAGGAAGTGACACGCCGGGAGCGGCCGGTGTCCCTTGGGACGCACGCGCGTGCTGTCTGAGCGCAGCGAGTTCACGCGCGAAGGAGCAGGGGGTACCGGCGCGAAGGGCGCCTCCTAGCCGTGTCAAGATCGGGCCGTGAGCCCGGGAGGCCGCCACCACCGCTCCGACCTCAACGACATCGCGCGCCGCGCGATGCGCGAGAAGGGGCTCGATCCCGACTTCCCGAAGGACGCGCTCGCGCAGCTCGAGCGCATCGAGGCGCCCGCCCGCGAGAAGGATCCCGCGCTTCGCGACCAGCGCGACCTCCTCTGGGCCTCCATCGACAACGACGACAGCCGGGACCTCGACCAGCTTTCCGTCGCCGAGGAGCTGGCCGGCGGCTCCGTGAAGGTGCTCGTCGCGATCGCGGACGTGGACGCGCTCGTGAAGAAGGGGACCCCGCTCGACTCGCGAGCCGCGCAGAACACGACGTCCGTCTATACGGCCGGCGGAGTTTTCCCCATGCTGCCCGAGAAGCTCTCGACGGACCTCACGTCGCTGAACCAGGACGTGGACCGGCTCTCGGTCGTCATCGAGTACGTCGTGAATGCGGACGGGACGCTCGGCGACTCGAACGTCTACCGCTCCCTCGTGCGCAACAAGGCGAAGCTCGCCTACAACTCGGTGGACGCGTGGCGCGACGGGCGCGGCCCGATGCCCGAAGCGATGGCGAGAGTCCCGGGGGTCGACGCGCAGATCCGGCTTCAGGAGGACGTCTCACAGCGCCTCCGCCGCGTGCGTTACGCGCACGGGGCGCTTGACCTCCAGACGATCGAGGCACGGGCCGTCTTCGACGGCGAGGAAATCCGCGACCTGACGGTCGACGAGCAGAACGAGCCGAAGCAGCTCATCGAGGACTTCATGATCGCGGCGAACGGTGTGACGGCCCGCTATCTCGAGGAAGCGGGCTTCGCCGCGCTGCGGCGCATCGTGCGCTCGCCCGAAAGGTGGCAGCGGATCGTCTCCGTCGCCGCGGAGTACGGGTTCTCGCTGCCTCTGGAGCCGGATTCGAAGGCGCTGGAGGAGTTCCTCGCGGCACGCCGGAAGGCGGATCCGCTGCGCTTCCCGGACCTCTCCCTCGTCATCGTGAAGCTCATGGGCGCCGGCGAATACGTCGTCGAGCTGCCCGGCAAGGAGCCGGTCGGCCATTTCGGGCTCGCCGTGCGGGACTACACGCACTCCACCGCGCCGAATCGCCGGTACCCCGACGTCATCACGCAGCGCCTTCTGAAGGCGGCGCTCGCGCGCCGCCCGTCACCCTACTCGGTGTCCGAGCTGAACGGCCTCGCCCTCCATTGCACGCAGCAGGAGGATGCCGCGAACAAGGTCGAGCGCCTCGTGCGCAAGTCCGCGGGTGCGCTCCTCCTCGAGACGCGCATCGGCGAGCGCTTCGACGGAGTCGTGACCGGAGCGTCGGAGAAGGGCACGTGGGTGCGCATCTTCCGGCCGCCCGTCGAAGGCAAGGTCGTGCGCGGCACAGAGGGCCTCGAGGTCGGTGACAAGGCGCGCGTGAAGCTCGTCTCGACCGACGTCGAACGCGGCTACATCGACTTCGTCAGGGTATAGGCGGTCGCGCGATTCACGCCCCGGGTCATAGCACGGAGGCCGTTCCCGCTCGCCCGGCTCGAAGAGTCGCTCGAACGATCCAACATCCGTTATCCTGACAGGTCGAATGGAGGCTCCTCGTGCACGTTGAGCTGACACTCAACGGCGCAGCCCGCGCCTTCGACGTCCCGGACCAGGCGTCGCTCCTGGAGCTCCTGCGTGACGGCGCGGGGATCACGTCGCCGAAGGATGGCTGCTCGCCCCAGGGGCAGTGCGGGGCGTGCCTCGTTCTCGTGGACGGGCATCCGAAAACCTCGTGCGCGATCCCCGCCCGGAACGCCGTGGGGAAGAGCGTCCTGACGCTGGAGGGCGTACCCGAAGGGGAGCGCCGCATCTATGGCGAGGCGTTCGCGCGCACGGCGGGCGTTCAGTGCGGCTTCTGCATCCCGGGCATCGCGCTCCGGATGAAGAGCGTCCTGGACGCGAACGCGAATCCGACGGACGCGGAGATCAAGCGGAAGCTCGATCCACACCTTTGCCGATGCACCGGCTACGTCAAGATCGTGGACGCGTTCCATGCCGCCGCCCGATTGCGCCGGGGCGAGGCGCTCCCGCCGCCGGACGTCTCGGGCCGCGTCGGGACCAGCCTCGATCGCTACGAAGCCGAGGAGCTGACGCTCGGGACACGGCCCTACGTCGCCGACCTCGTTTTTCCCGGGATGCTCCACGGTGCCGTCACGCTCTCGCCGCATGCGCGGGCACGGGTGAAGAGCGTCGACACGTCGAGGGCGGCGCGACATCCCGGCGTGATGGCCATCGTCACCGCACGCGACGTGCCGGGCAAACGTTTCTTCGGCCTGATCGTCGACGACTGGCCGGGCTTCGTCGCGGAGGGGGAGGAAACGCACTTCGTCGGCGACGTTCTCGCCGCCGTCGCCGCGGTCGACGCGCGCACCGCCCGCGCCGCGGCGGCGCTCGTGGACGTGGAGTACAAGGTCCTCCCGCCCGTGACCGACCCCGAGGAGGCGCTCCGTCCGGGCGCTCCGCGCGTGGGAGGGGACGGCAACCTCCTCTCGCGCTCGATCGTCAAGCGCGGCGACGTCGAGGCCGCGTTCGCGGCGTCGGCGCACGTTGTCGAGGGCACGTGGCAGACGCAGCGCATCGAGCACCTGTACCTCGAGCCCGAGGCGTGTCTCGCCGCGCCGGGCGACTTCGCAGGGCAGAACCCGAAGGCCCGCCTGACCCTCTACACTCAGGGACAGGGCGTCTTCGACGACCGGCGGCAGGTCGCCGCTTTCCTCGGCCTGACCGAGGACGAGGTCCACGTCATTTT
>Ga0208080_1000187_pt1 | contig 29824 bp, 30 predicted proteins | sample NGESurdeep092012_3_FD_184476 | JGI IMG/M metagenome (GOLD analysis project Ga0208080, IMG submission 184476) | Arctic peat soil microbial communities from Barrow, Alaska - NGEE Surface sample 210-3 deep-092012 (SPAdes) | ecosystem: Environmental > Terrestrial > Soil > Wetlands > Peat ...
CGGCCGACGGCCTGATTTCGTTCACCCTGCACGCCTTCCTGCGCGCGATGGGGCGGCGCGTGGATGGGCGCACGTACGAGCAGCTCCGCAGTGCGCTCGGCCGGTTCGAGCGCACGACGCTCGAGTCGCAGGGCGCGTACGAGAGCATGGCTGGCGGTGGACGGAGCGACGTGCGATTCACGCTGCTCACCGCGGTGGCCGTCGAGCGGCGACGGACGAAGGATCGTGAGCAGCTTCTGCTCTTTCATCCGATTTCGACAGCGGAGCCCGGCGTCGCTCGCGTGGTGCTCTCAGCGGTAGTGCGGGAGAATCTTGCGGCGGACCATGTCGTGAGCCTTTCCGCGACCTGCTACTGGTCGCTCGCGTCACCCGTCGCTCGTCGGCTGTACCGGCTGCTCGAGGTGGCCCGAGCCGAGGAGCGATTGACCTGGCGCATCGCGCTCGACAAGCTCGCGGAGCAGATGCCGCTTGCGCAGCGGTACCCTTCGCACCTGCAGCGAGTGCTGCAGCCGGCACACGACATGCTCGTCGCAGCGGGAGTGCTGAGGAATGCGGTGATCAGGCAGCAGCAACGCGAATGGTTCGTGGACTACATGCTTGGGTCGCGGTTATGACCACCAAGCTCACTGAACCGCTCCGGCGGGAAATCGAGATCGGCGGCGAACCGTACACTATCCTGTTGACGCCACTCGGCATTCGGCTCAGCCGAAAGCGCTTTCGACAAGGCCGGCTGGTGACCTGGCGAGCGCTCTGGGACCAAAGCGAACTCGAGCGCCCCGACACGACGAGTGGAAGCTCGTGATTGGAGCATCAGGCCTGCAATGACGGAACACCCGGGCCCAGCACGACGTATTCAAACAGGACGGTTTTCCCCAACAGCCGGGTAAGTCATGCAACGTCGTCGTACCGCTCTCATCGCACTCATCTTCCTTCCTGTCGTCGCGGGAGGATTTCTCATACAGAATCGCAGCACCACCGACGGTGCCCGCGTCCTCGACCAGGTGCTCAACTTGGTCTCTCAGCGATTCATCGACACCGTGAGCTCGGCCGCGCTCTACGAGAAAGCGGCAAAGGGACTCGTGAAGGAGCTCAACGATCCGTACAGCGAGCTCTTCTCGCCCAAGGAGCTCGCAAGCTTCTCGCAGCAGACGAACGGCAAGTACGCCGGCATCGGCATGCAGATCGAAGATCAGCAGGGCGCGATCACGATCAGCAAGGTCTTCCCGCACACTCCGGCCGAAGCGGCTGGCGTACGCGAAGGCGACAGGATTCTCTACGTCGACACTCTCTCGACCCGAGGCTGGAAGACGCAACAGGTCTCCGACTATCTCATCGGCAAGGAGGGCACGAAGGTCACCGTGAAGTTCGGTCGCCCTGGTGTGCCTGAGCCGATCAGCACGACCTTCACGCGCCAGGTGATTCACATCCCTGCAGTTCCGTACGCCATCGTACTCGATAACCGCATCGGCTACGTGCCCGTGCAACGCTTCAACGAGACGTCGTCCGAGGAAGTGAAGACGGCCGTGGCCAACCTCCAGAAGGAAGGCATCAAGGGCGTCATTCTCGACATGCGCGGCAACCCAGGTGGCATCCTCGATCAGAGCATCACGATGTCCAATCTGTTCCTGAAGAATGGACAGGAAATCGTGAGCGTCCGTTCCCGCTCGAACGACACGCAGAGCTTCGGCACGCGTGGCAGTCCGGCTTTCCCGACGCTACCCGTCACCGTGCTGACGGACGAGTACACGGCCTCCGCGAGCGAGATCGTCGCGGGCGCCCTGCAGGATCATGACCGCGCGCTGGTCGTCGGCCAGACCAGCTTCGGAAAGGGTCTCGTGCAGACGCTCTTCCCCCTCGACGGCGGTTATGCGCTCAAGATCACGACCGCGAAGTGGTACACGCCGAGCGGCCGCAGCATCCAGCGTGAGCGGAAGTACGTGAACGGTCACTTCGTCGAGTCGGCGCCAGATTCGCTGGAGACCGAGGCGAAGAAGAAGGCGCGACCGGCCTACAGGTCGGATGCGGGCCGCATCGTGTACGGCGGTGGCGGCGTGGCTCCAGACGTGCTCGTGCGCGATGACACGCTAACGACGGCCGAGCAGACGTTGGCCAAGGCGCTCGCACCGAAGTCGCAGGACGTGTATGTCGCACTGTACGACTATTCGCTCGAGCTGTCACGCGGCGCGAAGAAGGACTTCAGGGTGCAGCCGGAGTGGCGCGATGAGCTGTATCGCCGCTTGGTGGCCAAGGGCGTGAAGCTCGATCGCGTGCAGTATGATGGCGCGTCGCGCTACGTCGATCGTCTGCTTGACGAGCGCGTCGCGCAGCTCGTAGGCGGCGATTCTACCGCGAAGCGCCGCGACCTCATGTTCGACGCACCGCTGCGAAAGGCGTTGGAATTGATGGAGAAGGGGAGCACGCAGAAGGACCTCTTCATCCTTGCGGCCGCGCAGCCGCAGGCGAAGGAATCCAAGCCCGCAACGGCGGATCTGTCGGCCGGAAAGCCACGGACTCCGTGATCACGCGGTAGCCAATCTGGAATGACGGGCGTCCCTTGTCGGGGGCGCCCGTTTTACATTGTTCGCACATGCGCCCTCTACTCCTTCTCGTACTGGCCGGCGGCACCGCTGCCGCCAACTCCGTCTCCTGCTCGCACCCACGGTCTGGCCTGACGATGGTGGCTCCCGAAGCAGGCGAGCGACATCTGCGAAACCTCCGGCAGCTCACCAATGGCGGCGAGAACGCCGAAGCGTATTTCAGCGCCGATGGCAGTCGCCTGATTTTCCAGAGCACTCGCGATGGACGCGCCTGCGATCAGGAGTTCATCATGGACATCGACGGCTCCGGCGTACATCGCGTGTCGACCGGGACGGGCAAGACCACCTGCGGCTTCTTCTACGCGAACGATCAGCGCATTCTCTTCGGATCGTCGCACGCCGAGCAGCGCGACTGTCCCCCGAAGCCCGATCCGTCGAAGGGGTACGTGTGGCGTCTCGATCCGTACGACATCTACACTGCTCGCCCCGATGGCAGTGAGTTGCACCGGCTCACGAGCTACGGCGTCTACACCGCGGAAGGCGTCGTCTCGCCGGATGGGAAGAAGCTCGTCTTCACCTCGTTGAAGGACGGGGACCTCGACATCTACACGATGAATATCGATGGCAGCGATCTGCGAAAGCTCACGACGACGCCGGGTTACGATGGCGGCCCCTGGTGGTCGCCCGACGGCACGAAGATCGTCTATCGTGCCTGGCATCCGACCGGCGATTCATTGACCGTGTACCGCGACCTGCTCGCGCAGCGTCTCGTGCGGCCCAACCGGATGGAGTTGTGGGTGATGAACGCCGACGGAAGTGACCAGCGCCAGATCACGCAGCTCGGCGGCGCGAACTTTGGACCGTCATGGACGCCCGACGGGAAGCGATTGATCTTCTCGTCGAACTACAGGCAGCCGCGTAGCGGGAATTTCGATCTCTTTCTCGTGAATCTCGACGGTACTGGCCTCGAGCAGATTACGACACACGAGAGCTTCGATGGGTTTCCGATGTTCAGCCCTGATGGGCGGAAACTCGTGTGGGCATCTAACCGGCACGACGCGAAGCCGGGCGAGACAAATCTGTTTCTCGCGGACTGGGTACCCTGAACGGCGGCGTTGGAGCGCTAGAAGAATCCGCACCTTTTTCCCTATGCGAAAATAGCGCGTTCTAGCAGCGCAAGCGCCTCATCTGGCGTGAGCGCGCCGCTGCTCTGGTCGTCTGACGTCGCACCAGAGCCGGGATCCTTGAGAAGATGACCGGTGAGCACGGCGACGACACGCTCGTCACGCCGAATGAGGCCTCGCGCCGCCAGCGCGCGCACGCCAGCCACGCTCGCCGCGCTCGCGGGCTCGCACCCGACGCCGCAGCGATCGATGACCGCCTTCGCGGCGAAGATCTCGTCGTCCGTCACTGACTCCACCACGCCATTCGTCGCCGCGATCGCGCGAACGGCCCGATCCCACGACGCGGGGTCGCCGATACGAATTGCCGTCGCGCGCGTTTCGGCGCGAACGCTGATGCGTCTGGCGAAGTGATCGGCGTATGCCTGCGCAAAGGGAGCAGCGCCAGCCGCCTGCACCGCGAGCAGTCGTGGAATGCGGTCGATGAGCCCAAAGCCAAACGCTTCGGCGAGTGCCTTTCCAAAGGCGGAGGTGTTGCCGAGATTGCCGGCCGGCAACGCGATCCAGTCGGGGGCGTTCCACTCGAGCTGTTGAAGGAGCTCGAAGACGATCGTCTTCTGGCCCTCGATGCGGAAGGGATTCACGGAGTTCACGAGATACACGCCGAGCTTGTCGCTCGCATCGCGCGCGAGTCGCAGGCAGTCGTCGAAGTCGCCGCGGATCTGGAGGGTGCGCGCACCGTACGCCACGGTCTGCGCCAACTTGCCCGCTGCGACGCGCCCCTCGGGCACGAAGACGAATGACGGGATCCCGGCCTGTGAGGCGTACGCGCTCAACGACGCCGACGTGTTTCCTGTGGACGCACAGGCGACGGCGCGCGCACCGATGCGGCGCGCCTGAGTGAGCGCGACGGTCATCCCCCGATCCTTGAATGAGCCGGTCGGGTTGTGGCCTTCGTGCTTCATCAGCAAGGCGTCGACGCCCGCAAATTTCGCGACGGCTTCGCGAGCGAGAACGGGTGTGTTCCCCTCTGGGTGACTTACAATCTCTAAGTCGTTGGCGTCGAGTACGAGCTCGCGAAAGCGCCACACGCCGGAACGCTCGAGAGCGTCCACACAGCGCGCGGCTTTCGCGGCGCGACCGTCGAAGAGGGCGCGCAGCTCGCCACCGCTCTTCGCGGGATCATGCTCGACGACCAGCAGTCCGCCGCACGCGGAGCAGGTCGACTGTGATGTGAATGCGTCGAGGACGGCGCTGCAGTCGGGGCAGCGAACGGTCATAGCGCGCTCACAATGGTTCCCTCTAGATCGATCTCGGTGACGGTCGTGGTGCACGCGATGTCGTGACGAGCATATGCCTCGTGCATCGCGGTTGCGACTCGCATCGCACGCTCCAGATCGTCAACGATGGCAAACGCCGTCGGCCCGGCGCCCGAGATGGACACGCCGATGGCGCCGGCGTCGAGCGCAGCGATCTTGGCGTCCGCGAAACCAGGAATGAGCGGAGCGCGCGCCGGCTCGGCGATGCGATCGTCGAGTGCGCGGCCGAAGAGCGCCAGATCGTCAGTGAAGCACGCCGCGACCATCGCCGCGACCTGCGCGAGTTGGTGCGTGACCGTCGGCAAGGCGACGGCAGATGGAAGAGCGCGACGAGCCATCGCGGTCGAGAGCCGCTGCGCAGGATGCGCGAGCACCAGTCGCAGCCCGGTCGGCACCGGAAGTCGCACGACGTCGATGGGATCAATAGACCGGACGAGCACGATGCCACCGAGCAGCGCCGGCGCGATGTTGTCGAGATGACGTCCCGCCACCTTTGCTTCGGCGACGAGACAACACTCGAGCAGCGCGTTCGTCTCGAGCACGCCGCCAAGCAGTGCGTTCGCCGCGGCGGCGCCGGCAACGGCGGAGGCGGCGCTGCCGCCTTGGCCGCCCGACAGCGGAAGTCCCTTCCGCACGGTCAACGCAATGCCTGGTTCCCGCAGAGCGAGTCCCTTTCTCAACGCCTCGTGCAGCACCGCGGCAGCAGCGATGGCCGCGGTATGCTTCATTGGCGCGCGTGGCAGATCGGGGTGGCCAGAATCGAGCAACGTGATGCCGGGAGTCGCGCTCCATTCAGCGATCACCTCGTCCCGCGGACCGGCAATAGCACAGCCAAGCACGTCGAGCCCCGGTCCGAGATTGCCGATCCCGCCAGGCGTCGTAGCCAGGTAGCGCGCGCCAGCCGCTTCATTTCTCACGTCGGCCATCTCGCCAGCGTAGCCAAGCATGCGAGCGAGAGCGTTGCTTCTACTCGAACGCGACCGCGGCGCCCCTCGTCGAGGACGTCGTCGTCGTACTGCACGTCGTCGAGTTGTGCTCGCTCATCGTTGTTTCGGTCGTGTGGACGCCTGCTGCATGTAGTATACAACTGACGCCCTCGTCTGTCACCAGCGGCGCGTTTCGCCGAACTTCGCGATCCAGAGCCGGTCCGCATCGAGTCCCAGCTCTCGCCATCGTGCGGCCACCCGTTGTGGAGGCTCATCCATCGGCTCGTCGGTGAGGCGAAAAGTGCCCCAATGAATGCCGAGCATGAGGGGCGGCGGCGTATCGCCCGCGGGCGCAAGCAAGTCGGTGAACGCGCGTATTGCCTCTTCGGGATCGACGTGCATGACGTGCATGAACCAGCGCGGATCGTACGCCCCGACCGGCATCATCACGAAGTCGAAGGGACCGCACCGCGACCCGATCTGGCCGAACTCGGGATGGTACGCGGTATCGCCGACGAAGTAGGCACGGCGTCCAGCAATCTCCAATGCGTAGCCGCACCAGAGACTCTTGTTGCGGTCGCCCAACCGTCGGGCACTGAAATGGCGCGCGGGAGTTGCGGTCACGCCGAGTCCCCGCACATCCGTCTGTTGCCACCAATCCAGCTCGATCGCTTTCCGCACACCCCAGCCGCGCACATATGCAGCCAGACCGAGCGGGACTACCCATGTCGCATGCGCGTGGGAACGCGCAAGCCGCTTCACGGCGGGCTTGTCGAGATGGTCGTAGTGGCTGTGCGAGAGAAGCACCACGTCTATCGGCGGCAGCGCATCCAGCGACAGCGCCGGTGCCATGACGCGTCGCGGACCCATCCACTGCACGGGAAATGCGCGCTCGCTGAACACCGGATCGGTCAGGACGTTCAGCCCACCGACTTGCAGAAGGACGGTCGAGTGGCCGACCCATGTCGCAGTGTATTGGCTGCTGTTCGCCCGAGGGTACGCGACGACAGGGGTTGCCGTCGCGAACGAGCCGCGCGGCGGCGTCGGAGCTCGTGCCTGCCCTCGGCGCTCACGCGTCCATCGCAGCACGTCGAGCCAATCGTGGGGCGCGCTGTCGGGCCAGGGATTTCGGAAAGTGCCGTCGGGCTCATGATGCGGCGACCGGGACAACGGCACCGGCGAGCTCGGTGGAGTCGCGTCCGTCACAACCCCGCAGACCGCGGTGCTGGCTCGAGGAACACGTCATTCACGGAGCACGACCCCGGCCTTCGGGACACTGGCAAGCGGCTACCCCGCGGCCCATGCGCCGAGGTTTTCTCGCACGTGCTCCTGGTGCCGCATCCCCGCCAGCACAGTCGCCACGCCCGGTAGCGACGACGCGAATCGCAGCGCGCGCTGTGCATCCGTCGTGCACGAGGGGAAAAGCTCGTGCATCTCTGGCGGAAGTCCCGCCGCCAAACGCCCCTGCATCAGCGGTGCGCTCGCCACGACGCCGAGCCCGAGCGCGTCTGCTGCCTCGAGTAGCGGGACGAGTTTGTGACCTAGCGGCTGTGTCGGCAGCCGCGCTGCTTCCGGCATCGCGAGACTCACGGGAAGCTGCACCGCGCGGAAGTGGTGCGCCGTTCCACCCACCTCGCGCGCGACCGTCACGAGATCGGCCAGCGACAGATGCTGTTTGTGCTCAGGTAGCACGCGTAGTCCCAGCCAGCTAGCGCACCCGTAACCGGCGATCTCTCCCGCCAGCGCACGCTCCTCCAGGAATGCGAATGCATCCAGTATCCGATCGCGAAAGGCCGCGCGTGCGAGCGAGAGAAGCTGTTCCTCGGGATTGTGCAGATAGTAGACGTCAATCGTGTGCAGGCCGAGGTTGGTCAGGCTCTGCTCGAGCTGATGCGCAAGAAAGGTCGGCGACAGAGAATGCCCGCCTCGTACCAGGTCATCCGGGGTGAGAATGCCGGGCGCGAACAGCGCCTCGTGCAGCCATTTCTCGTAGGCCTCGCGTGAGGGCGGCGGCTCGCCATCCAGCGCGACGTAGCCGCCCTTCGTGCAGATGATCAGCTCGTCTCGACGCACCTCTCCAGCCGCGATCGCCTCAACCACTGCGTGTCCCACAGCGCGCTCCGAGCGCTGACAGCGGTAATTGCTCGCCGTATCGATGAGGTTGACGCCGGAGTTGATCGCTAGCCGCACACTGGCGTGGTAGCGCTGGTCCTCCTCATCCGTGCAATCGCCGAGGTATGACCCGATTCCAAGCGCGCTGACGGTGAGTTTTCGCGGCAACTGGCGATAAAAATCCTGGCTTCTCTCCGGCGTGCGTTCCGCGAAGCGCCGGGTTCCGGCCGTAGTCGCTTGGAATGAATCTCGACCTGGCGTGGACGCTCGCGGCGGGGCGAGGATCCCCACGTCATCTGGCTTTTCAGGATCGGGCGTGCGTCGTGACATGTGTGCGGGAGGGTACGGACTGCACTCGCACAGAGCAAGGGTCAGCTGGGAAGACGGGTGGATCGAGTGGCGCGTGGCGGATGCGCATCGCTCTCACCGGTGCACGCGCGCAAATTGCCGGTTGGAAAGCGCTGAAGAAGGCCGTTAGATTCTTTACTCTGGCTCCGTGCGTCGCGATCATGGCGCCCGGTGGTTGTTTTCGTCCCGGTGCGGAGCGTCTGTGATTGGCCGCGCGGGTTGAGTCGTCACGAGAAAGTGGAGCCTGAAATGCCGGAGTTTGGCGCCTGGGCACACCGGTGGTGGATGCCGGTCCTGTTCATCAAGAGCGCCAAGTTCAAGGCGCGCTGGTTCGAGCTCGACATCGGCTGGATCTACATTCGCGCGCTGAAGTTGATCGGCCTGGCGAAGATCGAGTACGCTCGAAACTATGGGTCGGCGGCGAAGCGTCATGACGAGCTTGCTGTGGAACACTGAACGACCTTGGGTCTGACGGATCTTGCAGTCTGACGGTCCGACGAGCAGCCGCGAAACGGCGAGCGGGTCAGACTGTCAAACGTTAGTTCCCACTGATGTGGATTTCGCAAAACAGAGCCATCCTGAGGGGTCTTATGGAAGTCACCTGCTCCCGCTGCGGCCAGACGCGCGCCGGATTCGAGCGTCCGCCATTTCCCGGTCCGATCGGCGCACGCGTCGTCACGGATATCTGCACCGACTGCTGGGGGCTCTGGCTCAAGCAGCAGACGATGCTCATCAACCACTACGGCCTGAACGTCATGGACCCGCAGGCGCGGAGCTTCCTCACGAAGAACATGGAAGCGTTCCTCTTCAAGAAGGGCGGCGAAGAGGGAGTGGACACCTCCAAGCAGGGAACGATCGCATGGTGAATCGCGTCGGCCGCACACTCAGCCGGGTCACCCTCGCCGTAGCGGCTGCCGTCGCCCTTTCATCATGCGCCACCGGTCAGGTTACCACGCTGCGCGCGGCAGGCAACGACGAGGCGTGGGCTGACTCGGTCCTTGCCACGATGCCGCTCCGCGACAAGGCGGCACAGATGGTGTGGCCATGGATCCTCGGCGACTACACGGCTGTCGACAACGTAGCCTGGACGCGCGTGGAGAAGATGATCCGCGAGCAGAAGCTCGGCGGCGCCATCATCTCCGTCGGCGGGCCCATCGACATCGCGGTGAAGACGAACGCGCTACAGCGTGCGGCGTCTCTGCCGCTGCTCATCGGCGCGGATCTCGAGACGGGCGCCGCCTTTCGCGCCCGTGGCGGCTACTTCATCCCAAACGCGATCGATCTCGGTGGCGCCACCGCATTTCCCTATCAGATGGGACTCGGCGCCACTCGCGACACCGCGCTCGCGTACGAGATGGGCCGTGTGACCGCGCTCGAAGGTCGCGCGCTCGGCATTCACATGGCGTTCGCGCCCGTGCTCGACGTCAACAACAACCCGAAGAACCCGGTCATCGCCGCGCGCTCGTTCGGAGAGAATCCGCAGCTCGTCGCCCGCATGGGAACTGCCTTCATTCGCGGCATTCAGGAAAACGGAATGCTCGCCACCGCGAAGCATTTCCCCGGTCATGGCGACACCGAGCAGAACTCGCATCTCGAGCTCGCCCGCGTCGATGCATCGCGGGCGCGACTCGACAGCGTCGAGCTCCTGCCGTTCCGCGAAGCCATCCGCGCGGGAGTCGGCGGTGTAATGACCTTCCACGGTTATCTCCCCGCACTCGACACCAATCGCACGGCCGCGACGTTGAGCCCCAGGATCATGCTCGATCTGCTGCGCAATCAGATGGGGTTCCGTGGCATCCTCGTCACCGACGCGCTCGACATGAACGGCGTGCTCGGCACGGCAACGATGGCAGAGGTCACCCAACTCGCCGTCGCCGCGGGTAACGACGTGCTACTCATGCCGACCGATGTCCCCATCGCAATCGACGCAGTCGTCGCTGGCGTTCACTCCGGGCGCTTCACCGAGGCACGCGTCGACTCCTCCGTGCGCCGGCTGCTGATGGCCAAGCACAAGATGGGACTCGATCGCAATCGCTACGTGGACGTCGAGAAGGTGCGCAGCATTGTCGCCGACAGCGCCAACTTGACGCCGGCACGTCTCGCCGCCGAGCGTGCCATCACACTCGTGCATGACTCGCTCGGCCTGGTGCCCCTCGGGCGTCTTCCACGCAACAGTCGGATCGTGAGCTTCACGGTTGCGCCGCGCGCCGAATTGAGCGCGGGCGTAACCTTCAACGGTGAGCTCCAGCGCGCGTTCCCGCAGTTGCGCACGCAGATCATGATGCCAGAGATCGTTTTCGATGCAACGGCGGGCGCGGCCTCTGGTGGAACGGGTGCATATGTCGCGAGCCCCACACCGCGTCTCCTTCCCGCTATCGTGGACAACGCGCTGCATGCCGCAGAAGGTGCTGACGTCGTGATCGTGTCGTCGTACTTCGGCGCGAGCTCGAGTACGGCGACCATGGCGGCAACCGGTGGGCTTCCCGAATTGATCGGCGGGCTGCAGAAGGCGGGACAGAAAGTCGTGCTGATCTCATTCGCGAATCCGTATCTCGCGCAGGACCTGCCAGCGACGCCGGTGTTTCTCGAAGCATGGAGCGCATCGCCGTTCTCGCAGCGCGCTGCCGCTCGCGCATTGCTGGGCCTCGCGCCGATCACGGGCCAGCTTCCTATCACTATCCCGTCAATCGCGCCGTACGGAACCGGTTTGCGCCGCGATCCGTTGCCGGCCTCCTCGCCCCCAGTAACGCCGTAACGTTCGACAGGGCCACATGATGCCTTGCCGAGCATGTTCACTCACAACGCGAGTGTGACATGCTCGGCGACTCTCCCTTGTGCGCTGTCGCACAATCGCCACACATCTCCGCATGCGATCGTTGCGTACATCCATCGGTTATATCGTCCGTTGACGCCGCGCACGGAATCCCGTATATCACGCTGTCGCTGTGATCGCACGATTTAGAAACAGTTTATTACTATTTCTGTCGCCCGCTATCTTGCTCAACTGCATTTGCGGGAGCAGCGCTGAAGAGCGAGGCGGCAAAGCCGCCAAAGTGGGCCGACGAGCGAGGCGCAACGCGCCGATGCGGGCCGAAAAGCGCCCTGCCAACAGCACGCCCTTGACATTGGTGGCGAATTGTTACTAATTCGCGCCACATGCGTGACCGACCACTCGTCCCGATGAAGCCTGCCGTCCGCCGGACGACGCTCGCTGTGGACGTCGTAGTTCTCTCCCCTCGATCCGACGTTCTCGCGGTCCTTCTCATTCGTTCGCCTGCCGGCGCGCGTGAGCGGTGGTCGTTGCCGTGGGATGCGCCGCAAACCGGCGAAGGGCTCGAGGACGCGGCGGCTCGCATCACGAGCGCCTTGCTTGGCGCCGCGCCCGCGTTCTTCGAGCAGGTTGGCGCGCTGAGCGACGGACGACGCCACCCTGGCGACGCGGACGTGTCGGTTGGCATCGCTGCGCTGTCGCCCACTGGTGCGGTATCGCCGACCGAAGACGCCGAGTGGTTTCCGCTTGCCGCCCTTCCCGCCCTCGCGCCGCGGCATCGCACCATCGTCGATCGAGCCGCCGCTGTCGTGCGGCAACGCGTCGATCAGTCCCCGCTCGCCTTTCATCTCCTGCCGCCGACCTTCACCCTGAGCGACCTCCAGGGCGTCTACGAGCTGCTGCTCGGCCGCCACCTCCACAAAGCCAGCTTCCGCCGCGCACTACAGGCGAGCTACTTGGTGGAACCGACGGACGAATGGCGTAGCGAAGGGCGCGGTCGTCCCGCGCAGCTCTTCCGATATGCGCCGAAGAAACGCCGTGGCGCGAGGCGCGGAGTGCGGTTTGATCTGTTTACGGAATAGAGGCTATTCGGCCCGCGCGCGGCTTCGCCGCGCTGCTTTTTGGCCCGATTCGCTACGCTCGCTCTTCTGCTCTTCAGCAACTGCAGTCACCAATAGCCAAAAAGCGAGGCGCGGAGCGCCGATGCGGGCGGCAAGAGCGGCTACGCCGCTCTTGCGCTTGGCGCATTAGTCGCAATATGTTCTTTAGGTACAAACTCGAGGCGAGGATGCTCGACTACCTGGACGGGTTGTGCGCGGCGCTGCTGGCACGGAACGGGACGGAGATTCGGCGCTTGCTGCGCCATCCGCTCGCGCGTGCCCTGCCGCGTCGCGTGCGTGAAGAGGGCTACTCCATCGCGCGCTCCGGTCCCGACAGTCTTCGCGCGCCAGTTCAGACGCTGCACTTCTACCATCAGACGCTGCACCTGCTCGGCGCCCACACTTCCGTCGCGCGCGCCGAGACGCCCAGCTCGGCCGAACGCACGGGTACCGACCGGCAGCTCGAGATGCCCCTGCGCGCTGCCGGCGGCTGACCAGTTAGCCGGCGCGGACGCTCGCCGCTTTGCGCCGCAGCACGCGCCGCGCGATCGCGGCGTTGTCTCGCGCAATTCGAAAGAGCTCGGCCACGACGATCTTCGCGTCGTCGCCCTCCACCTCTTCCACGACGAGTTGCTCGTCTTCGAGCGCTGGCGGCGCGTACGACCTCCGCTCCATCACAACTCGTCCGCGCAGTCGCTCGGCAGCAAGATTCGCGGGCTCACTCACCAGCAGCTCGACGCGCACGTACCCGCCCCCGGGCATCGGCCGCGAGTACAGCGCCTGCGTCGTCCACTGCTCACGCACGCCGCGCACCTCGGCGTCCTGCGGTTGGTTCGGCACCTTCACCTCCCCCTCGACTGCGTTTCTGCCCGCGCGGCGGCTCTTCAGCCGCCGGCGCGTCGTCCAGAACCTGCTCCAGCACCTTCATCGCGTTCGTCAGCGCTTGTTTCGTCGTCTTCGCCGCGAGCGCCTCTCCCCACACGTCACCGGCGCGTGCCACTCGCGCTGGCATCGTCTTCACCGAGAAGGCCGAGGTGCGAAGCCGCGCAGTGAGCTCGCGCTCTCGCAGCGGTGCCGACACGGTCGCTCCTTCCCTCGCTCTCACACTGTACGCGCATGCCATGCTCTTACCGCGCGCGTTCTGCATAGCGTCTACATAAATCGTTCCCGCCGGTCGTGCGCGCAGTGAGCGCTCAACAGTCGCGTGCTGCGGACGATGCGCAGCGACAACCCGTGCGATCAGCATCGCGAGCCGCGCCGATGTGTCATACATCGTTTTCGGTGGAAGCGGAATGACGAGATGAATTCCGCTCGAGCCCGACGTCTTCACCGCAGCCGGTAGCTTGCACTGCCGTACGATTTGCAGCACGTCGCGCGCCAAGGCGACCGCCGCCGGAAAGGGCACATCATCGCCCGGATCGAGGTCGATCAGGCAGCAATCGGCCGAATCGATGTCGCACACCCGCGAGAGCCATGGATGCACTTCGATCGAGCCGAGTTGCACGGTGTAGAGCAGCGTCGTCAGGTCGCCGCCGATGATACGTGGTTTCGGACCTTCCTCCCTGGTGTCGAAGGTCTCGACGCGCACGACGTCGGGTACATGTGCTCCTGCGTTCTGCTGAAAGAACATCGGCCCGTCGGCTCCGTCCGGATATCGCTTCAAGACGAGAGGTCGATCCTTCACGTGCCGCTCGATAGCTGGCCAGATGCGCGCGTAGTAGCGCATTACTGCGCCCTTGGTGACACCATTCTCAAAGAATTGCTTGGCCAGGTTGGAGACATGAAGCGTAGCTCCACGTCCGAGCTGTACCTCGCCGTCACCCCCCTCGCGCTCGATCGCGCGAAGCTGCGATTCGACGTCCGCAGCGGATTTGCCGGTTGGCGTCTTAAGCGGCGTCATCTTTCGTCTCACCGCTGCCCCAGCGCTGCGCGCTCACCTCTTCGATGGTCACGTCGCGCGGCGACTTGTCGTCGCGCTCGCCAAGAAAGATCGGTTGGCGAAGCAGGCGGCTCGAGGTCCACTCGGCGAACTTCACCTCGACGATCACCTTGGGCGCGACCCAGTGGGGCTTCTCGTTCGTGCGCGGGGGGGTGACGAAGGGACACTTCTTCCGCTCGAGACGATCCAGTCTCGCCCGCATCTCGCGCAGCCCTTCGTTCGTGAAGCCACCACCAGTGTGCCCCACGTAAACGAATCCTCCCGCGGCGTCGTAGGCACCAAGCAGGAGCGCGCCAAATGACTTACGCGTCTGGCGCGGCTCGGTGAAGCCGCCGACGACGAACTCAGCGCGGAATTGCAGCTTGACCTTGAGCCAGTCGCGCGATCGCACGCCGGCTTGATAGGGCGCGTCGGTGCGCTTCGCGATGATCCCCTCCCAGCCGGCGCGGCGCGCCTTTGTGAGCATGGTGGCGCCGCGCGGACTGCTGTCGCCTAGGGCGAGCGCCTTGTCGTTGAGGCCTGCCCGATGGAACAACGCTTCGAGCCGCTCGCGGCGTTCGGTCCACGGCTTCGTGATGAGATCCGTCCGTCCGTCGCGCAGCATGTCGAATACGACTAAGGTCGCCGGAGTCTCGATCGCGAGCCGTATGATCTCGTCTGCGTCGCGAAGGTGCATGCGCGACTGTAGCTGCTGGAACTCGCTCACCGCGGGCGCGCCGCGGGTGCGGGTGTGTACGCGTGCGACGATCTCGCCGTCGAGCACCAGCGTCTGCCCGGTCGTGCGCGCTAGCTCCCGCAGCGCGGCGTCGACTTCGGGGAACTGCGCGCTCTTCTCCTTGCCGTTGCGCGTGACGAGCCGCGCGCCTCGTGACGTCGCCTGGGCGAGCACGCGCATGCCATCGTACTTGGGCTCGAAGGTCCACCGCTCGCCGCGCGGCAGTTCGCGGCCGAGTGTGGCGTACATCGGCTCTGGCAGGCGGGCGCGCGGAGTGGGCATGAGCAGCAGTAGGGGCAAAACGGGTGCCCTCGGTGCCTGTGCTCGGCAGGATGGCATTAGACGCGTGCCGTCATACGGCTTCTTTGGCGCCGAATCTCGCGTACGTAGAGCTAAGTATTGCAGTCCTTAAGCACTAAGTACTGCCGGATAAGACCTGAAGAATGATCGCCCCGACCTTCTGGCCGGGGCGATCATTCTTCAGGCCAGCGTTTCTGCGTGCCGCTACGTCCCGGCGACGAGGTCATTCAGGCTTGGTGACGTCCGCCGCTTGCGGACCCTTCTGCCCTTGGACGATCTCAAACTCGACCTTGTCCCCCTCGGCCAGCGACTTGAACCCGTTTCCCTGGATGGCGCTGAAGTGCACGAAGACGTCGGGGCCGCCCTCACGCGAGATGAAGCCGAAGCCCTTCGCGTCATTGAACCACTTCACCGTGCCGTTGATGCGTGCCATGAACCGTACCTCGTACCAGAGCTGTGGAGCCTGATCGCGCGTCGGATGGGTCGGCTGCTCGCCGGCCGCCGCTCGTCTCACGTGACCCTGTGATGCCCCGTCGTGCCGATCTCTCAGCCCTCGGGGCGGAACGTGCCATCCAATCGGGCAAGTTTTGTGCACACGCGGAGTTGCGCTGGCTCAGCTGGCTTTGCACCGAGGTCAGCAGCAGGCACTTCAGACGGCCAGAAACGCGACACGGGGCCGATCGCTCGGCCCCGTGTTGCGGGTGAAGTACTGCCACCGCCAGTGTGCCTACGCAGCGCCCGCGATATAGCGTGCAAGGCGTCCGCACTCGCGGCACTGCAGAGTTACCTGCGAGCGCGGAGGCGGAGGAAAATCGTCGGGCGTGCGCTCGATCTGCCCCGAACATGACGGACAGCTCAACGGTGAGCCGTTCCGATCGTTCGCGATCAGGTGGAGCGCTTGCACTGGGTTATACGTAGCCGGGCGCGGCTTGCGCATTGGCCCTCCAGAATGATTTCGCATTGACCCGGTACTATCGAGGCGCCGGGACGCCCTTGACGAATAGTAACCCTCAAATGGCCTAAAGCACAGTGGGGCATCGTCTTGCGAATTGATCTTCGGGGTGTGGCCATCCTCGGCCTGTGTCTGGGGTCGGCCTGCGGGCCCCGCGCGCACATTCCGCCCCGCCCTGTCGTCGTGCCAGCGGCGCTCGATCCGGCAGACAATACCGCCAGACTCGCGCGTACACTGGCGCCCGTTCTATACATCCAGCGCGACGAGATGTTCCCACTTAGCCGAGCGGTCGCCGTCGTCCACCCGACACGGCCGATTATCGCGTACCATCTGCTCTGGCGGGATGACGTCCACGGCTCATGGATCCCCTTCACCGTCCCGACGGATGAAGAGGTCGTCTGGGTGGGATACGATTCGAGCGGCGCCCCGACCGATCTCTGGACCTTCTGGCACGGCGCGATCCTGCACTCCGACTGGCGCGATCGCGGCACCCCTGCGATCGACGTCCAATGGGGAAAGCACGGCTCGCTACCGCATGGCATCATCGAGAGCGACCTGCCGCGCTTCCGCACGCTGAACGCCTTCTACGCGTACCACTTCATCGGGCTGCCGGACATCCTGCTCGGCAAGCTCACGCGGCCGGGCCCGTGGGGCTTCTTTCACTCCTACGCGCGCTATCGCGATTTCTCGCGCGTCATGCGGCTCGGCGACTCGCTGGACGTTGTCGTGCGCACCGAGGATCCGCGCGAGTCGCTTGCCGCCGTCTTCGGCAAGCCGTACTCGAACAAGACGCAGTGGCCGCCGGAGCGCGAAGGGCTGGCAAACAAGCCTTGAACGGCAAGGGTGTCCGCCCCGCGCCGACAGTCGTGCCGCTGCGAGTCTGCATGTGATGCTGGCCGATCGTGCTTCCTGGCGCCATGTTTTGCGTCAGCAACATGTGCATTACTCCACCGCGCTCTGCGCGAACGCAGTATGATGCAGCAGCGAATGCAGTCGTAGCATGCGGTAGCAAGTCCGCCGGACGCGAGTCTGCGCTCGAAACTTGCCAGCGACATCAACGTGATTCGCGCAGTACCGACGGCCACTATCCGGCAGAGGAGACGCAGCGATGGCAGCGAAAAAGAAGGGGCGCGGCACGAAGCGCAGTGCGGCAAAGAAATCCCCGGCGAAGAAGCGCGGCGGCGCCAAGAAGTCCGCGGCGAAGAAGCGCGGCGCAGCGAAGAAGAAGGGCGGCGCCAAGAAGGCGGGCGCGAAGAAGAGTGCCATGAAGAAGAGCGGCAGAAAGGTCGCGATGAAGAAGAGCGCCGCGAAGAAGAGCGCCGCCAGGAAGAGCGCGCCGAAGAAGAGTCCCGCGAAGAAGAGCACGCCGAAAAAGGCTCCGGCCAGGAAGAGCGCGCCGAAGAGATCGAGCTCGATCGTCGATCGGGTGAAGCGCGTGGCCACAGGCGTGGTCGAGCAGGCACAGACGGCAGTCAGTCAGGGCGTCGATGCCGCGAAGGAGTTGGGCGAGAACATCGTCGAGCGCGTTACCGGCTGACCACATCCCTTCGCTTGCGGGCCGCGCCGGAACTCAGCCGGCGTGGCCCGCGAGGAAGGCCAGCACCAGTTCAGCCACAGCGTCCTTGCAGTAGTCCACCGTAATCACGTGCCCGCACCCCTTGAGCCAATGCCGCTCGACGGGTGCCTTGATAGCGTCCAACGTTTCCTGCGCCAGCGCCCGCGGGATTCTGTTGTCTTGCTCAGAGTTGATGACGAGCATCGGCATCGTCAGCTCAGGCAACGCACGATGTCCTGCAACGGCGGTCGCGTCGAGCGCGTCGAGCGCCCCGGCGGAGAATGATCCGTACGCGCGGCTCGCATTCTGCGCCACCGGGTCGTGCACCGACGCCTCTCCGCGACCACGTAGATATGGCGCAGCCGGGCTCCAAAGCCACGATGCCTTTCGGATGACGCGCACATCGCGCGGCACAATCATGTATGGCGCGAGGAGGACCAGCACCCGCACATCGGATGACTCGGTCGCGATCTTCGCCGCCAGTGCACCGCCCATCGAGAGGCCCACGACCCCGATCCAGGCGTGGGAAGCACTGAGCTCAGCAAGCGCCCGGCGCGCTGCGTCGTGATACTCCGCGGCGGTCGCCGAGGCGAAGGCGTGCGGTGAGCGGCCGTGACCGGGAAGAAGCGGAGCGTGCACGCCGTAGCCCGCGGCGTTCAGCCGGTCGGCGAGATACCGCAGCGATTGCGGAGTGTCGCCCGAGCCGTGGAGCAGCAGCAGATGGCGGCCGTTTGTTCCGTTCAGCGTGAAGCCCTCCGCGCCGGCGACGATCCCATTCGCATCCACCGGGAAGCGGCCGGTGTATTCGCGCTCGATCGTCCGCATGACGCGGCGGCGATTGAGCACGCCGGCCGCCGCCGCCAGGACCACGAGCACAAGCAGCACGATCGGGATCACGCGAACGGTCTCATGGACAGGCAATCAATAGCGGCGCAACGATGGATCGACCTCGAGACTCCACCGGTCGATGCCGCCGACGAGATTCAGCACTGTTCCGAAGCCATGATCCTGGAGCCACACCACTGCCGCGGCACTCCGCGTCCCGTGGTGGCAATACACCACGATCTCCGCGTTCCGGTCGAGTGAATGCACCGCCCGTGGGAGCGAGCTGAGCGGAATCAATCTCGCGTCGGGCAGTCGCGCGATAGCCCACTCGTACGGCTCGCGCACGTCGAGCACGGTGATGGCCGCGCCGCCACGGAGCCGAGCATCGAGACGGCGTGGGGTGATCTCGTCGACATCTACGTCGTCGTCCAGCTCGGCCGCGCTCTCCTCTGCCGGCGTCCCGTTGGGCGACTCGATCCCGCAGAAGGCGTCGTAGTCGATGAGCTCCGTGATCTCGCGAGTGCCGCAGGCGCGGCATTCCGGATCGCGCGCGAGCTCGATCGTGCGGAATCGCATACGAAGCGCGTCCACCAGCAGCAGGCGCCCGACAAGTGGCTCACCCGCACCGATGATGAGCTTGATCGTCTCGGTCGCCTGAATGACACCGACCATTCCGGGCAGCACGCCGAACACGCCACCTTCCGCGCAGTTCGGAATGAGCCCCGGAGGCGGCGGGTCCCGAAAGAGACAGCGATAGCAGGGACCGCCTTCGGTGCCGAACACCGACGCCTGTCCGTCGAAACGGATCACGCTCCCGTAGACGTTCGGTTTTCCCAGCAGCACGCAAGCATCGTTGATGAGATAGCGCGTCTGGAAGTTGTCCGAGCCGTCGACGATGATGTCGTAGCCGCGCAGGATCTCCAACGCGTTCGCGCTCGTGAGCCGCGCATGAAAGGTCGCGATGTCCACATGCGGGTTGAGATCGCGCAGCCTCTCCTCGGCCGACGCAACCTTGGGCCGCCCTACGTCACGCGTGCTGTGCAACACCTGGCGCTGCAGATTGCTGAGCTCGACGATGTCGGCGTCGATGATGCCCAGATGCCCAACGCCCGCTGCCGCAAGGTATAGTGCCGCCGGAGAGCCGAGTCCGCCGGCACCAACGAGCAGCACGCGCGCCGCCTTGAGCCGGCGCTGACCCTCCTCGCCGACATTCGGCAGGATCAGGTGACGGTGGTAGCGCTGGAGCTCGTCAGGGGAGAGTGCAGAGTTTGCGTCGAGCGACATCCGGTCTCGTGGGCGTGAGACGAGAATATAAGCCCACGAACCGTCGTTAAGTTCGGAGTTGCCTCACCTCTTCGCTGCGCCGGAGGCGCGACGCCGCGCTACTGCAGCTCCGTTGTTGTCGGGCTCGCATCGACGAGCGCCCGGACCAGCAGTACGCCATCGCTGCCGCCGTTCAGGCGCTCGAACAGTCGCGCGGTCGGGGCAATGAAGAGTGTGCTTCCCGCACGCTCCACCAGCCCTTCGGCAGTGAGACGACCGAGCACCAGCGAGACGGACTCGCGCGTCGCACCGACGAGCTCGCAGAGCAAGCGGTAGCGTGAGGTGCAGAGCTCGACGCGACCATCGCGATCCAGGAAGCCGTCGTACGAGGCCATCCGCTGGAGCATCGCAACGAGCCGCTGCTCTACCGAGAGGGTGGTGAGCTCGCGCAGCTTGTCGAGCAGCACGGTGCGCTCGGCCATGACCTGGCCGATGAGCGCGAGCGCATGCGACGGCTGTTCGCGCACGAAAGCCCGCAGCTTCGACGTGCTGAGGAAGAGCGTCTCCGTCTCATCGTCAGCGCGCGCGTCGGTGGCATAGAGTGCATTCGCGGACAGGCCCTCTGCGCCAAACGTTTCGCCCGACGTCGCCACCCACGGCACGAACCCGCGACCGGCCCGCACCCGGCTGCGCAGCACCACGCGGCCGCGCAGCACGACGAACACCCCATCGGCCGCCATGCCGCGCTCGTAGATCTGAAATCCCGCGGGCCACGACGCGCGCGCGGCGTAATCCGCAAGCGCGATGCGCTCGTCGTTCGAGAGATGACTGCTCGCTGGCTCGATCCGTTCTTGCAAGTGCGCCACCGATCCGTTCGTGTACGTTCACGAATGCGGCGACGCAATACACGGGCCGGATCGAAGCGTGCGAACTCAGCGTCGGGGAATGACTTACGCTCCGCCGGGACTCTGGCTTTGGCGAAAATCCCCTACTGCAGTGCCGCGCGCGCAGCGACGAGCGCACGTGTCGCAAGATCGAAGCGCTGCGCGAGATCGGTGAGCTCGCTCGCAGCAAGACGCTCATCGTTCGCGCGGATCGCTTCGTTCACCGATGGAAACACCATGTTCGCATATCCGTTGTCCTGGTCGGCAACGTAGATGAGGTTGCGATACCAGGGCCGAGTGCGAAGTCCTTGCGGGCGTGCGAGTACGCGCTCCACCTGCAACAGCGAGGCGTTCACCGCCTGGCGGTGTGCGCGCGATGGCGAGCCAGCGACGAGCGCGACATCGCGTGCGGACGAGAAGGCGGTTGCTTCCTGCTCCATGCGTCCAATCGCGTCACGAAGGGCCGTCGTGCTTCCACTCCACTTCTTCGCGCTCAGGGCGCGATCCATCGCGGGCAGATAGCGCATCATCGTCCGCGCGAACTCGACGTAGTCGTACGGTAGGATGTCGGCGTTCGCGAGGCGGAGCAGCATCGCGGCGCCGATGCGAGCGGCCGCGGCATGATAGGCAAAGGTTGAATCGCCGAACTTCGTCATCCAGGTGAAGTCGTCGTATTGCGAGTGATACACGCCACCCGCTCCACCAAAGCCCCACTCGGCGATAGGAATACCGAGGTGGTTGTAGAAGCCAGCAAAGTCGGATCCGCCGCCCGGGTCGCCCATCGCCGGCTCGGTGGTATCCGCAACCGCGCTCGCCCGCCGCCATTCCGCGTATACACTGCCCTTCCCGTTCGGATCGGGCACGGCGCGCGCCACATCTCGCAGCGTCGCACGCAGGGAGGGTGAGCCGCCACCACCAAAGCGAACGCCCTGCGCCGCGACATCCTGATTGAGATACGCAACGCCACCATGCATGAGTCGCAGTGAGTCATCCTCCACGTACTCGGAGGAGCCCATCAGCCCCCACTCCTCGGCGTCCCACGTCGCGAACACGATCGTGCGTTTGGGACGATGCCCCGCCTTGATCGCGTCGGCGACGGCACGTGCTGCCTCCAACACGCTCACCGTGCCGCTGACGTTGTCTGCCGCACCCGGTCCCCATCCATCGCGATGTCCGCCGACCATCACGATCTCGTCGGGAAATTCGCTGCCACGCACGATACCGAAGGTGTCGAAGATGGGCTTCGTGCCATGCGTCGCACGGTCGTCCGCCACTTTGACTCGCGCCGTGATCGGTCCCGGGCCGACGTGATAGCGAAAGGGCAGTCCGCCCTGCCAGTCCCGCGGGACTTCCTTGCCGCCCAGCCCGTCGAGCAGCTCGCTGGCGTTGCCATACGAGATCGGCACGACCGGGATGTGCGGGATCGTCATCTGATCCTCCGTGAGCCGCGGCGCACCGGCGACACTGGCGTATCCCGGGGTCGCGGGATCGCCGGCACCGTTGAACACGCTGCCTCGCTGCACGCCGTCTCTGTTGCGCATCGGGCCCTTCGGAAACACATCGCCGTTCACGTAGCCGTCTTGCTGCGGGTCGCTGTAGATGAGCAGCGCCGTCGCGCCGTGCTTCTCCGCCTCGCGCGCCTTGATGCCGCGGAAGGACCGGCCGTAGCGCGCCACGGCAATCCTGCCCTTCACGGAGATGCCGAGTGAATCGAGCTGAGCATAGTCCTCGATCAGTCCATAATTCACGTAGATGATGTCGCCCTTTACATCACCGACGCCGCTGTGGCCGTTCACCGTGAGGTACTGCGCCAGCTTCGACGTCGGATCACCGGCGACCGGCGGCTCGGCGAGCGAGAGCTGCTTCGGGCGTGGCGACGCACGCCAGAGCTGCACCGCTGTCGCGTGCGGAATGAACACATCGTACCGGCGCACTTCCGTCTCCAGCCCCATCGCCTTCATCTGCGCGATCACGTAGTCGCGCGTACGCGCCTGCGCCGCCGTCCCCGCGACATGCGTCTCGATGGAGAGTGCCTTGGAGTGCGCGCGTGCTCGCGCCGGGTCGGGGCGGGCGATCGCCTGATCTTCCAGTGTGCGCTCGGCTGCGGCGCTGCCGGCGGCGTAGCCGGGCAGTGAGGCCTGTGCGCCGAGTGGAAGGACTGCTACCAGAGAAAGCGCGATCGTCGCGCAGGCGGCGCGAGCGAGATGATGATCGTGCGACATTATTGGACCGGAGGAGTGGGGGGCGACGAAATGCAATGCGCGCTCAATGTGCGCTGTGGATGGTCGCGGCGTGAGAGGAGGTGCTCAGCGCGAACTGGAGCTATTCGTCCATCTCAGTCGTAATCGCTCATCGCCGCGGCGATCGCCACGCGCAGCCCTAGTTCGCGATCCGCTTCTTTACTCACCGTCGCCGCGAGCGAGCCGAACAGCCGCAGCATCTCACCTTCCAGAAATGGGCCGCGCTCCCGTATGCCGAGCGCGTCGAGCGAGCGTTCGGCGAGAGCGCGAAGGAGCTGCCGTGTTTCCTCGTCGAGGGTCGCGAGGGTGGGCGGCGAGGCCGGTGGCGGAAGCGGGGTCTGCTCGCGGCGCCGTTTCCCGGCGTCGAGCATCGCCGACATTGGCGCCAACGCCACAACGAATGACCCCGCGGTGTGCTCAGTAAAGGTTGTGATGACTCCCTTGCGGCGCAGCTCGTGAAAGACGCGCATGCTGGCTTCGCGCACGACCGAGACGCCACCCTCGCTGTTGTTGCCGCGACCCGTGATGATGAGCACCTCGCCCGACTTCAGTACCTGATGTTGCCGCAGCCAGTTCTCTACCCGCTGCGCGGCTTCGCTGCCCGTGGGAAGCGAGGGGCGCAGATTGAGCGTTCGCGAGGCGCCGAAGCGCACCTCGTCGAATGCCTGCTCAAGGCCGGAGAATCCCATGTCGCGGCGCTCGACCATCACGCTATGGGCGCGAGCGTGCAACGATCGCCTTCTCGAGCACCCGTCCGTCCAGGCGCTCGGTTGGCGGCACGCCAACGACGCGTGCAAGCGTCGGAGCCATGTCGGCCACGAGCGCGCGCTCCGTGTAGCGTCCCGCCTTGAACCACGGGCCGTAAAAGATCACCGGAACATGTGCGTCGTTGTCGTAGGGCACGCCGTGCTCCGCGACCTTCGCGTCCTTGGGGTACGCGCCCTCCACCGGCGTGAACACGAGCTCGATTGGTGTATCGAGCGGAATCATGTGCACCCAGCGCCGAGAGACCGCGTCATGAATGGTGTCCCGCTTCGCGAGGTCGCGCACGAGATCCGCGCGCGCGATTCCCGGAGTTGCGCGAAGCTTTGCGGCGAGCCGTGCGAGAATCGCGTCTGCATCGGCCTTCGTCTTCGCGAACATGTTCCTGTTCACGTAGACGGCTGCTCCGTCAAGCGAAATCGCGGTCGTGTCGACCCCCGCGGCACGCAGCGCCGCACGCAGGTCCGCGACGGCAGGCTTCACGTCGTACCGCGGCGGGGCGGGGCGGCCGGCGCGCTGTGCGACGAGCTCCGGAAAGGACGTCACGCCGTGGTCCGCCGTGAGCGCGAAGACGATCGTGCTCGAATCACGCAGCTTATAGAGCGAATCGATGAAGGTACCGAGTGCGCGATCGAGTCTGAGGATGTTGTCGTGTTGCTCGCGCGAATCCGGACCATAGCGGTGACCGATATAGTCGGTCGCGGAGAGCGAGACCGCGAGAACATCGGTCGATGAGCCCGCACCGATCGAGAGCGCTTCCAGCCCTTCGAGTGCAGTCGCAAGTGTCAGCTCGTCCATCCACGGCGTGTACGGCAACTCGCTCGCCGCGCGCGCGGTGTCGGCGGGCAGGACGTGCGGGAAGGTGTAGTCCTTGCCGGCGTTCTCGATCGGCTCGCTGTCTGGCTCGGTGTACGCGCTCGCCGGGAGAAGCAGGTTCCACGTCCGGCCGGCCAACTTCTGCGGTGTGCGCCGTGCATTGATGCGCCGGATCCAGTCCGGAAGCGTGTCGCCGTAATAGCGGCTCGTCGTGAACTCGCCATTCGACGTCGCGTACCAGAAGACATTCTGTTTCGCGCGACCCATTGGGAGAATGGCGCCACGATCCTTGCGCGAGACCGAAAGTGCGCGCGACCTGGGATCTTTGATGCGCATCCAATCGATGAGCACCGACCCACGGAATCGATAGGGAGATGCTGGGGCATCGCGCGAGGTGAGCAACGGCGCCTGCGGGTCCAGCACGCCGGTCGTGTTGCTCACGATGCCGGTCGAGCGGGGAAAGCGTCCCGACATCGTGACGGAATGGCCAGGTGCCGTCTCGGTGTTCGCGTGATCCTGAAAGGCGTTCGTGAAGAAGGCGCCGTGCTGCCCGAGCCTGGCGAGCCCGCCAGTGAGCTGCGGCGCCCAGCGATCGACGTAGTCGGAGCGCATCTGATCGATCGTCAGAAAGACGACGAGCGTCGGGCGGTCCGCCAACACGGCAGCGCGCGACTGCGCCGCGAGCCGCGCCACGGGGAAGACGAGAGGGCTCAGAGCGGCGGCGAGTACGGCGAAGCGGCGCATCGATGGCATGCGAGGAATCTATATCGCGTCCCTCCGCCTTCCATGCCGGCGTGCGCTCACGCGGCGCGAACGATCTCCTCGAGCGTCAGATTCTTCGCGAAACAGATCTCGTTACAGGCGAAGCGCCGTGCACATCCGAGGCAGTCACGCCGAAGCTTCTCCGGATATCGCGCGCGATCGACGCGCAGATATCCAATCGCCGCGAAGAACTCCGGCTGCAGCGTGAGCGCGAACACGTCGTAGATCCCGCGCTTGCGCGCCAGGTCTTCCACCGCGCTCACGATCGCGCGTCCGAGCCCCTTGCCGTGCGCGTCCTTCGACACAGCAATCGCCGCGACCTCCGCCACACTCAGTGAGTACTCCTTGAGCGCGCCACATGCGAGCAGCTCGCCCGCCGTGTTCTGCACAACGACGTAGTCGTCGATCGCCAGCGAGATCATCTCGGGCGTCCGCGTCAGCATCTGACCTTCGCTGGCGAACGTGTTGTTCAGGCGCGAGATCGCCGCCGCATCCTGCGCACGGGCACGACGCAGGCGTAGATCAGGCGCCATCTAGAGGACCTCCTCGAGAATCTGCAGACCGCGCAGGAGTTCGTCCTGTGTCGACACGAGCGGGGGAAGCAGACGAACGGTGTAGTCGCCGGCCGAGCAGACCAGCAGCCCACGGCCAAGGGCTTCGCTCACGACGTGCGCCGCCGTTCCCATCACGTCCACCCCCCACATGAACCCCGCTCCGCGAATCTGGCGAATACGGCTGGTACGCTGAGCGATCTCGTGTAACTGCGTTCCCAACCATGCGCCCGTTTCGCGCACGTGCTTCAGGAGCGCCGGATCCGAGAGGCGGTCGAACACGTGCAGCGCGACCGATGCGACGAAGGGCCCGCCGCCGAAGGTCGTGCCGTGATCGCCGGGCTTGATCGTGTTCGCGATTCGTTCCGTCATGAGGATCGCGCCCATGGGCAGGCCGCCCGCGAGCGGCTTCGCCAGCGTCACCATGTCCGGCACGATGCCCGTCTGCTCGTAGGCGAAGAGCGTCCCCGTGCGCCCGAGACCGCACTGAATCTCATCGAAGATGAGCGCGATGTTCCGCGACGCCGTCACGGTGCGCAGCTCGCGCAGGAACCCGGGATCGAGCACGCGCACTCCGCCCTCGCCCTGCACCGGCTCCACGATCAACGCCGCGACCGTATCCTCGCTCAGCGCGGCATCGAGCTCGGCGAGATCGCGCTCGAAGATCGACACGCCCGGCGTGAGTGGACGGAACGGCAGCCGATACGCCGGACGATCCGTTGCCGCAAGTGTACCGAAGAGACGGCCATGGAATGCACCGCGCAGCGCGACGATCTCGTGCTTCGCATCGCCGAGGGTTCGCGCCCACCGGCGCGCAAACTTGAACGCACCCTCGTTCGCTTCCGCGCCCGAATTGCAGAAGAACACCTTGTCCGCGAACGATCTCGCCACGAGTGCCGCGGCCAGCCGCTCTCCGGGTGACGTGCTGTAGAGATTCGACGTATGGATCAGCCCATCCACGGCGGCATGCATGGCGGCCTTGAGCTGCACATCGTCGTAGCCGAGCGCATTCACGGCAATTCCGCTTACGAAATCGAGGTAGGCTTTCCCCTCCGCGTCGTAGAGATGCACGCCGCTGCCGCGCACGAATTCCACCGGCGCGCGCTTGTAGGTGCCGAGTATGGCGCTCTCGAAGGGCGCCGGCAGTCCGGCGCTGGCAGGCTGCGCTTCCCGCACAGCGGAGTCATTCATCGGCTTCAGTGCTGGTGCCGTCATGCGCATACACTCCCTACTCGTGTCAACACGGTCCCGCGCTCGAGCTGTTCGATCGCGGCAATGTCAGAGATCCTCACCCGCTTCACTCCACCTTCCAGCGCCACGATTGCCGCCTGTAGCTTCGCCGCCATTCCACCCTGTGCAGTTCCGTCGTCGATGAGGCGCTGTGCGTCCTCGGGCGCAAGCGAGACGATGGATGTGCCATCTTTCAGAACACCCGCGACGTCGGACACGAGCAGGAGCTCGTCCGCTTCGATCGCAACGGCAATGGTAGCGGCCGCGTCGTCGCTATTCACGTTGAGCGTCAGCCCTTCGGATGGGTCCGTGCATCGGCTCACCGGTGAGAGAACCGGCAGATATCCACCCGCGAGCAGATGCATCAGCAGCCCCACATTCACTTGCGAAGGCACGCCCACGAATCCGTACTGCTCCGGATCCAGCGGTGTCGCCGACAGCAATGCGGCGTCTTCGCCCGACAGTCCCACCGCCGGCACATTCATCGCGACGAGCGCGCTGACGAGCCGCTTGTTCGCGGAACCCGAGAGCGCCATGCGAATGATTTCGAGATCGAGCACGCTCGTGACTCGACGTCCGCCCTTGAACTCCGAGACGGCGCCGTACAGGCGCTGCAGCGTCGACACCTCATCACCGCCACCATGCACGACGACGAGCGACCCCGGTGCCGCGCGATGCACCGCCGCGAGCGCGCCCGTGAGCAATGGATCGAGCTGTGGTCGCCCGCCAACTTTGATCACTCGTGTCATGCGGGCAGCCCTACGCACTCGTCGATGCCGCACATCAGGTTGGCATTCTGTACGGCCTGTCCCGCGGCGCCTTTCACCAGGTTGTCGATCGCCGAGGTCACCAGCATCGTCGGAGTGCGCGTGCCGGCGATCATCGTCGCCGTCATCCGCACCACGTTGCGGTGCACGACGTCGCTCAATCTCGGCTGCTCGCGCACGACTTCGACGAACGGCTCGTTCGGATATGCCATACGAAACGGTTCGGTCGCGTCGATCAGCTCGGCGACGACCGGCACGATGATCGTCGAGAGAATTCCGCGCACGACGGGCAGCAGATGCGGCGTGAACACGAGGTCGACGTCATCGACGCCAAACGCCGACAGTGTCGCCGTCATTTCCTTCAGGTGCCGATGCGTGTTCCCTACGGCGTACGCGCGGTAATCCTCCGTGACTTCAGCGAAGAGCAGCTCACGCGTTGGCGAGTTCCCCGCTCCGCTCACACCACTCGCCGAGTTTGCGACGATCGTCGCGCCTGGCGCGAGCAGTCCGGCGGAGACCAGTGGCGCGAGCGCGAGGAGGATCGACGTCGGGTAACAGCCCGGGTTTGCGACAATTTCCGCGGCTTGAATGGACGCGCGCGTGGTACTGCCAAGCTCGGGCATACCGTATACAGCGCGTCGAGCGTCTTCCCCGTTGCCAGGACGCAGGTCGCTCGAGAGATCGACGACGCGCGCGCCGAACGCACGCGCGCGTTCCACCCATGGCAGCGACGCGCCGTGCGGCAACGCGCAGAAGACGATGGCAGCCTGGTCGAGTGGCGCGTCATCGGTTGCGATGAAAGTCAGGTCCTGCCGACCGACATGCACCGTATGCCCGCGCTGTTCGTTGGCGGTTGCGAACGCGAGCGAAAAACGTGGGTGCTGCGCCACGAGCGCGCACAGCTCGCGACCGGCGTAACCGCTGGCGCCAAGGACGCCGACAGGGATTTTATTCACACCGTAATGCATAATCATGCAGTTACCTCTGGTCAATGCCTGCTTCCAGGCATATGCTGATTGCAGTAGACTTGGCGAGCCTTCAGGAGGATCGATGACCAAGAAACAAGTGCGTCAGGCAGCCATTCTCGAGCTTGTCTTGGCGCACGAAGTGGGAAGCCAGGAAGAGCTTCGGCGGCTCCTTGTCGAACGCGGTGCGGACGTCACGCAGGCCACACTTTCGCGCGACATTCGGGACCTTGGACTGGCGCGCGTATCCGCCGAGGACGGCGTCCGGTACGTGGTCCCTGAGTCCCTGGTGGACGACAACGATAAGCCGTTACTGAGCAACCTGTTGCCTCAGTTGTTCTCCCGCATCAATGGCGTCGGCGAGCTGATCGTTCTTCATACCGTACGCAGCGCCGCCCAGCCGATCGCCGAGGCAATCGACATGGAGGAATTCGAGGAGGTGCTGGGCACCATTGCCGGCGACGACACGATTCTCATTGTCACGCGGTCCGCGGAGGCGCGTGTGGCGTTGACCCGCCGGTTACTCGAGCTCGCGGGCGAGGCCTGAGGAACCCGCCACCGAGACCACATGGCTCCGGAAGGGTTGACTAGCGCAATGTTCCTGTGTAAATATGCATAAGTTCTGCATAATCTTTTCTCGGGAGCATCCATGCCTCGCACCATCGTTCTGGCCTACTCCGGTGGCCTCGATACGTCGATCATCGTACCGTGGCTGCGCGAGCACTATGACGCGCGCGTGATCTGTGTTGCGGCCGACATCGGCCAGGGTGCCGACGAGCTGCGCGGCGTACGAGAGAAGGCGTTGGCCTCCGGCGCCGAGGAGTGCTACGTCGAAGATCTGCGCGAAGAGTTCGTGCGCGATTTCATTTTCCCGACGCTGCGCGCCGGCGCTGTCTACAACCGCAAGTATCTCCTTGGCACCGCGATGGCGCGTCCGCTCATCGCCAAGCGTCAGGTCGAGGTTGCGCATCGCATCGGCGCCGACGCACTCGCGCATGGCTGCACCGGCAAGGGCAACGATCAGGTTCGCTTCGAGATGACCTTCGCGACGCTCGCGCCCGAGCT
>Ga0208080_1000188_pt1 | contig 29778 bp, 28 predicted proteins | sample NGESurdeep092012_3_FD_184476 | JGI IMG/M metagenome (GOLD analysis project Ga0208080, IMG submission 184476) | Arctic peat soil microbial communities from Barrow, Alaska - NGEE Surface sample 210-3 deep-092012 (SPAdes) | ecosystem: Environmental > Terrestrial > Soil > Wetlands > Peat ...
GAGGGTGGGGGTCTCGGTGGCGACGGCTCCCGAGGCATCCTGGAGAAGTACCTGCTTCTCCTCTTCATAGCGACGATGGGTGCGGGTGAGGAAGAACACGATGAGCGGGATTGCTACCACGATCAGCCATGCACCTTTGGTGAACTCGGTGGTGACGAAGATGAGGGTCACCACCGCGCTGAGCACGAAGGCGGTGGCGCTGATGGTCAACTCGTGCCGTCGCCTCGGGCCCGGGTGGGTGAGGTGGTACTTGGTCATACCCGCACCCGCCATGGTGAAGCCGGTAAAGACCGTGCAGGCGTACAGCGGAATGAGGTCGGCCACCCGGGCCCGGGTCACTACCAAGAGGGCGATCGAGACCACGGTGAGGGCGGCGATCCCGTTCGAGTACACCAGGCGATGCCCCCGGGTGGTGAGGGGCCTGGGAAGGTAGGCGTCCTGAGCGATATAGCTCACCAGCAGCGGGAACCCGTTGTAACTGGTATTGGCCCCCAAAATGAGGATGAGCGCGGTACTGAGCTGGAGCGAGTAATACCCGACGTTGGGCAGGCCTCCGGTCCCGAACGCGGCCCGGCCGATCTGGGAGAGCACCGTGGGGGTGCCCGAGAGGTACGGGATGGCGTGGGTCAACCCGGCGAGGATCGACACGGCCAAGAACATCACCCCCAGGATGGAGGCCATGAGCACCAGGGTGGTGCGCGCATTGCGGACTTGAGGTGGCTTGAACACGGTGACCGCATTGGAGATCGCCTCCATACCGGTCATGGCCGAACCGCCATTGGCAAACGCCTTCAAAAAGATGAAGAGCGACGCACCCAGTAACAGCCCACCCCCCTGATGTCCCACCGGGATGTAGCCATGCGCATGCAAAGGGTAATGGTGGAGATGACCCGAGATCACCAGGCGGACCACCCCGACCACCACCAACACCGCCATGCTGGCCAGGAACCAGTAGGTCGGAAAAGCGAACACACGCCCGGCCTCGCGAATCCCGCGGAGGTTGCCGTAGGCGATGATCAACACGAAGGCGACCGCCATCTCCACGGGATACGGAGCCAGCACTGGGAAGGCGGAAGCCACCGCGTCGACACCGGCGGCGACCGACACGGCCACGGTGAGGACGTAGCTCAACAACAGGGCGGCGCCGGGAATCTGGGCCACCGAGTAGCCGAAATTGTCCCGGCTGACCACGTAGGAGCCCCCTGACACCGGGTAGGTCTTCACCACCTGGCGGTAGAGGAGGCAGACCACGCCGAGTACCAATAACAACAGGGCGGTGACCGGGGTGATGAGGGTGAATGCCGCCACCCCGGCCGCCGGGACCAGAACACGGAGAATCGATTCCGACCCGTAGGCGCACGACGACATCACGTCGGACGAGAGGACAGCCAGTGCTGTCGGTTTTCCCAGTCGCTCGGCGTGCAGGTCTTCGCTGACGATGGGCGGACCGAGCAGTAACCGCTTCAACCGGTATCCGGTGGATTCGGGAAGCTCAGGGCTCTGGTTCGAGGATGGTGCCTGGGGGGTCTGAAGCCAACGCGGCCGGTCGTCTAGTGACAAGAGAAAGGTCGGGTGCGGTTCACGATCGGCTGGCGAGCACCGCGGTTGCCTGCCCGACCACCTTCTCCTCGCCGCCGGCGTTGTGGAGACGGACATCGAGATCGACCAGATGTTCGCCGGCCTCGTTCCGGGTGCCGGTCACGACAATCTTCGTCTCGAGCTTCTCGCTCGGCCAGGTCTGTTTGGCGAAGCGCACCTGAAAACGACGGACATTCCCGACGCCCACGTAGTCGGTGAGCGCGGAGCCCAGGAGCCCCATCGAGAACATGCCATGTCCGAACACACTGGGTTGGCCCGATGCGGTGGCAATCACCTCGTCATGGTGCATGGGGTTGTAGTCACCCGATGCCCCGGCGTAGGCAACCAGATCGGTGCGGGTCAATACGTGACTACGAACCGGCGCTTCGTCGCCTTCGGCCACGTCCTCGACATACAACGTCCTTGGAGCCATCGGTCAGTCCTCCTTGTCACGGCCTGCTTCGTCCTGGAAACACAATGTCACATCCACCGGTCAGGCTCCGAAGAGGTGAAGGAGGTGGTCGACCGACCACACATCCCAACCGTGGGTTCCGAGCACCACCACCGCGGCCAGAATCATCATCAGGTTCTGCCCTTGTTCGGCCCAGTCATTGATCATCAGCACGAAGTACAGAAGGTTGAGCACGATGCTGGCGATGGCGGCGATCGGGGTCAGAAACCCCAGGATGAGGCCCAACCCGAGAGCGAGCTCGGCGAAGACCACGATGTAGGCCATGGGGATCGGATGGGGTCGGACGACCTTGTCGAACCCGGTCTTCACGAAGGACCACTTGTGCTTCTCGGCGACGGACCCGCCCCACGAAATTCCGGCACCCCGCTTCAACCATGCCCCGAGGTCCTTGTGGAGGAAGCTCTTCAGCCACCAGAGGCCGAGGCCGATTCGCAGTACAGCCAGCCATTCCGCCGTGGTCAACCAGGTCGAATTCACGCGACACGTTCTAGCATCTTCGCCCCCCAGGATTAAGAACCGGTTCCAGTAGGGCCGTCACCGGTCGGCGCTACCATCCACGGAACTCCGGAGTCCGTCGTTCGGCGAACGACGCCAGGCCCTCTCGACAGTCCTCGGTCCCGGTGATCAGCTCTTGACCGACAGCCTCGTCCCAGAAGGCGGTCGACCTGTCCGACTCGAGGGCCCGATTGGTGAGGTACTTGGCCATACCGATGGCCTGGGTCGGGCCCGATGCCAACCGGGTCGCCCACTCGGCCACCACAGTCATCAACTCGGCCCGGGGAACCACCCGATTGACCAGACCCAGGCGTTCCGCCTCCGCGGCGGGCACCGCGTCCCCGAAGAAGAAGAGCTCCTTCGCCTTTTGGGGACCGATGAGCCGGGCCAGAAGGTAGGCACCCCCGGCATCAGGCGCAATCCCCCGGCGAACGAACACCTCGATGAACTTCGACTCCTCCGCCGCGATCACCAGATCGCAGGCCAGGGCGAGATGCATCCCCCCACCCGCGGCTGTGGCATTCACCGCCGCGATCACCGGCTTCTCACAGTCGAGCACCGCTCCGACCAGACGTTGCCAGCCGATCCGGATGAGCCGGGCGGCATCGCCCACCGCCCGGTCGGGGGCGCCTACCGGGCGAGGCGGGCCGGCGACCTGGTTGCGGAGGTCGGCTCCGGTACAGAACCCCTTCTCCCCGGCCCCGGTCAGCACCACCGCCCGCACGGCCAGGTCGCCCGAGGCCTCCTCCAACCATGCGATGAGCTGGGTCCTCATCTCGGCGGTGATGGCGTTTCCAACTTCGGGCCGGTTGAGAGTGATCCACGCCACTCCGTTCTCGACCCGGCGAAGGACGTCGGTGGAAGGGGCGGCGGAAGCGGCCATCAGATGCGGTGGATGATGTTCATGCGCGAGGTGCAGACGGGATCCCCGGTGGCCTGATCGGTCCACACCGTCTCCACCACGACGAAGGTCATCGTCTTGCCCTTGGACTCCTTTTGATACGCGTCCACCACCTTGCCTTCGCCTTCGAGAACGTCCCCGGCAAAAATCGGCCGGTGGTAGGTGAACTCCTGTTCTCCGTGGAGGATGAGGCCCCCCTTGGCCATCAGCGGACCGAGCACCGCCGCCATCGGATTGCCGGAAGGAGCATCGGATGGCTGAAGTTCGGGAAAGACACCGAAGTTCTCCATGACGAACGGATAGGTCGGAGGTGCCGGGATCCCGGCCAGTCCGGCCCCGGTGGCCGCCCGCGAGTCCCGGTACACCGGGCTGGCATCTTTGACTGCCCCGGCAAACGTGGCCAGATGCCCGCGTTCCACGGTCACCACCGATTTTCCCGTCGGCTGGCCGATGATCTCACTCAGGACGCTTTGCGACACCTCAGTCCTCCCTTGTCTTCCAGTAGTTGCGCACCCTAACCGGCGGGACTGGCGCCCGGCATCTCTGTCGGGGGCCGCCGCGAACCTAGCGCGCCGGCCGGCAGTTACGGGATGCCGACCAGTTCATCCCACCCGCCGGGCGAGGAGCCCAGGCAGATTGGCGTAGCCGTCATGTTCGTAGCTGAACCACCCCACCTCGGGCGATGGTTTCCTGGTGGTCGATCTTGGCAGCACTGGGAGCGCCGGCACGTTGATTTCGTTCCATGTCGCGGCGAATTGGCATCGGTTGCAATTTGCCCATCCAAGAATGAGACCGACACGCTGCGTGGCACTTTGCCAATCAGAGGAACCGCTTTCGCCGCGACGTGGAGCGAACGTGGCACCCGTCCCCTCCCGTCCCCTCCGCTGCACCACGGAGAGTGACCGCCGCCGGCGGCGATCGGCCTCGAACCCATCGACGCGCTTAGTACCGTCATACAGGAGGCCATCAACCGTCGACGATTTCGCGCAGTACCGAGCGAGCTTCGTCGATGCGGCCATCGCGTACCAACCCCGCCACCTGCTTTTCGAGAATCTCCGCCCTGGTCGGCGCATCCATCAAAACGGCGCCTCGGATCGACCGGTGACGGTTGCCGGGGTGAAGGTGGTCGGCATGGTGACGACCCCTGTGAGTTCGGGGTTGCCCTGATAGAAGCGGGTTGCCTCTGTGTCGATCTGATAGTCGGGGATCCGTCTTAGTACTTCACGCATCATGATCTGGAAGAGAGCCCGCGCCATGTGCATGCCGATGCACCGGTGTGCCCCGACCCCGAAGGCCAGGTGGCGGTTGGGGGCCCGATCCAGCACCAGCTCCTCGGCGTCGTCGAACACCTTCTCGTCGAGATTGGCGGACAACCAACTCACCATCAGGTAGTCGCCCCGTCGAAGGTGCTGGCCCCCGAGTTCGGTGTCCTTGGTGACCGTGCGGGTGAGCGTCTCATTGACACAGAAGAAACGGAGGTACTCCTCGGTGGCGGTGGGAAGAAGGTCCGGATTCTCGACCAATCGCCGGCGTGCCCCGGCATCGCTGTTGAGGTGGTGCAGGGCCAGGGATGTCAACGACGTCGTGGTGTCCGGGCCTCCGCCGACCAGGTTCCACAGCACGGATCCGATCTGTTCGTCGGTGAGCAAGCGGCCATCGTCAAGTCGCAGACGGGTCAGCTCGGTGAGGATGTCGGCTTGGGGTTTCCGCTTCCGTTCCTGCACCGCTTCCGTTCCTCCACCGCAGCCAGGAGCTCGGTCACCATGGCCGGGATGAGGGCCACGGCCTGGCGATGCTCAGGCGTCCGTGTGCCGTAGGCCACGGTGCCATGGAAGACCTCCGCATACCGGGCCCACTGGTCACAGGGGAGACCAATCAGCTGCATGGTGGTGACGGCCGGAACCGGATTGGCGAAATCGAGCACCATGTCCATGTGGCCGTCACCGATCTTCTGGTCGAGGAACCAGGTGGTCGTCTCCTCCATAAATGGGGTGAGAGCCTCGATGGCGGCGGGAAGAAGAAACGGATTGAGGAGTCGCCGGAGGGCAACGTGCACGTCCCGGTCGGCTTCGGCAATGCCGGCTTGTGGGATTCCCCGGGCCCGCGGAATCCCGGTGATCCCCAGGTAGTCGAGACCGTCGACAGACGCCGGTTCGTACCGGCTCGAGAATGTGGCGTTGTCGCGGGCCACCTGGGCCACCTCGTCGTACCCACTCACCACCCAGAATCCCCCGTAGTGGGGGCTGCGCGAAACCGGGCATCGTCGCAGTTCGGCCCAGGTGCCGTGGCGGCCATCCAGATACCTTTCGGCGTGGGGGTCAAAGTCAGCCGCGGTCGGTTCAACGTCACCCATGGCGCTCCATCCCTTCTTCCGGGGGCCGGAACGGCAGCCCCTCAGCCGGCCACCGATAGCATCGCGGCCATGTCCAAGCGAGAGACCCTCCTCTACGAAGAATCAGACGGCGTGGCATGGGTCACCCTCAATCGCCCCGAGGCCTACAACGCCTTCGACTCGGTGATGCAGATCGAACTCCGGGAACTGTGGTCGATGCTTCGGAAAAACGACGATGTCCGCTGCGTGGTGCTCACCGGAAGTGGTGAGAAGGCATTCTGCACCGGCCTGGACCGTGGTCAGATCGAATCGATGGACGACCTGCCGCCAGGAAAGCTCCCCGGCTACAACACGCCCTGGGACTTCGACGACCCGGGCAAGAGCGTCTGCCCCAAATCCAATGACCTCTGGAAGCCGGTGATCGCCGCAGTCAACGGTATGGCGTGCGGAGGAGCCTTCTACCTCCTCGGCGAAGTGGACTTCATTATTGCCGCCGATCACGCCACCTTTTTCGACCCCCATGTCACCTACGGCATGCCCGCCGCCTTCGAACCCATTTTTCTGCTTCACAAGATGCCGTTCCAGGAGGTTGTGCGGCTGTCGTTGCTGGGTGCCCACGAACGCATGTCGGCCAACCGGGCCCACCAGGTCGGCCTGGTCTCCGAAGTCGTACCTTCCGCCGAGCTCCACTCCCGGACGGCGTGGGCGGCTGGCGCCATCGCCGGTCAACCTGCCCTGGCGGTACAGGGCACCGTCCGGGCCCTGTGGACCGGACTGGAGCTGACCCGGCGCCAAGCGCTCGATCACGCCTTCTTGTTCACCAACATCGGGACCGATCCCGCCACCCTGGCCGAGGGCCAGGAGCGCTTCTCGTCGGGAACACGAATTGACTGGCGTCTCCGCTGACCTGATCAGAGCACGGCCCCTTTGAGTTTGAGATCGAGGATGGCGTCCATGTCCAGGCCCAACTCCTCGAGGACCTGGTCGGTGTGTTCCCCGTGGTCGGGTGCCCGGGTGAGGTCCGGCGGTTGCTCATTGAACTGCAGCGGTGACGCCACCATGTGGAAGGTCGTCCCCGACGCCGAGGTGACCTCGCGGATGTAGTCGTTGGCGAGGACCTAGGGTCCTCCAACAACTCGCTGGCCGTCTGTACCGGAGCCCACACCCCTTCCACCTCGAAGAGGATCGGCTTCCACTCGTCAAGGGTGCGACCGGCGAAGATCTCGTCGAGGGTGATAACGCACTCCTGGCAGTTCTGGGCCCGCACCACCGAGTCCACGAAGCGGGGATCATCGGCCAACTCCGGTCGACCGATCTTGATGACCAGGTCGGCCCAGAACCTGTCTGATTCGAGCATGATGAGGGACAGGAAGCGGTCGTCCTTGGTCTTGTAGTTATTGACCAGCGGATTCGGCATCTTGGTCCGGTCCCCGCGTGGCATGCGGCTGAACCCGAAGAGGTCGGCGGCCACACTGTCGCCCCGGTGGCCCAGATGCCGTTGGCCAACAACGAATTGTCGACAGTGACAGCTTCCCCGGTTCGCTGGCGGTGGAAGAGGGCGGCCGATACCCCACCGGCAATGGTCAGGCCTCCGATGACATCCCCGTACCCCGGTCCCGGCTGGCTTGTCGGGTACTCCCCGGGGGCACTGAGGATGTCGGCCGAACCTCCGCGTCCCCAGAAGGTGGAGTTTTCATACCCACCCCTCTTCGACTCCGGCCCGCGTTGGCCGTTGGCCGAGCCCCGCACATAGATGATGTCGGGGTTGACAGCCCGGATGTCCTCCACGTCGATCTTCAGTTTGGTGCGGGCCTGCGGACGGAAATTGGTCAAGAAGACGTCGGCGCTCTCCACCAACTTGAGGAGGAGGGCGTGACCTTCTTCGGTCTTCAGATTGAGGCCGACACTGCGCTTCCCCGGTTGGGCAGCTCCATCATGTGGTTGACCCCGCCCGGCCCGCTGGGGACCAGCCCGGAGTTCACCAGGCCCCGTTGGGGGTCACCGACCTCGGGGTGTTCGATTTTGATGACATCGGCACCCCACTCGGCCAGGACCGCCCCGGCTATCGGTACGTAAGTCCATGCCGCCACCTCGACTACTCGGATACCGCTCATGATGCCCTTCACTGTGTTCTCCTTTTCGATGGCGGACGCTTCGACGACCTCACGGTCCTGGTACGAACTATTGGGATAGTGGTGGCAACCCGCCGGCGATCGTCTTGGTCTCCGTGTACTGCTCGAATCCCTCCAGCCCGTTCTGCCTGCCGACGCCGCTGGCCTTGTAGCCACCAAAGGGGGCATCGGCTCCGTACCACACCCCCCCGTTCACCGAGGCAGTGCCGGCCCGGATCCTTCTCGCCACCGACAGGGCCCGTTCCTCCGAGCCGGAGGTCACACCGCAACCGAGTCCGTACTGATTCTCATTGGCAATGCGGACTGCATCGTCGTCGTCCTCGAAAGGCACCACCACCAGAACGGGCCCGAAGATCTCCTCCTGGGCGATTCTCATCGAATTGTCGACGTCGGCGATAAGGGTCGGCTCCACATAGAACCCCTTGTCCAGGTGGGCCGGACGCCCACCGCCCACCACCACCCGGGCCCCCTCGTCCACGCCGGACTCGATGATGTCCAGCACCCGTTGGCGTTGGGCGGCGCTGATCTGCGGCCCCTGCAGGTTGGACGCATCGGTCGGGTCCCCGTAGGCCATGGTCCGGAATCCCTCTTCCATGGCGGCAATTCCCTCGTCGTAACGGGACCGCGGCAGCAGCATCCGGGTGAGCATCACGCATCCCTGCCCGCCGTGGACGCATACCGTCCAGGCCATGGACAGCTTGGCGGCGAAGTCGGCGTCTTCCAGCACGATGTCGGCCGACTTGCCTCCGAGCTCGAGGAACAGCCGCTTCAGCGTGGGTGCCCCTTTCTCCATGATGCGCCGGCCCACCGCGGTGGAACCGGTGAAGGACACCAGATCGACCCGTGGGTCGGTGATGAGGTCCTCGGCCACCGTGTTGTCCGACGTGGTCACCACCTGAAGGATCCCGGCCGGGATGTCGGTCTTCTCCGCCACCAGCCGACCGATGCGGGTGGCGTTCCACGGTGTGAGGGGGGCCGCCTTCAGGATCACCGAGTTGCCGGTGGCCAACGCTTGGCCCAGCTTGTTGATGGTCACCTCGAAGGGGTAGTTCCACGGCACGATGGCCGCCACCACCCCGACCGCCTCCTTGACCACCTTGCGCCAACTACGGGTGCCGAACGCCGTCCCTTCAGGAAGGTCGCGCTCCCAGGGGAACTCGTCGATGAACCGGGCCGGCCATGTCAGGCCCTCGGCCAAGGGAGCGTCGAGTTGAGGCCCGTAGGTCAGGAGCACAGGTGTCCCCACTTCAGCCACCAGCTCAGCCCGGAGCAACTCGTGTTCCTCTTCGAGCGCGTCCTGCAATTGGGCCAGGCACCGCTGGCGGAACTTCTTGTCGGTGGACCAGTCCGTCTCGTCAAAGGCCCGGCGGGCGCTTCCGATGGCACGGTCCATGTCCTCGTGACCGGCGTCGGCCACCTGACCGAGCACGTCCTCGGTGGCCGGATTGACATTGTCGAATTGCTTGCCCGAGGCGGCCGGAACCAGCTCGCCGTCGATGAGCATCCGGGTCTCTCCGGTGGGTCCGGCCGGCGTGTCGTTCTGATCCGTCATCAATTTCTTCTCCCTGCAGTGGATGTGCTGCCCTCTGGGTGGGCATCACGGATGAGGCTCTCCTGGACGAACGAGGCCACCGCCCTGCCGTCCTCGGTGAAGACGTGAGCCCTCCCATAACTTCGGCCTCGTCCGCATGGGCGCCGTCATGGGCCATCAGCAGCCACGCTCCGGCCTCGAAGCGGTCATGGAAGGTAAGAGTGTGCGATACCACGCCGGTGGCAATGGAACGGTGGGCCATATTCTGACCGATACCGGCATGGGGGCGCATGGCCGTGCCGATGAGAAATCCGTCACTTCCTCGGGTTACGGCCCCACCCTCACCCTGGCTGCCTTGGCCGCCCGATTCGCCACCGCCATGGTCAGCTGATCTCCGGATTCGGGACGCGGCGTTCTCTCCAAGTTGGCTACCGTGTGTTTCATGAAACACGAGTCGCGCATCGCGCTGGTAACGGGAGCGTCGTCGGGGATCGGGGCCGCCACCGCCCGGGCGTTGGCGGCACGAGGGGTCACTGTGGGAATCGTCGCCCGGAGGTCCGAACGACTGGCCGAGGTTTTGGGGGCGTGCCGACTCCACGCGCCCAATTCGCGGTCATGGGTGGCCGATCTCTCCGATCCGGCGGGAGCCGCGGCTCTGGCGGAAGAAGCGTGGGAGACCTTCGGCCGCCTGGATGTCCTGGTCAACAACGCCGGCATCCCCATGCGCCGGCCGGTGACCCGCATCTCACTCGAGGAGGTGGAGCGGGTCATGCGGGTCAACTACCTGTCGCCGGTGGCGATGACCCTGGCCGTGCTCCCGCGGATGGTCGAACGGGGGGCGGGCACCATTGTCAATGTGTCGAGCCTGGGGGGCAGGTTGGGCATCACCACTGAAGCCGCGTACTCGGCGTCGAAGTTCGCCCTCTGTGGGTTCAGCGAGGCAATGGCCGCCGACCTCGACGGTACCGGGGTCAATGTGCGGCTGGTATTGCCGAGCGCCATCGACACCGAGATCTGGGACCAACCGGGAAACGATCCTGCCTTCTACACCGGGCCCTTGACCCCGGCCGACGAAGTGGCCAACGGAATTGTCGATGCCATCGACAGCGATCATTTTGAGCATTACCTACCCGACATGAAGGCGGTGATCGAACTCAAGACCGCCGACTTCGACAGCTTCTTGACCGGCATGCTGGCCATGGCGAAACAACCCGAGGCCGGCTCGACGTGACCAACGATGATGGGTCGCGTTGATGCAGGTTCTGCCGCACCGACAATGAACGGTCGAGGTTGTTCTGTTGAGGCACCACCCCCAGTACACGGCGGGCACCCACCGGGTCGGCCACCACGTCGATACCCGCCACCCGGGCGTGACCGGCGGTGGGGCGAATCCTGGTGGTGAGGATCCCAATGGTGGTGGTCTTCCCGGCCCCGTTGGGACCGAGGAACCCGAACACCTCTCCGGGTCTCACCCTGAAACTGATTCCCGCCACCGAATCGACAGGCGCCTTGGAATACCGCTTGACCAGATCCGAAACCTCGACTGCCACCGCATTCTCGGAACCCATCACACTGTCTGTTCGGCTGACCTCACCGGGAAGCCGGATCCACCGGCAGGCCGATGGCGGAGATGAACTGTCGGCTGCGGCGTCGGTAGCCACCCTCACCCTCCGGCGTGGGCGCGGCAGGGGAAAAGAGCACGACCCCGCCGACCGGGGTCACCGCCATGGCCATCGTCACCGCCTCATCGAGATCACGGGCTGTCTCCACCGATAGGTTGCCGCCGGTGCCGGATGCCGCGTGCTCCAACGCCCCCAGCATCCGCTCGGGTCCCGGCGGCATTACCACCACGTTCGGGCGCGGATGGCGGTCCGCCAACAGGGCAGCCAACTGGCCCGGATCGATCCCCCGGTCGGCCCCGCCCAGAATGACCGTGAGGTCACGCCCGGGAAATGCCGCCACCGACGCACTGGTGGCGAACGGGTTGGAGGCAAGCGCATCGTCAACGAAGGTCAGGCCATTTCGCTCACCCACCGTTCGGCACCGCGACGGCAACCCGTCGTACCCGTCGACCGCTGCCACCACCGCGTCAACCGAGGGCGGCTCCCCTCGAAGCAGCAGTACCCCGGCGATGGCACCACACAGGTTGTTCACGTTGTGCTCACCCGGCACCCGGAGACGTGCCGCCGCCACCACCGACTCTCCGTCAATGGAGACCATCCCTGTCGATTCGACCCGGACTCGGCCGGTTGGGCCGAAGAGGGTGCGGTGGGGATGGCCGGCGGTACGGCGTACGGCTTCGGCACTCCCGGCGTTGACCGCCAGCGACCCAGGTGGCCCGGCGGTGATGAGCCGAAGTTTGTCCCGGTAATAGGTCTCTTCTCCCCCGTGCCAGTCGAGGTGATCGGGAGCCAGGCTGGTGAGGACGCACACTCCCGGTGAGACCGAGACATCGGCTGCCTGGTACGACGAGACTTCCACCACGTAGGCGTCCACCGGAGCCCGGCCGTACAGATCGGCCACCGGCTCGCCGATATTTCCGACCAGTGCCACGCTGAGGCCCAGGTGCTCGAGGATCGAAGTCGCCAACGAGGCGGTGGTGCTCTTCCCTTTGGTGCCGGTGACCGCCAACACCGGCGCGCCGTGGAAGTCCTCCAACCAGATGGCGGTGGCGGTGGTGACGGTGACGCCTTCGGATTCCGCCGCCACCAGCTCCGGCCGGTACCGGCTCACCCCCGGGGAGCGGACCACAACGTCCAAGGAGCTCCATGCCACCAGGTCGGGCGGCACCACCGGTATCCCGAGCGACAGTACTTCACTCACCCGGGCACTCGCACTCTCGGCGTGATCATCGATGAGGATGGGCGACACACCTCGTTCGACGAGCAGGCGGGCCACGGCCAATCCCTCTGTCCCCATGCCCCACACCGCCACCACCTTGCCGTCGCACAGGTCGTCGAGGGTCACGTAGCTCCGGTCAGGAGTTGATCCACCGCGGAGGCCACCCGTGGATCGGGGAATGCCGGGGACAGGTCGGGTGCCAGCAACTCTTTCACCGCCGGGTCCGACACCATGGCCCGGGCCCGGGCGCCGAGCACGGCCACCACCACCGTCTCGTTCCACTCGGGCAGGTCCGAGAGCATTCGCATGGCCGCCGCCGACTCGCGCCGCTCACCCACGCACTCGAACGGTTTGTCATCCTCGCTCATCAGGGCGGCAAAGCCTTCGACCTGCTCGGGATCGTCGAACATGTCCCGCCCGATGATGGCGGTCAGCGCCTCGGGTGTCAGGAACGGTGCCAGCATCAACCCGACGAAACGGCACTTGGGGCAGTGACCGCACCAACGGTCACCGGCCTCCGCCTGCTGACGGAAGGCGGTATTGCAACTGCAGAAGGTGGCGTGGTAGCCGGTCAGGCGAGAAAAGGCCCGGGCAATCGCCAGTTCCGAGTACCGACGAAGCGCCGATCCATAGGTCAGGCCGGGATCCACCGAGTCCGAGATCAGCCGGCGGAAGAGGTTCTCGAAGTCGAGGCTCTTCGAGTACTGATGGTTCACCGGCACCCCATCGACCAATCTGGTCTCCTCGCTGGCTGACCGCTCGATGGCCATGGCAATGGAGTCGTAGCCGTAGACGAAGCTTCCCAGCACCGCTATGAGGGACACAATGGCGGTGATGGGGACGTGACCATTGAGCGCACCGGCGCTCGTGAGCCGGGCAAGTTCCGGAGAAAGCTTCCGGCGGATCACGATCAGCTCGAGGCCGGTCTGGCCGGCCAACTCGATCACCAACGGGTGTGGGTTCACCGCCAACAGCTTCGGGCCCACCTGCCTGACCGCTTCGATCAGCACCATGGAGTCCTTGCCGCCGCCGATGGGCACCACCAGACCTCCCGGTCGCAAGGTCCGGAGCTGATCGGCACCGACCGGGAGGGTCGGGACAGCCCGAATCTCCACCGTCCGGGGGACCGGCAGCCGGTTGGTCACCGCGAACTCCCTCAGCCCGTCGTCGTAGAGCCGACGATGGAACTCCAGCTCGGACGCGGAGAGACCGGTTCCTTCCACCACGACCACCGGGGGCGCCGCTGCCTTGTAGTAGCTGGTGCCCGCGGCGATGTGCAGGTGACGCAATGCCCCATCGAGACCACCGCCATCGACGGGGATGCCCGGTGGGGGCTCCGTTTCAAAGGTCACCGTCTCTTCGAACGAGTATCTATCGTCCAGCGCATAGCGGAGGTACGCGGTCCGTGAGGAGTGGTCGTACTCATTGTCGACAATACGGAATGTGTCGACGGACCCCGGATCAAACCGGTTCGGGTCATTCATGGCGCGCTCAGCGTACCGGCTCGGGTCAGCTGTCATTGCGGTGCAGCGGAACCCGGCGGTTGTCCTCCCGGGCCGACTCGAGCAGCTCGCGGAGCTGGTCGAACGGTGCGTCTGACGATGCAGAGAGGTTGTTCCGCTCCTCGGGATCGCCGGTCAGGTCGTACAGCTCCCACTGGGAAGGCACCGGCTCGGACCCGGTCGCTCCCGGTGACCTGACGTGGTGGCTTGTCTCCCACTCTTCCAACCGGTCGTAGTACTGGCTCAGTTTCCACAGCCGATTGGTGCCGCCGTCGACAGCGGGCATGGGGACGATGACCGACTCGATGTTGGCCGGTGGAGCCACCGGCACGAACGGCTCCCCGGTGAACCGGTTCCGGTCACGGAGCCCGACGCTGATCTGGTCCTCGGTGGTGAAGTAGATCGGGGATCCCAGCACCGAGGTGTCCTCCGGGTCGTGAATCGCCGGGCTCAGGTCCCGGCCCACCAGATCCTGCACTTCGACATGGTGTTCGGACAATTGGGTCACCAGTGACTGGGGCTCGATCCCAATCAAACCGAGCAGGGTGGGCAGAAGGTCGACGTGGCTGGTCGGCGCCGACACTCCCCGGGTGGACGCGGTGATACCCGGGCCCGACACCAGCAGCGGAACCCGGATGGCCTCGTCGAAGGCGTTGTACCACTTTTGCTGCATGCCACCGTGGGCGCCGACCAGGTCTCCGTGGTCAGAGGTGAAGACCACAATTGTGTTCTCGGCCAGCCCCGAGTCGTCCAACGCCACGAGAATCCTCTCGATGGCCCTGTCCACCAGTTGGTGGAGCCAGAGATAGAAGCGACGGTAGGTGTTGTCGGTCGGTTGCGGATAGAGCAGCTGAGGCCACAGATCCCGGAACAGTCGATGGCACTCCGGTCGCCCCTCGAAGTCGTCCCGCTGCGACGGGGCTTCGGCGACGTCAGGAACACCGTCTTCGATAGCGGGAAATCCGAGCACATCCCATCCAAAACCCGAGAAGCCGATGTCGTGGGGATTGACGAAGGAGGCCACCGCCAAAAAGGGCCGCTCATCGGCCTTGTCGGCGGTCAACTCACCGAACAGCTCGCATACCTGATCGGCGAAGAGCGGGTCGCGCACGAATCCGGTATCTGCCGGGTCGACGCCGTGTGGCTCACGGCCGATCCATCCCGAGAAGCCGAATCGGTCGAGTCGGTCTGCCCGGCGGTAGAGGTCGGTCACCTCCCTCGACACGGAGCCGTACCGGTCATTGGCCATCAGCCCGGCATGGCTCCCGGTCGGAATGAGGTCGGCGTGGGAGATATGCCACTTCCCCCGGTAGTGGGTGCTGTACCCGGCAGCCCGAAACCAATCCCCCATGGTGGGTACCCCGTCCGGATCCAGCCACGAGATGTCAGGATCGTTGGCGGCTTTGGCCAACCCATCAGTTGCGGTCACCCCGTGCAGTGAGGGGTAGTGACCGGTGAACAGTGATGCCCGACTGGGTAGGCAGGCGGTCGACGCCGCGTAGTGACGGTGGAATTCGACGCTACCGGCCCGCAGCCGCTCGCGGGCCGGTAAATGATCCCGGCGGAACCTGGCCACCGTGGCATCTTCGTACGGTGGCGGATACCTTTCCTCGTCCGTCATGATGACCAGCACGTTGGGTCGCGTCGTCGACATTGTCAGGCACCCTACGCCGCTGGTCTCCTCACATGCCGTTCACGAGGTGCGACCGCCCTAGAGATGGGTGCCGGGCCCGGGGAGGTGGAGAGGAGCGGGCTCGGGAAACGGAAAGACATCGAGATCGGGGGCGTGACGGGCCAGGGAGTGGTAGGCCCGCTCGGCGAACCACCAATGCCCGACAGCGAAGGCATAGCGATCGTGATAGAGGCCGAAGGCATTGGTCCACCGCCCACTGTCCTCATCCTGTCGGTGCTCGCACATATAGAGGCGGCCCACCGCGGTGCCCGCCCCTGCGCCGCCGGGGAACACAATGTGGGCATTGAGGATGACGAATTCGAAGAACGAGAACTTCGCCACCGAGGAACCGATGAATTCGCCCACCGCAGCACCTCCCACCAATCGGAGCGGGTCGCCTTTTCGGGTGTCGATGACCACGGCTGCCTCGGGGAGAAAGAGGTCCTCCATCTCGGGCCAGGCCCGTCGATTGACCACATCGGCGTAGGCGTGCTGCAAGCGCCGGATCCCGGTGTCGTGCACGGCGGTGAGGAGGAGTTCGTCATCGATCACAACGCGAACGCTACTTGCCGAACCATGGTGGTTGTCAGTGGGAGTGGGTAGATGGTTGTGGAATGATCGGATGATCAGCGGTCTGTCCCACTTAGTCGACGCGAGGTGCCCATGGAGTACGTAAATCTCGGAAACACCGGTGTGCGGGTATCCCGCATTTGTCTGGGCATGATGAGTTTCGGCAATGACAGCGACCGGCCCTGGGTCCTCGCCGAAGACGCGGCCGAGCCGATCGTGAAGGCGGCGGCAGAGGGTGGCATCACCTTCTATGACACCGCCGACACCTATTCGAAGGGCGCCAGCGAAGTAGCCACCGGACGCCTGTTACGGAAATTCTTCCATCGTGACGAAGTGGTGGTGGCCACCAAGGTGTTCATGCCCATGACGCCGGGGGAGAATGGCGGTGGCCTTTCCCGCAAGCACATCCTGTCTGCCATCGACGCTTCGCTCGGCCGTCTCGAGATGGACTACGTCGACCTCTATCAGATCCACCGCTGGGACCCCCGGACACCGATCGAAGAGACGATGGAGGCCCTGCACGACGTGGTGCGGTCGGGCAAGGCCCGTTACATCGGCGCCTCGAGCATGTTCGCCTGGCAGTTCGCCAAGGCTCAGCGCGTGGCCGATAGCAATCACTGGACCCGGTTCGTATCCATGCAACCGCACTACAACCTGATCTACCGGGAGGAGGAACGCGAGATGATCCCCCAGTGCATCGATCAGGGTGTCGGCATCATCCCGTGGAGCCCACTGGCCCGCGGGGTGCTGGCCGGCAATCGCAGCCGAGGCGGCGAGCGGTCCACCACTCGATCCGGGAGTGACCCCTTCACCGACTACCTCTATAGCCAACCCACCGATTTCGACGTGGTCGAACGGGTGGCAGAAGTGGCGGCCGAGCGGAAGGTCGCCCCGGCGCAGGTGGCGCTGGCCTGGCTGTTGCAACGACCGGGGGTGACCGCTCCGATCGTGGGTGCCACCAAAGGGGGTCATTTGGCCGACGCGTTGGCGGCCGAACAGTTGACCCTCACCGATGACGAGGTGGCCCGGCTCGAGGAGCCCTATGTCCCCCACCCCGTGCTCGGCCACTTCTGACCGACCACGAGCGACCACGAGCACCCTGGCGGGCACCGCACCACGGTTCAGATCCCGGCGCCGAGACCTTCCCGCTTTTCGAACTCCGCGCTCCGGGCCGGAGCCGGGTCGGTAACGGCTCCATAGAGGGCGATGGCGGCGGCCAGCACCGCGGCGGCGGCCAACACCAGCGCGGTGACCGAAAAGGCGTGCCTCACCTGTCCCGTATCCCCGAGACTTCCGGCGAAGTCGCCGAATACCGCACCGCTGACCGCCAGCCCCAGGGCGGTTCCGATCCCGCGGGTCATATTCAGGATTCCAGAGGCGAGACCCGACTGCTGGGCGGGTATGGCGGCCATGATGCCGGCGTTGTTCGGAGGGATGAAGAACCCGAGCCCCATGCCGACCATGGCCAGGAGGGCAACGAAGCCGGGCGTCGTCGGGTGCAACACGCCGAGCCCCACCAACCCCACAACCACCAGGGCCATCCCCCCCACCCCCGGCGGCCCGACCCCCACCTTGTCGGCCAAGCGACCGGCCAGAGGGGCAATGATGCCCAAAGCCAACGGCATGGCCATCAACTCGATCCCGGACCGCGCCGAGCCGAAGCCGTACCCCCGTTCGAGCAGAAACGGCACGATCACCAGAACCCCGAACATGACCATGAAGGAGAGCATCCCGCTCACGATCCCGGCACTGAAACGGACCCGCCGGAACAGTGACACGTCCACCATCGGGTCGGGACACCTCCGTTCCCGGGCCACGAACCCAATGCCGAGGATCACCGCCATCCCGATCAGTCCCAGAAGCAACGGTGAGGTCCACCCTTGGCCATTGCCCAGCGAGATCACCGACACCAGGGCGACCACCGCCGGAAAGAACAGGGCGAAACCGGACCAGTCGAATCCGACCCGGGTCTGAAGGTGCCGGCTACGGGGGATGAACAGCAATCCCGCAACCACCCCGACCGCCCCCACCGGCACGTTGACCAGAAACAGCAGCCGCCACCCTCCTGCCGCCAGCAACAAGCCGCCGACCGACGGCCCGCATGCCAAGCCCAGCGCTTGGGCCGCGCCTTGGACCCCGATCGAACGTCCCAGCCGGTGGGCCGGGACGGCCAGTGCGATGATGGCCACACTGTTGGCCTGCAACATGGCCGCTCCGATGGCCTGGAGCACCCGGAACCCACACAGAACATACAGATTGGGCGCCAGGGCACAGAGGGCCGAACCGGCAATGAAGATGAGGAACCCGTAGACGTACAGCAGTTTGCGGCCGACCATGTCGGCGAAACGGCCCACCGCGGCAACGGTGGCCACCAACACCAGGAGGTAGCTGAGACCCACCCAGGTGACTGCTCCCACCCCGACCCCGAACGACCGCTCGAGGGTGGGGAACGCCTGGGTGACGATGCTGGCGTCGAGCTGTCCCATGAAGGCGCCGATGCACACCGCCCCGACGGCCAGGCGGTAGGCCCCGGGTCGATCTCTGATCGAGGCGGGACGGCGTGGCTCGATGATGAGTTGGCGCCATCCGCTCGGCTTGGGTTCGGCGCAGGGCTCCACCCATCTCATGCTGCACGATGCCGATCCAGAAGTCGAATAGTGATTATCGATAGTTTTGATACGATTTGTAAATGGATCTACGCAGACTCGAGCATTTCTTGGCTGTGGCCGACCACCAGGGATTCACCGCCGCCGCCAGGGCCGTGTCCGTCTCCCAGCCCGCCCTGTCACTGGCGGTCAAGGAGTTGGAAACCGAACTGGGCACTGCCCTCTTCCACCGTCTGGGCCGGCGGGTGGTCGTGACTCCGGCCGGGGCGGCGCTGATCGGACCCGCCCGTCAGGCACTCCGGAACGTGGAGACGGGCAGGGCGGCGGTAGCCGCAGTCGCCGGGCTGGAGTCGGGCAGCCTGGCCATCGCCAGCCTCCCCACCTTGGCCGCCGACCCCCTGGCCGGGATCGTCGGCCGGTTCCGTGGCGATCACCCTGCGGTAACGGTCGACCTGGCCGCCCCCGAGGATTCAGCCGGCGTGGTGGCCATGGTGCACGACGGCCGTAGTGAACTCGGAATGACCGACTCCGACCGGCTACCCGAAGATCTGGTCGTCCATCCCATCGGGGAACAGGCACTGCTGTTGGTCCTGCCACCGGGGATGGTGCCGTCATCGTTGCGGAGCCCTGCGGGGGTGAACGCCAGCGTGGCCCTCACCGCCCTGGTCGACCTCCCCTTCGTGGCCGCGCCGACCGGTACCTCCACCCGTCGCCTGCTCGATGAGGGTTTCGCCACCGGGCCTGGTCCGCGGATCGCGGTCGTGACCGCTCAACGCGACGCCATGCTGCCGTTGGTCCTCGCCGGGGCGGGAGTGGCCCTGGTGCCGGAGGCCACCGCCATGGTGGCCGAACTCCACGGTGCCACCGTGGTGCGTCCCGATCCCCCGGTCACCCGATCCATCGTGCTCATCCATCAGCGGGGACAGTTGGCCCCGGCCGCCCGCCGCTTCGTCGAGTTGGCTACCGTCGACGTTTTGTGATGGTGGAGCACTGCCCTGGTTGGCTACCCTGGCCTGATCACAGATCAACCCACATCAGACTCCGCCGGCCGGACCGGGCCCGTCCAGGTGGACTTCCACTTCGACATCATGTGTCCGTACGCCTACCAGACCTCGTTGTGGATACGCGAAGTTCGTGACACGGCCGGCATCGAGGTGAGGTGGCGCTTCTTCAGTCTCGAAGAGATCAACCGGGCCGAAGGCAAGAAGCACCCGTGGGAACGGGAGTGGTCCTATGGCTGGTCGATGATGCGCATCGGTGCCCTGCTCCGACGGACTGACAGCGATCTCCTCGACCGGTGGTATCAGGCCGCGGGCCACGCACTCCACATCGAGGGCAAGAAGCCGCACCGTCCCGAAGTGGCCGAGGAGTTGCTCGGACAACTCGGTCTCGACCCGGGGCTGGTGCGGGTGGCCATCGACGATCCCACCACCGGCGACGAGGTGCGCGCCGAACACGACGCGGTGGTTGCCCTCGGAGGGTTCGGCGTACCGACACTGGTGTTCCCGGACGGACAGGCCCTCTTCGGTCCGGTGCTCATCGATCCTCCCCGGGGGGATGCCGCGATCCGACTGTGGGAGCACGTCACCGGCTGGCTCGAGTTCCCCCATCTCTACGAGCTACAGCGCCCCAAACGATCGGGTGACATCGATGCCATCGCCACTGCGTTCTCTCCTTATCTCGACGCTCGTGACTGGGTCTCCATTCAGAACACCACGCCCTAGTTTCCGACCATTTCCGGTGCCGTGCCGATACCGGCATCGCCCAAGGGTGGCTGTATCGAGGGTCGCCCTGAGGACGCCGGGCGCCATTCGGGGGCACCCTTGGGCTGCATATCTGATAATCTGATTACATGACCGAGATCAGCGCCACAGACGCCGCACGCAGGTTCGCGGATCTCCTCGACGCGGTGGAGCACCGCGGGGAGCGGATCACCATCGTCCGACGGGGCAAGGCGGTTGCCCTGATCGAACCCGTTTTGGGTGGACGCGGCTCAGACGTAAAGTCGATGCTTCGTCGACACCGGGTTGATTCGAGCTGGCGCGCTGAGTTGGCGGCCGTCCGTGGCCTCGTGACAGTGGAGGAACGAAGCTGACACGGCTGCTGTTCGACACCACGTTCCTCATCGATGTCGAACGTGCCGGGAGCGAACTCGACGAGGCCGTCGACAACGACGACGACGTAGCCATCGCTGCCATCACCATCGCTGAGCTTCGGGTCGGTGTTGAGCTTTCCCAGGGTAAGGCGCGGATCAGCCGTTTGGCGTTTGTTGACGACGTCCTCGCAACCATTCCCGTGATCGACTACGACGTTGACGTCGCCGAGGCCCATGCGCACCTGCTCGTTGGCGTCCGCCAGCAGGGCCGGCCCAGGGGTGCTCATGACCTCGTGATCGCAGCCACCGCTTTGGCCTCTCAGCGAACCGTCCTCACCGCTGATCAAACTGCTTTCACGGATCTCCCGGGTGTGGCGCTCCGCCGGCACCGGTGACTTCAAGACCCCGACTGCGACAATGCGCCCTCAGCCGGTTATAGGTGGCACCGGGCCCGGTTCGGTATCGGCACTTGTCGATCGGGTGCTCCGGACAGTTGGGGCTGCCCTTCCGCTACGTTTGGTGAGGCCAGCCAGGTAGTTTTCCGCACGGGGTCTTCTCGGCTGCCAAGGCTCGGGGGTGTCATGGACAAGGACTTGGTCGATCAGGTGATCGATGTCGCCCAACGGGTGGTGGCCAGCGGAGCAATCTCCGCGAACGGACATGGAAACGTGAGCCTTCGGGTCCCAGGGGCGGAGGAGATGTACTTCACTGCGGGCCCGTCCCTCCGAAACCACGCTCCGGCCTCTGTGGTGCGGGTCGGGCTGGACGGAACCCTTCTGGAGGGTGACCTGCCGCCCATCCAGGGTGCGGTGGTCGCCATGCACACCGCGATGTACGCGGACCACCCCGATGTCGGCTGCGTCCTGCACACCCATTCGCCGTACGCCACCGCCTACGCCGTGGCCCACCGTCCGATCGGGTGCTGGGTCGAAGCCTTGGCGATGTTCGGCTTACCGACCGGGGTGCCGGTGGCCGGCTACGGGCCGCGTGGGTCCGACCAAGCGGTGGCCAACATCCGGGCCTCGATCACCCCGGGCGTTCCTGCGGTACTGCTGGCCAACCACGGGGTGTTGGTGTTTCACCGCACCCCTGAGTTGGCCATCCTGGTCGGTGGAATCGTCGAGGAGGCCGCGCAGGCGGGGCTCAATGCCGGCAGCCTCGGCGGCCCGGTCGAGATCCCTGAAGAGCTCCGGGCCGCGGCTCTACAGCGCGCCATGATCTTTGAGAGCAAAGGAACGGCGCACGCCTAGTCCTAGTCCCAGTCTCGGTCTCCGCGTTTCGAGTGGATGGCCACTCACAAATGCCGCATGCCGTTCAGCCCGACAGAGTGACAACCGGGAGCGGCCGCCGCCCAGCCACGATGACGATCCGAATGCCGGTGAGGGCGAAGCGTAAGCCAACCGGATCCTTCTGAAGCAGGGTCAGGGCGGGAGGGTTCGGAGGTGCAGCCGGGGCCGAAGCCGTATCCGGCGGTGGTCACTTTCAGTGGTGCCGCGGTGGGAACGCATATGACTTCCATTCCACGTCCCGGCGAAAGCCGCGTGGCGATTCGGCAACATGACACTCAGAGCGTTGGTCACCACGGTCGGGATTCCGCCGCCACACCGACCGGTTGAACCCGGCGCCTCATCTGGCCAGTTCACTTTCCTCGAACGGGGGTCCGTCAGGGTCCCAACCGTTACGAGTCTTCCGGTAGGGGTACCACCGACCGTCCCGTCCCAGCCGGAGCTGCTCCTCGTCCCGGGTAAGTCGGTTCCGCCGGGTGATGGTGGACGGGCCCAGTCGTTCACGGCCCGGCTCGAGCTCACCCGGGTGTGGATCCCACGAGTCGACCAGGGTGGCAAAGCCTCCGGTTCCCCCGTCGTGCCAGGCCAACGCTCGACGCTCCAGCTCGCGTGGCGCCACTCCCGTCCTCCGGGCCAGGTCAGACAGGCTGGGCCCGAATTCCGCTTCGGCGCCGCCGGTTTCGAAGAGGGCGGCGGCCCATCGGGCGAGATCCTGGTCTACCGACAGGTCGAGCCCAGTCTCGAGATCCCCCGACGCCAGTGCCCAGGCTCTTGAAGCGGCGTCGTAGGCCAGCAAACGCAACGAGTCCACATCGAGTCCAAGGTCACCTGGCGGGTCGGCCAATCCGATGTTCGGGCGCCCGGGCACGTGGGGTGGGGACGGTACCGGCGGAGTCGGTCCGGCCGTCCGGGACCAGGCATCACTGGCCAGTACCCCCTCGTCGACGTCAGTCCCGTCTCTCTGATCGCCAGCATGGACCGGGCTCATCGGTCATCATCCGACGAGCTGAGAGTGACCAGTTCCGCCAACTGATCGTCCGAGAGATCGGTCAACCAGGCCTCTCCCTCGCCCACCACCGCCTCGGCCAGACTGCGCTTGCGTTCGAGCATGATGGCGATCCGATCCTCGAGGGTGCCCTCGGTGACCAGACGGTGCACTTGCACCGGTCGATCCTGGCCGATCCGGTGGGCACGGTCGGTGGCCTGATCCTCGACGGCAGGATTCCACCACCTGTCGTAATGGATCACATGGGTGGCTCGGGTCAGATTGAGACCGACCCCACCGGCCTTCAACGACAGGAGGAATACCGGCGCCTCGCCGGCCTGGAATGCCTCCACTATCTTTTCTCGGCGGTGGGTCGCCACTCCACCGTGGAGGAACAGCGTTCCCACTTCGAGATCCTTCAGGCGGGACTCGACCAGCGAGAGCATCTCCACGAACTGGCTGAACACCAGAACCGACTCACCTTCGGCCAAGATCACCTCGAGTAGCTCCTCGAGTGCCGACAGCTTGCCCGATCGGCCCATCACCGGAGCCGCCTCATGAAGATACTGGGCCGGATGGTTGCAGATCTGCTTCAACACGGTAAGCAGCCGTAGGACGAGTCCCCGCCTGGTGATCCCGGTGCGTTGTCCGATGTCAGCCAATGCCCCGGACACTTCGGAGGCGTACAGCGTCGCCTGCTCCGGAGTCAGCGGGACCGGAAGGTCGGAGACAGTCCGCGGTGGCAGTTCCGGTGAGATCGTCGGGTCACTCTTGCGGCGGCGGAGCAGAAACGGACGGATGATCCGGGTAAGCCGAGCGGTGACCTCGATGTCGTGGTACCGCTCGACCGGAACGGCAACCGATCGGCGAAACCGTTGGAGTGGACCCAGCAGCCCCGGTGTGGTCCAGTCGAGAATGGACCAGAGCTCCGTCAATCGATTCTCCACGGGAGTGCCGGTCAGCGCCACCCGGGCGGATGTCCGTATGGCACGCAACGACCGGGCCGTCTCGGACGACGGGTTCTTGGCGTGCTGGGCCTCGTCGGCCACTACCAACGAGAACCCGGCCGCGGACAGTATCGAATGGTCCCGGCGAACGACCCCATAGGTGGCGAGGACGACCTCACCCTCTGCCAGGTCCTCGAGATGACGGTCGCCACCGTGATATCGGCGGACCGGCACCTCGGGGGCGAACCGCTTCAACTCACGTTCCCAATTGCCCAGCAGGGAGGTGGGACACACCACCAACATGGTGCCCTCGCGGCGGGCACGACGATGAAGATGGAGGGCGATGACCTGAATCGTCTTCCCCAGACCCATGTCATCCGCCAAACATCCGCCGAGACCGAGTTGGCACATCTGCTCGAGCCAGGCCACCCCCCGGAGTTGATACGGGCGTAGTTCCCCGACCAAGCCAGGAGGCGGAGCCAGGCCGTGGTCGGGTCCGTCCTCGCCCAGCTTGGCCAGTCGCTCCACCAGATCGGCAATGGATCCCTTGGCCACCACCGGCACCCGCTCACCGCTGAGTTCCGCTTGACCACCGAGGAGCGAACCGATGGCTTCGCCGGTCCCCATGCGGCCCACCCGACCCGACGTGGCCTTCTCCACCAGAGCAAGGTCCGCCATCATCCACCGACCCCGTAGTCGGACAATTCCGCCCTTGGCACCCTCCAGCCGCTCGAGCTCCTCCTCGGAGAGGACGACACCATCCATCGCCACCCGCCACCGGAATTCGAGAACCGCGTCGAGGGTCAGTGCACCATCGATCGGCGTGCCCGCCACGGTGGCCGGCAACGAGATGGCCGCCTGCAAGGTGAGCCCCGAGGACGGGAGCTGTGACGGCCACACCACATCGATCCCTGCTCCGCGCAGGGCCACTGCCCCGTCTCCGGCCAGGTCTTCGATGGAGTGGTCATCCAGGGTGAGCACGCCCGGCGACCCCTCGTCGGTGAGAGGCAACAGTGGCGGCCATGCCCGGGCCCCCCGGGACAGTGTCAACCGGAGCCCCTCTCCGACCTGGTCACCGAGCCGGACAAGGTCGCCGGGCGGCATGTCGGCGAGCTGGGCCGCATCCACCACCAAGCGTGGATCGTCCCGACTGGTCACCTGCACCACCCCGCGGGCGGCGGGTTCGGGCCAACTCTGGTCTGGTCCCGGTGGGTGACCGAACTCCACTCGGAGTGCCACATCCGGCCCCGCCTCGACCTGGTGGTCGGCACTGGCCAGCCACTGGCGGAGTTCACCGGCGAACTGATGCGCCTGGCCCGAAAAGAGCGGGGAGCCGGTCACCAGCTCCGCGGCCGGCGTGCGGGCCAGGGAATCGGCCAGTGCGTCCCACGCCGCACGGATCAGCCACGACGGTGAGTGCAGGCGAACCGGAGCCGAGCCCCCGATGGGGAGGGCATGCGCCCAGGTTGGGAAGGCATTCGCCAACTCCTCGATCAAACCGAGGTCATCCGGCCCCAGTGGACCGGCTCTCCACCCGTCATGTCCCGAAGCGGTGACTGTCGGAATGAGCCGCCCGCGGGCCAACACGCCCAGACCCGCCGTCACCGCTGACGCCCACGCCGTGGCGCTCGGGCGGGGCGGGGTCAAGGGGTGATCGCTGTCCAACTCCAAAAGTAACGGGAGCGTCTCCGCCACCGAGAGGTAGGTGGCCGGTACCCGATGACGACGGATACCCCGTCCGGCCGGCGCCACCACATCCACCTGGTCGACACGGCTGCCGCCGGGAGGTTGCGGGGCAAGGCTCTTTGCCCGCGGGTCGAACACGACAAATCGTCCGGAACGGGGAGGATCAGCCGGCTCGAAGGTGACTTCTCGACCCAACAAGATCCCTGGTTGTGCCCAGGGACCGTCAGGATCATCGTGGTCAGGCCGATCCGTCGTCTCGATCGGGCTCCGGGGCATGCGATGGCAAAACTATCCCGGTTGCCGGCCGGTGCCGCACGCGGTGGAGAACCGACTGTGGCCCTGCTCTCACCATGTATCGATGCAGGCCCGCTTTTTGCCAGTCCGCACCGGCGTGGGGGGCACCGCCCGGAGGGTCTCGATGATCCGGATGCGGGAGTCGGCCGGGTCGATGACATCGTCGATTTCGAAGGCGGTGGCCACATTGAGGGCCTTGCCGTGCTCGTAGGCCCGCGCCACCATCGCTTGGAAGAGCTCTTCGCGGTCCTCCTGGTTATCCACCGCGTCGAGTTCGCGGCGGAACCCCAGCCGAACGGCACCTTCGAGACCCATGCCGCCGAGCTCTCCGGTCGGCCACGCCACCGTGAACAATGGGGACCGAAAACTCCCACCCGCCATCGCTTGTGCGCCCAGGCCGTACCCCTTCCGCAGAATGAAGGTGAAAAACGGGACAGAGAGGCTGGCGCCGGTCACGAAGAGGCGACTGAAGTGGCGCACCTGCCCACTCCGTTCCGCCTCGGGTCCCACCATGAACCCCGGAGTGTCACAAAGGAAGAGGATGGGAAGATCGTGGCCGTCACACAGTTGCAAAAAGCGCGCCGCCTTGTCGGCCCCGTCGCTGTCGATGGCACCGCCGAGATGAGCCGGGTTGTTGGCCACCACACCCATGGGTCGGCCTTCCACCCGGATCAGCGCAGTCACGATCCCGGGGCCGAAGGCCGACCGCAGCTCCAACACCGATCCGGTGTCGGCCAAGGTATCGATGACTACCCGAATGTCGTAGACCCGCAAGCGGTTTTCGGGAATGCTCGAACGGAGAAGTCGTTGGTCGACACATGACCACTCATCGATGGAGCCTTGAAAGTACGAGAGATAGCGCTTGGCCAGTTGGACAGCGTGGGCGTCATCCTCCGCCACCAGATCCACCACTCCATTGGTCGTCTGCATCTCGATCGGACCGATCTCGTCCGGCTCGAATGTTCCGAGCCCCCCACCTTCGATCATCGCCGGCCCGCCCATACCGATCGATGCATCTTTGGTGGCGATCACCACGTCGCAACATCCGAGGAGAGCGGCGTTGCCGGCAAAACACCGTCCCGAGGCGATCCCCACCATCGGGACCAGGCCACTCAACCCTCCGAATAGGGCGAATGCCATGCAATCCAACCCGGTGATCACCGCATAGTCGGTGTCCCCGGGGCGCCCCCCTCCTCCTTCCGCGAACAGTACGACAGGTAGCCGCAACCGCTCGATCAGATCGAACATCCGGTCCTTCTTGCGGTGATTCTGTTGACCCTGGGTCCCGGCCAGGACTGTGTAATCGTAGGAAAGGGCCGCGCAGGTAGCGGCCTCTGGCCCGAACTGCTCACCGTTGATGCGCCCGATACCTGCGACCAGGCCGTCCGCCGGGGTCCGTTCGATCAACTCTTGAAGATCGCGCCGGCCCCGCTGGGCGGCGATGGCCAAGGAGCCGTATTCGGTAAAGCTCCCCGGGTCACAGAGGTCGTCGATATTCTCCCGGGCGGTGCGCCGGTCGCCCCGGTGTCGGCGGTCGACCACATCAGGTCGGCCGGAGTCGAGGACCAGCGACTGTCGCTCGATCGTCTCGGCCAGATCGGGCCGAATGGCATCGAGGTCCGCCACGGCCCTCGATTCGGCGGCAGGCTGATTCACGTCGCCTGGCTCGATGATCGCCACCGTGTCCCCGGCGGCCACCAGATCGCCGGCCCGCACCAGCACGGCACACACGGTGCCACCACAAGGAGCCACGACAACGTGTTCCATCTTCATCGATTCGATGATGGCGAGCATCCCCCCGGACGTGATCTCTTCGGTGGCGATGGCTCCCACCTTGACCACCGTCCCCTGGAGAGGGGTCGGCACCGCGACTTGTGTCCCCGTCTTCACCTCGGGAGCATCTCTACTCACCGCAACCTCACCGGTCTCGGCGTCCACTTCCCGTAGCGACTCATGGTTGAACGCTATCCGCCCGATTCAGCTTCTTCCGCCAGGGTCAGCCACTGTTCCTCGGCGTCGTCCAGACTGGCCTGGGCTTCGACCAGGTCGGAACCCACCTGAGCCATCTCGGCATGGCCGACGGCACCGGCCAAGGCCTCGACCAGTTTGTCTTTGCACCGGTGGAGCCGGGCCACCTCTTTCTCCATCTCCCGCAAACGACGATTGATGGGATTCACTGCACGCCCGGGCCCGGAGCCCACCCCCTGCCGAGTCGAGGCAGGACCCGACGCGGGCGGGGAAGATCGGCGCGGTCCAGCGCCGGCGGCGCTCTCGACCTGGGCCAACCAGGCGTCCACACCGCCGGCTACCGGTGCCAGCGTCCCGTCCGGCTGAACCGCTATCAACCGATCGGTGGTCCGGCCGAGAAACGTCCTGTCGTGGCTGACAACCACCAATGCCCCCGGCCAATCTCCGAAGAAGTCCTCGATGATCCTCAGGGTGTCGAGGTCCAGGTCGTTGGTGGGCTCGTCGAGAAACAGGACGTTGGGTCGAGCCGCCAGTGCCAGCAGCAGCTGGAGCCGCCGACGTTCGCCTCCTGACAGTGTCCCCACCCGGGCAAATTGCAATCCATCGGTGAACCAGAACCTCTCCATCAGGGCCCCGTCCTCGAGGGAGCCCGGAGAGCGACCGGGGCCGGCCACCAGGTCGCGCACCCGCGCCCCGGCGTCGAGGTCGATGCCTCGCTGGTCGTAGTAACCAACCGCCACTGTGGGGCCGACATCGATCTGTCCGATGGTCGGAGTGCGGCGACCGGCCATGAGGTCGAGCAGGGTGGACTTCCCTGAGCCGTTGGCCCCGACAATTCCCAAGCGCTCGCGACGGCCGAGGGCAAGGTCGATCCCGGACAGCACCAGTGGGCCGTCCGTCCCGTAGCGGTACCCCACCCCGACACACTCGATCACCTTGTCCCCGAGACGCGGGGTGCCGAAACCCATGTCGAGTTCGGTGACACGCGAGGCTGCCTCCGGTCGATCCTCGATGAGCTTGAGCGCCGCATCGATGCGGGCCTGAGGTTTGCGGGACCGGGCCTGGGCCCCGCGCTTCAGCCAGGCCAGCTCCCTCCGGGCCAGGTTGCGGCGGGAGGCTTCGGCCGAAGCAGCCTGTTCCTCGCGATTGGCCCGGGCGGCCAGGTATGACCCGTATCCGCCCTCGTGCAGGTAGGCGTGTCCCCTGTCGAGCTCGAGCATCCGGGTGGTGACCCGATCGAGCAGGTGCCGGTCGTGGGTTACCAGTACCAGTCCGCCTCGGAAATCGAGAAGCCACTTCTCGAGCCAGGCCACCGCGGCCAGGTCGAGATGGTTGGTGGGCTCATCGAGGACCAGCAACTCGGCCGGCTGCGACAGGACCCGGGCCAGGGCCACCCGCTTGGCCTGGCCGCCGGAGAGTTGCGAGGTATGGGTGCCCAGTTCCGCACCCATCCCCAGTCGTTCGAGTGCCGCCTCGGCTTCCCATCCCTCCCCGACCGCGGCCCTCACTGTCCCCGGTGGAAGCTGGGGATGCTGATCGAGAAACCCGACCCGGGTGCCGCTGCCCCTCCGCACCTTCCCTTCGGGAGCACTGTCGACACCCGCCACCAGCCGAAGCAGTGTGGACTTTCCGGTGCCATTGATGCCCACCACGCCAAGGCGCTCACCGTCGGTGATCGTCACCGATAAGTCTTCGAACAAGACCCGATCGACCGATCGAACTGTCACCTGTTCAAGATCGACAAGCACGGCCACGGGAAGTACAGGGTACCGGCCTATCCGGTATCGGCAGACCGGGTCGGGATGATCAATCCCAGAGACGCACTCTCATGGACTGGCTGGCCGTGGCCAGGAGCGAACCCCCTTGCGACCACAGGTAGGCGACC